>JADMIO011054707.1_pt1 | contig 100013 bp, 82 predicted proteins | sample 8958161 | NCBI WGS metagenome assembly JADMIO01 (sample SAMN16585339, study PRJNA669376) | soil metagenome | isolation source: Crop rotation soil | place: USA: Cullars Rotation, Alabama | collected 2011 | reverse complement strand
GCCGCGACTTCAAGTCACGTGAATTCCAAGCTTCGGATCCCACTGTGCTGGAAACCAAGCTCGGCTACCGGGTGAAGGCCCAGCGCGGCATCGCCCAGGAGAAGGGCGGCGCGCGCGGCTGGCGCAACGCGTGGGCCAACGGCGGCGTGCCCGCGGCCCTGGCCTTGCTCGCCGGCTTCTCCGCGCCGGACGAGCGGAGCCTGTTCGCGCTCGCCTACGTGGCGGCGGTGGCCACGGCGGCCGCGGACACCTGCTCCTCCGAGGTGGGCAAGGCCTATGGGCGGCGCACGTTCCTGATCACCACGCTGCGGCCGGTGCCTCCGGGGACGGAGGGCGCGATCAGCGCGGAGGGCACTTCCGCCGGCCTGGCGGGAGCGGCCGTCATCGCCGCCGTCGGCCTCGCGGGCGGGCTCTACGGGCCGGTCGCGATGGCCCTGGTCGCGATCGCGGGCCTCCTCGGCAGCCTGGCCGAAAGCCTGCTCGGCACCGTCGCGGAGAAGCGCGGCTGGCTGGACAACGACCAGCTCAATGCCGTCAACACGGCGATCGGGGCCGCGCTGGCCGTGCTGATGGCGCGGATGGCGGCGTGACCGCGCCTTCGCCGCGCTCCAAGGCCAGGCTCTACGCCGACCTCGCGCGCCCGTTCACGCTGCTCCCGCCCGCCCTCGGCGTCGTGAGCGGCGCGGTGACGGCCTGGGGGGCCGGCCACCACAAGCTGCCCGTGACCGCGGCCCTCGTGATGCCCGTCGTCTACGGCGCGCTGATGGCCGCCGTGCTCAACGCGGCCAACAACGCGGTCAACCAGATCTACGACCTCGACATCGACCGCGTGAACAAGCCGGCGCGCCCGCTCCCCAGCGGCGCCCTCACCTTGCGCGAGGCCTGGTGGTTCACGATCGCGGCCACGGCCGTGGCCTGGGTGCTGGCCTGGCTGGCCGCCCCCGCCGGAGCCGCCCGCCACGAGTGCTTCTGGATCGTGGTGATCACGACCGGCCTCTGCTGGATCTACTCCGCGCCGCCCATCTGGACGAAGCGACGCGGCATCTGGGCGAACATCACGATCGCGATCCCGCGCGGCGTGCTGCTGAAGGTGGCGGGCTGGTCCACGGTGAAGACCATCCTCGGCGCCGAGCCCTGGTACATCGGCGCGATCTTCGGCCTCTTCCTGCTGGGGGCGGCCAGCACCAAGGACTTCGCGGACATCGAGGGCGACCGGGCCGGGGGCTGCCGCACGCTGCCCATCGCCTACGGCGTGAAACACGCGGCCTGGATGATCGCGCCGTTCTTCGTGTTGCCCTTCGTGCTCATCCCCATCGGCGTGTGGCGAGGCATCCTCACCGGCAATCCCACGTTGCTGATGATCCTCGGGCCCACCCTCGTCCTCTACGGCATCTACACGGTGTACCTCCTCGTGCGCCGCCCCGAGGACCTGGCCACCACGGAGAACCATCCCTCCTGGACGCACATGTACCGGATGATGATGGTGGCGCAGATCGGGTTCGCGCTGGCCTACGTCTTCTAGTCGCCCTTCGCCGGCACCTGCAGGACGCGGATGGTGGGTCCCGGCCGCTGCCCGGGAAGGCCCGGGAACTCGGCCACCAGCGGGCAGAGCGCGAACAGCTTCTGGTAGCTGCGGGTCTGGTTGTGCTCGGGCCCGAAGCGGTCGTAGGCCAACGAGGCCACGACGAGGTATTGCACGCCGTCGTCGCGGTAGCTCTGCACGCTGCGGTCGACCAGCTTCGTCTCCCTGGTGAGGACGTAGCGCGAGCCGTCGAGGACGGGCGTGAAGCGCTCCAGCGCGATGTGCGTGCCCGCGGGCAGGTTGCGCTCGATCCATTCCCGCGCGTAGCTCCCGGTGTCGCGGCGCGTGACCTCCACGTCGAAGCGGATGGCGCGCTGCAGCGGCGGCACGATCAGGAAGCCCAGCAGGACGGCCGCGGCGAAAGGCACGACCAGGCGTTGCTGCCCAAGGCGCGTCGCGCCGAGCCAATCCAGGAGCTCGATCGCCGCGTAGGCGGCGAGCACGGCGAGGTATGGATAGGCCGGGATGAGGTTCCCGCGCATGTTGATCGACTGCGCGCTGTAGTACCCGTAGTAGAGGACGGGGAAGGCCAGGAGCACGGCCAGCCGCACATTCAGGCGGTACAGGGCCAGGGCCAGTCCGGCCACGCCGGCCCGCGTGGCCAGGTAACCCGCGCCGAAGCGCGAGGTGTACACCGCGTGGTTGGCCCAGTTCTCCGATCCTTCCAGCCCCGGCCGCCCCTCGGCGTAGATGCGCATGCCGTTGGCGACGTGGTCGAGCAGGAGGTTGATCTCGGTCAGGGCGAAGGGACAGCCCAGGAAGAACCCGAGCGCCGTGCCGAGAGCGCCCAGGTAGAGATCGGGAGCGACGAGGCACGCGCCGCGCAGCCGGATGGCGGCCGCGACCAGGAAGGCGACGATGGCCAGGGCCCCGTTGTACTTCGCGCTGATGCTGAGACCGACGGCCACGCCGCAGGCGAGGGCGAGACCCCTCCCGCCCCGGTCGAGGTAGACGAGGGCCACCAGCACGCTCACCGTGGTGAGCAGAGCGACCACCGGGTCCGGCTTGTTGTACTGCGAGTGCTCGACGGCGCCCGGGAAGACGGCGAGAAGGGCGGCCGCGAGCAGGCCCACGCGCCGTCCGAACACGCGGCGGGCCAGGAAATACGTGACGAGAACGGTGGCGGTGCCGCAGAGCACGCCCACGAACCGCCCCCAGTACAACATGTCCTCCTCGACGATCTGGCCCACCTGCGTCCAGCGGCCGGCGGGAGCCCCGGCCAGGAAGACGAGGCTGTACATGGCGACGGTCAGGTAGCGCTGGAGGGTGGGGTGGAACCACCAGTGCGGGTTGAGGTCGCCGCCTTTCATCATGCGCAGCGCGGCGTGGACGTGGTCGTATTCGTCCGCGATGTAGCTCTGGGGCAGGCCGGCGGTGATGCCCCAGAGGCGAAGGGCGAAGGCCAGGGCGACGATGACGGCCAGGATGCCGGGGACGGCCGCGCGGCGGCCCAGCGCGCGCCACCCCTCGCCCCCGCGGGGCCAGAGGTCCTCCGTCCAGGCCAGCGTGGCCGCGCAGGCGGCGAGCACGGCCAGCGCGACCCACTTGCGCGAGACGCGCGGCTCGAGCAGGCGGAGGTAATAGGCGTCGGTGAGGATGACGGCGACCGCGATGGCCAGGGCCAGGAAGCGCACGACCGGGCGCCAGGGCGGCCGACGCCGGCGATCGTCGGCGGGCGAGGGGATCAGCGGCCCTTGCGGCGCGGCGAGGACGGTGCCTTGGGCGGGACGGGGCCAGGCACCGATGGCGCGGCGTCGGTTCCAGGGGCCGCGGCCGCGGGGACGGGCGGGCTTTCGGGCTCGGCGGCGGGCGCGGGCGCGGATTCAGGCGCGGCCTCGGCGGCGGGCGTGGCCGCGGGCGCGGCCGACTCCTCCGGCCGCGGGCCCTCGAAGATCCCGATCACCACCCGCGACGGACGGGCGATGCGGCCGTTGAGCCGGTAGCCGCGCAGCAGCTCCTTCACCACGACGTGGTGCTGCTCCGCTTCCTTGACGGGCGCGGTGGCGACGGACTCGCTGACCGCGGGATCGAAGGGCAATCCGAGCACGGGGATGCGATCGAGCCCTTCGTCCTGCAGGGTCTGCAGCAGCTGCGTGCGCACCAGGATCATCCCTTCCAGCAGGGGCTGCCCGGCGTAGCTGGTCTGGGCCGCCTCCAGCGCGCGGTCGAGGTTGTCGAGGACGTCGATGAACTTGAGGAGCAGCTTCTCCCGGCGCTGCTCGAACCGGCGCTCCATGTTGCGCGATTGGCGCTCGCGGAAGTCCTCGTTCTCGTTCTTGAGCGTGCGGTAGGCGGCCATGACCTCGGCCAGGCGGTCTTCGGCCAGGCGGGCGCGCTGCTCGTGGGGATTGCCGGGCGGCGTCTCGACGGAGGAAGGGGCGGCAGCCGGAGCGATCCCGGCGGCGGTGGGCGGCGTCTCGGCCTGGGCCGGCTCCCCGTCCGGAGAGTGCCCTTCGTCCTCTGGCTCGGCGTCGGCCAAACGCACCTCCGGGCCGTGCGGGCAGTTGGCCGGATTATAGAACGCCCGCGCGCTCGGCGGCGAGCAGGGCGACGAGGTCGACGACGTTGGTGCCGGTGGGCCCGGTCACGATGAGGTCCCCGAGAGCGGCCAGGAAAGCGCTCGAATCGCTGGCGGCCAGGAAGGCCGCGGGCGGGGCCAGGCCGAGGGCGCGCGCGCGCGGCACCGACGTGCGGTCGGCCACGCCGCCCGCCGCGTCGCTCACGCCATCGATGCCGTCGGTGGCCAGCGCGGCCACCACCGCCTCCACCGGGAAGGAAGCGAGGGCCTCCGCCGCCGCCACCGCCATCTCCTGGTTGCGGCCGCCCCGGCCGTCGCCGCGCACCGTCACCGTCGTCTCTCCGCCGGCCAGGAGGCAGACCGGAGGGGCGGCGGGCGTCCCCGTCTCGACGCACTCGCGGAGGAGGGCGACCAGCACGCGCGCGACCTGACGCGCTTCGCCCTCCAGGCGCGTGGTCAGCACGAGCGGGCGGAGGCCCTGGCGGCGCGCCTCCCGCGCCGCGGCCTGCACGCTGAGGCGGTTGCTGCCGACGACGCGAGTGTGGACGCGCCGGAAGACCGGATCGCGGGGCTTGGGGGTCTCGGGGACGTCACCGCGCGCGCCCGCTTCCAGGTGGCGCCGGGCGGAGGCGGGAACGGCGGCCAGAATGCCTCGGTCCGCGAGGATGCGGAGCGCATCGGCGTAGGTGGTGGGGTCGGGGACGGTCGGCCCGGAGGCGATGGTGGACAGGTCGTCCCCGACCACGTCCGAGAGCACGAGGGCGGCGACGCGGGCGGGCGCGGCCGCACGCGCGAGCCCGCCCCCCTTGAGCCGCGACAGGTGCTTGCGCACGGTGTTGAGCTCGGTGATGTCCGCCCCCGCCCGCATCAGGCGCGAAGTCACGTCCGCCTTGTCCGCGAGGGAGAGGTCGGCCACGGGCGCGGGCAGCAACGCGGAGGCGCCGCCCGAGAGCAGCACAACCACGACGTCTTCGGCGCGGAGCCCGCGGACCATCGCCTCCATCTCGGACGCCGCCTCCACCCCGCGCGCGTCCGGGAGGGGATGGCCGGAGAGGAGCAGGCGCGTACGGCGCAGGGGAGGACCGGGGGCGTTGGAGACGGCGAGGCCTCGTTCCATCCGGGAGCCAAGGACGGACTCCGCCGCGGCGGCCATGGCCGGCGCCGCCTTGCCCGCGGCCAGGACGAGCAGGCGTCCGCGAAGCGGGATCCGCGCCCCGCCGGCGGTCAGCCGCGTCCCGTCCCGACGCAGGGCCGCGCGCACGAGCGGCCCGGGATCGGCCGCGCGCAGGCCGGCGGCCAGGATGGCGGCGGCGGCACGGCGCAGGCCGGCGCGAGTGGAAGAGGGGGAGCGGGAACGGCCGGGCTTCAGTGGCCCTTGCGCGGGTCCAGCTCGCTCAGCCGGGCGAGGACGTCGAACTTCTGCAGCAGGGTCTCCGCGACGGCGGGGAAATTGTCCTGCCCGCACACGCGGTCCAGGTCCGCCATCAGCTTCTTGCAGGTCTGCTGCATCGCATCCTGGCTGTCGTCGCTCAGGATGCCGTTCGCCTTGAAGTAGTCCATGTAACGCAGGAACTCTTCGCGATAGAAGTCGGACAGGGCGCGCTGCTTATCGGGGTCCAAGCCACCTCCCGGCGGAGTCTGTTGATTCAAGGTAGCCGACGGCCGCTGGGCATGTCAAATCTTGTGCGCGCACGCTCCCGGGCCGTGTCTCCTTGTGACGCAATGCGTCATCCGAGGGGGAGATGGGGGTCGGCGTCGAGGTCCCAGCCCGCCCGCCGGCCCTGCTCGAACGCGATCTGGCCGGCGGCCCCGATCATGGCCGCGTTGTCGGTGGAGAGGGCGATGGGCGGGACGAAGAGGGGAAGCCCGAGCTCCGTGGCCAGCGTGGCCGCGTCCTGGCGCAGCCGGCGGTTGGCGGCCACGCCCCCGGTGAGGATGAGGCTGCGTGGCCGCCGGGCCTGCGCCGCCTCCTTGAGCTTGCGCAGGAGCGCCGTCACCACCGCGCGCTGGAAGGACGCGGCCAGGTCGCGGATCTCGGCCGTCGCCGCCGCGGGGCCGGCGACGGGAGCGATGCCTTCGCGGCGGACGTGGTAGAGCACCGCCGTCTTGACCCCGCTGAACGAGAAGTCGGGCCGGCCGTCCTTGATGCGCGCGATGGTGAAGTCGTGGGCACGGTCGTTCGCGCCTTCGGAGAGGCGGTCGATCACGGGACCGCCGGGGTAGCCGAGGCCGAGAAGCTTGGCCACCTTGTCGAAGGCTTCGCCCGCCGCGTCGTCCCGCGTGCGCCCGAGGAGGTGGTACTCCCCGCGCGCCGTCATCTCGAAGAGGCTCGTGTGCCCGCCGGAGACGACGAGAGCCAGCGCGGGCAGGGGCACGTCCGCGCCCACGGCCAGGGCGGGAGCCTCGAGATGGCCGGCGATGTGATGGACGGGCACCAGCGGCTTGCCGTGCACGAACGCGATGCCCTTGGCGACCTGCACTCCGACGAGGAGCGCGCCCACCAGCCCCGGCCCCTGGGTCACCGCCACCGCGTCGAGCTCGGGGAACGCGAGGCCCGCGTCCGCCATCGCCTTCTCGATCACGGGACAGATGTTCTCGAGGTGATGGCGCGCGGCCACCTCCGGCACCACGCCGCCGTAGGCCGCGTGGAGGGAGGCCTGGCTGGAGACCACGTTGGAGAGGATGCGGCGCCCGTCTTCGACCACGGCCGCCGACGTCTCGTCGCAGGAGGTCTCGATGGCGAGGAGGCGCACTCTCAGGCCTCGGCCAGGGCGCGCAGGCTCTCGGTGTAGGGCGCGCGAGCCACGCCCTTCTCGCACACGATCGCAGTGACGTAGCGATTGGGGGTCACGTCGAAGGCGGGGTTGCGCACGGACACGCCCTCGGGGGCGACGCGCCGGCCGCCGTGATGGGTGACCTCGTCCGCGGGCCGCTCCTCGATCGGGATCTCGGCCCCGGAGGCGATCGAGAGATCGAAGGTGGAGACGGGAGCGGCGACGTAGAAGGGGATCCCGTTCTCCTTGGCCAGCACCGCGACCGAGTAGGTGCCGATCTTGTTGGCGACGTCGCCGTTGGCGGCGATGCGGTCCGCGCCCACCACCACGAGGTCGACCTGCCCCGTGGCCATCATGTGCCCGGCCATGTTGTCGGCGATCAGCGTGGTCGGGATGCCGTCCTGCTCGAGCTCCCAGGCGGTCAGGCGCGCGCCCTGCAAATAGGGGCGCGTCTCGTCCGCGAACACGCCCAGCACGTGGCCCTCGCGGGCGGCGGAGCGGATCACGCCCAGCGCGGTGCCGTAGCCGGCAGTGGCCAGGGCCCCCGCGTTGCAGTGGGTGAGGATGCGCGAGGGGCGCGTGATCAGGGTCGCGCCGAGGTCGCCCATGCGGTGGCAGGAGGCGAGGTCCTCCTCCAGGATGTCCCGCGCCTCGGCCAGCAGGCCCTGCCGCACGGCCGCCCCGCCCCGCGCCTCCTCGCGCGCGAAACGGTGGCGCATCCGCTCGATGGCCCAGAAGAGGTTGACCGCGGTGGGACGGGTGACCCGCATCTGCTCGCAGACGGCGTCGAAATCGCGGCGCAGCGCCTCGCCCTCGGCCGTCGAGCGGCGCGCCCCCAGCGCGATCCCGAAAGCGGCGGTGACGCCGATGGCGGGGGCGCCGCGCACGGCCATGTCGCGGATGGCCGCCGCCACCTCGGCGGGCTGCCGGCAGCGCACGTAGGACTCCTCGAGAGGCAGCCGGCGCTGATCGATGAGCACGACGGATTCGTCTTCCCAGGCCACCGTCCGGACCACGCGCGACCTCCCAAACGTCCATCCTAATGCAGAGGCTGCCCGCCGGCCGCATCCGGGGGTGGGGGGCGGCAGCCACGGACCACGATGGTGGCCGGGGCCTGCGCGCTACAATGAAGAAGGAAGGCGCATGATCCCTGTCGACGAGGCCCTCGAGATCGTCCTCAAGCACACGCCGAGCCTCGGCGTGGAAGAGGTCCCCCTCACGGAAGTGCTCGGCCGCGTGCTGGCGGAGGACGTGCGCACGGACACGGATCTGCCGCCGTTCGACCGCTCGGCCATGGACGGCTACGCCCTGCGCGCGGAAGACGTGGCCCAGGCCCCGGTCGTGCTCGACGTCGCGGGACAGATCCGGGCCGGCCAGTGGCCGGACCGGCCGCTGCCGGCGGGCCAGGCCGTCCAGGTGATGACGGGTGCGCCCGTCCCCGCCGGCGCCACCGCCGTCCAGCCCGTCGAGAAGACGCGCCCCGTCGACGGCGGCCGCCGCGTGGAGATCCTGGAGCCGGTGGCCGCGGGCGCCCACATCGCGCGCCAGGGCGCGGAAGGTCACGCCGGCGACGAAGTCCTCGCGCGCGGCGGCACCCTCGACCCGGCCAGCGTGGCCGTGCTGGCGTCGGTGGGCAAGGCCAAGGTCCTCGTCGGACGTCGTCCGACCGTTTCCATCCTGATCACCGGCGACGAGCTCGTCGACGTGTGGGACGCGCCCACGCGCGGGCGCATCCGCAACAGCAACGGCTACGCGCTCCTGGCCCAGGCGCGCTGGGCGGGGGCGGACGCGCAGCCCCTGGGCGTGGTGCCCGACCAGGCCCCGCGCATCGCGGAAGCCGTGCGCGCGGGCTTCGCCTCCGACGTGCTCGTGATCTCGGGGGGCGTGTCCGCGGGCGCGTTCGACCTGGTCGAGGAAGTCCTGGCCCGCTTCGACGTGGGCTTCCTCTTCACCAAGGTGGCCATCAAGCCGGGCGCGCCCCTCGTCTTCGGGCGCCGCGGCGACAAGCTCGTGTTCGGCCTGCCCGGCAACCCCGTCTCCGCCCAGGTGACGTTCGACCTCTTCGTGCGGGCGGCCCTGCTGCGGATGCAGGGCGCGCGCGTGGTCACGCGGCCGCAGGTGGAGGTCGAGCTGCTCGAGGCCGTGACCAACCGCTCGGGACGGCGCAACCATCTGCCCGCGCGCGTGCACCTGGAGGGCGGGCGCCTGGTGGCCACGGCCCTGCGCTCCGTCGGCTCCGCGGACGTGGTCGCGCACGCGCGCGCGAACGCGCTCGTCGTCCTGGAGAGCGCGCGGCTGCGCGCGGAAGCGGGCGAGAAGGCCCCGGCCATCCTCCTGGGCAACTTCCTCGAGCGGGACGGCCGCGCCTGAAGAAGCGCGCGCCGCGGCGTCCCATCGCGCGCCTGAGCCACATCGGCGACGGCGGCCGCGCCCGCATGGTGGACGTTTCCGACAAGCCGGTCACGGCCCGCGAGGCCGTCGCGCGCGGGCGCATCCACATCGCTCCCGCCGCCCTGAAGCTGGCCCGCGCGGGACGTCTGCCCAAGGGCGGGATCGCCGAGGTGGCGCGTCTGGCCGGCGTGCTCGCGGCCAAGCGCACCGCGGAAGCCATTCCCCTCTGCCATCCCCTCCCCCTCACGCACGTCGAAGTCCAGCTGCACACGCGACGCGACGGTTTCGAGATCGAGGCCACCGTGCGCACGGCCGCGCGCACGGGAGCGGAGATGGAAGCGCTGCACGCGGTGGCCGTGGCCGCCCTCACCGTCTACGACATGGTGAAGGCGGCGGACAAGGGCATGACCATCTCCGACATCCGGCTCGTCCGCAAGACGGGCGGCCGGAGCGGCACCTACGTGCGTCCCCGCTGAGCGGCGGCTACTTGCGGGCCGCGGCCAGGTTCTGCTTCGCCCGCGCCGTGTAGGGCGAGCTCGCGAACTTCGACTCCATCTGCTTGATCACGGCCTCCGCCTCCTTGCGCTTGCCCTCGGTGAGGCGGGCGTTGACGAGACCGAGCATCAGGGCGTCGGATCCGGGGCCGTCGGGGGCGGCCGCGAGCTCCTTCTCGAAGAGCCCCGCCGCTTCTGGGCCGCGATTGAGCTGCGCCATCAGGAGGAGGCCGCGGCTGATCACGGCCTGGCGGCGCGTGGCCACGTCCGGACCGCCGGGCGCGGCCAGGGCGGCCGCGTACAGGCGCTCGCTGACCTGGGGCAGGGAGGCGCCTTCGTAGAAGCGGGCGGCGGACGCGAGCGCCCCGAAGTCCGTGGGGTTGGCCTTCAGCGTCTGTCCGGCCGCGGCGAGGGAAGTGAAGTCGCGGGGGACCGCTTCCAGGATGCGCGCCATCTTGTCGCGCTCCAGGTAGCCGGTGACGCGGAAGATCTCGTTGCCCCACGGATCCGTGACGAGGGTCGTCGGCATGCGCACGGCCTGGTAGCGCACCTCCAACGTCTTGTCGCCGCTGTCGAGGACGACGGGCAGGTAGCGCTCGGCCGCGGAGACGATGGCCGCGTTCTCCCAGACATCCTGCTGCATCCGTTCGCAGGCGGAGAGGCCCTCCTGATGCTCGATGGGCCCGCCGGACGACGTGCCGCGCGGACCGGCCACGGTGACGGACAGCGGGTTCTGGGGCGTGTTCCCGCCGCCGCAATCACTGCGGAAGAAGAGGAGGACGGGAAGGCGCCGCTCCTCCGCCTGGCCGAAGACCTTCGTGTAGTCCCGGGTCCAGGGGATGGCGGGCCCGGCCGCGAGCACCGCGAGGAAGGCGGGGACCAGCATGGGACCTCCGGAAAGAAACAGCCCCGGGGGCGGTGCGCCCCCGGGGCCGGTCACGGCGACGGCGTCAGCCTAGAACGACCAGCGGACGCCGAACGTGGTCTGGCGCGGCTCGATGATCGCCGTGGGCGAGTTGAAGTCCACGGTCTCGAGGCCGATGACGCGGTTCGGGACCCGGTACTGCAGGTCCGTCACCACCGACTGGTTGAAGACGTTCGTGATGTCGGCGTAGACGGAGATGCGGTTCTTGTCCGTCCCGAACTTGAAGATCTTCTCGAGGCGGAGGTCGAGGATGTTCTCGCGGTCGCGCCGCCGGCTGCCGCGCGGCTCCACGAGGACGCGGCGGCCGCCCGACGAGGCCGGGAAGCTGATCACGCTGGTCGCGAACTGCTGGTAGGCCTGATAGGGCCGTCCCGACAGGGCGCGGAAGTAGGCGTTCACCCCCAGGTCGATCACGGGCACCTGGAAGCCGAGGAGGACCTTGACCTCGTGGCGGCGGCTGTTGGTGAGCTCGCCGTCGGCGTTGACCAACGACACGTTCGGCGTCTCGAACTGGTAGGCGCCGCCGCCGCCGTTGGTGGAGCTGTTGTTGCCGAACGAGCCCTCGCTGGTGTTGTCGATGTTGCCGTAGGACTTCGAGAGCACGTACGAGATCTGGCCGCTCCAGCGGTGGCTGAAGCGCTTGCTGGCCACGAACATCAGGGCCTTGTACCGCTTGGTGGGATCGAGGGTGCCGATCACGTTCCCGCTGGCGTCCTTGAACTGGAAGCCCTCCGGGTTCGTGATGAGCTTGTCGTCCTCCGAGGCCGCGCGGTTGGTCCAGCGGTACAGGGTCATGGACTGGCCGAGCCCGTTGGTCTGGGTGAACGGCGTCCAGCGCGCCGACGGCAGCACGGACCCGATGATGTTCTTGTTGTCGCGGTAGACGCCGGTGACGCTCAGGCGCACGTCGTTGCTGAGCGCGCGCTCGAAGCCGAGGCTCGTCTCGTCGACCCGCGGATGTTTGATGTCGGGGTCCATGCGGTAGAGGACGTTCGAGCTGCGGTCGGTCTCCACCAGCCGGTTGAGGCCGCAGATCGACGTGGTGTTGGGGCAGGCGCTGGCGTCGTAGGTGACGAAGTCGCCCTTGCCCGGGGCCGCCCTCTTGTAGATGTCGTTGAAGATCCCCTCGTAGTACTGGCTGTAGCTCCCCTTCAGCACCGTCTTGTGGTCGCCCGTGATGTCGAAGGCGAAGCCGAAGCGCGGGGCCAGGTTGTTCGCGCTGTAGACCTCGGCCTGGCCGGGATAGCCGGCGTGGACGTGGTCGAAGCGGAGGCCCGGGTTCAGGGTGAGGCGGTCGTTGACCTTCCAGGAATCCTGGATGTAGGCGGACTCGCGCTTGTTGCGGCCCTGGTAGTCGTAGCTGTAGCCGTAGGCCAGGTAGGGCGCGCCGCCGTAGTCGTAGTAGTAGACGCCGTTGGGCAGATAGCCGTCGCGGTCGCGCGTCTTGCTGCGCTCCAGCTCGACGCCGAACTTCAGGTCGTGGTGGCCGAAGGCGTCCGCGTAGTGGGAGAGGGACGCGTTCACCTGATGCCGGCCGCGGTCCGCGTAGTAGAAGTAGCCCTGCGACAAGGTGCGCAGGCCGTTCTCGTCGATGTGGTACGGGACCTCGGGGTGCTCCGGGTTGAGGTCGTAGAAGCCCCACCAGCCCGTGTACTTCACCTCGGTGAAGGTCTTGGAACCGAACAGATGGCGCCACTGGGCGAGCCAGACGAACTCCGGCGCGTCCTCGCGGTTCGTGATGGCGTCGGTGTCGGTGAGGCTGTCCCAGCCCGCGCGCCCCGTGATGTTGTAGTTGTCGAACTGCAGGTGGGCGTTGATGCTGTCGTTGGCCGTGGGCAGCCAGCTCAGCTTGCCGTTGAACCGGTCGCTGGCCTCGTTGTTGACCGTACGGGGGCCGATCGGCTCCAGGTCGCGCTGGTAGCGCTGGGCGCTGCCGAAGAAGAACAGCTTGTCCTTGATGATGGGCCCGCTCAGCTGGGCCGTGAAGTCGACGAGCTTGTTCGTCTTGTTGGCCTGGGCCAGGTTGGGGTTCAGGGCGATCTGGCTCTGCTTCACGTTGCTGCTGGCGAAGCTGCTCTTCGTGTAGATCACGTCGAAGAGGCCCGCGAAGCGGTTGCCGCCGGACTTGGTGATGGTGTTGACGATCGCGCCCGTGAACGCCCCGTACTCCGCGGGAGCGCCGATGCCCGTGAACTGGACCTCTTCGACGATGTTGTAGTTGTAGAAGGTCCAGGCCGTTCCGCCCGAGGGATCGCGCGTGTCCACGCCGTCGATGAGCAGCCCGTTGCCGGAGCTGGCGTCGCCGCCGTAGGCCGAGCTGTTGTTGATCCCGGGCGCGAAGTTCAGGAGGTTGGTGGCGGTGTTGCCCTGCCGGATCGGCATGTTGTAGAGCAGGTCCTGCGAGAGCTGGTTGTTGGTGGCGCTGCTCGTCGTGTCCACCACCGGCGCCTCGCCGATGACGGAGAGGGTCTCGGACAGCCCGCCCACCTTGAGCGTGATGTCGACGAGGGAGTCCTTGCCCACGTTGACCACCACGTTGTCCTGGCGGCGCGGCGCGAACCCGCTCATCTGCGTCTGAACGGAGTAGGTGCCGGGATCGAGGGCCACGAAGCGGTACGTCCCGTTGTTCTCCGTGGTCGTCGTCTTGTTGCCCGTCTTGCCCGTGAGCGTGACCGTCACGCCGGGGAGGGCGCCACCCTGCTCGTCCTTGACCGTGCCCGTGACGACGCCGGTGAGGCTCTGGGCCGCCACCGGGAGCGCGATGGCGAGGACGAGGAGGAGGAGAGCCGAAGCCTTCATGAAATTCTTCATGTTTTCTCCTCGTTACCGGATCGGTGAGTGGACCTTCTCGTTGTCCTTCGGGATCCGATAGGCGACGTAGCCGGCGGCCCCGACCATCAGGATGAGCGCGGCCACGCCCTTCGGGGTCTTGAAGAACGGACGAGAGTCGGACGAACTGGGAGCGGGGTCCTGCGCCGTCTGGGCGAACGCGCTCGGCGTGGGCGCGAGCTTCGCGAGCCGGGCGGCGGTGGTGGCGGCCAGACGTGAGCTCGCCGGAGCCTTCGTCACCGCGGGCGCGTCCGCCGCCGAGACGGGCGGGGCCACGAACGCGAGACCGACCACGACGGTGAGGAGACCTGCCAGGGGCCTCGTCCACGGCGTCAACCTTCGTGTCACCGATCTACCTCCTGCGGGCCGGCGGCGGCACCGGGCCCTCGAGTGGGCACGCGACGGGTGCGACCAGGTCATTGAATGCGACCACGGACAGCAACCGCCGTGCCGGTCACGACTTGTTCGGGAGTCTGGGTGCGATCTTCATACTCCCAAAGAACTTGCCCGTCAAACTGCGGTGTCGCGTTCGTGAGAAGGCATCGGCTCCTCCAAGAGGATGAATCCAAGCCCTTGGAGCCCAGAGACACCGTCGCGCGGTTGACGTGCGCGGCGACCGTCGGCTAGCTTGCGGACGGTGGGGAAACGCGAGCGCAGCCAGCCGCCGCCGCCGGGGGCGCCGCGCAAGGCAGGACGGTGGGTCACGACGGCGGTGGTCGCCGTGGCCGCGGCCCTCGTCATCGCGGCCGTCGCTCTCCGGTCCCGCCGGGCGCCGCGGACCGATGGCGAAGCGGAGGCGCGCATCGCTTCCCTCCGCCCGGCCGCCCGCGACCTCAACGTCGTCGTGGTCACGCTGGACACCACGCGCGCGGACCGCCTGGGCTGCTACGGCTTCACGAGCATCGAAACGCCGCACCTCGACGCGCTTGCCCGCGACGGCATCGTCTTCGAGAACGCGACCTCCACCGCGCCCTTGACCTTCCCCTCGCACTCGTCGATCTTCACCGGCCTCATCCCGCCTCACCACGGCGCGCGCGACAACGGCGGCTTCTTCCTGGACGACGCGCGCACGACGCTCGCCGAGCGCCTCAAGGCCGCGGGCTACGCGACGGGCGCGTTCATCGGAGCCTGGGTCCTGGAGTCGCGATGGGGTCTCGCCCAGGGCTTCGACGAGTACTCCGACCGGTTCGAGCTCTCGAAGTACAAGGTCATCTCGCTCGGCACCGTCCAGAAGCCGGGCGACGAGGTCATGGACGGCGCCCTGAAGTGGCTGGACACGGTGCGCGACCGGCGCTTCTTCGCCTGGGTCCACCTCTACGATCCGCACGCGCCCTACGAGCCGCCGGAGCCGTTCGCCTCACGCTATCGCGGCCAGCCCTACCTGGGCGAGCTCGCCTACACGGACAAGGTCGTGGGCCGCCTCACGAGCTGGCTCGAGACCCAGGGGCTGATGGACCGGACGGTAGTGGTGGTCGTGGGCGACCACGGGGAGAGCCTGGGCGACCACGGGGAGGCGAGCCACGCCTACTTCATTTATGGTGCGACCACACACGTCCCCCTGATCGTGAGGACGCCCTGGGGCCTGACCGGGCGCAGCGCGGCCCAGGTCTCGACCGTCGACGTCCTGCCCACGGTGCTCGACCTCGTCGGCCTGCCGCCGCAGGAAGGCATCGACGGCCGCTCGCTCGCACGCGCCCTCTTCGATCCGGCCGCTCCCCTCGGCCACGCCTCCTACTCCGAGACCTATTTCCCCCGCTATCACTTCGGCTGGCAGCACCTGCGCAGCCTGCGCGACGACCGCTACACCTACGTCGATGCGCCGCGCCCCGAGCTGTACGACCGCAGCCAGGATCCCGGCGAGACGCGCAACGTCTTCAAGGCCAACAGCCAGCGCGCGGAGGCCCTCCGCCTGCGCCTCGAGGAGATGAGCCGCACCACCGACGCCCAGGCCCCCGAGCGCAAGCAGCTCGACCCCGAGACCCTGCAGCGGCTGGCCGCGCTCGGTTACGTCGGCAACGTCATCGACGTGGATCCGCACGCCGTGCTGCCGGACCCCAAGGACAAGCTCCCGCTCTTCGAGGCCATGAACGCCGCCAAGTCGCTCGCCCAGGACGAGGACTTCGAGCGCGCGGTGGCCAGGATGAAGACGGTGATCGCCCAGGACCCGAACATCATGGACGCCCATCTGACCGTCGGGAACTGGCTGGCCCGCCTCAAGCGCGGCGACGAAGCAATCGACGCCTACAAACACGCCCTCGCCCTGAAGCCGGACGACGACATCGCGCTCGGCAACCTCGCGCGCCTCTACCTGGCGCGGGGCAAGCAGCAGGACGCGCTCGACGCCCTGGAGGTCTTCCGCACGGCGCTCCGAGCCAACCCGAAGAACCCGCAGTCCTGGTATCAGCTGGCCACGCTGTACCTGGACACGGACCGGCTGGGGGAGGCGGAGTCCGCGTTCAAGGACGCGCTGGCCGCGAACCCGAAGATGGGCGCGGCCTACAACGGGCTCGGCGTGGTCGCGTTCACGCGCGGCGACCTGGCCGCCGCGGAGACGCTGGTGCGGAAGGGCCTCGCCCTGGAGCCGCGCCTTCGCACCGCGCACTACAACCTCGGCCGCATCCGCGAGGCGCGGGGAGACGGCGCGCAGGCGGAAGCGCTCTACCAGGACGAGCTGGCCACCTACCCGGACCAGGGACGGGCCCGCTTCAACCTGGCCCAGCTCCGCCGCGCGCGGGGCGACCGCGACGGCTACCTGGCCGAGCTGCGGGAGGGCGTGGAGAAGGCGCCCGACTTCGGCGCCTGCTACTGGTACCTCGCGCGCGAGGAGCTGGGCGCGGGCCGCCTGGACGCCGCCGCCGACCTCGCCCGCCGCGGGCTCGAGGCCCAGCCCGTGTCCGACGTGGCCCCGCTCGGTCACTACGTGCTCGCCGACGTCTACAACCGGCAGGGGCAGCCGGCCAAGGCCCGCGAAGAGGTCGGCAAGGCGCAGCGCCTGGAGGCCGCCTTGCGCAAGAATCCCGCACCACGCATCTGATCCGGTCCCGAGGAGGGGCACGCGCATGACTCGTCGCCGTCTCGCCGTATTCACCGTCCTGCTCGCCGCCGGCAGCCTGGTTTCGCGGGCCTCCGCGGCCACGCCATCCGAGACGGCGGACCTCGTGCTCACGGGCGGGTCCGTCGTGACCCTGGATCCGGCCCGGCCGCGCGCCACCGCCATCGCGGTGCGCGCGGGCCGCATCGTGGGCGTGGGCACCGACGCCGACGTGCAGGCGCTGGCCGGACCGCGCACGCGCCGCCTCGACCTCGCCGGCCGGGCCGTCGTGCCTGGCCTCGCCGATGCCCACGCGCACGTCGAGAGCCTCGGGGAATCGCTCGACGAGCTGAGCCTCATCGGCGCGACCAGCCTGGACGAGGTGCTCGAGCGCGTGCGTCGGGCCTCGGCCGCACGGCCGCCCGGGGAATGGCTGGAGGGGCGCGGTTGGGATCAGAACGACTGGACCGAGAAGCGATTCCCGACCGCGGCCGATCTCGACCGCGCCGCCGGCGATCGGCCCGTGTACCTGAGCCGCATCGACGGCCACGCGGGCTGGGCCAACACGAAGGCGATGAGCATGGCCGGAGTGAGCCGGGCCACGACGGATCCGACGGGCGGCCGTCTCCTCCGTGACGCCGCCGGCGTCCCCAACGGCGTGTTCGTGGACCAGGCGATGCGGCTCATCACCTCCGCCATCCCGCCCCCGTCGAAGGCGCTGCGCAAGCGCCGGCTCGCGCGCGGATTGAAGGCCTGCGCCGAGGCCGGTCTCACCTCCGTGCACGACGCGGGCATCACCCTCGACACCGTCGCCCTCTACAAGGAGCTGCTGGCCGAGCGCGCCCTGCCCGTGCGCGTGTACGCGATGTTGCGGGGACCCGACGCCGGCCCCGGTGACTTCCTGACCCACGGCGCCGCCCTGCGTCCGGAGATCGGACTCGGGGACGGCCGGCTGACCATCCGGGCCATCAAGGTCGTGGCGGACGGCGCGCTCGGGTCGCGCGGAGCGCTGCTGCTCGCGCCCTATTCCGACGAGCCGGGGACGAAGGGACTGCTCACCGTCGACGCCGGACACTTCCGCGAGGTCCTGCGGCAGGCGGTGGCCCGGGGTTTCCAGGTGAACACCCACGCCATCGGCGACGGCGCGAACCGCTTCGTCCTCGACGCCTACGAGGCCGCCTTCGCCGGGCTGCCCGGCGGCGGCGCCCAGCGCCGGTTCCGCATCGAGCACGCCCAGGTGATCGCGCCGGAGGACGTGCCGCGATTCAAGAGCCTCGGGGTCGTCCCGTCCGTGCAGCCCACGCACTGCACGAGCGACATGTATTGGGCCGCGGACCGCGTCGGGCCCGAGCGCGCGCAGGGCGCGTACCTCTGGAAGACGTTCCTGAAGCAGGGCGTGGTGCTCGCGGCGGGCAGCGATGCGCCGGTGGAATCGATCGCGGTGCTGCCCGGGCTCTACGCCGCGGTCACGCGGCAGGACGCGAAGGGCTGGCCCGAGGGCGGCTGGCATCCGGAGGAGCGCGTCACCATCGAAGAGGCGCTGCGCATGTTCAGCGAGGGCGCGGCCTACGCCGCGTTCGAGGAGAAGGACCGAGGCCGCATCGCGGCGGGAATGCGCGCGGACTTCACGGTGCTGGGCAAGGATCCGACGGCGATCCCGGCCGCGGAGCTCCTGACCACTCCGGTCGTGATGACGATCGTGGGCGGCGCGGTGGAATACGATGGCTCGAAGCACTGAGGGCACGTAGAGCACGGCGGCGCTGCGTAGCCGCGGCGACGTGCGAGGGGGGTTTCAGGGGGGGACGCGAACACCCGGCGAGATGAGGTGTGAGTGCCCCCCCTGACTGAGTAAGCTCACGGGCTCGCTGCGCAGCCGCGGCGACGTGCGAGGGGGTTTCACGGAGGGAGTTCACGCCCATCGCGGATGCGGCGTGAATTCCCCCCCTGAGATAGAAGACATAATGATGACGTCCGGAGGAGCGCGCATGGCGGTCTGCCCCGAGTGCGAGGCGGATATCGAGCTCGACGAATACGACGTCGACAAGGGGGAGATCATCAGCTGCCCCGAGTGCGGCGCCGACCTCGAAGTCGTGGGCCTCTCGCCCCTGGAGCTGGACGTGGCCCCGCAGGAAGAGGACGATTGGGAGGAATGACGAACGACGAGGGACGGCCGGAGGGAGCGCACGCGCGGCAGGACGCGCTCGACGCGCGGCTGCGCGCGATGGGCTCGGTGCTCGTCGCTTTCAGCGGCGGAGTGGACAGCGCGTACCTGGCCGTGCGCGCGGCCGACGTCCTGGGCGCGCGCGCCCTCGCCGTCACCGCGGAGTCGGAGTCGCTGACCGGCGAGCAGCGCGCGATGGCGGAGACGATCGCACGCGACTTCAGCCTGCGCCACCGCTTCGTGCGCACGGAGGAGCTGGCCAACCCCGCCTACGCCCGCAACGACCGCGACCGCTGCTACTTCTGCAAGTCCGAGCTGTTCGCGCACCTCGTGCCGTTGGCGCGCGCGGAAGGGTATGCGCACGTCGCCTACGGGCTCATCGTGGACGACCTCACCGACGTGCGGCCCGGCCGCCGCGCCGCGGAGGAAGCGGGCGCGCGCGCGCCCCTGGCCGAAGCCGGACTCAGCAAGGACGACATCCGGCTGCTCTCGCGCGAGCGTGGCCTGCCCACCTGGGACCTGCCCGCCTCGCCCTGCCTGGCCTCGCGGCTGCCCTACGGGACGACGGTGACGCTGGAGGCCATGCGCCAGGTCGAAGACGCGGAGCGGGGCCTGCGCGCGCTCGGCTTCCGCGAGCTGCGCGTGCGCCATCTGGGTGAGACCGGCCGCGTGGAGATCGCTCCCGCGGAGATGGGCCGCCTCGCCGATCCCGATGTCCGCATCGCAGTCGAGGGCGCGGTCCGCGCCGCCGGCTACGCGCAGGTCGCCATCGATCCCGACGGCTACCGTCGCGGCCGCCTCAACCTCGTCGTGTTTCCCGCCGGCGCCTCGCGCTAGTGGCGCGCCGCGCCGCATGTGGGCTGGGCTGGGCCCTCGCGGCGGCTCTCCTCGCGCCCACGGGCGCGCGGGCCCAGGCGCGCGACCCGTTTGCGATCCCGGCCACCGACGACGGCCTGCCCGGCGCGGGGCCGATCCGCCGCTACGACTGGTTCCAGAACGTATGGCGCGAGCGCCGCTCCGCCTGGGCGCAGCGGCTCGAGGCGGACCATGGCGCGGTCGTGTTCCTGGGCGACTCCATCACCCAGGGCTGGGGCGGCGGGCTCGGCGCGGCCTTTCCCGGGGTCAAGGTCGCGAACCGCGGCATCAACGGCGACACCACGCGCGGGGTGCTCATCCGCCTGCAAGAGGACGTCCTCGCCCTCGATCCCGCGGCCGTCGTGCTGCTCATCGGGACCAACGACCTCGAAGAAGGCGCGACGCCCGAGACCATCGCGGGGAACTTGAAGCTCATCCTCGCCCGCCTCGAAGCCCACGACGCGACGATGCCGATCGTCCTGTGCCAGGTGATGCCCAGCGCGTCCTCGAAGAAGAGGCCGGCGGACCAGATCAAGGCCATCAACGCCCTCTACCGCGCCGCGGTCAAGAACGACCCGCGCGTCACGCTCGTCGAGACCTGGCCGCTCTTCGCCGACGCCTCCGGGGACGCGATCGCGGCGGAGTTCCCCGACCTGCTGCATCCGAACGAGGCCGGCTACGCGAAGTGGGCGGCGGCCCTGCGGCCGATCTTCGCGACCCTCGGCCTGTTGCCGACGGGGACGGACGATTTCGCGCTCGAGCCCGGCTTCGAGAGCCTCTTCAATGGCCGCGACCTCACGGGCTGGGGATACCGGGTGACGTCGGAGGCGGACCAGGCCAGCGCCAAGCGCTGGCAGGCCTCCGATCCCAATGCCGCGGAATGGCCGTTCGTGACGGAGCCCGTGCGCTTCGAGGGGATGACCGCGACGCCGGACGGCCGCTATCGCGCGATCGGCGGACGTCTGGTGGTGACCACGCCCCCGTCGTATCGACGCATCCAGCAGCTCTGGACGACGCGCGAGTTCGGGCAGGACTTCGTGCTCAAGCTCGAGTTCCGCGCGACCCCGAACGCGGACAGCGGGCTCTACGTCCGCGGCCCGCAGCTCCAGGTCCGCGACTACCTGATCGCGGGACCGTACAAGCAGCTGCGGAGCTACCGCCCGCAGGAGTGGAACGAGATCGTGGTCACGGTGCAGGGCGGGACCGCGCGCGCGACCTGCAACGGGGAGGTGCTGGAAGCGGAGATGAAGGTCCCCGCCTCCGGCCCCATCGGCCTCGAAGGCGACCGGGGGCAGATGGAGTACCGGCGCATCCGCATCCAGACGCGCTAGGTCCGCCGGCCCCGGGCTTCGGCTAGACCTTCACCGTCTTGCCCGTCCGCGCGGCCTCGTAGATCGCCATCATCAGCTTGAGGTCGCGCAGCCCTTCCTCGCCCGGAGTGAGCGGATCCTTGTTCTCCATCACGCACTCGGACAGGTGGTCCATCTCCAGCGCGAAGTGGTCGCGCTGGGGCAGGTCGCGGTCTTCGGTGGCGCCGTTGCGGCGGATCTTCATGCGCAGGCCCGTGTACGAGGTCGCCGGCTCCAGCTCGAACCAGCCCTTGGTGGCGATCACGCGGTACTTGTTCTGGCCCGAATAGCCGTAGCTCGAAGTGCAGTTGGCGAGGGCGCCGCTGGGGAAGCGGAGCTGGAAGTTGATCATCTCTTCCACTTCCTTGAAGCGGACGTCGCCCGGAGTCGTGTAGGTCATGGCGTTGATCTCGACCGGCTCCTCGCCCGTCACGTAGCGCGCGGCCTGCAGGCTGTAGATCCCGATGTCCATGAGCGAGCCGCCGCCCGCGAACTCCTTCTTGAGCCGCCACTGGGTGGGGTCGCCGATGTTGAAGCCGTGGTCGGCCACGATGGCCTTGACCGGCCCGAGCTCCTGCTCGCGGGCCAGGCGGATCATCTCCTTGTTGAAGGGCTCGTAGCGGCAGCGATAGGCCACCATCAGCTTCTTGCCCGCCTTCCGGGCGGCGTCGATCATGGACTGGCCGTCGGCGGGCGTGTTGGCCATGGGCTTCTCGGAGAGGACGTGTTTGCCCGCCTGGACGCCGCGGATCGTGTACTCCGCGTGCATGCTGTTGGGGAGCACGACGTAGATGACGTCGACCTCGGGGTTGTCCTTCAGCGTGTCGTAGGTCTGGTAGTTGTAGATGGCCTTCGGGCTCACGCCGTAGCGCGCGGCCAGCTTGGCCGCCTTGTCGGGATGGCCGCTGACCAGGGCCACCACCTTCGACTTCTCGCACTTCGCGAAGGCGGGCAGGATCTGGTTGATGGCCAGGTTGCCGAGTCCGACGATGGCCCAGCCCAGCTTGCGGCCGGGCGGCTCGGGCACCTGCTGGGCGAAGGCGCGCCGCGCCATCGTCCCGAAGGCGCTGGCCATCGCGATGCCCTGGCCCGCCCGCTCCAGGAAACGGCGGCGCGTCAGACCCTTCTCCGCTCGATCAGGCATGGGTGACTCCTCCAAGTGGGCGCCATTCTAGTGCGCGCAAGAATCGCGGGAATCGTGAAAGCGGTATCGCGTATTGCTAAACGGACGGGCGGTCGGCCAGGCACCGTCGGCACGGAGACGGAGACGGAGAAGGGAGTCCCGTCTCCCTCTCCGTCTCCGAGTCTCCCCGGCCAACCCCCCGTCCGTTTGGCGATTTGGGCCCCTGGGATAAGATCCTGGCAGCGCCGAGCCTTCGGCCGGCGCGGGTCATATAGCAGGAGGCGTCATGTTCGGACTCGGATTTCCTGAGCTGCTCCTCATCCTCGTCATCGTCGTCCTCATCTTCGGCACGAGCCGCATCCCCGAGCTGGGCCGTGGCCTGGGGGAGGGGATCCGCAACTTCCGGAGAGGGATGAAAGGCGACGAGGAAGAGAAGAAACCCTAGCTGGAGCGGGTTGCGGCCGCAATGGCCGCGCGCGCTCACCCATGAGGCCGGCCGGCCCTCCGCCGCGAGGGCCGGCCTCATCGAAAGGGGTACTCGCGCATGAAACAGACGGTGCTCGCCGCCGCGCTGGCGGCCCTGGTCGCGCTCCCTGCCTGCCATCACCGGGTACCGGGTCCACCTCCGCCGGCGGCACCTGCGCCGGTCGCTCCCGCCACTCCGCCGCCCGCGCCGGAGCCGCCGCCTTCGCGGGACGTCGCGCCCGTCGAGGACGAGTACTCGCGCATGCGCAAGATGGCGACGGACGAGATCGAGCGGATGGGCCTCCTCTCGGAGATCCACTTCGAATACGACCGCGCGGACATCCGCGAGGCGGACCGCGCGATCCTGACCAAGAACGCCGACGCCCTCAAGAAGTTCGACTTCCTCCGCGTCACCATCGAGGGGCACGCGGACGAGCGGGGGACCGTCGAATACAACCTCGCTCTCGGCGAGCGACGCGCCAAGGCCGCCTACGACTACCTCGTCTCCCTCGGGGTCGCCGCCGACCGTCTCAAGACGGTGTCCTACGGCAAGGAAGTCCCGCTCTGCCAGCAGTCCACCGACGATTGCTGGGCGCGCAACCGCCGGGACCACTTCGCGGTGACGGGCAAGGCGCGGCAATAGCGCCCCGCGGGCCCATGGACGGCACGGCCTGCCGCGACCGGAGGTGCGGCAGGCCACTCCACCCCGTGGCCTTGGTTGACTCGGCGGTACGTTTATCTTCTAATTCCAGGGCCTCAGAGGAGTTGTCCCCCGCGCGATGAGCGACCCCGAATCCAATCCTTCAGCGCCGTCGGCGCCGATCAAGGAGCTTTCGGGCCGCATCGGCAAATACGACATCGTCAAGCCGCTGGGCAAGGGCGCGATGGGGATCGTGTACCTCGCCCACGACACCGTCCTCGAGCGCGACGTCGCCCTCAAGGTGATGGTCGCCTCCATCGCGGACGACCCGGAGCTGAAGACCCGCTTCGAGCGCGAGGCCAAGGCCGTCGCGCGCATGACCCATCCCAACGTGGTGAACGTGTTCGACCTCGGGTCGCACACGGACGGCTCGCCCTTCATCGCGATGGAGCTCCTGAAGGGCATGGACCTGCAGAAGGCGGTGCGCACGCCGCCGCCCATGGCCCTGGAGCGCAAGGTCAACATCATCGTGCAGGTGCTGGCCGGCCTCGCCCACGCGCACCAGGCCGGCATCGTGCACCGAGACATCAAGCCCGCGAACATCTTCATCAACCAGGACGGCACGGTGAAGATCATGGACTTCGGGGTGGCCCGCCTGACCACCGCCTCCATGACCGGCACCGGCAACATCGTGGGCACCGCCGACTACATGTCGCCGGAGCAGGTGAAGGGCGCGAAGGTGGACGGGAGGAGCGACCTCTTCTCCGTCGGCTGCATGCTCTACGAGCTGCTGGCCGGGCGCCGCCCGTTCCACTCCGACAACCTCATGGCGATCTTCTACAAGATCACCCACGAGGAGCCGAACTTCGACCTCATCCCGGAGGGCGCGGAGTACGACGCGCTCATGCCGGTGCTGAAGAAGTCGCTGGCCAAGACCCTGGACGAGCGCTACCAGACGGCCTACGACTTCGCGGTGGACCTGCGCGAGTTCCTCAAGGGCCGCGCGACGTCCGCCTCCGGCGTGAACGCGCTCGAAGGTCTGCTCGACCTCGAGGAGCCGTCGGGGCCGCCGCCGGAGCCGCTGACGGAGACGCCGGCGGGCCCCACGCTCGTCACGGGCGAGGAGCCGGAGGTCGGGGCGACGATGAACATCGGCCCCACCGTCGCCGGCCAGACCACCCCGACGGTGAAGAGGCCCGGCACCCAGGCGCGCGGCACCGCCAAGACCGTGCTCACGCCCGGCCAGGTCGCGCGCGAAGGCCGGCCGGCGACGAAGCCGCCCGGGCCCCGTCCGACGCCGGCGCCCGCGGCGCGCCCGGCCTACACTCCGCCGCCTCCGCCGCCGTCGCAGGGACATCCCGTCCTGTACGTCGTGCTCGGTGGAATGGCGGTGTTGCTCGTCGTGGCCGGCGTCTTCATCTACCTCCGCCAGCAACCGGGGGGAGGTACGACGACGTCCACCACGATGGTGGCCGGACCGACGGAGACGACGGTCGCGACCACGGTTCCGGCGGTGACGGTCCCGCCCACGACCCAGGCGCCGGCGCCGGCCACGATGCCGCCCATCGAGGCCAAGGGCAAGTTCATGCGTGCGGCCAAGGCCGCCTTCAACCGCGGCGATTACGACGAGGCGATCAACCAGGCGCGCCGGGCCATGGCCGAAGACCCGAGCGACACCAGCGCCAAGAGCACGATCGAGAACGCGGTGAACGGCCAGAAGGCCGAGCTGCGCTTCCGCTCCGCGGAGAACGCGCTGCGGGCGAAGGATTTCGACAAGGCCAAGGAGGAGGCGAACGCCGGACGGGACCTCGCTCCCTGGGACAACCGCGCGCCGCAGATCCTCACCCGGATCCAGGACGCGCAGCAGCAGGCGGCCCAGGACGCGGCGGAAGCGGCTCGCCGCGCGGCCGCGGCCCAGGCCGCCCAGCAGGTCGGCACCTTCATCAACGCCGCGGACAGCGCCCTGGCCGGCCAGAAATACGACGAGGCCATCGCCGCCTACGACCGGGCGCTCGGCCTCGATCCCAACAACATCCGCGCCATCAACGGAAAGAGCGCGGCCGTGCAGGCGCGCGCACTGGCCCAGATCAACACGGGCGGCGGCGGGGGAGTGACGCGTCCGGCCGGGCGTGGCTTCTCCCCCGGCAAGACGGTGGCCTCGAGCGCGGAGACCAGGCCCGGCGGCTCGGTGCCCGACGGCTTCGAGAACACCCCCGGAGTGGTGGTGAAGAAGGGGTCCACCGCGGCCGACCTTCCGGGCAAGATCAACTTCGACATCGATCCCGACACGCCCAAGGCCGGCGAGCGCTACACCGTGAAGGTGTTCCTGGTGAACGAGGGGAACGCGCCCATCCAGCTCAAGGACATGTTCGTGACCACCACCATCAACGGCCGCAAGGTGGGCGCGCCCGTGCCGCCCCAGGCCCGCGACGTGGCTCCGCAGCAGAAAGCGGTGGTCATGAGCACGACCGAGGCCTGGAAGGAGGACACCACGTCCTGGCAGATGGAGGTCACCATCCACACCGTGCGCGGCGAGCGCTACACGAACCAGATCACGTGGAAGTGAAGCGGGGAGGGATCATGAGGGTCCGGGCCGTGGCCGCCGTCCTCGCCCTGGGTCTGGCCGGCCCCGCCTTCGCGGAGCCGCCGGTCGTGGACCACCAGCCCAGCCCCTGCATGGTGCCGGAGAAGCCGGCCAGCCTGTGCGCGTCCATCACGGACGACGGGCAGGTGGCGGCGGCCCGCATCTACTTCCGGCCCGCGGGCGACAAGTTCTACAGCTTCGTGGACATGGTCTTCGGCGGCCTGAGCTTCTGCGGCACCGTGCCCGGCACGCGCGCGGGCAAGGTCCAGGTCCTCGAGTACTACGTGCAGGCGGTGGACGACCAGTACGAGTCCCAGCGCACGAGCACGTTCAACATGGAAGTGAAGCCGGAGTGCGAGTTCGCGCCCGTCGAGAAGGACCCCGCGCGGGCGGCCGCGATCGTGGTGCACGCCACGAACCAGAAGCAGGGCAAGAAGCTCCCGGAGGAGTTCGTGGCCACCGGCGTGTCCTTCGTGCCGGTCGCGCGCTGACGACGACGCTCGCCTTCGCCCTCCTCCTCGCCGCCGGTTCCCTCAGCCTCCCCGCCGGTGCCACCGGCTCCACCGCGCCCGCCTTCGACGTCGGCGGCAACGTGTCGCTCAGCGAAGAGGGCGAGCTGGAAGTCCGCGTCGACCTCACGAACCGCGGCGGCGCCTCGGGCGCCTTGACCGTCCAGGGCGAGCTCGCCGGCCACTACGACGAGGCGCGCCTGGCCGAAGGAGTGGCCGCCGGGGCCACGGCGGCGGTGCCGCTCGTATTCCCGCGCGAGGTACCGAAGCCCGGCGTCTACGCCGTCGTCCTGCTCCTGGACTACGCAGCCGCCGCCCCCGCCGGCGTCCCGACCGCGAGCCTGAGTCAGCGCGCCTATCTTCTCTTGACCCTCGGGGCGACGGCCGCCGCTCCCGTGCGCCTCTCCGCGCCCGAAGTCACCCTGCGCGACCGCGCCCTCCTGCCCGTCGCACTCCAGAGCGCCGACGGCAAGGCCCACCGCATCCGCCTGCGCGTGCTGACCCCGCGCGGGCTGAACCCGGAGCGCCTCGCGGACGAGGTGGCCGTGCCCGCGTCCGGCACGGCGACGGTGAGCGTGCCCCTGCTGCGCGGCGGCGTGCCGCGCAAGTCCCGGCAGGGGCTCCTGCTGGTGGCGGAGACGATCGACGGCGACGTCGCCCAGGCCAGCACGGCCACGACGGTCGTGGAGGTGGCGGAGGGGCGCGATCTCATGCCGCACTGGCGCGATCCGTTCGTGATCGCGGCCGGGCTGCTGCTGGCCGCCGCTGCCTTCCTGGAGTGGCGTCATCTGCGCGGGATCCGGCAGGCGACGGCCGATCCGGCGGCGTGATCCGCGCCGAGGACCTCGGCGAGATCACGTTCTTCCGCATGGCGCGCCGGCTCCTGGGCTGGCCGGCCTATTGGACGGGCGCGTACCTCGTGGACGGCCTCCTCGTGGACTGCGGGCCTCCGGCCACGGCCGACGCCTTCGTCCGCGCGCTCGCCGGGCGGCCGGTCGAGGCGCTGGTGGTGACGCACCATCACGAGGACCACATGGGCGCGGCCGCCGCCCTGCGCGCCGCGCGCGGGATCGAGGCCCAGGCCTCGGCGGAGGCTCTCCCGCTGCTGGCCCACGGCTACGCCCAGGAGGGCTATCGGCGCCTGGCCTGGGGGCGCCCGCCGCGCATCGAGGCCCGTCCCCTCGGCGAGGTCGTCTCCACGCGCCGCCGCCGCTTCGAGGTCGTGCCCACGCCGGGCCACAGCCCGGATCACGTCTGCTTCTTCGAGCGCGAGCAGGGATGGCTCTTCACCGGCGACCTCTTCCTGGCCGAGCGGCTGCGCTATCTGCGCGAGGACGAGGACCTGGGCGCGCTGATCGCGTCCCTGGATCGCGTGTGCGCGCTGCCCGCCACGCGCGTCTTCTGCGCCCATCGCGGCGAGGTGCGCGACGGGCGGGCCGCGCTGGAGCGCAAGCGCGACCGCCTGGCCGCGCTGGTGGCGCGGGTCCACGAGCTGCGCGAGGCGGGCCTCTCCGAAGCGGAGATCGCGCGCCGCGCAGTGGGGCGCGAAGGGTTCTTGACCTGGTACAGCGGGGGACGGTTCGCCGCGCGGAACTTCGTGCGCGCGGCGGCGAGGGTCAGAGGGTCGTCGGCACCTTCCGCGACCGCGCGTACAGGCCGTGGATGAGCCCGAGGCCGAGGACGAGGGCGAGCACGAGGTTCACCCAGTTCATGTCCCAGAGGTTCACGTGCGACCCGGCGATCATGCCCCAGAGCATCGGGCCCGACAGGTAGGTGTTGATCTTGGAGGCGAGCGCGGCCTGGGGCGCCGCTTCCGGCGGAGCGGCGGGGCCGCCCAGCATCGCGCCCAGGATCTTCTTCTGGCGCGGCCAGATCACGAACCAGACGTTGAACCACATGATCGTGCCCAGCAGCCCGCCCAGCAGGATCCACATCGCGCGCCGGCTCATCCCCCCGTCGGCGTCGCGGATGGCTCCGCCCTGGATGTAGACCATGTAGAAGAGGGCGAGCCCGAACAGGAACGTCCACATCGCGCCCCAGCGGAAGAAGTAGAGCGCGCGCAGCACGAGCGGCGGGTTCACCTGAGGCTTGAGCTCCTTGGGCAGGCCGCCCTGGAACGGCGTGTTGACGAAGTTGAAGAAGTACAGATGTCCGATCCAGGTGATGCCCGCGATGACGTGGAACCACCGGAAGATGGCCTGGAGGCTCGAGGAGATGTCCATGCGGCAGGCTCCTTAGTTTGTGGGGCCCAAGTGCTGGAACGACGCGGCTTTCGGTGAGAGACCGGGATCATAAGTCCCGCGGGGGAGGGTCTGTCAAGAACGTCGGGGCGCGCCGCCGCGCGCGGCGGGATTCCGCTTGACACGTCTTCCGACCGCGACCTATGGTGTACCTAGGATGGAAAAGCCCAAGGACTACTACGGCATTCTCGGAGTGAGCCGGAACGCTTCGACCGCCGCCATCAAGCGCGCCTATCGCCGGCTGGCCAAGAAGCTCCATCCGGACATGAGCGCGCAAGCGGAAATGGGCGAGGCGTTCCGGGACTTGCAGGCGGCCTACGAGACGCTCGCCGATGCCGAGCAGCGCCGCCGTTACGACGAGACGCTGGGCCGCGTCGAGGACCGCTTCTCCCCCCTGTCCTGGTCCTTCGTGCGCAGCCCCGCCGCGGGCGACCTGCGGCGCCCCGTCCGTCCGGGCAGCCTCAGCGGCGAGATCCTCCTGACTCCCAAGGAAGCGGCGGCGGGCGGAGTCCTCCCCCTCGACGTGCCGCTCCTCACGACCTGCCCCTCGTGCGAAGGCACGGGCGGCTTCGTCTTCGACTGCGCGCGCTGCGACGGCGAAGGCAAGGTGGAGCGGCGCTTCCCGGTGCCGTTGCGCATCCCGCAGGGCGTGCGCGAGGGAACGGTCTTCCAGGTCGCCGTGGACGAGCCGGGCGTCCTGTCCGTGCTGCTGACCGTGCACATACGGCCGCGGTAGCAGCAACGACAGCAACAACGACAACGAAGATCGATCGGCCTGGGTTAGCAAAATAGAGGCTGTGGCCAGGTCGGCTGCCATCTTCGGTCGGCTACAACGGATACTCCGTCACGGGTCATAATTCGCCACATGGATGAAGCCGGCGTCCGCGCCGCCGCGACCGAAAGCGCTGCCCTTCAACAGACATATTTCTCCACCAACGCCGGCTTCATACTGACGGTCGGCCATCGCATCGCGGACGTCCTGCGCTCCGGCGGCAAGGTCCTCACCTTCGGCAACGGAGGCTCCGCCGCGGACGCGCAGCACTTCGCCGCCGAGCTCGTGGGCCGTTATCTCAAGGACCGCGCCGCCTGGCCCGCCATCGCGCTCACCACCGACACCTCGATCCTGACCGCCGTGGCCAACGACCTCGGCTACGAGACCGTGTTCCGGCGGCAGGTCGAGGCCCTGGGCCGCAAGGGCGACGTCGCCATCGGCATCAGTACGTCCGGCCGATCGGCGAGCGTCGTGAGCGCCCTGGCCCGGGCGCGTGAGATGGGGCTGGTCACGATAGGGATGACGGGCAACGGCGGCGGCAAGCTGGCCGGACAGGTGGACTACCTGATCGACGTCCCCTCGCCAGCGACGCCGCGCATCCAGGAAGTCCACGGCGTCGTCATCCACGTCCTCTGCGCGATCGTCGAGGAGGCGATCGCCGGCTGATGGCGCGCCGCGGCGCGGGCAAGGCCGCCGGCGCGCTCCGCCGGCGCCCGGCGCCGGATCGCCTCGACCTGGCCGGCGTCCGCACGTATCCCCTGGCCAGCCGCAAGAGCAAGGTCGGCCTGGCCGACTTCGCGAAGCCGCACGTGAAGGGGGCGCGGCTCTCGCGGTTCCTCGAAGGTCTTCCGCGCATCCTGGGCGGTCTGAGCTTCCGCGCTCTCGTGGACGAGATCCTGCGCGCGCGCAAGCGCCGGAGGCCGATCGTTTGGGGGCTGGGCGCGCACGTCATCAAGGTCGGCCTGTCGCCGGTGATCGTCGACCTCATGGAGCGGGGACTCGTGACCGGTCTCGCCCTCAACGGCGCCGGGATCGTTCACGACTTCGAGCTGGCGGTGGCGGGCCAGACCTCGGAGGACGTCTCCGCGGGCCTCGGTTCCGGCGCCTTCGGAATGGCCCGCGAGACGGGCGAGGAGATCAACCGCGCCATCGTCGCCGGCGACGCGGACGGTCTCGGCCTGGGCGCCTCCATCGGACGCCACCTGACCGAGCGGCGGCCGAAACACGTCGGGGTCAGCCTCCTGGCCGCGGCCTGGCGGCTCGGGAGGCCGGCGACGGTCCACGTGGCCATCGGCACCGACATCGTGCACATGCACCCGGAGTGCGACCCGGCCGCGGTGGGGAGGGCGACCCACCTCGATTTCCGCACCCTCGCCGGCGAGGTGGCGCGCATGGGCGGCGGCGGCGTGTACCTCAACGTCGGGTCCGCGGTGCTGCTGCCGGAGGTGTTCCTGAAGGCGGTGACCCTGGCCCGGAACCTCGGACACGACCTCACCGACTTCACGACCGCGAACCTCGACTTCCTGCAGTCGTACCGGCCCAACACGAACGTCGTGCAGCGCCCGACGGAGGGCGTGGGCCGCGGCTACAGCCTCACCGGCCAGCACGAGATCCTGGTCAGCCTCCTGGCCGCGGCGCTGATCGAAGGGGCGTGAGCCCGGAGCAGTACTTCGGGGAAGAGCGCCGCGCGGGCGCGATCTTCCTCGCCATCGGCCTCGCCGCCGTCGCCCTCTCGATGGTCCTGGCCGCCGGGGCCACTCCCTACCGCGGGATGATCCCGCCCCTGGCTCTCCTGGGTCTCGTGGAGGTCGGCATCGGCGCCGCCATCCTCTGGCGCACCCCGCCGCGGCGCCGAGCCCTCGAGGGGGAGCTTGCGCGCCTGCAGCGCGTCCTCGCCTCCTTCCGCGTCTACAAGGTGGCGGAGATCGTGGTCCTCACCGCCGGTCTCACGTTGATGATGCTGTTCTCCCGCCGCACGGCCTGGAACGCCGCCGGCCTCGGGCTGCTGGTCCAGGGCTCGGCGCTGCTCGTCCTCGACCGCCTGGCCGAGCGCCGCGCGCGCGACTACGCGGCGGCCCTGGCCGACCCCGACCGCTCCGCGCGCACGGACAGCCACAGCGCGCCCAGGTAGGCGGCGGCGGCCACGAGCAGGAGCGCCTTGAGACCGACGGCCATGGAGACGAGCTCGGTCAAGCCGCCGGCCACCGCGCCCAGCAGGTTCCATCCGAAAGCGACGTCCGGCGCCGCACGCGTCTCGAACACGCGCGCGAAGCACACGGAGGAGAGGAAGATCGGAACCCCCACCACGAGGATGGACAGGGCGAGCCGGGCGGCCAGGTCCGTGCGCAGGACCACCGACTCGGGCAGGGCGTAGGCCAGGAGCAAGGCGGCCAGGAGCGCGATCATCGCCGGCCGGAGCCCCACCGTCCGCGCCCGCACGACGAGGGTGGCCAGGAGCACCATGACCAGCACCGCGAAGAACACGACCGCGCTCGTCAGCCAGGTGGCGCCCCAGGCCAGGTTCATGGCCGTGACCGACCGCGTCTCCAGGAGGAGGAAGGCGAGACCGAACAGGAACATCTCGCCGTCGACCCCGCGCCGGCGGCCCAGGCTGCGGGCGAGCTCGGGCGAGGCGGCCAGCACTCCGGCCACCGCGATCAACGCGATCGCGGACATCATCCCGAGGTAGAAGCTTCCCACCCCGCGCCGGGGGAGATAGAGGTACGGCCAGTCGTCGGTGGGCAGCTCGACCTGCGACTCCACGCGCGCGAGCGTGCGCGCCGCTTCCGCACGCCGCTCCACGCCCCCGAGCTCCGCGAAGGCGGGGCCCACCATGTAGATCAGGTTGAACAGCGAGCGGTCGCGCGCTTCCAGCAGCGGGACCTCCCCGAAGACGCGCGTGAGCAGGCCGGCCAGGCGCACGTCGATGTAGGGAGAGCCCACCATGAAGTAGAGGACGAGGCCGCCCTCGGGGGCCAGGCGGCGCCGGGCCGCACGCAGGCACTCCTCCGTGTACATGAACGTGTCGAGGCGGACCGCGGAGAGGGCGGAGAGCCGGGTCATCGAGTCGAGGGTCCCGAAGACGATGAGGTCGTAGACCTCGCGCGAGTCGTTCAGGAAGGCGCGCGCGTCGGCGTTGATCGCACGAACGCGCGGCGAAGCGTAGGGGCGGCTCGGATGGGACTGACGGCCCATCTCGAGGATCACGGGATCGATCTCCACGGCGTCGATCCGCTCCGCGCCCCGGTCGAGGAGGACGGCGACGTCGTTGCCGGAGCCCGCCCCCACGACGAGGGCGTGCCGGATGGGGCGGTGGAGGAGGCCGTAGGGCACGTGATAGCCCTCGCGGATGAAGGCCTCGCCGGCGGCGATGGACTGGCTGCGGGCCAGCGGCAGCGGGATCTGGTGGAGGGACCCGTTGGTCAGGATCTGCACGCCCGCCGCGCCCGGCCGCGCCGCCAACGTCATCGCGTAGTACGGGCTGTACTGCTGGGCGCGCTCCGCGCGGGCCACGATCAGCGCCATCAGCGCCACGGCCGTACCGTAGGCCAGGAGATCGCGCGCCCGTCCGCGGAAGAACACGATCCCGGCCAGGCCGAAGGCCGCGAACCACGCGACGGGGAAGGCGCGCGCGAAGCTGAGGACGGTGAAGAGGGCGATCCCGGCCAGGGACCCGCCGATGTCCCAGGCATAACCGGACAGGGGGCGGCCGGCCTGGCGGAAGATCCGCAGGCGCTCGGCCACCATCTGGCCCAGGGGGACGAAGCTCGCCGCGCTGAGCACGAACAGGCCGAGGATCGGGGGCCGGATGTCCGCGACCAGGGGCGCGGACGGAGGCAGGTCGCCGTAGAGCAGGAAGAGGTGCTCCGTGGCCGCGTTCTGGGTGAAGACGATCCCGGACAAGGTCCAGGCCGTGGCCGTCAGCACGAGCAGCGACACCGGCCAGGCCCAGCGCAGCGAGCGCTTCCCCGCGCGCAGGCACCCGAGGCCGAGGCCGAGGAATGCGCTGAGGAGCACGAGGTTCGGGTAATAGGCCAGCACGCGCACCTGGCCGGGAAGCCACCGGATGAGGGCGAGCTCCTGGAAGAGGACGATGGCGGAGGCGACGACGAGCTCTCGCGCGGCCGCGCGGACCGCGCCCGCGGCGACTCCGTCGCCACGCGGCCCGGTCGTGGTGCTCACCTCAGCCGCGGCGTGCCATCCGCCGCGCGCCGGCCAGGCTGGGCAGCAGGGGGGCCAGGAACCGGCCCGTGTACGACTCCGCCACCGCCGCCACCTCTTCGGGAGTGCCCGTGGCCACCACCCGCCCCCCCGCGTCGCCGCCGTCGGGGCCGATGTCGATGATGTGGTCGGCCGTCTTGATCACGTCGAGGTTGTGCTCGATGACGACGACGGTGTTGCCGCCCTGCACCAGCCGGTCCAGCACCCCCAGCAGCTTGCGGATGTCCTCGAAGTGCAGGCCCGTGGTCGGCTCGTCCAGGATGTAGAGGGTCCGCCCGGTGGAGCGCTTGGACAGCTCGCGCGAGAGCTTCACGCGCTGGGCCTCGCCCCCGGACAGCGTGGGCGAGGACTGCCCGAGCGCGATGTAGCCGAGGCCCACGTCGGCCAGCGTGGTCAGCGCGCGGAACACGTTGGGGTGGTGCTTGAAGAGCTGGAGGGCCTCGTCCACGGTGAGGTCGAGCACGTCCGCGATGCTCAGCCCGTTGTACTTCACCTGCAGCGTCGCGTCGTTGAAGCGCTTGCCGTGGCAGACCTCGCAGGGCACGTAGACGTCGGGCAGGAAGTGCATCTCCACCCGCTTCACGCCGTCGCCCTCGCAGGCTTCGCAGCGCCCGCCCTTCACGTTGAACGAGAAGCGCCCCGGCGTGTAGCCGTGCATGCGCGCCTCGGGCAGCAGGGCGAAGAAGTCGCGGATGAGGTCGAAGAGCTTGGTGTAGGTCGCGGGGTTGCTGCGCGGCGTGCGTCCGATCGGGCTCTGGTCGATGTCGATGACCTTGTCGATCTCGCCCAGTCCCGTCACCTTCTGGTGCAGGCCGACCGCGCGGTCGCTGTCGTGGAGCGCGCGCGCCACCGCCGGGTAGAGGATCTGGTTCACGAGCGTGCTCTTGCCCGCCCCGCTCACCCCGGTGACGCAGACGAACTGGCCGAGCGGGAAGTCGACGGTCACGTCCTTGAGGTTGTTCTCGCGCGCGCCGACCACCGTGATCTTGCGGCCGTCGCCCCGCCGCCGCTCCCCGGGCAGCGGGATCTCGAGCTCGCCCTTGAGGTAGCGACCGGTGAGGCTGGCCGGGTTGGCCATGACCTGGGCCGGCGTGCCCACGGCCACGACCTCGCCCCCGTGCCGCCCGGCGCCGGGTCCGAAGTCGACGATCCAGTCCGACTCCTCCATGGCCTCGCGGTCGTGTTCCACCACCACCACCGTGTTGCCGATGTCGCGCAGGTGGTGGAGTGCGGTCAGGAGCTTGCGGTTGTCGCGCTGGTGCAGGCCGATGGACGGCTCGTCGAGGACGTAGATGACGCCCGTGAGCTCGGACCCGATCTGGCTGGCCAGGCGGATGCGCTGGCCCTCGCCTCCGGAGAGCGACGGCGCCGGACGGTCCAGGGTCAGGTAGCCGAGGCCCACGTCGCGCAGGAAGCGCAGACGGGAGCGGATCTCCTTCAGGAGCTCGCTCGCGATGGTGGCCTCCGCCCCCTTCAGGGCCAGCTCGTCGAAGAAGCGATGGGCCGCCTCCACGGACGTGGCCGTGGCCTCCGCGATGTTCAGGCCGCCGACGCGCACGCCCAGGGCCTCCGGCCGCACGCGCTTCCCGCCGCACATCGAGCAGGGCAGGTTGGAGAGGAAGCGCTGGTAGTACTGCCGCATCTCCTCCGACTGCGTCTCGCGCATGCGCCGCATCATCGAGGTCAGCGCGCCCTCGTAGCGCATGCGGAAGGAGCCCGATCCCCAGGAGCCGCGCATGGGGACCTTCACGCGCTCGCTGCCCGTGCCGTACAGGATGATCTTGCGGTGGGCGGCCGGCATCGAGCGCCAGGGCTTGTTGAGGTCGATGCCGCGCTCGCGCGCGACCGCCCGCACGATGTCCGTGCCCCAGCTCGTGCCTTCACCCACCGCGCCCAGGGGCTTGACCGCGCCTTCGTTGACGGACAGGTCGGGGTTGGGCACCGCGAGCTCCGGGTCCATCTCCATGCGCGTGCCCAGGCCCGAGCACTCCGGGCACATGCCCAGCGGCGAGTTGAAGGAGAACAGCTGCGGCGAGGGCTCGGGGAACGAGATCCCGCACTCGTGGCAGGCCCGGTGCTGCGACATGACCTTCTCGGTCTCGCCTTCGGGGGCGACGATCACGATCCCCCCGCCGTAGCGCAGCGCCGTCTCCACGGAGTCGTGCAGGCGCTGGGCCATCCCTTCCTTGGCCACCAGGCGGTCCACCACCACCTCGATGGAGTGCTTCTTCTTCTTGTCGAGCCGGATCTGGTCCGCGTCCTCGAGGGGGACGACCACGCCGTCGACGCGCGCGCGGGTGAAGCCGGCCTTCTTCGCGGAGTCGAGGATGTCGCGATGTTCGCCCTTCCTCTCCTTCACCAGGGGCGCGAGGAGGAGGAACTTCGTCCCCGGGCGCAGGTCCGCGATCTCGTGCACGATCTGCTGCGAGGACTGCTGGGAGACGGGCCGCCCGCAGTTGTGGCAGGTCAGCCGTCCCACGCGGGCCCAGAGCACGCGCAGGTAGTCGTGGATCTCCGTGATGGTGCCGACGGTCGAGCGGGGATTGCCGCTGGCCGCCTTCTGCTCGATGGATATGGTCGGGGCCAGGCCGCGGATGGAATCGTAGAGCGGCTTGTCCATCTGCCCGAGGAACTGGCGGGCATAGGCGTTGAGGCTCTCGATGTAGCGGCGTTGCCCTTCCGCGTACAGCGTGTCGAAGGCCAGGGACGACTTGCCGGAGCCGGACACGCCCGTGAGGATCACCAGCTTCTTCTTGGGGATCTCCACGGTGACGTTCTTGAGGTTGTGCTGGCGTGCGCCAGTGATGATGATGCGATCGAGTTCCATCGTCTTGGGGAATCCTGGGGTGCCGCACCCGCGCGGCGAACCTTCTATTCTACTCGCCGCCGTGGCCGCGCTCCAAGACCCTGGGCGCCCCTGCCTCCGGGCGGGAGCGAGCCTCGTCACCGTCTTCAGGCCGGCGGTGTTCGTAGAATCGCCGAAGGCCGGCCCAGGCCAGGCCCGGAGGAGGTCTTCATGATGACACGGCGATCCGGGGGCGTCGTTCTCCTCGTCTTTCCCTTGGCGCTCGGGGCGGCAGGCGTCGAGGCCGCGACCCACACCTTGCCGGTCGGGACCGTCCTGCCCGTCACTTTCGAGACGACCGTGTCCTCCGCGACCAGCCGTCCGGAGGAGAAGGTGCTGGCCCGGCTGCGCGCGCCCGTCCGCGTCGGCGCGGCGACGCTGCCGGAAGGGAGCGAGCTGCGCGGCCACGTGATCAGCGTCCACCGGTCCGGCAAGGTGAAGGGACGCGCGTCCCTGACCCTCGCCTTCACGCAGATCACGGCCAACGGCAGGACGTACGACCTGTCCGCCCGCCGCATCAGCCTGCTCGCGCCGGAGACCCATGGCAAGGACGCGAAGATCATCGGGGGCGGCGCGGGCGCGGGGGCGGTGGTGGGCGCGCTCGTGGACGGCAAGTCGGGCGCGGCCAAGGGGGCCCTCGTGGGAGGGGGAGCGGGGACGGGCGTGGTCCTGTCCACGCGGGGCAAGGAGGTCTCCATTCCCGCCGGCTCGCGCTGGCGTGTCCGGCTGGTCCGCCCCCTCGTCGTGGACTGAACCGGCCGCCGCACGTTCGGCGCGGGGGTGCTTGACCCCCTGCGCACCGTATCCAAGACTGGAGAGGTGACCGATCAGGAGCGACCGTCACCTCCGCGGCGGGAGCGCCGCCGCAAGACCTGGGGGGCCCAGCGCAATCCCGGGCAGCGGCTCGCCTTCGACGCGGCGGCCGGACTCCTCCTGGGCGCGTGCCTGTCCGCCTGGGCGGTGTCGATCGTGGCCGCCTATCGCGAGCGTGGGCAGCCCGCGCCGCCGAGCGCGCCGGGGGCGGCCAGGCCGGCCAACCTGCCCGACCGGCCTCCTTCGCTGGCGGGTACCGTGGGCGCGTCGCTGACCGACCCCCGCGCGAACTCCACCGCCTACCTCGACGACGCGGCCATGCGCGCGCTCGTCCAGGACCTGCGTGGGGAGAGCGGAAAGCTCAAGGCGGTGATCCGCGCGCCCAACGCCGACCTCGCCGACGAAGCCGATCCCACCCTGTCCGCCACCTTCGAAGGGACGTCCGGCCAGGAGGTCACGAGCTCGAAGCTGGCCGCCCCCGCCGATCCCGGCATCTACAAGCTCGCCGTCCAGCTCGGCAAGATCAGCAAGCCCGTCGAGGACCTGCGGGTCATCACCATGGTGCCGTTCGCACAGAAGAAGAACGACCGCATCGGCCTCTACTATCTCGGGAGCTGGCCCTACGAGAGCGGGGGCAAGCCCCGCTCGGCGTCCTACGCGAACCCGAGCGGCTTCATCGAGGTGACGCGCGAGAACAAGGGCACGGCCGTCTCCGAGCACTTCAAGCTGGGCGACTTCCTGACGAAGGACCAGTACGACGTGTGGCCGAAGTACCTCCTCCTGGAGCCGAAGCTGCTGGACAAGCTCGAGCTCACGGTCGCGGAGCTGGAGAAGGAAGGGCACCGCGTCGATCACGTGTTCGTGATGAGCGGCTTCCGCACTCCCCGCTACAACAAGGGCGGCGGCAACACGGGCGGGCGCGCCAGCCTCAGCCGCCACATGTACGGCGACGCCTCGGACGTCTACGTGGACAACGACCGCGACGGCCAGCCCGACGACCTCAACGGCGACGGGAAGGTGGACACCCGGGACGCCAAGGTCTTCGCGGACGCCGCGGAGAAGGTCGAGCGGGAGTATCCGGCCCTGGTGGGCGGGATCGGGATCTACAAGGCCTGCTGCGGCCACGGGCCTTTCACGCACATCGACACCCGCGGATACCGCGCGCGCTGGTACGGCGAAGGCGCGGGATGATCAACAACAAGGAGGATCTGTGACGGAATCGCTTTGTCCCGACTGCGGAAGCCCCCGCCCGGACTGGACCAAGGTCTGCCCGGCCTGCGGTGCGCCTCCGGAGGCCGAGCACCGGCAGACCGGCGACAGCCCCGAAGGCGTGCGCGCGGCGGACCTGGAGCCCTACATCACTCTGCGGTACATCGCGCGGCTCTTCAAGGTCCTGGCCGTGCTCATCATCGTGATGCTGCTGGGCGAGGTGGTGACGGGGCTGGTCATCGACGGCACCGCCGCCCTCGTCACGCTCATCGGCGAGGGCACGCGCCTGCTCGTGATGGCAGGCCTGCTCTGGGCCGGCGGCGACCTGACGCTGCTGATCATCGACGCCGGCCACGACCTGCGCGTCGCCCGCATCCTGCTGGGCCGCATCAACACCCAGCTGCACGCCAACAGCACGGCGGGCACGGTCAAGCGCCCGGACGCGCCCCGGCCCTCCTGAGGCGGACCTAGGCGGCGGCCCGCCGCCGGTCAGACTCCCGTGGACCCGAAGCCGCCCACGCCGCGGCCGCTGGGCGCGAGCGCGGCGCGCGTGAAGCGGACGCGCGCGACGGGTTGGACGAGGAGCTGGGCGATGCGGTCGCCCGGAGCGATGGCCAGGGGCTCCGGGCCGTGGTTGACGAGGACGACCTTCACCTCGCCGCGGTAATCGCTGTCGATGACGCCGGCCAGGGTGTCGATGCCGTGGCGCACGGCCAGCCCGCTCCGCGGCCACACCAGTCCCACGTAGCCGGCCGGGATCTCCAGGAAGAGGCCGGTGGCGACGGCCGCCCGCCCCCCCGCGGGCAACGTGACCGCCTCCGCCGCGCGCAGGTCCGCGCCGGCCGCCCCTTCCGTCGCGTATTCGGGCAGCGCGCCGGGACCGTCCACGCGGATCTCGTCCGTCATGGCCGCGGATTATAGCGACGCCTGACGTCCGGGACTCCGTGCTTGGAAGTCCCTTGGGAATCCACTGCGAACGGCCAGGGACGCGCCGCGCCTGCGGTTCCTAGAGTGCGCGTCATGAGCCAGCGCGCTTCCCTCGCCACTCTCGCCGCCGTCCTGGCCGTCCTCGCCGCTTCGCCCGCGGCGGCCCGGGCGGAGCTCGTCACGGTGTCGCCCGGCGAGCGCCTGCGCGTCGACGTCACCGGAGAGGGCGCCCCCGTCGTGCTCGTGCCGGGGCTCCTGGGCTCCGCGTTCGGATTCCGGAAGCTCGTCGCGCCCCTCGTGGCCGGCGGCTACCGCGTGGTCGTGATCGAGCCGCTCGGGATCGGAGGCTCGGCGAAGCCGGAGGGCGCCGACTATTCGCTCACCGCGCAGGCCGACCGCATCGCCGCCGTCCTGGGCCAGCTCGACCTGGACCCCGCGATCGTCGTCGCCCATTCCGTCGCCGCCTCCATGGCCCTGCGGCTCGCGGCCCGCCATCCCGAGCGCGTGCGGGCGGTCGTCTCCCTGGACGGCGGGCCCACCGAAACCGCGGCGACGCCCGGCTTCCGTCGCGCGATGCGCTTCGCCTTCCTGATCAGGCTCTTCGGTGGCAGGAAGCGGATCGAGGGCATCGTCCGCTCCACGCTCGAGCAGCGCTCGGCCGACCCGCGCTGGGTGACCGACGACGTCGTGGCCGGCTACATGGCGGCGGGAGCGCGCGACCTGGACGGGACCCTCACGGCCCTCCGCCAGATCGCCGGTGCGAGGGAGCCGGAGTCCCTGCGGCCGCGCCTCGCCGAGGTGCGGTGTCCCGTGCGCCTCGTGATCGGCACCGCCGCCCATGAAGGGGGAATCAGCCCCGCGGAGGTCGCGCTGCTCGAGGCGCGCGTGCCCGACTTCGCGATCGTCCGCGTGGCGGACGCCGGCCACTTCGTGTTCGAGGAGAAGCCCGAAGCCGTGGTCGCGGCCATCACGCGCGCGGGTCGCGCCGCTTCCGCGCCCCGGCTCGCGGACGGCGGGCGGCCGTGACACCCGCGATCTTCTTCGCCGCCCTCTCCGGCGCGGTGGTGAGCAGCCTGGTGCCGCTGGTGAACGCGGAGCTGCTTCTCATGGGCCTGGCCGTGGCCTATCCCGCGTCCGCGCCCCTGCTGGTGGTCGTGATGGCCGCCGGTCAGATGGCAGGGAAGTCCGTCCTCTTCCTCGGCGGCGGGCGATTGACCCGCTCGTCGCTGCAGGCGCGTCTCGCGCGCTGGCGCCTCGACGGCCGCACGCGTCGCGCGGGCGCGCCGCTGGTCGGGGTCAGCGCGTTCACCGGCCTCCCGCCCTTCTACCTCGTCTCCGTGGCCGCGCCCGCTCTGGGCGTGCCTTTCCGGACCTTCTTCGCGGCCGGCCTCGCCGGCCGCCTCCTGCGGTTCGCGGCCCTGGTGGCGGTTCCCCATCTCCTCGCCGGCTCGGCACGGATTGGAGGTCTCTAGATGGCGGCCCTCGTCCTCGACGTCGAAGCGTCCCGCGCGCCCGCCGCTCCCGGGCCGTGGCGCGGCCGGTTCGCGGTCGTCACCGGCGGAAGCGCGGGCATCGGCCGCGCTCTCGCGGGGGAGCTGGCGGCCGCGGGCGCATCCGTGCTCGTCGGCTCGCGGCGTCCGGTGCTCGGAAGGTTCGAGCATCGCGCGCTCGACCTCGCGTCCCAGGCCTCGGTGGGCGAGTTCGCGGACGTGCTGGTGGAAGAGGGCCGCCCCATCGACCTCCTCGTCCTGAACGCGGGCGTGCATGTCCCCTGGAAGACGGTGACGACGCGCGACGGCCTGGAGCTGCACTGGCAGGTGAACTACCTGTCCAACCTCCAGCTCACGCTGCGGCTCCTGGACCTGTGCCGCCGCTCGGGCCTGCGCCGCGTGGTCTACGTCGCCAGCGAGGCCCATCGGCTGGCCGCCCTGCCCTTCGCTTCGCTTCTCGGGTTCTGGCACCGGTACGCGGAGTCGAAGGAGGCCGCGGTGACGTCCTTCCTGCGGCTCGCGGAGCTCCATCCCGAGCTGACGGTGAGGGTCGTCTCGCCGGGCTACGTCGACTCCGAGATCCACCGGCACAAGAGCCGCCTCACCGCCGCCCTCGAGCGCTCCTGGTCGCGTCCCCGAGGGCCGCAGGCCGCCGCCCGCGAAATCCTCGGAGCCAGCGATCCCTCGGCGGGCGGCAGCGTCTACTGGGACCGCGGGGCGCCGCGCGCGCCCAGCCGGCGCTGCCTCGACGCGGCGCGGGCCGATGCGCTGTGGCAGGCCTCCCTGGAGCAGCTCGGCGCCCGCCTTCCCGGCGTGCGCCCGCCGCACCGCATCGCGAACTTCGCGCGGACCTTCCAGGCCCTGGGGCCCGCGATCGAGCGGCCGGCCACGGTGGAGGAGCTGGCCCGCGTCGTACGCCGGGCCGCAGACGACGGGAAAGGCGTACGCATCGTCGGGCGGCGCCACTCCTACAACGACGGCTTCTTCTCGCCGACCTGCATGGTGTCGCTGGAGCGCCTCGACCGCGTCCTGGACCTCGATCCCGAGCGCGGGGAGATCACCTGCGAGGCCGGCCTCTCCATCGGGGCGCTGGGCCGGTACCTCGACGAACGCGGTCATGCGCTGCGCTTCTGCGGCAACTTCGGACAGCAGACCCTGGCCGGGGCGCTGGCCACGGGCACGCATGGCTACGGGCGTGAGGGCGGCGTCATGTCCGAGCTCGTCCGCGGCGCGACGGTCGTGCGGGCCGACGGCGAGCTCGTGGAGACCCGGGACGAGGGGGTCCTGCGCGCCTTGCGCCTCAGCCTGGGCGCGCTGGGCGCGGTGACGACGCTGACCCTCGCGATCGAGAAGAAGGGCCCGTGCCGTTTCGAGGTCGCCTGCCTGCCTCGCGCGGAGTTCGCGCGGCGCCTGGACGAGCTGGCGCGCGCCCACGAGTACCTGCGCTTCGTGCCGCATCCCTTCGACGTCCGGTCGATGTTCTACGTCACCATCGACCGCACGGCGGCGGACGCTCGTTGCTCGCCCGCGCGCTACATCGACGATCGGCCCCCGGGGGCGCTGGGCCTGCTCGTCCCGGCTCTGCGCTTCGCACCGGCCCGGGCCCTGCTGGGCCGGGTCCTGCGCGTCGGCAGCTACGGATACGCGCTGGACATCCCGTTCTCCAGCATGCTCTTCCTGAGCGCGGGCGTCGTCCGGAGCCACCCGGGGCTGGCCCGAGTCGGTCAGCTCGCCCTCGAGCACCACGATTGGCTCAACATGGAGCTCGCCGTCCCACGGGAGAAATACGAAGGCTTCGATCACCTCTTCGCCGAGCTGAGGCCGCGCTCGTCGCCCCTCTCGCTCTCCCCGCCGTATTACACGTGCCGCGTGGTCGGGGGTGCGCGCGACGTCCTCCTCGCTCCCAACTTCGACCGGGACGTCGTCTTCTGCGACGTCCACGCCGATCCCGCGCAGCCGGGCTCGCACGAGTTCCTGGAGAAGCTGGAGGAGCGCGCCATCCGCGAGCTGTCCGCACGCCCACATTGGGGGAAGGTGTTCGCCTCCGGCCGGGACGTCGTCCGAGGGCTCTACCCGGCCGCGAACATCCAGGCCTTCCTCGACTGCAAGCGGCGCCTCGATCCCAACGGCGTGTTCTCCAACGCCTACACCCGTCGCGTGCTGGGGGTCTGAACCCTCCCGCGCCGGGTCCGCGGAGGAGGGCCGCGCTAGAATCAATGCGTGGAGACTCCGTCCCGCAAGCCGAACCTGTTCGGCCTCGATCGCGCCGACCTGGGCGCGCTCGTCGCCGAACTGGGCGAGCCCGCCTACCGCGCGGGACAGATCTACCTGTGGCTCTACCGCCGCCGCGCGCGCTCCATCGACGAGATGACCGACCTCACGAAGTCCGTGCGCGAGGCGCTGGCCGCCCGCTACGACCTGCGCTGGCCCGAGGTGGTGGAGCGGGGGCACAGCCGGGACGGCACCATCAAGTACCTCTTCCGGCTGGACGACGGGGCCACCATCGAAAGCGTCTACATCCCCGAAGAGCGGCGCCGCACGATCTGCATCTCGACGCAGGCCGGCTGCCCGCTCAAGTGCACGTTCTGCCTCACCGGCATCAGCGGCTACAAGCGCAACCTCAAGCCCTGGGAGATCCTGGGCCAGGTGGCAACGGTGATGGAAGAGAACCGAGAGCTCGGCGGCGCGCGTAGCGCGGCGACGAGCGAGGGGGGTTTCAGGGGGGGTCGCGAGCGTCCACCTGACGAGGCGCGAAGTGCCCCCCCTGACTTGAAAAATCGGGCCTGGAACGTGGTCGTCATGGGCATGGGCGAGCCCCTCCTGAACTACGACAACACCGTGGTCGCGCTGCGCGCCCTCATGGACCCCCAGGGGTTCGCAGTGGCGCCCCGCAAGCTCACCCTGTCCACCGTCGGCATCCTGCCCGCGCTCGAGAAGCTGATGCAGGAGCCGGTGCGGCCGAACCTCGCCATCAGCCTGCACGCGCCGACCAAGGACCTGCGCCGCGAGCTGATGCCGATCGAGGACCGCTACGACATCAAGGACGTGATCGCGGCCGCGCAGCGCTATCCGATCCCGCGCGGGGGCGTCGTCACCTACGAATACGTCCTGCTCGGCGGAGTGAACGACCAGCCCGCGCACGCGCGCGCTCTCGTGCGCCTCCTGGCCGGCTCGGACGGCAAGGTGAACCTCATCCCCCTCAACCCCGCGCCCGAGATTCCCTTCGCGCCCCCGACGGCGGAGGCCGTCGACGAGTTCTGCCGCATCCTCTCCGAGGCGCGCGTCACCGTCTCCGTGCGGCGCCCACGCGGGCAGGACATCCTCGCCGCCTGCGGCCAGCTCCACCTCAAGCGCGGGGAGGTCCCCGTACCCGCTCCCGTCGCCTCCTGAGCGCAACCGTCGCATCGCGCGCCGCGCGCCTGCCGTGGGCTGCGCAGATCGGCCTCGTCCTCGCCCTCACGGCGGCCGTGCTGCTGCCTTCGCTGGCGGCCGCCCCCCTGGAGCGGGCCGAGATCTATTTCATGGACGGGGCGCGGGGCATGGTGGAGAGCGGCGACTGGCTCGTCCCGCGGTACCAGGGCGAGCCTTTCTTCGACAAGCCCGCCCTCACGTATTGGCTCATGGCCGCGTCCTTTCGCGCCTTCGGCTTCTCGCTGGGCGCGGGGCGGCTCGTCTCGGCCGCGGCCGCGCTCGCCTCCGTCCTGGCCACGGCCGGGCTGGGCCGCCTGCTCCTGGGAAAGCGGGCCGCCGTCACCGGCGCGCTGGTCCTCGGCACGACCCTCCTCGTCCTGAGCTTCGGACGCGTCGCGATGTCGGACATGCTGCTCACGCTGTGGTGCACGCTGGCCGTGGCCATCGGCGTGACGATGACCGACGGCCGCGGTGCGACGGTGGGCCGCATGGCCGCCCTGGGCGCGACACTCGGTCTCGGCTTCCTGACCAAGGGTCCGGTCGCGCTGGTGCTCGCCGGCCTCGGCCTGGTCCTGCTCTTACGCCGCGGTCACGACGGCCGCCGCCTCCGCCTGGACCGGCGCGGGATCGCCGCCGCCGCGGCCGCGTTCGCCATCGTCGGGCTCGGCTGGTTCGCCGCCGTCGCCGCCCGTCTCGGCTCCGGCCCGCTCGCGTACTTCTTCCTCCGCGAGAACCTCGAGCGCTTCGCCGGCGAGACCTACGACGCCGACCGTTCGCCGCTGTTCTACGTGTGGACCTATTTCGCGGCCGGCCTGCCCTGGTCGCTGCTCTTCCCCCTGGCCGCCTGGCGCGGGGCGCGGCGGACGGGGTTCCTCCTGCTCTGGATGGGGCTGATGGCCGTGCCCCTCAGCCTCTCGCGCGGGAAGATCGACTACTACCTGCTGCCGCTGCTTCCCGCGGCGTCGCTGGTGATCGGCAGCCACCTGGCCGCGGAATGGGATCGCATCGATCGCGAGTGGGCACGGGCGGCGCTCATCGCGTTCGCGCTCGTCGCCCTCGCCCCCGCCGCCCTCCAGCCGCACATTCCCACGGACTGGCTGCCCGCCTGGCCGGCCCAGGTCGCGCTCATCGCCCTCGGCGCCGCCGTCGCCCTGGCCGCGGCCCTGGCCGCGGCGCGGCCGTCCGCCTCGCGCCTGGCCGTCGTGTTCGCGGGCGGGACGGCGGCCACCCTCGCCCTGCTCGCGGGCGCATTCCTGCCCGCGTTCCGCGCCGCCCAGCCCAACGCCGCGGTCGTGGCCGACGTAGAGCGGGAGCGCGCGTGGCGGCCCGACGCCGAGCTGGCCGCCTGTGGCGACCCCGCGCGCGCCGCCCGCGATCTCCTCTTCGAGGCGCGGCTGGTCGCGCAGGACCGGTGCGACGTCTGGGCTCCCGCGTCGTCGCGCCTGCCGTTCCTGCTCCTCGTCGGTCCCGAACAGCGCCGCTCGCTGGATCTCGTGCCCGGGATCCGCGAGGTCGCCGTGTACCACTGCCTGCCCGCGGCGGCCATGACCCTGGGACAGATCCTCGGCGGGCTGGAGACCGAGCGCATGGTGCTGCTCGCGAACTACCACACGGACGATCCCGTGGCCGAGACCAAGCGCGTCAAGGACCGCAAGCGTGCCCTGCGCAGGGCGGCCGCGGACTGGGAAGCGGCGGGGCGACCGGTCGCGAGCCCGTCCCCGGAGCCGCCGGCGGCGCCGGCGGCATCGGTCAGGCCCTGAGCTCCCGGAAGATCTCGCCCGCCGCGCGCACGGTGGCGTCGATGTCGCCCTCCGTATGCGCGAGCGAGACGAACGCCGCTTCGAACTGGGCGGGCGGGAAGTAGATGCCGCGCGCGAGCAGCTGGTGGAAGAAGCGGGCGAAGAGCGCGGTGTCCGAGGTCTTCGCGCTCGCGTAGTCGTGCACGGGGCCGGGGGTGAAGAAGAGGGTGATCATCGAGCCCACGCGGTTGATCGTCACCTTCACGTCGGCCTCGTCCCGCGCCCCCAGCAGGCCGGCGTGCAGGCGCGCGGACAGCTGCTCGAGCCGCATGTAGCTTCCCGACCGTTGCAGGAGGTCGAGGGTGACGCAGCCGGCGGCCATGGCCAGGGGATTGCCCGAGAGCGTACCCGCCTGGTAGACGGGTCCGCTGGGCGCGATGTGCTCCATGATGTCCGCCCGCCCGCCGTACGCGCCCACGGGCAGGCCGCCCCCGATGATCTTGCCCAGGCAGGTGAGGTCCGGCTTCACGCCGTAGAGGACCTGCGCCCCCCCCGTGGCCAGACGGAAGCCGGTCATGACCTCGTCGAAGACGAGGACCGCGCCCGACTGCGTGCACAGGTCACGCAGGCCCTGCAGGTAGCCCTCCCGGGGCGCGACGCAGCCCATGTTCCCCGCCACCGGCTCCACGATGATGGCGGCGAGGTCGGCGCCGTGCGCCTCGATCACCTTCTCTACCGCGCCGAGGTCGTTGAAGGGGGCGGTGAGGGTGTCGGCGACGGTGCCTTCAGGCACTCCGGGCGAGCCGGGTATGCCGAGGGTGGCCACGCCCGAGCCCGCGGCCACCAGCAGCGCGTCCGCGTGCCCGTGATAGCAGCCCTCGAACTTCAGGATCTTGCGACGGCCGGTGAAGCCGCGGGCCAGGCGCAGCGCGCTCATCGTGGCCTCGGTGCCCGAGGAAACGAAGCGGACCTTCTGGATGCTCGGCACCAGGCGCACCACCCGGTCCGCGAGCTCGACCTCCGCCGCGCAGGGCGCGCCATAAGACGTGCCACGGACGGCGGCCTGGGTGATGGCCTCGACGACGGACGGGTGCGCGTGCCCGAGGATGAGCGGCCCCCAGGAGCCCACGTAGTCGATGTAGCCCTTGCCGTCCGCGTCCCACATCCGCGCCCCTTCGGCCTTGCGGATGAACAGGGGGGTGCCCCCCACGGCCTTGAACGCGCGCACGGGCGAGTTGACCCCGCCGGGGATGAGGCGCTGCGCGCGCGCGAACAGCTCTTCGGATTGGGTCATCGGTCGCTACTGGGGACGGAGGGACGCCTATTCTACCTCCCGCCGCCGGTATCATCGCGGCGGTGAAGCCTCCGCGTGTTGCCGGCCTCGTGCTCGCCTCGCTGGCCATCGTGCTGGCGGGCGTGGCGGCGGCGCGTACGGCCCTGGACTCCCGGGTCGTGATCGACCGCGATGCCGAGTGGCGCGACGTGTGCCTGGGCTGCCGCCGGGCGGGAGGGACGGGACAGACGCTCGCCGTCGCCCGCCTCGCTCTCGTGCATTTCCACGGCCTCTCCGGCCGGCGCGGGAGGATCGACCTGACCCTGTCCGCTCCCGGCGCGACCGTTCCCCTGGCCGTGGCCCGGACCCCCGACGAGCCGCCCGTCTTCCGGACGACGCTCGGCGACGCGCCCCAGCAGGTCCGCTGGCCCCTGGCCTCCGGCCAGCGTGACGCCGATATCTGGCTGCGCGCCGACTCGGAGCACGGCCTTCCGATGCTGCTGCATCGCGTCGTCCTCCAGCGCGAGGTCCATTTCCAGGACCGGCTGCTGCAGGTCTTCCCGCTCGGCGTCGGGCTCGCCGTCCTCTGGTGCTGCGCGCGAGGCCGGCCCGTGGGCGTCGCGCTCGTGTTCGCGATCGCCGCGCTCGCCGCCGCGGCGCTGGCCGTGCAGGTCCTGCACGATCCCGCCGCCCTCCTCGAGATGAAGGCGGGCCCCCGTGAAAGGACGCAGATCGCTCTCGTCGCGCTGCTCGCCGTCGCCGCCCTCTGGCGTCCGCCCGGACGGCCCCTCGCCTTCGCGACCCTCGTCCTCGCCGGCGGGCTGCTCTTCCTGCCGACCGCGCGGCACGGGCTCGTCTCCGACGACTTCCTGTGGGCGCGAGAGTGGTCGATCGCGGACGTGGCCTCCGCGTTCGTGGGTCCCGAGGACCCATCCGGCGCGTCGAACCTCTATTACCGGCCGCTCTCTTCGCTCTCCCATGCCTCCGATGCCTGGGTTTGGGGCGACCGCGTACCCGGTTATCACCTCACGAACCTCGCGCTGCTGGCGCTCGTGGGCGGGGCGGCGGTGGTGCTGCTGGAGCGGTTCGGTCTGTCGCCGCGCGCCTCGCTGCTCGGGGCCCTCGCCTGGACCGTCCATCCCATGGCTTCCTCTTCGGTGGCCTGGACCAGCCAGCGCACGGACCTCATCGTCTCGCTCTTCTATCTGTCCACCCTGGCCGTGATGCTCTCTCCGCTCGCCATCCGCGTCTGGCCGGCTCTGCTGCCGGCGCTGATGGCCCTGGGCAGCAAGGAGATCGCGATATCGCTCCCCGCGGCGGCGACGCTCGCCGTCTGGCTCGCCTTCCCGCCCGAGGAGCGCCGCCGGCGCCTGAAGCCGTTGGCCGCGCTGTGGGGACTGGCCGCCGTCTATCTCGTGTGGTGGGTGTACCTCTTTCCCGAAAAGGCGACGGCGAAGCTCTTCGCGGAGGCGCCGCGGGCCGGACGCGCGCCCGCGGCCGGGTTGGGACGTGGACTCGTCGACATCTACACCCAGGTCTTCATGCCCCTCGGTTACGAGCCCTGGTGGAACCGGGCCACGCCTCTCGATCCCGTGCGCGTCGCGATCCTCGGCGCTCTCGCCGTATTGCTTCTCCTCGGGTGGCGCTTCGCGCGAGACGCCTCGCGTCTTCCCTGGCCGGCCGTCGCCGTCTCCGCCGTCTGGGTTGGACTCGTGTCACTGCCGCTCTTCGGCCTCGGCCTGGTGGACGTCTACCGCCTGGGCCTGCTGCCGTGCTTCGGGCTGGGCCTGGCCGCGGCCGCCGCCGGGCACGCCCTGGAGCGGAGGCAGCCGCGCCTGATCCTGGCCGCGGCCGTGGCCATCGTGGCCGGGCTGGGGCCCCTGGCCCTGCGCGCCGCCGATGCGTGGGGCCCCGGCGGCTTCTACTACGAGATGTCGCTGAGCCTCACGCGACGGGGCGAGGACTGGCTGGCCGTGTTCGCCCCGCGTGGGCGCGCGCGGTTCTGGGCGCAGCACGCGGCGCGCGAGCACGTCTTCGACGCCTGGAAGCGCATCGACCCCGAACACGCGGTGGGGACCGGGGAGAAACCCTAGCCCCGCGTTACTTCGTCCAGCGCGCGAAGTCCTTCGCGTGGTACGTGAGGATGATGTCCGCCCCCGCCCGCGCGATGGAGACGAGCGTCTCCTTCGCGATGCGCTCCTCGTCGATCCAGCCGCGCGCGGCCGCCGCCTTCACCATCGCGTATTCGCCGGACACGTTGTAGGCGGCCACGGGGACGTCGACGCTCTCGCGCACGGCCCGGATGACGTCGAGGTAGGCGAGCGCGGGCTTGACCATCACCATGTCCGCGCCTTCCTCGAGGTCGAGGCGGACCTCGCGGAGGGCCTCGCGCGCGTTCGCGGGATCCATCTGGTAGCCGCGGCGGTCGCCGAACTGCGGCGCGGAATCCGCGGCCTCGCGGAACGGACCGTAAAAGGCGGACGCGTATTTGGCCGCGTAGGCGAGGATGGGGACGGCGCTGAAGCCTTCCCCGTCCAGCGCCTTGCGGATGGCGCCCACCCGCCCGTCCATCATGTCGGAGGGCGCGACCACGTGTGCACCCGCGCGCGCGTGCGAGAGGGCCATCCGGGCGAGCAGGGCGAGGGTGGGATCGTTCTGCACCTCGCCGTCCTCCACGAGGCCGCAGTGCCCGTGGGACGTGTATTCGCAGAGGCAGACGTCGGTCATGACCAGCAGGTCGCGGCATTCGGACCGGATGGCGCGCACGGCCTTCTGTACGACGCCGTCCTCCGCGTAACCCTCGCGTCCTTCCGCGTCCTTGGCCGAAGGCAGCCCGAAGAGGATGACGCCGCCGATGCCCAGGCCCTCGACTTCGCGGGCCTCGCGCGCGGCCTGATCGACGGAGAGATGGAAACAGCCGGGGAGGGAGGAGATCTCCTTCCGGACGCCCTCGCCGGGGGCCACGAACAGCGGATAGACCAACCGTTCCGGCGTGAGGCGCGTCTCACGCACCATGGCCCTGAGCCGTTCGCTGCTGCGGAGCCGCCGGGGCCGGTGGGTGGGGAAGGTCATGGGACCGGTCAGGAACACGAACTATTCGTCGTCGTCCCCGTAGAAAAACTCATCGGAGCACTTCTTGGAGCAGAAGTGGCGGCCGAAGGCGTGGGTCGAGCAGCTCTCACAGGACCACCTGAAGCAGATCGGGCACTTTTGGAGAAGTTTGTCCAACTCGCTCGCCTTGCACGTGAAGCACTCCACGGCCGCGAAGTATACAACGGCGGGCGCGCCCAGCCGTCCTCTACTTAGGAGCGGCGCAGCGATCGTAGTACACTGTTGCGGGTAGAGTTATCGCGATGTCGTCGTCCGTGGCGGTGTAGCTCAGTTGGTTAGAGCACGCGGCTCATATCCGCGGCGTCCGGGGTTCAAGTCCCTGCACCGCCACCATTTCTCTCCCCGGGGGAGGAAGCCTTCGCCGTGAGGCGCACTGCTCTCGAGTCCGGCGTCGCCCAGGCCCTGAGGGGGCTCGGGCACCCGTGCGCCGGCGAGCGGGTGGTCGCCGGCCTCTCCGGCGGTGCCGATTCCGTGGCCCTCCTCCACGTTCTCGCCGCTCTGGGCCGCCACCGCGGCTTCGAGGTCGTGGCCGCGCACCTCGACCACGGTCTGCGGCCGGAGTCGGCCGCGGACGCGGCCTTCTGCCGGGACCTCTGCGCGACCCTGGCGATCCCTTTCCGGACCGTGCGGGTCGATGTCGCCGCCCGCCGCCGCGCCGACGGAGGCGGGCTGGAAGAGGCGGCGCGCCGCGAGCGCCATGCGTTCCTGCGACGGGTCAAGGACGAGGAGGGCGCCTCCTGGATCGCGCTCGCGCACACCCGCGACGACCAGGCGGAGACGGTCCTCCTCCGCCTCCTGCGTGGCGCGGGCGCGCTCGGGCTCTCCGCGATGCGGCCGCGGGCGGACGATCTCCTGCGGCCGATGCTGGCCGTGTCCCGACGCGACGTCCTCGATCACCTCGCCGCGCGGTCGCTCACCTGGCGCGAAGACGCGAGCAACGCGGACGTGGGGATCGCGCGCAACCGCGTCCGGCACGAGCTCATCCCGTACCTGGAACGGCATTTCAATCCGGCTGTCCGCGACGCGCTGGCCCGGTCGGCCACGCTCCTGGCCGACGACGCGGACGTCCTGGCCGCGGCCGCCACCAACGCCTTGATCGTGACCGCCCTTCGATCCGCCTCGCGAGCGGTGGGACGATCCACGGTGCGCCGCGCCCTCCAGCACGCTGGTGGCCTGCGCGGGGTCGGTCTCAAACACGTGGACGCGATCCTCGACCTGGCCGCGACCGACGCGCCTTCGGGCCGCCGCGTCGCCTTGCCCGGGGGACGCGAGGCCGTCTTCCACTTCGACGAGGTGCGGATCGGCCGGCGCCGCGCTCCCGCGGCGCCCTTCGAGCTGCCCCTGAGAGTGCCGGGCGCGGTCGCGTTGCCCGACGGACGGAGCCTGGTCGCGCGTGCGGCGCCCGGCCCCGCCGTCTCCAGCGAGGCCGCCGCCGTGGTGGCGGTTCCGGCCGGTCCCCTGGTCGTGCGGACGCGCCGTCCCGGTGATCGGGTGCGCGCCGCGGGCCGCGACGTGAGCCTCAAGCGGTTCCTCATGGACCGCCGCGTGCCGGCCCAGGAGCGGGGCGCGCTGCCCCTGCTGGCCGCCGGCCACCAGGTCCTGTGGGTACCGGGACAGCGGATCGACGGAGCGGAGGCGGCGGAGCCGCGCTTCGTGCGCCTGGAGCTGCACTGATGGACAAGCCGGCCGTCCTCTTCACTCCGGAGCAGATCGCGGCCCGCATCCGTCAGATCGGGAGCGAGGTGGGGCGGGACTTCGACGGCAAGGAGATCTGCGTCGTCGGCCTCATCAAGAGCTGCATGGTCTTCATGGCCGACCTCGTCCGCGCCATTCCCCTGGACATGACCTGCCATTTCCTGCGCGTCTCCTCCATGCGGGAAGGGTCGGCGGGGGCGGCGCGCACGGACATCGTCTACACCACGGAGATCGCCTACGAGGACCGCCACATCCTTTTGCTCGACGACATCATCGATACGGGGATAACCTTGAATTTCCTCCTGGACCACATCCGGGAGCGGCGGCCGCGGAGCCTCAAGGTGGCGGCCTTGATCGACAAGCCCGCCGACCGCAAGATCGAAGTGCAGGTGGACTGGGCCGCTTTCACGCTGAAGGAACCCGCCGGCGAGCGGTTCCTCGTCGGCTACGGGTTGGACTACGGCGAGCGTTACCGGGGGCTGCCTTACATCGGGACCATACCGCGTCCGGACAAGCCGGGTGAGGGGCGCACGATCAGCATCGCCTCCGGAAGTTAAAGGGGAATCCTTCTTCATGATGCATCGGGAGCCCGGGAGGGCTGGAAAGTGAACGCTACGTTCAAGACGGTCATGTTGTGGATGTCGCTGCTGGTGGTCATCTTCCTGGCCTGGCACTTCGCCCAGATCCAGAAGAAGGAGACCTCGCTGAAGTTCAGCGAGTTCATGACCCAGGTGGACGCGGGCCAGGTGCAGGACGCGACCATCGTCGGCTACGACATCAAGGGGCACTTCACGAGCCGCGAGCCCTTCCGTACCACGGCGCCTCCGGACTTCCCGGACTACATCAAGGCGCTCCTGGCCAAGAAGGTGCAGGTCACGGTGGAGCGTGACCAGACGCCGGCCTGGGCGAACATGTTGATCTCGTGGGCGCCGTTCCTGCTCCTCATCGGCTTCTGGGTCTTCTTCATGCGGCAGATGCAGAGCGGAGGCAACAAGGCGCTCTCCTTCGGCAAGTCCAAGGCCAAGCTGCTCGCGTCGCAGCAGAAGAAGGTCACGTTCAAGGACGTCGCCGGCGTGGACGAGGCCAAGGAGGAGCTGCAGGAGATCATCGAGTTCCTGCGCGAGCCCCAGAAGTTCCAGAAGCTCGGCGGCCGCATCCCCAAGGGCGTGCTCCTCATGGGACCCCCGGGGACGGGCAAGACGCTGCTGGCCCGTGCCATCGCGGGCGAGGCCAACGTGCCCTTCTTCTCGATCTCGGGCTCGGACTTCGTGGAGATGTTCGTGGGCGTGGGCGCCTCGCGCGTCCGCGACCTCTTCGAGCAGGGCAAGAAGAACGCGCCCTGCATCATCTTCATCGACGAGATCGACGCCGTGGGCCGCCATCGCGGGGCCGGCCTGGGCGGCGGCCACGACGAGCGCGAGCAGACCCTGAACCAGCTCCTCGTGGAGATGGACGGCTTCGAGAGCAACGACGGCGTCATCCTGATCGCGGCCACCAACCGGCCGGACGTGCTCGATCCCGCCCTGCTGCGGCCCGGGCGCTTCGACCGCCGCGTGGTGGTCTCGCGTCCCGACGTGCGGGGACGCGAGGGAATCCTGCAGGTGCACACCCGCAAGATCCCGCTGGCGGAGGACGTGGACATCTCCGTGCTGGCGCGGGCCACACCCGGCTTCTCGGGGGCCGACCTCGCGAACCTCGTGAACGAGGCCGCCCTGCTCGCCGCCCGGCGCAACCAGAAGTTCGTCACCATGGCCGACTTCGAGTCCAGCAAGGACAAGGTCCTCATGGGCGCCGAGCGGAAGTCCATGATCATCACCGAGGAGGAGAAGCGCCTCACCGCCTTCCATGAGGCCGGCCACGCGCTGGTGGCCGCGCTGCTCCCGCACACCGATCCGCTGCACAAGGTCACGATCATCCCGCGCGGGATGGCCCTGGGCCTCACCCAGCAGCTCCCCACCGAGGAGAAGCACAACTACACGAAGGAGCAGCTCCAGAGCCGCATCGCGGTCTGCATGGGCGGCCGCATCGCCGAGGACATCGTGTTCAGCGAGATCTCCACCGGCGCCCAGAACGACATCGAGCAGGCCACGGAGATGGCGCGCAAGATGGTCTGCGAGTGGGGCATGAGCGAGACCCTCGGCCCGCTCACCTACGGCAAGAAGGAAGAGCAGATCTTCCTGGGCAAGGAGTTCAACCGGCACCAGGACTACTCGGAGGCGACCGCGCTCAAGATCGACGCCGAGATCAAGCGCATCGTGACCGAGCAATACGAGCGCGCGCAGCGCACCCTCACCGACAACCGCGAGGTGCTGAACCGGGTCGCGGAGGCGCTGCTCGAGCACGAGGTGCTGGACGCGGAACAGCTGAAGGCGCTGGTGGAGGGACGTCCCATCGAGGTCCGTCGCCCCGCGCCCACGCCGCCGCCTCCGCGCGAAGGGAAGATCGAGCACGAGGGCGGGCGCGCCGGCGGCATCCTGCCGCCGCCCATGCCCGCACCCAAGCCTACGTCCTAGGCCGTCGCCGGGGAGAAGCCTCGGCGACGACGTTTCTTTGACGCCCCGCGGGGCGGAGGAGGCGCGATCGACGCACGGGGCTCTCGGCGACCGTACCGGCTCACCCTGCGGGGGAGCGAGACCGTCCTCGGCGAGAGGACCTGGGTCATGGGTGTGCTCAACGTGACCCCGGACTCGTTCTCCGACGGCGGCGCGTACGCCGAGCCCTCCGCCGCCGTCGGACACGCGATGTCGCTCTTCGAGGCCGGGGCCGACATCGTCGACATCGGCGGCGAGTCCACGCGGCCCGGGGGTGCTCCTCTCGATGCCGAGACCGAGATCCGCCGCGTCGTCCCCGTCATCGAGGGGCTTCGGCGCCAAGGCCCCGGCTTCCTCTCCGTCGACACCACGAAGGCGAAGGTGGCGGCGGCCGCCCTCGACGCCGGCGCCGACGTCGTCAACGACGTGAGCGGGTTCGCGTTCGATCCGGAGCTGCCGCGCCTCGTCGCCCGCCGCGGGGTGCCCGCGGTGCTGATGCACCTGCGCGGTGACTTCGTGTCCATGCATCGCGATCCGTCCTACGCGGACGTGATGGGAGAGGTGATCGCGGAGCTGCGGCAGGCCCTGACGCGGGCGGAGGCGGCCGGCCTGCCGCGGACCCAGGTGGTCGTGGATCCCGGCATCGGGTTCTCGAAGGCCGCGCCCCACAGCCTGGAGGTCATCCGCCGCCTCTCCGAGCTGGCCGTCCTCGACCGGCCCGTGCTGGCCGGGCCGTCGCGCAAGAGCTTCATCGGCCGCGTGCTCGACCTGCCGGTGGGGGAGCGGCTCATGGGCACGGCGGCGGCGGTGGCGGCCTGCGTCCTGGGCGGGGCGCACATCGTGCGCGTCCACGACGTGGCCCCCCTCATGCAGGTCGTGCGCATGTGCGACGCGATCCGCGGGGAAGAGGCGGCATGATCGCCCGGGTCGCCGGGTGGTTCACGACCGTCGAGCCGAGCTGGCTCGACCTCGTCGACATCCTCATCGTCGCCTTCCTAATCTACCAGCTCCTCCAGTTCATCCGGGGCACCCACGCCGTGCAGATGGCGTTGGGAGCCCTCGTCCTCGTCCTGCTCTACTGGCTGTCCCAGCTCCTGCACCTCGAGACGGTCAACTGGTTGCTGCGCACGTTCATGCCCTACCTCGTGTTCGGGATCATCGTGGTGTTCCAGTCGGAGATCCGGAAGGTCCTGGCCCAGCTCGGCAAGACGCCCCTGCCCGGCGTTTTCGGCTCGCCGCGCACGGAGGAGGTGATCGACGAGGTCGTGCTGGCCGCCACCACCCTGGCCGCCCAGCGCACGGGCGCGATCGTGGTCATCGAGCGCGACATGGGCCTGCGCAGCTACATCGAGACCGGGATCGCCCTGGACGCCTACGTGACCTACGACCTGCTCATCAGCATCTTCAATCCGGGCACGCCCCTCCACGACGGAGCGGTCATCGTGCAGGGCAACCGCGTGGCCGCCGCCGCCTGCTTCCTTCCCCTGACCGTGAACCCGCAGCTCAGCCGCGAGCTCGGCAGCCGCCACCGCGCGGCCATCGGCGTCACGGAGGACACGGACGCCCTGGCCGTCGTGGTCTCGGAGGAGACGGGGGTGATCTCGCTGGTCGTGGGCGGCCGCATCCGCCGCGAGCTGGACGCGGGTTCGCTCAAGTCCGCGCTGCTCGACGCCCTCGAGGTGGAGCAGGCCCCGGCCCCCGCCGCCACTTCCGGCGCGGGCGTCCCCGCGCGGGAGAAATAGTCATGAGCGCGATGCAGCGGACGAGGCGTGCCGCGAAAGAAAGCTCGCCGCTGATCGCGGGGATCGGCTGGGGGCTGGCCTGACATGGGAATGTTCCTCGACAACATCCCGCTGAAGCTCGTGAGCCTCGGTCTGGCCGCGATGCTCTGGTTCGTGATCGCGGGGGAGAAGACGTCGGAGATGGGCGTCTCCGCGCCCCTGGAGCTGCAGAACTTCCCCAAGGACCTCGAGGTCACGGGCGAGCCCGTGGACAACGTCGAGGTGCGGCTGCGCGCCTCGCCCGGGATCATCCAGCGCATCGGTCCGGGCGACGTCTCCGCGCAGCTGGACCTGGCCGGGCTCCAGGAGGGCGAGCACATCGTCCATCTCACCGACAAGTCGATCCGCATGCCGTTCGGAGTCAAGGTCGTGAAGATCACGCCTTCGCTCCTGACCCTGAACCTCGAGCGGACGTTGCAGAAGGTCGTGCCCGTCCGGCCGCGCCTGGTCGGGCGCCCGGCGAGCGGGTTCGAAGTCGGTGAGGTCCGCGCGGATCCGGCCGAGGTGCGCATCGCGGGCCCGCGCAGCCGCGTGCAGGAGGTGGAGAGCGCCTTCACGGAGCCGCTCTCGATCGAAGGCGCCCAGGCCGGAGTCAGCGACGTCGTGAACATGGGGCTCGACGACCCCCTTCTGCGGGTGCTGGGCAGCCCGCGCGTGCGGGCGACCGTGCGCATACGCGAAGTGGAAGGAGAGCGCACGCTCGACGCGGTGCCGGTCGAGGTGCGCGGCGGCGAAGGCTCGGTCCGACCGGCGGCCGTGCGCGTGACCCTGGCCGGTCCGGCGTCGCTCCTGCGCACGCTGACTCCCGACGAAGTGCACGCCTTCGTCGATCTCGCCGCCTCCAGCGACAGCCCGGCCGTCTCCGTGGACCTTTCGCCGGGCCACTCCGGCCTGCGCGTGAAGGAAGTCGTCCCCGCTTCGGTTTCAGTTCGAGGCCGCCCCACTCGCAAGGGCACGTAGAGCACGGCGGCGCCGCGCAGCGGCGGCGACGTGCGAGGGGGGTTTCAGGGGGGGCCGCGAATGCCCACCGCGGTGCCGCATGAGTGCCCCCCCTGCTTGATAAGATCCTCCGATGGGCCGATTCTTCGGGACGGACGGCATCCGCGGCCGCGCGGGGGAGGCGCCGCTCGACGCCGCCACCGTGCAGACGATCGGCCGCGCCATCGTCCGCGCGCTCGGCATTCCCCAGCCGCGCGTGCTCATCGGCCGCGACACGCGCGAGAGCGGGCCCGCCATCGAGCAGCATCTGGCCGCGGGCCTCGCCGCCGAAGGCGCCCACCCCGAGTCGGCCGGGATCATCCCCACGCCGGCCATCGCCCACCTGGCTCGCGAGCGCTCGGGCGCTCGCCGCCAGGGCTACCACCTGGGCGTCGTGATCTCCGCCTCCCACAATCCGTACCAGGACAACGGCATCAAGGTCTTCGGCGGGGCCGGCCGCAAGTTCAGCACCGACCTCGAGGAGAAGACGGAAGCGCTCATGGCCGAGCTGTCCGGGCAGCCGATGCACGAGGCCCGCGGCGTCGAGCAGCGCGATCTGGCCCGGCCCTATCTGGCCCACCTGAAGCGCTCCTTCGGCGGAGCGTCCCTCAAGGGGATGCATCTCGTCGTCGACTGCGCCAACGGCGCGACCTCCTTCCTGGCTCGCCGCCTCTTCGAGGAGCTGGGCGCGCGCGTCACCGCCGTCAACGACCAGCCGGACGGGCGCAACATCAACCGCGACTGCGGAGCCACCCATCCCGAAGCGGTGGCGGCACGGGTGAAGGAGTCCGGCGCCGACCTCGGCCTGGCCTTCGACGGCGACGGCGACCGCTGCATCCTGGCCGACGCCACCGGTCGCGTCGTGGACGGCGATCACGTCCTCTTCCTGGCCGCGCGGCACCTGCAGTCGAAGGGCGCGCTCAAGGGCGGAGCGGTGGTGGCCACGATCATGAGCAACGTGGGCCTCGAGATCGCCCTGGGCAAGGCGGAGATCCCCCTCGTGCGCACCGCGGTCGGGGATCGCAACGTGCTCGAGGAGATGGAGCGGCGGGGCGCGAACCTCGGGGGCGAGCAGAGCGGGCACGTGATCTTCCTCGACCACGAGCCCACCGGCGACGGCATGCTCACTGGCCTCAAGGTGCTCGAGGTCCTGAAGGCCTCGGGGCGGCCCCTGCACGACCTGGCCGCGGAGCTGGAGGTCTATCCGCAGGTCCTGATCAACGTCCGCGTGCGGGAGCGCGCCGACATCGAGACGATCGCCGAGATCAAGACCCACCTCGATCGCGCGCGAAAGACGCTCGACGGGCGCGGGCGCCTCGTCGTCCGTTACTCGGGCACGGAGCCGCTGCTGAGGGTGATGGCCGAGGGGCCGGACGAAGCCGAGGTGCGGTCGCTCGCCCAGTCCATCGTGGACGCGGTGAAGGCGCGACTGGGCGCCTGATCCGCAGCCAGCCGCTATACTCCGCGTCATGCCCCGCCTCGGCGTCAACATCGACCACGTCGCCACCGTCCGCCAGGCCCGCCGCGTTCCCGATCCCGACCCGGTGCACGCCGCCGTCCTGGCCGAGCTGGGCGGCGCGGACGGAATCACCGTCCACCTCCGCAGCGACCGCCGGCACATCCAGGACCGCGACGTCGAGATCCTGCGCCAGGTGGTGAAGACGCGGCTGAACCTGGAGATGGCCTCCACCCAGGAGATGATCAAGGTCGCGCTCACCATCAAGCCGGACCAGGTGACGCTGGTCCCGGAGCGCCGCGAGGAGCTGACCACGGAAGGGGGCCTGGACGTGGTCCTCAACGCCGTGCAGCTCAAGCCCACGATCAAGATGCTCGAGGAGGGCGGCATCCACGTCAGCGTGTTCGTGGACCCCGACCTCGAGCAGGTGAAGGAGTCGCACCGCATCGACGCGCGGGCCATCGAGATCAACACCGCCGCCTACGCCGACGCCCGCGACGCGCGCTCCCGCGAGGCCGCCCTGCGCAAGGTCGTGGACGCGGCGCGCCTGGGCGTGAAGCTGGGGATGTCCGTGCACGCCGGCCACGGCCTCACGTACCACAACGTCGGTCCGGTGGCCCGTCTGCCCGAGATGACCGAGCTCAACATCGGACACAACATCGTGGCCCGGGCCCTGCTGGTGGGGATGGAGCGCGCGGTACGGGAGATGGTCGAGGTCCTCCGCCGCTGACCGGAAGGTGACCGGGCGCACGGGAGAAACCCGGTGCCCGTCCTGGATTGACCGGGCCCGCGAAACCCCGCTATCCTTGGCTCTCACACGAGATTACCGACGCGGGGCAGAGGGCTCCGCGGTGCCGGGAGACAAGATGCCGCTGGAGGCTTTCGGACAGACGGACGTCGGACGCCGGCGCAAGCTCAACGAGGACAATTTCCTCGTCAAGCCGGACACGAACCTCTACGCGGTGTGCGACGGCATGGGCGGACACAACGCGGGCGAGGTCGCCTCCAAGATGGCGATCGAGACGCTGGAAGCGTTCATCCGCAAGAGCGCGGGCGAGGAGAAGGACATCACCTGGCCCTACGGCCTGGAGGCCCACCTCTCCTTCGAGGCCAACCGCCTCAAGACCGCGGTCAAGCTCGCCAACAAGAAGGTCTTCAAGTCCGCGGACAACCGCGAGGACTACACGGGGATGGGCACCACCCTGGTGGCCGCCATCGTGTCGGGCAAGGTCGTCACCATCGGCGGGGCCGGCGACAGCCGGGCCTACCTCTTCCGTGGCGGGGAGCTCAAGCAGCTCACGCGCGACGACTCCTGGGTCTCCGCGGCCTGGGCGGAGGGCATCCTCAGCCACGACGAGATCGACCGCCACCCCCTGCGCAACGTCATCACCAAGGCGGTGGGGGCCAAGGAAGAGATCGAGCTCGACACCGTCGAGCACCAGCTCGTCAAGGGCGACGTCATCATGCTCTGCTCGGACGGCCTCCATTCGATGATCAACGACGAGGCCATTCTCAAGGCGGTCACGCCCTTCCCGGCCACCCTGCCGGAGGCGACGCAGAAGCTCATCGACGCCGCCAACGAGGCGGGGGGGAAGGACAACGTCTCCGTCGTCCTGCTCCGCTACACGGAGTAGCCTCGGGGTGGCCCGCCCGGGCTGACCCATGACCACCTTCGGCCGCTACGAGATCCTCGGCAAGCTGGGCGAAGGCGCCATGGGCGTCGTCTACCGGGCCCGCGACGGCGCCATCGGGCGCGTCGTCGCCCTCAAGATGCTCTCCGCCGAGCTGGGCGCGGAGGACGAGCTGCACCGCCGCTTCGAGCGAGAAGCGGAGGCGATCGGGCGGCTGAGCCATCCCAACATCGTCACCGTCTACGACCTCGGGCAGGCCAACGGCCAGCTCTACATGGCCATGGAGCTCCTGGAGGGGGACGACCTGCGCTCGCTCATCGAGCGGAAGGTGGACGTGCCCCTGGCCGACCGCGTGCGCATCCTCGTGCAGATCTGCGAAGGCCTCGCCTACGCCCATTCGCGCGGAGTGGTCCACCGCGACATCAAGCCCGCGAACATCGTCGTCACCGCGAGCGGGAAGGTGAAGATCCTCGACTTCGGCCTGGCCCGCGTGGCCACCCGGGCCACCATCACGCGGAAGGGAATGATCCTCGGCACGCCCGACTACATGGCCCCGGAGCAGGCCATGGGCAAGCTGGTGGACCGGCGATCGGACGTCTTCTCCACGGGCTCGGTGTTCTACGAGTTCCTCACCGGGGAGAAGCCGTTCAAGGGCAAGACGCTGCACGCGGTGCTCTTCCAGATCATCCAGGAGAGTCCCGATCCCGTCCTCACCCTGAACCCGGAGCTGCCGACGCGGCTGGCGGCCGTGATCCATCGCATGCTGATCAAGGACCCGGACAAGCGCTACCAGTCGCTGGACGAGGTGGGCCGGGACCTGCAGGAGATGCACTTCTCGCTGCGGCGCACGCGCTCGCGCTCGGTGCTGCCGCAGGCCCCCGCCGCCGGGGGCGAGGAGGTGCGCGCGCGGGTCCGCGAGCACGTGGCCCGGGGGCGCGCCCACTTCGACGGCGGGCGGCTGGAGCAGGCGGTGGAGGCCATGACGGAGGCGCTCGTCCTCGACCCCGGATGCGAAGACGCGGCCGAGGTCCTGTGGCGTGCCCTCAAGCTGCGGCAGGCGGGGAAGCCCGAGCCCGCGCCGCTGGACAAGGCCACGGAGGACCGCGTCCAGGCCCTGCTCGCGCGGGCCGCCCCCGATGCGCCCACGACCCAGGCCCGGAACGCCTTGGCCGAGCTGGCCTTGATCGCCCCCGACGACGCGCGCCTGGTCGAGCTGTTGCGCGAGCGCTCGGCCAAGGAGCGCTGATGCCGAACCTCGTCCAGCGCGAGCGGCGGCGCGGCCTGCGCCTGCCCCTGAACGTGTCCGGACGCGACGCACGTGGCGCTCCCTTCGCGGACCGGGCCCAGACCGTGAACATCAGCGGCGGCGGTCTTTGCTTCGAAGCGGTGCGGCGTCTGCCCGTGGGCTCACGCCTCGACCTCCGCATCCCGGTCCCGCCCTCCCTGCGCCGTCACTTCGGCGGGCGCGCGACCTACGCGGTCAAGGCCGTGGTGTGCCGGCTGGAGGCGATCGAAGACGGAGCCACCTACCGCATCGGCGCCCGGTTCCTGGGAGAGATCGAGGCCTAGCGTCGCCGACGCTGATATAATCCACAAGTTTGGGAGATTCCCGGCTACAGCATGGTCGAGCCCCGGCTCGAGGGGAAGATCGCCGTCGTCACCGGCGGGGGCACGGGCCTTGGGCGGGCGCTCGTGCTCGCGCTCGCGGAGCGCGGGGCCGACGTGGCCTTCTCGTTCCAGTCGAGCGCGCGCGGCGCGCGGGAGGCCTCGGAGGCGGTTCGCGCCGCGGGACGGCGGGTGTGGACGTCGCAAGCGGACGCGCGGCAGCCGGGCGAGATGAGCCGGTTCGTGGAGCGGGCGGCGTCGGAGATGGGCGGGCTCGACCTGCTCGTGAACAACGTCGGCGTCTTCCGCAAGGTGCCGCTGGCGGAGCTGACGGAGGACGTGCTGGACGAGGCCTTCGCCGTGAACGTCAAGGCGGCGGTGATGGCCTCGCGGGCGGCGGCGCCGCACATGCGGCGGCGCGGGACGGGATCGATCGTGAACGTGGCAAGCCTGGGCGGGCTGCGGCCGTGGCCGTCGTACCTGGCCTATTGCACGACCAAGGCGGCCCTGGTCATGGCCACGGAGTGCCTGGCCCTGGCCCTGGCCCCGGAGATCCGGGTGAACGCGGTCGCGCCGGGCGTCATCACGCCGCCGGGCGCGGGCGAGACGGTGCTGGAGAAGGTTCCGCAGCGGCGCTTCGGCACGCCGGCGGAGGTGGTCGAAGCCGTGCTGTTCCTGGCCGCCGGAAGCGGCTACACGACGGGAGAAGTGATCCGGGTGGACGGGGGGCGTTCCCTCCGATGACCGCGGGTCGTGAAAGGCGAGACTTTCAATGCAAGGAAGGGGAAAATCGAGGTGAACATGGCGTCGACGCGTGAGGATGACAAGCCTTGGAAGACCGACCTCGCCCGCAAGTCGGCGTTGCGGCGCGAGTCGGTGCTGCACGAGGTAGAGGAGGCGATCAAGAAGGCGGGCTCGTTCGAGGACGCCCTCAAGCAGGCGGTCGAGATCATGAAGAAGCGCTTCGGGCGCTACTCGGCGATCACGGCCTACGTCGCGGACGGCGAGGACCTCGCGGTGCACACGTCGCTGGAGCGGCCGGCGGGCCCGGACCGCATCTGGTCCGGAGGCGGACCCCTGGCCGACGCCGCCCATGGCCACGTCACGACCAAGGTCGCGGACCTGGCCTCGCAGCCCCTCTGGGCCGCCGTCGGCCTGGCCACGGGCAGCGTGATGGTCGGACCGGTGCGCACGGAAGCGGGCCTCTGGGCCGTGCTCGAGGTGTGGAGCGATTTCCGCGATGCGTTCACCCCGCACGACGTGAAGCTGATGGACAAGGTGGTCGCGGCCCTGGCCAAGAAGACCCCCGCCGCCTGACCTGACCGTGCGCCCGCTGAGGGGCATCCTTCCTCCCGTCGTCACCCCCTTCGACTCCGACGGCGCTCTCGACCTCGCCGCCTTCGAGGCCAACCTCGAGGCCTGGGCGGACGAGGACCTCGAGGGCTACGTCGTGCTGGGCTCGAACGGGGAGGCGGCCTCGCTCGAAGAAGACGAAAAGCTCGCGCTCGTGCGCGCGGCCCGGGCGCGCGCGGGCGGCCGCGCCCTGCTCGTCGGCACCGGCCTCGACTCCACGCGGGCCACCATCGCGCTCACGCGGCGTGTCGCCGACCTGGGCGCGGACGCGGTGCTGGTGCTGACTCCGTACTTCTACAAGCCCCAGATGACGGCCGAGGTGCTCCGCCGGCACTTCCTGGCCGTGGCCGAGGCCTCGCCCGTCCCCGTCTACCTGTATTCGATGACCCTGTTCACGGGCATCCCCTGGCCGCCCGCCCTCGCCGCCGACCTCGCCTCCCATCCGCGCATCGTGGGCATGAAGGAGTCGAGCAGCGACCTCGGCCTGCTGAGCCGCATCCTCACCTCCGTGCCCGCCGGTTTCCAGGTGGCCTGCGGGTCCGCGCCCGTGCTCTACCCCGCCCTGTGCCTGGGCGCGTGCGCGGGCGTGCTCGCGGTCGCGAACTGCGCGCCGGCGCTGGCGGTGGCGATCTACCGCGCGTTCGAATCAGGTGACCACGCGCGGGCGCGCCGGCTGCAGACGGCGCTCAACCCCCTGGCCGTGGCCGTCACCGCGACCTACGGGATCGCGGGGCTGAAAGCCGCGGTGGATGCGGCCGGGTTGAAAGGAGGCCAGGTGCGGGCGCCCCTTCAGCCGCTGGCGCCGGCCGCCCGAGACGAGATTCGGGGTCTCCTTGCCGCCGCCCGGGAGTCGCTGTAGCGGACATCACACCTTCCGTCGCCCGGGACGGATTTATCGAGGCCTTAACGAAAGCGTCCCCGGCGGTGTGGTAAGACTGTGCGGATGGCTGCGGGACACACCCACCGCATGCCCCGTGATCCGCCGTTCCCCCCGCAATCCCTGGGCTCGCAAGCGTGGCGGATCGCGAGGCTTTCCACTCTCGGGCTGGGCGGCCTGATGGCGCTCCTCGCCGCTCGGGACCGTGCCCTCCAGGTCATGACCTCGCCGCTCGTTCAGCTGGGCGCCGCGAACAACAAGGTCGTGGTACCGGACGCGGTCGCGCTCCGGAGCGGGGACGACCTCATCCGCGAGCTGAGGAAGGGCGGCTACGTCCTCTTCATGCGCCATTTCCAGACCGACCACTCCAAGTGGCACGTGGATCCCCTCGCGGCCCGACATGGCTTGCTGGCCGTCGCGGACTTCCGCTCTTGCCGCGACCAACGGCTCTTGACCGACTACGGCCGCAACCGTGCCCGCCTCGTGGGACAGGCCATGCGTCTTCTGGAGATCCCGATCGGCCACGTCGTTTCGAGCCCCTACTGCCGGGCCACCGAGGGTGTGGAGCTGATGCTCCGGCGGAAGCCGGACGAGCTGGACGTCGACCTCATCTATCGCGCTGGCAGCTTCACGCGCGAGGGCATGAGCGAGCACCTCCTGCCCATCCTGGGCGAGCGGCCCCGGGGGGCCACCAACACGCTGGTCATGGCGCACCGCCCACAGATGGACGACGTCGCCCCGATCGCCGAGGGCGAGACGTTCGTGTTCGAGCCGGGGGGGGGCACGCACTTCAAGCTGGTGGGGAAGGTGACCGACGAGGAATGGACGGACGCCCTCGGCGACCACTATCTGCTCGGGCTGAACGGCGTGGAGGTCGCTCTCGGCTTGCGTGCGGCCGCGCCGCTCCAGCAATGAACTCCTCCACGGAGGGCGGCGCGCGGCTGACCACCACGATCCACTGGATCCTGCGCCTCTCGTGCGCGGCCACCTTCATCGGACATGGCGCGTTCGGATTCATCACGAAGGAAGAGTGGACGCCCTACTTCGCCGTGGTCGGGATCCCGCCCGAAATGGGCATCTGGGCGATGCCCTTCGTCGGGGCCTGGGACATCTTCGTGGGCCTCTCCGTGCTCCTCTGGCCGTGTCGCGCCGCCGTCGCCTACATGGCCTTCTGGGGCTTCTGGACGGCTTGCCTTCGCCCGCTGACCGGAGAGGGCGTGTGGGAGCTGCTCGAGCGAGCGGGCAACTACGGCGTCCCGCTCGCGTTCCTCCTGAGCTTGCGCGCCGGGCCCGGGATCGCCGGCCTGCTCGAGGAGGCGCGGCCTCGTCCCCTGGACGCCGCGGTCGTGAGCCGGCTCGGGCACGTCCTGCGGTGGACCACGGGCATCCTGCTGATCGGTCATGGCGCCCTCGGCGTCATCACCCAGAAGGCGATATTGGCCGAGCTCCTGGGAGCGGCGGGCCTCGGACGCTCATTCCCGATCCCGGGGCTGAACCTGCTGGAGGTCACGGGCCTGATCGAGCTCGTGCTCGCGGTGGCCGTGCTGTGGGGAGGGCCGGGGCTGCTGCTCGCGCTCGTCGTCGTCTGGAAGGTGCTCAGCGAAGCGCTCTACCCGCTCGCGGGCGCGCCGGTGTGGGAATTCGTGGAGCGCAGCGGCAGCTACGCGGCCCCCCTCACCCTCTACCTGCTCGGGCGAATGCGCTCGCAGTGGTAGCGGGGCGTTCCCGCCGCATCGCTCAGCCGGGAGGCGCGGGCTCGAACGGTCCGTGAGGATCGTCCGCCGTCTTCCGCGGCACCAGGATCCTGAGCACGCGCGGAAGCACCGAAGCCTCCAGCCGCCCCGGCGTCGACTCCGGCTCCCCGTCGCGGTGGTAGGGCACCGTAGCCGAGGCCGTCAGCACCACCTTCGCCGCCGGGATGTGCCGAAAGCGGCGGTACTTCGACAGCGTTCCGAAGAAGAGGCGCTGCGCGTTCCAGGCCAGCTCCAGCGCGGGCGCGTCTTCGATGACCACGACGTCGAGGAGGCCGTCGTCGAGCCGCGCCCCGGGCACGAGCACCGCCCCGCCGCCGTATTGCCGTCCGTTGACCAGGGCCACGATGTAGGCGCGCCCCTCGAACCTCTGGGCCCCCGCGTCCAGCACCCAGCTCTCGGCGCGGTAGCTCATCGTGCGCAGGACGCTCAGCCACACGTACGTGAACACGCCGCGCCGGCCGCCGCGGCGGCCGTGCTCGTGGAAGTCCAGGCCGACCTGAGCGTCGAAGCCGGCCCCGGCCACGTTGAGGAACGGCCGCTCGTTGATCATGCCGACGTCCATCGCGCGGGGCACCGCGTCCGCAAGCGTGTCCAGCGCGGCGTCGGGCTTCAACGGGATGCCCAGGGTCCGGGCCAGGCCGTTGCCGGAGCCCATGGGCACGAGGCCGAGAGCGGAAGCGGAGCCGAGCAGGCCCCAGGCGATCTCGTTGGCGGTGCCGTCGCCGCCGATGGCGAGGACGATCTCCGCCCCCGCGGCCGCGGCCTCCGCGGCGAAGCGCCGCGCGTCGCCGGGCCCGGTGGTGAGCCGCACCTCCGTGCCGCGCCAGTGCGCGCTCCGCTCCAGGGCGGCGCGGGCCCGGGCCGCGGCCAGGCCCGCCCGCGGGTTCAGGATGGCGACGCGGTTCATGCCGTGTCCGCGTACACGGCGAGGGTCTCCTCCACCATGCGGTCGGCGGTGAAGCGATCCAGGAAGCGCGCGCGCCCCGCCTGGCCCATGGCTTCGCGCCGAGCGCGATCCAGGAGCACCTCGGTGAGGGCCGCGGCCAGCGCTTCCGGCTGACGCGGCGGCACCACGCGCCCGGTCACGCCGTCTTCGACCGCCTCCGGGATCCCCCCGGCCGCGGTGCCGACCACCGCGCGCCCGTAGCACATCGCGTCGAGCAGGCTGGTCCCGAGCCCTTCCATGTGCGACGAGAGGCAGAAGACGTCGAAGGCCGGGATAAGGGCGTCCACGTCGGGGCGAAACCCCGCGAAGACGATCCGGCCCTCGAGGCCCAGCGCCTGAGCCTGCATCCGCAGCCGCCCTTCCAGCTCTCCCTGCCCGACGATGACGAACCGCGCCTCGGGCACGCGCGTCACGACGCGCGCCGCCGCCGCGAGCAGGGTGGCGTGGTCCTTGTGGCCGGTGAGCGCGGCCACGTTGCCGACCACGGGCACTCCCGCGGGCACGCCGAGGCCGCCCAGCGCGTCCGAGCCGCCGCCACTGGGCGCGCGATCGGGGACGCCCTCGTACACGACGCGCACGGAGGCCGCGGGCAGCCCGTCTTTCTCCAGCACGCGCGCCACCGCCCGGCTCACCGCGATCACGCGCCGGCAGCGGCGGTATTTCCAGCGGGAGAGCGGGCCGCGCAGGGCGAAGTCCACGCGCCGCGAGGCGATGAGCCGCGTGGCGGGGGATCCGGCGAGGAGGGCGGCCGCCGCCGCGTGCGGATCGTGCACGTGGACGACGTCCGCCCGGAAGCGGCGGGCGAGGGACCGCAGCGCGAGCACGGGCCCGGGCACGAAGTCGCCCCCGAAGGAGACCTCCTCCACTTCGAGGCCGGCGGCGCGGGCGCGGTCGCGCAGGGAAGAGGCCGTGCGGCAGGCCACCACGACGTCGTGGCCCCTCCGCGCCATGCCCCGGGCGGTCAAGAGCACCTGGTTCTGTCCGCCGCGCCAGCCCCGTGCGCTGTCGACGTGCACGATCCTCACGTCCGGGGCGGGGCGCCGCCGTTGCGCCGCTCGCGGAGCTTGGCCAGCTTCACGTAGGTGTAATACGAGTTCAGGATGGAGACGGTCAGCCCCGCTTCGCCGAGGACCAGGCCGCGCCGCACGACGTAGTTGCGCAGGAACGCCCACAGGGCGGCGGCGGCGGGGTCGAGGGGTCCGCTGCGGTGGCCCTGCTGCGCGGCCTGCTCCGCCCACAGCGTCGTGTAGCGGTCGATGGTGGCGAGGTGGTCGCTGATGTCGTCGTAGCTGAAGTGCTCCATGCGCTCGCGCAGGCGGCCCACGCTGCCCTCCACGCGCACGGACTCGTGGATGAGGCTGCCCTGCCAGCGGCCGCGCCGGCGGTCGAAGAGGCGGAGCTGCGGATCGGGCCACCAGTCCGTGCCCCGGATCCAGTGCCCGAGATAGAAGGCGAGGCGGGGGATGCGGTAGCCGGCATGCTCGAAGCCGGCGGCCGCCCGGCCCCTGATCTCGTCGCGCAGCTCCGGCGTGACGCGCTCGTCGGCGTCGATGGCGAGCACCCAATCGTGGCGGGCCGCGGCCACTGCGCGGTTGCGCTGCTCGACGAACCCGGGCCAGGGCGTGCTCGTCTCGACGCGCGCCCCGGACGCCGCGGCCAGCTCGCGCGTGCGGTCGCGCGACCCGCCGTCGAGGACCACCACCTCGTCGCACCAGGCGACGCTCTCCAGCGCGCGCGGGAGGTTCTTCTCCTCGTCGCAGGTGATGAGCACGGCGGAGAGCGGCGTCACCGCGGCAGTATACCGTCCGCGTGCTACAGTCATCGGCCGATGACAACGGACCTCCTCGACCTCTTCCGCTCGGCGGGCGCGCTCCTCGAGGGCCACTTCCTGCTGACCTCGGGCCTGCACTCGCCGCGCTACCTGCAGTGCGCGCGCGTCCTCATGGACCCGCAGGCGGCGACGCGCCTGGGAGGCGCACTCGCGGGCGCGCTCTCGCCCGCGCTGCGCGAGCCTCCGGGAGCGGTGGTCGCCCCCGCGCTGGGCGGCGTGATCGTCGCCCACGAGGTCGCGCGCGGCCTGGGCTGCCGGGCCCTGTTCACGGAGCGGCAGGACGGGAAGATGACCCTGCGCCGCGGATTCTCGATCCTGCCCGGCGAAGGCGTGGTCGTGGTGGAGGACGTGATCACCACCGGCGGCTCCACCCGCGAGGTCATGGACGTGGTCCGGGGCAGCGGGGGCCGCGTGCTGGCCGCGGGGAGCCTCGTGAACCGCAGCCACGACCTCGACCTGCGTGTTCCGACGATGAGCCTGCTCGAGCTGGAGGTCCCGACCTACCCCGCGGACGCCTGTCCCCTCTGCGCGAGCGGCTCCAAGCCGGAAAAGCCGGGCTCGCGCGCCTGAACGGCCGGCCCCCGGCGCATGCCGACCTATCGCCTCACCCTCGCCTATGACGGGACGGATTTCGCGGGCTGGCAGGCGCAGGCGCAAGGCCGTGGGCGCACCGTGCAGGGCACGCTCGAAGACGCGCTGGCCCGGCTGACCGGCGAGCGAACCTCGGTCGCGGGCGCCGGCCGCACCGACGCCGGCGTGCATGCCCTGGGCCAGGTCGCCTCCTTCGCGTTGGGCTCGCCGTGGGACCCGTCCGACCTCGTGCGCGCGCTGAACGCGGTGCTGCCGGACGACCTGCGCGTCCTCGAGGCCGCGTCCGCCGGCGACGATTTCCACGCCCGGCGCCACGCGACGGGGAAGCTCTACCGCTACACGCTCGACACCGGACCGGTGCAGCTGCCGACGCGCCGCCGGTTCGCGGGCCACGTCCCGAGGGCCCTGGACGAAGGCGCCATGCGCGCGGCGGCGGCGTTGTTCGCGGGCCGCCACGACTTCGCTTCGCTCGCCTCCTCGGGCGGATCGGTCAAGACGACGGTGCGCACGGTCACGCGCTCCGAGATCGCGGGTGAGGACGGCCGCCCGGGCACGTGGATCTACGAGGTCGAGGCCAGCGGCTTCCTCCGCAAGATGGTGCGCAGCATGGTCGGCGCGCTGGTGGAGGCGGGACGCGGAGCCCGGACGGTGGAGGCCCTGGCCGCGGCCCTGGAAGCGCGCGATCGGAGGGCCTGGCCCGCTCCCGCGGCCGCGCGCGGCCTCACGCTGGTGCGGGTCTTCTACGCGGCCGCCCCGCCCGGTCCCACCGGGAGACCGGAGTAAGATAGGGCCTCGGCCACCCCCCCGATGTCACTGCAAGACCTCCTGGACGTCGTCCCCTCCGGCTCCGAAGAGTTGTCGCTCCTGCGCTCCATCGACTTCGGGCGCCTGCCCCGCCACGTCGCGATCATCATGGACGGCAACGGGCGTTGGGCGAAGCTGCGTCACAAGCGGCGGGTCGAAGGCCACCGGGCCGGCATCGCCTCCGTCCGCGACGTGGTCGAGACCTCGGCCCGCCTCGGCCTCCAGGTCCTCACCCTGTACGCCTTCTCGGTCGAGAACTGGAAGCGGCCGAAGACGGAAGTCTCCACCCTCATGGGCCTGCTCAAGCGCTACCTGCGCATGGAGCTGGACACGCTCCTCAAGAACAACATCCGCTTCCAGGTCATCGGGCGGATGGGCGACCTGCCCCCCGACGTGCAGGAGGAGCTGCAGCGGGGCATCGAGCGCACACGGGAGCGCACGGGACTCCTGTTCAACATCGCGCTCAATTACGGCGGGCGGGCCGAGATCACGGACGCTGTGCGCGCGCTGGTGACGGACACCGTGCGCACCCACCGCGACCCGGCCACCATCGGCGAACACGACCTCGCAGCCCACCTGTACACGGCTGGCCAGCCGGACCCCGACCTCCTCATCCGGACGAGCGGCGAGCTGCGCATCTCGAACTTCCTCCTCTGGCAGATCGCCTACGCCGAGATCTGGGTGACGGACGTGCTCTGGCCCGACTTCCGGAGACGGCACCTCCTCCAGGCCATCGCGGACTACCAGAAGCGCGAGCGGCGGTACGGCGGGATCACGCCCGCGTGACGCGCGCCGACCTCGCGCGCCGGCTCGCCACTGCGGCCATCGGAATCCCGGTCCTCGCCCTGGCCCTCTTCTGGGGTCCGCCCATGGTGATCGTGGCCGTCTGCGCGGTGGTGGCCGCCGTCGGACTCTGGGAGTTCTACGCGCTCCTGGCCGCGCGTGGTGTCGCGCCCCTGCGCGTGACCGGATACGTGATGGCGGCGGTGTTCTTCATCCAGACCGTGCGCCCCGCGCTGGTCCCGCCGGCCCTGGTGCCGATCGCGGCCGTGCTCGTCCTCGTGGCCATGTTGACCCGGGCCGGCGACGTGCCGGGCAGCGTCACCTCCGCGGCGGCCACCCTGCTCGGCGCGGCCTGGCTGGGCGGCCTGGGCGGCACCATGGCCGCGTTGCGCCTGGTGCCGATCGAGAGGGGCGGTCCCTGGGTCGAGATGCTCCTCCTCACCACGGTGATGACCGCGGACTCCGCGGCCCTCTTCGTGGGGAGCGCGATCGGGCGTCACAAGCTGGCGCCGCGGATCTCGCCGGGCAAGACCTGGGAGGGCCTGGCGGGCGGCCTCCTCGGCGGCATCGCGGGGGCGCTGATCGTCCGCCACTTCGGGCTCCAGTGGATCCCGCTCGTCCACGCCGTCGTGCTGGCCGTCCTCGTGACCCTGGCCGGAGTGGCCGGGGACCTCGCGGAGAGCCTGCTCAAGCGCTGGGCGGGGGTGAAGGACTCGGGCGCGCTTTTCCCCGGCCATGGGGGCATGCTCGACCGCCTGGACAGCTTGCTGCTGGGCGCGCCCGTCCTGTACTATTACCTTCTCTACGCGCGGTGAAACGGCCCCGCTCCGGGGCCGTTCGCGTTTGAGCCGGGTCTTTTCTGGGTCAGGTCGAGTGAAGCGCGGTCTTTCCATTCTGGGGTCCACCGGCTCCGTCGGGGGCAACGTCCTCCGCATCGTGGACGCGTTCCCGGACCGGTTCGAGGTCGTGGGCCTCGCCGCCGGCGGCAACGTGGACCGCCTGGCCGAGCAGGTGGCCCGCTACCGCCCGCGGGTGGTCTCCGTCGCGTCGGAGGAGGCGCGCGCGCAGCTCGCGCGGAAGACCGACGTCTCGGGTCTGCGCCTGGGGATGGGGCCCGAGGGGGCGGTGGCCGTGGCCACGCACCCCGACACCACGATGGTGGTGGCGGCGGCGGTGGGCGCGGTCGGCCTCGTCCCGACCTACCGCGCGCTGGAGGCGGGCAAAGACGTCGCCCTCGCCAACAAGGAGACCCTCGTCATGGCGGGAGAGCTGATGGTCGCGCAGGCGCGCGCCCGCGGCGCCCGGATCCTTCCCATCGACTCCGAGCACTGCGCGCTGCACCAGTGCCTCGACGGCCGTCGGGCGGAAGAGGTGAAGCGGCTCGTCCTCACCGCTTCCGGCGGCCCCTTCCGCAACCGCCCGCGCGAGAGCTTCCGCGACGTGACTCCGGGCGAGGCCCTGCAGCACCCGACCTGGAACATGGGGCGCAAGATCACGATCGACTCCGCGACCCTCATGAACAAGGGGCTCGAGGTCATCGAGGCGCGCTGGCTGTTCGGGGTGGACGCGGACCGCATCGAGGTGCTCGTGCACCCGCAGTCCGTGGTGCACTCGATGGTCGAGTTCGTGGACGGCACGGTGCTGGCCCAGCTCGGCGTCACCGACATGCGCCTGCCCATCCAATACGCGCTCTCGTACCCGGACAAGTGGCCGGCCGCGATCCCAGGCATCGACTTCCGCGGCGGCCTGCACCTCGACTTCGAGGTGCCCGACCACGACCGCTTCCCCTGCCTGAGCCTCGCCTATCGCGCCCTGGCCGGCGGCGGCGCGCTGCCCACCGTGCTCAACGCCGCGAACGAGGAGGCGGTGAGCGCGTTCCTCGACCGGCGCGTCCCCTTCCCGGCCATCCCCGAGTCCATCCAGGAGGTGCTGGAGGAGCCGGGGCCGCGGCTCGTACGCGAGCTGGACGACATCCTCACTGCGGACGCGTGGGCGCGCGAGCGCACGCGGGAAGCCCTCAAGCGACGGGCGCTGGAGACCGTCTGAATGTCTTCTCTCACCACACTCCTGTCCTTCATCGCCGTGCTCGGGATCATCATCTTCTTCCACGAGTTCGGGCACTTCATCACGGCCAAGGCGTTCGGGATGCGCGTCTTCATCTTCTCGTTCGGCTTCGGACGCCGGCTCTTCGGGTTCAAGTGGGGGGACACGGACTGCCGCGTGTCCCTCGTCCCGCTCGGCGGGTACGTCAAGCTCGAGGGTGAGCCCGAGGACCACATCAGCGAAGACACCGCGCTCCTGGGTGACGGCAAGGACTTCACCAGCCGTCCGCGCTGGCAGCGTTTCGTCGTCTACCTCGCGGGGCCGATCTTCAACGGGATCCTGGCCATCGCCGTCTTCACGGGCCTGTTCATGATCGGCTACGGTGTGGACGCGGTGCTGCGCGACCGCCCGGTGATCGGGGTGGTGCAGCCCAACTCGCCCGCGGCCGCCGCCGGCCTGCTGGCCGGCGACGAGATCCTGGCCATCGACGGCGCGGCCAAGAAGGACTGGGAAGACGCGCTGGTGGCGATCGCCATCCGTCCGGACCGCCCGATCCAGCTCCGCGTGCGCCGCGGCGCCGAGGAGAAGGACGTCAGCGTCCGATCGACGGTGGCGGGGCAGGGCGCCGCCCAGGGGGCGGGGCAGATCGGCGTCTCGCCGCTCGTGCGCGTCGGACAGCTCGTGCCCGGCGCTCCGGCGGAGCGCGCCGGGATCAAGACCGACGACGGCATCCTCACCGTCGCCGGCAAGCCGGTCACGTCCTTCGGCGACATCCCGGCCCTGCTCACCGCCGAGCCCGCGGGGCCGGTCGCGATCCGGCTCCTGCGCGACCGCGCCGTCGTCGACGTCAGCGTGACGCCGGAGAACGGCCGCATCGGCGTCTTCAACAAGACGATCACGCGCAAGCTCGGCCTCGGCCCCGCCATCGCGGAGGCGGGCCGCGCCACCTGGAACCTCGTGCGCCAGACCTTCCAGATCCTGGGCGGGCTCATCACCGCGAGCATCTCGCCGAAAGCCGCGCTGGCCGGCCCCCTCGGCATCGCCAAGGCCTCGGGGGACGCGGCGCGCAGCAGCGCGCCCATCGCGGCCCTCATGTTCCTGGTGGCGACCCTGAGCGTGAGCGTCGGGATCCTGAACCTCTTCCCGCTGCCGCCGCTGGACGGCGGCCACCTCGCCGTCCTCGCCACCGAGGGCGCGATCCGCCGCGACCTGAGCCTGCGCGTCAAGACCTGGATCATGAACGCGGGGGCGATGGTGCTGTTCCTGCTGATCGGCCTCGTCCTCTACTCGGACCTCAGCAAGACGAGCCTGCTGCAGAAGTACCTGCCGTAGAACCGACCGTCCCCGCTCCGATCCGGACTCCTGACGGAAACCCCGGGGGTATTGACAAGACCCCGTGTTCGGGACGAGAGTCCGCGCTCTCGTTCACGGTTTCCGGTCCGTTCGGTCCATTCCGCGGTCAGGTCGGCCGCTCGTGGGGGCCCCTCCAGTGCTCGTTGCGCGCAGGTTGCCACGGCCGTCGCGCAGTCCGTTCCTTCGCGGCGTCAGCCGTGCCCTCCTGTTCGCGCTCACTCTCGACAGCACCGCGCTCGCGCGCACGCTGCCCCAAGCCGCTGCCGGGAAGAGTCCGGCCGCCCCTTCGTCTTCGGCGCTGGCCGCCGTCGCTGAGAGCGCGTTCGATCCGCTAGAGCGCGCGGCGGACGCCGTCTCCCTCGCCTCGCCGCCTTCACTCGCCCCGGCGCCCGTCCGTCCGGCGGTGCGGGAGGCCGCGCGCCCGGAGGTGGTCTCGACCGCGCGCGCAACGTCGCCGCGCCTGGCGCCCGCGCCCATGGCCCCCGTCATCGAGATCGGAAGCACGGTCTCGCTCGAAGCGGGCACGGAGCTCGGCGATTCCGGCACGACGACCACCAGCGCCGACCACACGTTCGCCGCCGGCTGGAGCCTCGTCTCCGTCCCGCTCCTCCTGTCCAACGGCGCCCCGTCGACGGTGTTCACGGACCTCGCGCCGCCACTCCGCCTCTACGACTACGTGGACGGGCAGACGCTGGCCGTCGGAGACGCGGGCTTCCGCAACGTCGTCCCCGGCCGGGCCTACTGGATGCTCCTGACCACGGCCACCACCGTGCACGCCAGCGGGCAGCCCGTGGCGACGGGGGCGGAATACCGGATCGCGATCAAGCCCGGCTGGAACGCGATCGCCACCCCCTGGTTCTCGTCGGTCGAATGGAGCGACCTGCAGGTCTCGGTGCGCAACGGAACGTCGACCCATGCCCTGGGTACGGCCATCTCCGACGGCTGGATCGAGGGGACGCTCGACGACCCCGATCCCGCGGGCGCCTACGGAACCTTGTCCGCGAACAGCTCGCCCGCCGGCCACCTCAGGCCCTGGCGCGGCTATCTGCTGTTCTCCAACGTCACCGGCGACCTCGTCTTCGCCGCGCCTCCGGCCGACACGACGCCGCCCACGGCCAGCTTCACCGGGATCGCGGACGGGTCGGTGATCACGGCCCCGACGGAGATCACGGGGACCATCGACGACGCGAACCTGCTCGAGTGGCGCCTCGAATACGCGCCGGCGGGGAGCGCGACTCCCATCGTGCTCGGGCACGGCGACGGACCCGTCAGCAACGGCGTGCTGGGCGTCTTCGATCCCACCGTCCTCCTCAACGGCACCTACGACGTCCGCGTCGTCGCCATCGACGTGGCGGGGACGGTCACCACCGTCACCCGCAGCGTGGTCGTGCGGGGCAGCCTCAAGGCCGGCAACTTCCGCATCTCGTTCGTCGACCTGGAGGTGCCGCTGGCCGGCCTGCCCATCCGGGTCGTCCGCACCTACGACAGCCGGGACAAGCGCAAGGGGGACTTCGGCATCGGCTGGCGCGTCGAGCTCACGGACCTGAAGCTGAGCCGGAACGTCCCCGCCGGCCTCGACTGGACCCTCACCAAGTCCGGCGGCATCCTCCCGAACTACTGCGTCGAGCCCTCGCGCTCGCACCTCGTGACGGCCACCTTCCCCGACGGCAAGGTCTACGAGTTCGAGGCCACCACCACGCCGCAGTGCCAGCAGGTCGCACCGCCGCAGTTCGTCACCGTGACCTACCGCGCGCGGCCGGGGACGGTGGGCAGCCTTGCGCCCCTCGACGGCGGCACCGTGTTCCTCAGCGGCGGCGCCCCGGGACCGGTGCAGCTCCTCGACGACTCGACTCTCGAGATCTACGACTCCTCGGGATACCTCCTCACCCTCCCCGACGGGCGGGCCTTCGCCATCGACCGCCAGCAGGGCCTGCAATACATCACGGACCTCAACGGCAACCAGCTGACCGTCGGACCGAACGGGATCGTGCATTCCAGCGGGACCGGCATCGCCTACACGCGCGACGGCTCCGGGCGCATCACCGCCATCACCGACCCCGCCGGCAACGTCCTGACCTACGCCTACGACGCCAGCGGCGACCTGCAGGCCAGCACCGACCGCGAGGAGAAGACCACCACCTACGCCTACGACGGCCAGCACGGGCTGCTCACCGTCCACGACCCGCGGGGCGTGCAGCCCGTCCGTAGCGAATACGACGACGACGGCCGGCTGCTCCGGGTGACGGACGCCCTCGGCCACGTCATGGAGTACACGCACGACGTCGCCGGGCGCCAGGAGATCGTGCGCGACCGCGTCGGCCGGGTGAGCGTGCTCGAGTACGACGAGGCCGGGAACGTGGTCGTGCAGACCGATCCCGACGGCGCGACCATACGACGGACCTTCGACGCCTTCGGGAACAAGCTCACCGAGACGGATGCCCTCGGCCACACGACCACCTACGTCTACGACGCCGGCAACAACGTCACCCGCATCACGGATCCGCTGGGCCAGGTCACCACGTTCACCTACAACAGCCGCGGCCAGGAGCTGACCCGACGCGATCCGCGGGGCGGGGTGAGCACCAGCACCTACGACACGCGCGGCAACCTGACTTCGTTCGTGGACGCCCTCGGCAACACCACCACCTACGGCTACGACGCCCGCGGCAACCACACGTCGGTCACCGAGCCCGGCGGATGCCTGACCCGCTACGAATACGACCTCGCCGGCCACGTCACGAAGAAGATCGACGCCCTCGGGCACGAGACGACCTACACCTACGATGCGGCCGGCCGGCGGCTGACCGAGCGTCGCACGCGCACGCGGGGCGGCGTCAGCGAAGCGCTCGTCACCACCTTCACCTACGACCGCATGGGCCGGGAGATCGAGAAGAGACGTCCGGACGGCGAGGTCGAGACCTCCGAATACGACGACGCCGGACGCCTGGCCGCCACCGTGGATGCCCTGGGCCGGCGCACCACCCTGACCTACGACGACATGGGGCGCCTCGTCCGGACGACGTATCCGGACGGCACCTCGGAGGAGACGGGGTACGACGGCGAGGCCCGGGTCGTGAGCAGCACCGACCGCGCCGGGCGCGTGACGTCGTTCGAGAACGACGCCCGCGGCCAGGTGACGCGCACGACGTATCCGGACGGCAGCGTGGTGGGGAAGTCCTATGACACCGCCGGCCATCTCACCGCGATCACGGACACGCGCGGCGGCGTGACGCGGTACGAATACGACGCCGCCGGCCGCAAGACCAAGATCACGGACCCCGGCGGGCGCGCGACCACGTTCACCTACGACGGGAACGGCAACCAGATCACGGCGCGCGACCCCAACGGCAACCTCACCACCTCCGAATACGACGCCCTGAACCGGCGCACGCGCGTCCTGCTTCCCGACGGCAAGGACCGGAAGGCCACCTTCGACGCCGCCGGCCGCGTGCTGGGCGAGACCGACCAGGCGGGCCGCACCACCGGCCTCACCTACGACTGCCTGGGCCAGCTGATCCGGGTGACGGACGCCGCGGGCCAGATCACCGCCTACGCCTACGACGAGGTCGGCGAGCGCATCACCCAGACGGACGCGGCCGGGCACGTCACGAGCTTCGACTTCGACGCCCTCGGCCGCGAGGTGAAGCGCACGCTACCCAGCGGCAAGTCCCAGTCGCGGACCTACGACCGCGCGGGCAACGTCCTCACGCGCACGTCATTCGGCGGGACCGCGGTGGCGTACACCTACGACGGAGCCGACCGGCTCCTGACGCGCAGCGAGCCCGGCGCTGCTACCGTCACCTTCACCTACACGCCCAGCGGCCAGCGGGCGACGGTGGCCGACGCACGCGGCATCACACGTTACCAATACGACCTCCGCGACCGCGTGACGAGGCTCGAGCAGCCGGGAGCGGGCGTCCTGGAGTACGAATACGACGGCCAGGGCCATCGCACGCTGCTGCGCGCGTCCGCGGGTGGGACGACCTACACCGCGCGTTACGCCTACGACATCGCCGGCCGCCTGACCGGGGTGACGGATCCCCTCGGCCGGACCTACACGCTTGGCTACGACGGCAACGGCAACCGCACGTCGCTGACCCGTCCCAATGGCACGGTGACCGTGTACGCGTACGACACGGTCAACCGGCTGACCAGCTTGACCGCCGAGCGCAGCGGCCTGACCTTCCAGTCCTACGCCTACACCCTCGGGCCCACCGGCATCCGGACGCGCGTGGACGAAGGCGGCGGCACGCGCCGCGACTACACGTACGACTCGCTGTATCGCCTCACCCAGGAGACCGTGACCGGCGGCGCCATCCCTTATACCGCCGCCTTCACCTACGACGCGGTGGGCAACCGTTTGACCCGGACGGACAGCCGCACGGGCCCCGCCAGCTACACGTACGACACGACGGACCGGCTCCTCACCGACGGAGCCTCGGCCTACGCGTGGGACGACGACGGCACCTTGAATTCGCGTTCGGGCCCCGACGGCGCCAGCTACCTCTGGGACGCCCAGCAGCGGCTGACGCGCGTCACCCGGGCCGACGGCACGGTCGTCACGCACGCCTACGACGCCGACGGCAACCGCGTGCTCACGAGCGTCACGCCGAGCACGGGACCGCCGACTTCGTCTACGGCGTTCCTCGTCGACCCGTCGGGCTCCCTCAGCCACGTGGTCGTCGAGATCGGGCCGGGGGGCGTGCCGCAGGCCTTCTACCTGCGGGCGGACGACCTGCTCGCGATCGTGAGGCCCGGCGGGACCCGCTTCGTGCACGCGGACGGCCTCGGCTCGATCCGCGCGCTCACCGACGACGCGGGGACGGTCACCGACATCTACAGCTACACCGCTTTCGGCGAGCTGCTCCTCCACGTCGGTGGCGATCCCAACCCGTACCTCTTCGCGGGCGAGCCCCTCGACGCCAACAGCGGCTTCTACTACAACCGCGCGCGCTGGCTCGATCCGCGGGTGGGCCGCTTCACCAGCGCCGACCCCCTCGACCCCACGGCCAGCGATCCCGCCTCGCTCCACCGTTACCTCTACGCGTACGCGGATCCGGTCAACCGCGTCGACCCCACGGGCCTCTTCGGCGACTTCAGCCTCGGCGGCCTCGGGGTGTCCATGGCCATCGGGGCCACCCTCAACGGGATCGCCTCCATCAACCCGCAGACGACCTTCCAGAGCTTCGCCATCGCCGCCCTCGAAGGCGCCGCGCAGGGCGCCGCCTTCTACGTGGCGGGCGCCCTGGCCGCGCGCCTGGCCTGGCGCATCGCGACGGCGACGAAGGTCCTGCAGGTCGGCCGCTTCCCGCTGGTGGGGACGGCCAGTCCCATCGCGCCCTACAACGTCCTGCAGGAAGTCACCGCGGGCCAGAGAGGCGCGATACAGGCCCACCACCTCCTGGAGGCGCGCCACCTCCGCTACTGGGGTTACAGCGCGGCCGAGATCGCCGAGGCTCCGGCGCAGGTCCTCACCCGGGCCGAACACGCCGCCATCACGAAGGCGCTCCAGGCGGAGCTCAAGACCGGCGTGGCCTACTCGAGGGAAGCGGTCTGGCAGGCGTACCAGAAGGTCTACGCGAACTACCCGCAATACCTGGCCGCCATCGAGAGGTACTTCTGGTGAGCGGCGACCGCCTGCTGCGCCTCCTGGTGAGGAAGGGCATCGACGTCACCGGCGGCGTGTCCGCGGGCACGCCCTATTCCTTCGAGAACGCGTGCCGTACCTGCGGCACGGGCGCCGCCCAGGCCGGGCCCCTTCAGCTGCCGCGTTTCAAGGCGCCGAAGGCCGACCTGTTCTCGACCCTCGACAGCGAGATCCTGGTCACGCCGAAACTGGCCGACCGCCTCCGCGCCGCGGGCGTGAGCAGCCTCGGAGCCGTGGTGGGCAAGGACGGCCGCCCGCTGCCCTTCGAGCAGCTCTTCGCCCAGGGCACGCTGCCGCCATTCGGCCCGGAGACGACCGGCTTCGTGCGCGAGCGTCCGTGCCCGGTGTGCGACCGGGACGGGTATTTCGGCGTGCCGAAGGCGCCGTTGCGCCTGGCCTACTCGTCGCTCCCCGCCGACCTGCTGGACAAGGACGTGCTGGCCACCTTCGAGCGATTCGGCAACTCGCGGCTGCGGACGCCGCTGCGGGACAGCGTGTTCGCGGCTCCCGTCCATGTGATCTCCGCGCGGCTGGCCGATGCCCTGCGCGCGGCCGGGATCCGGAGCGCGGAGGTCGAGCCGGTCCGCGTCGATGCCAGCGCGTCGCCGGAGACGGCGACGGCGGCCGTCGCCAGCGGGGAGGCGTGGTGAGACGCCTGCGCGGGGCGATCGTGGCCATGCTCCTCACCGCCGCTCTGGGCGTGCGCATGGGCACGGCGTCCCCGCCTCCCGACGGCTGGCGCATCCGTCTGAGCGCCCAGATGCCAGGCCTCACCGACAAGGGCCGCCTCACCCTGGGGGCGAGCACGACGGCCAGCGACGGTTACGACGACTACGACGAGCCGCACCCGCCCGTCCTGCCCTCGCGGTACCTCGACCTCGTGACGCGCCACGAGGCGACGCAGCCCGGCTGGGAATCGCAGCCGCGTCCGAGCCTGCGCTATCAGGCGCAATACGACACCCCCATGGGAACGGCCGACCGCACGCTCGAGTTCCAGCTGGAGACGGACGAGGCGGGTCCGGTCACCCTCACCTGGGCCATGGCCACCGACCTGGAGCTGGCTCAGCACACGGCGATCCTCCACGACCTCGCCACCGGCGCCTCCGTCGACATGTGGGAGCTGAGCGCCTACACCTTCGAGGCCGCACCAGGGACGCGCACCTTCCGCATCGAGCTCCACGGCGGCCGCGCCGCCCCGCCCATCGCCTACGACCAGGCCGTGATCACGGACGAGGACACGCCACGCTCGATCACGCTGGCGGCCACGGACCCGGACGGCGATGACCTCAGCTACAGCATCGTCGCCGCGGCCGCCCATGGCACTCTCCTGGGCCTTCCGCCCGCCGTCACGTATGTCCCCGATCACGACTTCAACGGGGCGGACAGCTTCACCTTCCGCGCCACCGACGGGAGCACGGTCTCCAATCTCGCCACCGTGACCGTCGCCGTCAACGCCGTGAACGACCCTCCGGTGGCCACGCCGCAGTCCGTCACCACCGACGAGGACGTTCCGGTGGACGTGACCCTCGCCGGCACCGACGTCGACGGCGACGCCCTCGGGTTCACGGTGGAGACGCCGCCCGCGCACGGCACGCTCAGCGGCACCGCACCCACTCTCCACTACACGCCCGCCGCCGACTACGGTGGTCCGGACAGCTTCACCTTCCGCGCCAGCGACGGCCTCCTGACCTCCCCCCTGGCCACGGTGAGCATCACCGTCAACGCCGTGGACGACCCGCCGCTGCCCGCGTTCACCGTGGCCGGGCCCGAGCACTCCGCGGCGGCCTGGGACGACAACGTCGGCTCCTATTTCGAAGGCGCGAACCTCGTCGCCTTCACCACGCAGCAGACGGGCAGCCCCGCCGTCAACGCGATCGACGACAACCCCAACACGCAGTGGCTGGCCGCCAGCGGCCAGGTGACGAACCAGTCCTTCACGGTGGAGCTCCCACGGGCGCCCCTCTCCTTCGACCGCGTGCGGCTGATCAACGGGTCTTCCGGCCAGGGCCTGAAGCACTTCGAGGTCCGCGTCTCGACCGCGACCCTGGACGACGCCGACTTCCAGACCGTGCTCACGGGTTTCGCCGTGGACAGTACGCGCGTACAGGAGTTCGTGCTCCCGGCCGCCGTCCCCGCCCGCTTCGTCAGGCTCTTCGCCAAGGACAACTGGGGCAACGCCTCCACCCTCGCCCTGCGCACCTTCGAGGTCATCGACTCCGCGCGCGGCGGCCTGCGCAGCTACTTCGAGCTGCCCGCCAACGCGGCCCTGTCCGCGGAAGGCGCGCGAGTGGTGTCCGTCTCGAACGAAGGCACGAACACGCGCGCCACCAACCTGCTCGACGCCAACCTTTCCTCGATCTGGCAGACGGTGGGCGGGCAGGTCAAGGACCAATCGGTGGTGCTGGAGCTGAGCCGCGAAAGGACGTGGACGGTCGACCGCGTGCGTGTGGTCAACCCCGCGTCCACGGTGGCCGTCAAGGACTTCGGCATCGACGTCTCCAGCACCGTGCCGGACGCGGCCGCCTTCGTCAGCGTGTTCGAGGGCACCGCCGCCAACAACACGTCGCTGCAGGAGTTCGTGTTCCCCGCCGGGGCCGTGCCTGCGCGTTACGTGCGCCTGCGCGCCAAGAACAACTACGGGAACGTGACCTCGCTCGGGATGTTCGAGCTCCAGGTGGCGCCCGTCCCCGCCCCGCCGCCCTCCGTATCCAGCTACTCCGACTTCAACAACCGGCCGGAGAACGTGCTCGACGCGGACGCCACGACGTCGTGGCTCTCCGCCAGCGGCCAGAACGCGAATCAGTACGTCGAGGTGCGGCTGGGTGAGGACGCACTCATCGACCGCGTCCGGCTGCAGCCCTACTCCGGAGCGACCACGGACGCGATCAAGGACTTCGAGGTCCGCCTCTCCACGACCACCGACGACGACGCCGCCTTCACCCTCGTTCTCTCCGGCACCTGCCTGAACAACGGCCAGCTCCAGGAGTTCCTGATCCCCGGCGGCCCCCGCCGCGCCCGCTTCGTGCGGCTCGTGGCCAGGAACAACTACGGCGCAGCCCAGCTGCGGCTGTCCACGTTCGAGCCCGTGACCGTGCGCGGCGAGGGCACGATCGTCTCGCTGCCCGCCTCCAGCGCCACCGCCGCCCACAACCAGTCGCCCGCCCAGCTGGCCAACGGGGCAGTGGTGGTCAGCTCGAGCGCGTCCCAGGGCGGGCAGGGGGCGGCGAACATGCTGGATTACTCGGTGGGCACGCCCTGGCTCACCGTCGGGCTGCCGTCGCCGACGGTCAAACACGAGACGGTGATCGCGCTCGGCGGCGCACGGGCCTGGACCCTCACCGGGGTGACGGTGGTGCCGCGCACCGACACGGGCACGACCGCGGTGAAGGACTTCGAGGTCTGGGTCTCCCCGGACGCGGATGCGGCCACGGCCACCTTCGCGCGCGTCCTCCAGGCCACCGCCCTCAACAACACGAACGCGCAGAGCTTCTCCTTCCCGGGGGCCGCGGCCCGGCTCGTGAAATACGTTCCCCTGACCAACTACGGCAGCACCTCGGGCATCGCCACCGCGCTCTTCGACGTGGTGGCGGCGGAGGCGGGCGGGGCCCTGTCCGCGACCAGCATCAACTCGTATTCGTACGTCCCCCAGAACGCGCTGGACGGGAACACGGGCACGCTCTGGCTCACCGGCAACAACCAGGTCACGAACCAGTCGATCAAGGTCGCGCTCGACGGGGGCGGGCTGCACAACGTGTACGGCGTCCGCGTGAACACCTACTCGAACGTGGGGCCGCGCGACATCGAGGTACGCGTCTCTTCGACGACGAGCGACGACGCGGCCTTCGCCACCGTGTTCACCGGCACCCTCGCCAACACCGATGGATCGAAGGAGCTCGCCTTCCCCAACCTGGTCCAGGCCCGCTACGTCCAGTTCGTGTGGAAGACCGGGTACTTCACCGGCTACATCGGCGTGCGCGACCTCGAGGTGCTGGACGTCTCCGAGTCGGGCTCGGTCCTGGTCGGCCTCTCCAGCCAGGCCTCCGAGACCCAGGGGCCGCGGAACGTCCTCGACCTGGACCGCACCAGCGGGGTATGGCTCACGGCCAGCGGACAGAACGCGAACCAGTGGGTGAAGCTGCTGCTGCCCGGGGCCCAGACCTGGCTCGTGGACCAGATCGCGCTGCAGGGCCGCGTCGACTGCAACTGCGTCGACCAGTGGCCCCGCGACTTCGAGGTGCAGGTCTCCACCACCACCGCGGACGACTCGGCCTTCGCGCCCGCCTTCGCCGGCACCCTGCGCAACAACGGCGCCTTGCAGTTCTTCTCGTTCCCGGCCACGCCCGCGCGTTACGTCCGCGTTCTGCTCAAGAACAACTACGGCAACGCCACCATGGGCCTGCAGACGCTGTGGCTGATGTCGCCCTCGCTCGGGGCCGCCACCGCGCGTTTCCTGGACCGCTCCGTCGATCCCGACGGCACGCCCGCCGCGTTCTTCTGGGACTTCGGCGACGGCACGAGCAGCGTCGACCGGGATCCCCTGCACAGCTTCCCCGGTCCCGGCACCTATCCGGTGACCCTCACCGTCACCGACGACGGGGGGGCGGCGGCCAGCCGCACGCAGAGCTACCGCGTCTTCGGGTTCACCGCCACCGACTTCACGTTCACGCCCGCCGCGCCCGGCGAGGGGCAGAGCATCCAGTTCACGGACACGACCACGGACCCGCTGGGCCCGTCGGGCGTCCGCGAGTGGGAGTGGGGAGACGGGACGGCCAAGACCCTGGGCACCGCCGCCCCGACGCACACGTTCGGGGACAACGGCGCCTACGCGGTCACGCTGCGGACGGCCAACGCGCGCGGCATCTATTCGGCCGTGACCAAGGTGGTCACGGTGGCCAACCTGCCGCCGATCCCGAGCGCCGGCCCCGATCGGACCCTGCCCTGGGGCCAGGAGTGGAACACCAATTCCGGGGCCACCGATCCCGGGACGGGCGACCAGGGGACGCTCGTCTGCAGCTGGAACTTCGGCGACGGCTCGCCCGTCGTCACCGTCTCCGCGTGCAACAACGCGACCGTCCGCGTGCCGCATCCGTACGCGGTCCCGGGGACCTACACGGCCGTCCTCACCGTCACCGACAAGGACGGAGGATCCGCCACGGACTCCGCAGTGCTCACGGTGACGCGCCACAACACGACCCTCAACCTGTGCCCGCCGCAGATCGGCACCTCGGCCGACCAGCTCGAAGTGGAGGTGACGGCGAAGGTCGTCGATACGAGCGTCACCACCAATCCCGGCGCGAACCTGCCCGTCACCTTCACCGTGGGCGGCCAGACCTACGTGCGGACGACCGACGCCGGCGGCGTGGCCCACCTCCTGCTGACGCTGGCCGCCGATTCCGTGGCCAGCGTGACCGCGACCCTGGGCCAGGATGTGCTCTACCAGGGCAGCACGGCCAGCGGCACCGTCCGCGTGGGGCGGACGCCGCCGTCGGCGGTGGACAGCCAGGGGACCGATTTCTGGCTCGGCTTCCCGGGCAACCTCGGGGCGGGGACGCTCAGCCTCTTCGTGACCGGCCAGCAGGCCACGACGGCGACGGTGACCATCCCCTCCCTCGCGTACTGCAGCTCGGTCGCGGTCAATCCGGGACAGGTGACGACGGTGGTGGTCCCGCCCGCGGCCGCCCTCGACACCTCCGAGCTCGTCGAGAGCAAGGGCATCCACGTGACGTCCCTCAAGGACGTCACCGTGTACGGGCTGAACCGGCTGCAGTTCACCACCGACGCGTACCTGGGCCTGCCCACGGACATCCTGGGCACGGAATACTTCGTGCTCGGCTACAAGAACACCAACGTCGTCAACGCCACCCAGCTCGCGGTGGTGGCCACCGCCGACGCGACGAGCGTCACGATCCGGCCCTCCGTCACCACGGGCGGCCATCCCGCGGGTACGCCCTACACGGTGCCTCTCGCGCGCGGCCAGGCCTACCTGCTGCGCAACACGGCGGCCGCGCCCGCGGACCTGTCGGGCACCTTCGTCGCGTCCGACAAGCCGATCGCGGTCTTCGGCGGCCACCAGTGCGCGAACATCCCCGCCGGGTTCGTCTTCTGCGATTACGTGGTCGAGCAGATCCCGCCCCCCGCGACCTGGGGGAAGAGCTTCGTCACCATGCCCCTGGCCACGCGCACCAAGGGCGACACCTTCCGGTTCCTGGCCAGCACGGACGGCACGACCGTGAGCGTCAACGGCGCCGTGGTGGCCACCCTCAACCGCGGCGAGCTGCACGAGCGCGTGGTGACGGGGCCCGCCCAGATCGTGTCCAGCCAGCCCATCCTGGTGGCCCAGTACTCGAACGGAGGCAGCTTCGACGGCGTGACCTCGGATCCGTTCATGATGCTGGTGCCGCCCTTCGAGCAGTTCCTCTCCGGGTACACGGTCAGCACCCCGGCCAGCGGCTTCGAGGTGAACTTCATCAACGTGGTGGCCCCCTCGTCCGCGGCCGGCGCCATCACCCTCGACGGCGCGCCCATCGCCGCCTCCAGCTTCGTGGCGGTGGGGACGAGCGGCTTCTCCGGCGCGCAGGTGGCCATCGCCAAGGGCTCGCACACCCTGGGCGGGCCGGCGCCGTTCGGCGTGTTCGTGTACGGCTTCGCGCAGGACGACTCCTACGGATATCCAGGCGGCATGTCGCTCTCGCCGGTGGCCCGCGCGACGTCGGTGGCCCTGGCCCCGAAGACGGAGACGAGCCTCATCTCCAACGAGAAGTGCGTGACCGCCACCGTCCTCGACCAGGGGGGCGGCGCCCTCGAGGGCGTGCGCGTGGACTTCACCGTCACCGGCGCCAACCCGCGCACCAGCTTCTCCTCCACCGACGCCGCCGGCCACGCGCCCATGTGCTACACGGGCACCGCGGGCGGCCTGGACACGATCGTGGCCCGCGTGGGGACCCTGTCCGACTCCGCCACCAAGACCTGGATCTCGAACCGGGCGCCGGTGGCGCTGGACGGAGCCGTGAGCACCGACGAGGACACGCCCGTCGACCTGACCCTTGGTGCCGCCGATGCGGATGGCGATGCCCTCACCTTCACCGTCCTGGCCGGGCCGACCCACGGCACGCTGTCCGGGTCGGCGCCGGCGCTCACCTACTCGCCGGCCGCGGACTACCACGGGCCCGACTCGTTCACCTTCCAGGCCACGGACGGTCAGGCCACCTCGAACGTGGCCACGTCGACCGTGACCGTCCGTCCCGTGAACGACGTCCCCGTGGCGGCGGGCCAGTCGCTCACCACCGAAGAGGACACTGCGCTCGCCGTCGTGCTTTCCGCGACGGACGTGGACGGTGACGTGCTGACCTACTCAGTGGCGACCCCGCCGGCGCACGGCACCCTGACCGGCGCGGGACCGGCGCTGACCTATACGCCCGGCCCGGACTACCACGGACTGGACACGTTCGCCTTCACGGCCAGCGACGGCATCGCGGCGTCGGCGCCGGCCACCATCGCCATCCTGGTCACACCCCTCAACGACGCGCCCCTCGCCGCGGACCAGGCGATCGCCACGGACGAGGACACGCCGGTGGCCGTCACCCTCGCCGGGTCCGACGTCGACGGCGATGTCCTGACCTACGTGATCGTGACGCCTCCCGCGCACGGGACGCTGGACGGCACCGCGCCCGCCCTGACCTACCGGCCCGCTCCCGACCATCACGGCCCGGACGCGTTCCAGTTCCGCGCTCTGGACGGACAGGCGGAGTCGGCCCCCGCGACGGTGAACATCGTGGTCCGTCCGGTCAACGATGCGCCCGTGGCTGCCGACGCCGCCTTCGAGACGGACGAGGACACCCCGGTCGGCGTGCCCCTGGCCGCATCGGACGTGGATGGCGATGCGCTGACGTACGCCATCGTCACGCCGCCGGCGTACGGGACGCTGAGCGGGACCGCGCCGGCCCTGATCTACACGCCCGCGGGCGACTACCACGGCCCGGACGCGTTCACCTTCCGCGCGCACGATGGCGCCCTCGGATCCAACACGGCCACCGTCTCGATCCAGGTGCGCGGCGTGAATGACGCGCCCGTGGCGCAGGGTCAGGCGGTCGTCACGGACGAGGACGTTGCGGTTGCGCTGACGCTGGCCGCCACCGACGTGGACGGCGACGCGCTCACCTACGCCGTCGTGACGCCGCCCGCCCACGGGTCACTGAGCGGGACCGCGCCCGCCCTGACCTATCGTCCGGCTCTGGACTACAACGGACCGGACGCGTTCACTTTCGTGGCTCACGACGGACGGACGAGCTCGAGCCCGGCCACGGTGACGGTGACCGTGCGTCCGGCCGACGATCGCCCGAGCGCGAGTGACGGCGCCGTCGCCACCGACGAGGACACGCCCGTGGCCGTGGCCCTTGTCGGGCACGACGCCGACGGCGACGCCCTCGCCTATCGGATCGTGACGCCGCCCGCGCACGGGACGCTGAGCGGGACCGCGCCCGCGCTGACCTATCGGCCGGCGCCGGACTACAACGGTCCCGACCGCTTCACGTTCGTCGTCAACGACGGCCATGCGGATTCGAACGAGGCCGCGATCACCATCACCGTCCGTCCCGTCAACGACAACCCCGTCTGCGCGGCGGCGACGGTGGCGGGGGGGACCCTCTGGCCGCCGGACCACAAGATGGTGGCCCTCGGCGTCTCCGGGTTCACCGACGTCGACGGCGACCCGGTGAACGTCGCCGCCACCTCCGTCTGGCAGGACGAGCCCATCGACGGTCAGGCCGACGGATCCACCGGTCCCGACGCGCAGCTCGCGCCCCTGCAGGTCCGGGCCGAACGCTCCGGACAGGGCGACGGGCGCGTGTACCACGTGACGCTGCGCGCCACGGACGGCCAGGGCGGCAGCTGCACCGTCACCGTGCGGGTGTGCGTCCCCCACGACCAGAGCGGGCCCGGGAGCGTCTGCGGGGACGGCGGGCCGCAGTACGACTCGACCCGGCGGTGATCAGCCCCGGCGGCCGCCCCAGACGGGCTTGAACCCGGGGTCCAGCTCGTAGGCCTTCGCGAACTCGGCCGCCGCTTCCTTCTTGCCTGGCGAGTCGTGCCGCTTGGGCTCCGCGATCTTGTAGATCGTGTACCCGAGGTAGTAGTGCGCGGCCGCGCTGCCGGGATCCGCGGCCACCGCGCGCTCGAAGGCGGCGCGCGCCGCCGGGAAGCGGTGCCGCGCGAAGGCCTTGAGGCCGGCCTGGATCTCGTCGCTCGCGGAAGCGCTGGAGGGCGCGGCCGCCGGCGCGGCCGGCGCCGCGGCCGGAGGATCCTGGGGAGCGGGAGCGAGGAGCGCCGTGAGCAACATCGCGGAGATCAGCATGGGGTCTCCTTTTGAGAAGGGGACGCCGGCCGCCCCGGCGTCACGAAGTTCCCCGATGTTAGCGCACCAGCGCCGGCCCGTCGCCGACGCAGGTGCGCACGCTCACACCGCCCGGCTAGCGCGAGCCGGCCGCTCCGGTGACGGCCCCGGCCGGGACCATGAGGTGCAGCCCGCCCGTGGGCGAGGCCACCAGGAGACGCTCCGGCGCCGCGGGGTCGAGGCCCAACGTCCACACGCGGTCCGACGCCAGCCCGTCCGTCGGCATCCGCTCCCACGTCTTGCCGGAGTCCACGCTGCGGAAGATCCCGCCGTACGTGAAGTCGCTCGCGTAGATCGTGCGGCCGTCGGGATTGATCGCGAGGCCGGTGATGTCGGAGTACGGGATGCCGCCGGTGACGCGAGACCAGCTCGCGCCCTGGTCCGCGGACCGGTACAGGCCTCCGCTCGTGGTGGCGAGGAGGATCCGGTCGTCGGAGGGCATGAAGGCGACGGCGTGCGGCTGCACGTCCCCGATCCCGTAGTTCACCTGGGCCCAGGACTGGCCGCCGTCCGTGCTCTTGAAGACGCCGAGCGCCGTCATGGCCACCACGACGTCGATGTCGTTGGGGGAGACGGCCAGGGCGGAGATCTCGTCGGTGATGCCGAGGGCCGGCCGGGCCCAGGTGCGGCCGCCGTCGCCGCTGCGCAGCAGGCCCTTGGAGGTCGCCGCGATCAGGTTGCGCGGAGGCAGGGCCAGGATGTCCTTCACCCGCGGATGCACGTCGATGCCGTCGACGATCGAGGACATGCGCGCCCAGGCCCCTGTCTCCGGGTCCGCGACGAACAGGCCATCGTCGGTCCCGGCCAGGGCCTGCCGGCCGAGGAGGGTGAGCGAGAGGACCTCGCGGCCCTCGAGCCCCGTGCCCAGGCGCGTCCAGGGCCCGCGCGGTCCGGGCGCGGTGAAGACGCCGCCGTGGTTGCGATCGCCCCAGATCCCGGCCAGCACCCTCCGCCCGAGCCGGTCGAAGACGACCTTGGACACGAACCTCTCCGAGAATCCGTCGTTCGAAGCGAACCAGGTCGCCCCGCCGTCCGTGCTGCGCACGACGCCCGCGCCCTCCGTACCCAGCAGCACCAGCCCGCCGGGCAGCGTGAGCACGTCGTTGACGATCAGGTTCTTCTGGGTGATGAGGCGCCAGGTCGCCGAGTTGTCCTCGCTCGACCAGACGCCTTCCGTGGTGCCCGCGAAGAGGCGGTTCTGGTCGTCCGGACTCTGGGCGAAGGCCCGCGTCCGGCGGCTGCTGGAGGGGATGCCCTTGATCTTCGTCCACTTGCCGGCGGCATCCTCGGAGCGGTAGATCCCGGTGCAGGCGGTGGCGTAGACGACCTGCGGGTGCCAGCGGTCGATGGTCAGGGTCATGACGTCCGAGTCGTCGATCATGCCCGTGTGGATGGGCAGCCAGTTCTGGCCGCCGTCGACGGTCTTCCACCCCAGGTGCCAGGTTCCGGCGTACATCGTGTTCGGATCCACGGGGTCGAACGCGACGGACTCGAAGTTGCGGAGGTCGGCGTGATCCGGGGGCGTGATGCGGGCCCAGGTCGCGCCGCCGTCGATGGAGCGGAAGACGCCGGTGATGGTCCCCACGGCCAGGATCTGCGGGCTGGCCGGCGCGATGGCGAGCGCCCGGACGGACTCGCCTTCGATGCCCTTCAGGATGGTGAAGGTGTTGCCGCCGTCGGTGCTTCGGGCCACTCCGCCACCGCTGCCACGGACCTCCCAGTAGCCGACGAGCACGACGCCGCGCGCGTCCACGGCGATCTCGTCGAGGCTCTGCCCGCGGCGTGGAAAGCCGGGGCTGAGGCGCTTCCAATGGGCGCCGGAGTCCTCCGACCGGTAGAGGACGCCGTCCGACGTGCCGAGATAGATATGGCGGGGGTCGCGCGGGTCGGCGGCGAGGGCGCGAACGTCGCCGCCGGGAGGGCCCACCGGAATCCACGTTTGCGCGCCGGCCAGGACGGGGCACAGCGCAACGAGGGCCATTGCAAGGATGACGTGTGCGATCTTCCGCGATGAAGGTGCCATGGACCGCTTGGGAGTGTAAGGGTTAAGTGCCATTTCGCAAAGGACTTCAGGGTCTCCGGTGATCATCTACGTTGCGCTCCTGGGGCTAACTGCGCCTGCGGTAAGAGCAAGAGACATGCCCGAGCGCGGCGCGATCGCGGTGGTCTGCCTGGCCGTCGCCGATCGCCGCGGGCCTGGGCGCGGGGCGCGCAGCCTCGCTCCAGCGCCGCGCATGACCTCTTCGAGGACGGCGCTGGGGGCCCCACCCCAGCGTTCAGCAACAAGGAGTTCTGTGCGCGGCGCCTCCGCTGCGGCTGCTGTTGCCCCGCGCCCTTCACCGTTTACCCGGCGACGGCCAATCCGGCGCGACTTCCCGCCAAAGAGGTGGCAAGCAGCGAGGAGCCGATTCACTCCGCGACGAAGCGGCAGAGGGGGTAGCCCGAAGGGCGTAGGGGGAAGCATCCACCGCGTGTGGAGCTTCCCCCTGCATAAAGAAAGAAGGCCCGGCGTTGCCGCCGGGCCCCACGACTTCCGAGTTGTTGGTGTTTATCTAGGCTGTCCGTCCTTAATCATCGTCCTCGGGCACCGTGGCGCCCTCGGGAACGAAGATCACGTCCACGCGCCGGTTGCGCGCGCGCGCAGCGGCGTCGGTACCGGTGTCCAGCGGCTTGGTGGCGCCGGCGGAGCGAGTCGTGATGCGGCTTTCCTCGATGCCACGCTCCTTCACCAGGTAGTCCTTCACCGCCTCGGCGCGGCGCCGGGCGATCACGTCGGGGAACCGCTCCTGGCTGTCCGCATGACCGACGACGATCACGCGAGCGCGAGGATCGGTGCGGAGGCGCGAGGCCACGTCGTCCAGGCAGGCCTTGTCGACGTTGTTGAGACGGGCCAGGTTCCGCGGGAAGCCACCGGACGTGCAGGTCACGGCCTCGGGCCGCGCACGCTCGACGGCGTTCATGCGCACCGGGCAGTCGGACGAGGCCGTCCCGCCGCGGCCGTCCGAGACGCGGACGGTGACGGTGGCGGAAGCGGGCGGCGTCATGCCCGTGCTGTCGAAGGTGGCGGTGGCGCCGGTGCCGGTCACGCGGCCGGCGGAAGCGCTCCACTCGTAGGTGAGGGGATCGCCGTCCGGATCGGAAGCGGTCGCGCGCACGCGCACGCTCTCACCGGGCAGGATCGTCGTCCGCTCGATCTCGCAGCTCACCGTCGGAGGACGGTTGGCCGGAGGCGGCGGCGGAGGAGGCGGAGGCACGGCGATCTCGGCGCAGCCGAAGCCGGGGTGCCAGCCGATGGAGATGTGACGGCCCGTCCAGCTCTTGCTGCTGGAGTTCAGCCCGCGGTCGTCGAAGTTGAGGTTCCAGGAGATGGCGGGGCGGATGAAGAAGCCTTTGATCCAGATGACCGGGCCGATCACAAGGTCGAGAGGGTCGGTCTGGGGACCGATCCCGAAGGTGTTCGTGCGCGGGTTGCTGTTGGGGTCGAACGTGTTGTTGCTGCCCGTGCCCGTGCGCAGGATGGTTCCGTCGTCGCCGCCCGTGTAGCGCGTGCCCATGAGCTCGGCCTGCAGCTGCACCCAGGAGCAGGCGGGCACGTTGAGGCCGACGGCCCACTTGAAGGCGTTGGCGAGGTCGACGGGGACCGGATCGTCCGGATCGCCGTTGACCTGGAAGCCGATGGATCCGTGGATGTCGAGCACGCGGCCGAGGCCCTTGGAGAGGACGAGGTCGCCGCCCCAGGAGGTCTTGCCCGTGCCGAGCCCGAGGTCCTTGTCGGCGGTGGGGATCTTCACATAGCCGCGGATGGCCAGCGCGACCGGGTCGTCGTTCTGATAATCGTCGAGGAACTTGAACTTGGCGCCCAGCTTCAGGTCGCCGCGTCCCGTCTCCCAGGGCGTGCTCACGAACGGGTAGTCGTTCACGCGGCCGGGCTGGAAGAGCGCATCCGCGTCGATGCGGTTCTGCAGGCCGAAGTTCCCGTAGATCTCGAAGCGGTTGGTCAACCCGAAGCCGATGGAGACGCCGTGGATCGAGATGTCCTCGTCCTTGGGGTCACGGTCCAGGTTGTCGCGGAAGAGCTGGAAGGAGAACTTTCCCTTGGGCAGCGTGTAGGCCGTGGGCATGTGGAAGAGGCCCGTGGTTCCATCGTACGCGGGGGTCGCGGGATGCACTTCCCACTCGCGACCGTCGATGTCCATGGTCCAGGTCTTGACGTTCGCCCGCTCCACCGTGTGGTGATGGGTCTCGGTGGTGGTGGTGGTGGTGGTCTGGGTGGTGGTGACGGTGGTGTCGGTCGTTCCCCTCCGCTCCTCCCCGGCCGGCGCAACGCCCTGCGCCCAGGAGGTGCCCGCGAGGGCGAGCAGCCCTCCGAGCATCCAGGTTGTCAATGGTCGTCTCATCGAACGTCCTCCTTTTTCGCTGGCCTTTTCTTACTATACTCTGAAGTGTAGCAGCGTCATGGCTGCACGATCACGTTGTTCTCCACTGCTGCGCTCGCGGCGTCCCGCGCCACGACCCCCGCTAGATCCTTCTCCGCCCCCGTCCTCACGCGTCCGGTGAGCACCAGCCGCCCTCCCACCATCTGGGCCTTCAGCACGAAACCGGCCAGGTTGGGATTGGTGGCCAGGGCGGTCTGGGCGGCGCGGGCGGGATCGGCGGGGGCGGCGGCGCGAGCGGGCGTGCTCGCGGCCGGACCGGAGGACGGGGCGGAGGGCGCGGTGGCGGCGCCCGCCACCTGCAGTCCGTCCTTCACCGCCGACACCTGGGGCGTCTGTTGCGCGATCTGGAGGGCCGTCTTGCGCTGCGCCTCCGACACCACCGTCCCGCCGAGGGTGACTTCACGGCGGAAGGCGGTGACCTTGACGTCGGCGCCCTTCATTTCCTTGCTGAGGGAGAAGGCCAGCTTCACCTTCGCCTCCAGCGCGTGGTCGTCGAAGTTCTCGCCGAAGGAGCGTCCCTCGCCGGAGGAGGAGGCGAGGGCCGGATCGACGCGGAGCTGGTTGTCCACACGCGCCACGTCCGGCACCCCGGAGGCCACGCGCGCGGCTTCGGCGCGGACGTCCTCGCTCGGCACACCGCCGCGGAGGACCACCGTGCCGTCGTCGTGCGCGTCGACTTCGATCGAGTAGGTATTCAAGTTGCGATTCAGCTCCAGGGCCGCCTTCACGGCGCCCTTCGTCTTCGTGGCGCGCAGCTTCTCGCCGACCGTCTCGCCCACCTCGCCGAGCTTGGTGCCCACCGCTCCGAGCTTGTCGCCCTGGAGGTGAGGCAGCCGTCCCGGCTGGTACTTCCAGTAATAAAGAACGCCGACCACGAGCGCGACGACGATGAGTAGGGCCAGTACACGTCTCAAGGGCCGAACCTCCTTGAACAGTTACTTCTATAGGCTCAACCCAGGGCGTCCGCGATGCAAGAACCATGCGCACTATTCCGGGCTACGACCCCTACCTTTTTTCCCACCCCCTCCCCGGCGAGACGACGGGCCGATTCGGCGTTTTCGTGCGGCACCGCGCCGCACTGGGGCGTGTTTGGCCATCGCCGCGCGGAGTCGGATCACCGCCGTGGCGACCACACGAAGGGCGCGCGACCGATCGGATTTGTACAATTTGCAGGCAGGGGCCTCGACTTCATTAATGGAGGCGCTCCCGTCGCCACGCGGCGCCCCGCTATCATGGGCGTCGTGCGCATCCTGATGGCGGCCCTGGGCGGGATTGCGCTCCTCGGCGCCGCCTCCCTCGTGCCGCTCTCCGCGCCCCCCGCTCCGGCGCCCGCCGCCGCCGAGACGGCCTACGCGGCGCCCGACGAGCCGGTCACGCGGCTCCTGCCGCTCATCCGCGCGTCGCTGGAGGCCAACCGCAAGGAGCTGCGCGGCCGCACCGGACTCGTCCGCGCCTTCGGCGCGGGCAGCCTCTATCCGCAGGTCTGGCTCCGCGACAGCGCGACCCTGATCCCGGCCACGCGCTTCCTCTATCCGCGCGAGTACCTGACCTCGTGGATCGAGGAGCACCTCTCCCACCAGCGGTCCGACGGCTCCTTGCAGGACTGGATCGCCGCCGGCGAGGCCTCGCGGTTCGTGGCCGACGCGCCGCACGCGGCCGAGGTCTTCCGCGCGCCCGGCATCGTGCTCACCGCCGATCGCAACACCTCCGAGAGCGACCAGGAGTCCAGCGCCGTGATCGCCGCGGCCCAGGTGTTCTCCATCACCGGCGACCGCGGCTGGTTGCGGCGGCCGGTCGCCAACCGGCCCCTCCTCGCGCGGCTGGACGCCGCCCTGCAGTACGTGCGCGCCCAACGGTTCGACGCCGGCCGCGGGCTGGTGACGGCGGCTTTCACCGCGGACTGGGGCGACGTCACTCCCGTCTACGCCGACCAGCGCGTCATCTACCTCGACGCGGCCACGCCCGTCGTGGCCGGCCTCTACGCGAGCGCGCTCTACGTGCGCGCGGCGCGCGACCTGGCCGGACTGCATCGCGCGATCGGCGACGTCGCGGGCGGGCGCCAGTGGGACGCGCGGGCGCGCCTCACCGCGGAGGCGATCGAGCGCCACCTGTGGCAGCCGGAGCGCGGCTTCTACCGGGTGCATCGGGTCGTTTCCTGGCCGGCCCCCGGGCGGGCCCCGGAGGACGACGACCGGTTCGCCATGGGCGGCAACGCCGTCGCCCTCCTGGCCGGCCTCGGAGACGAGGCGCGGGTGCGCAAGGTGGTGGCGGTGGCCCTGGAGCGCCAGAAGCGATACGGAATGGCGACGATCTCCGGCGTCCTGCTGCCACCCTATCCGGCGGGCTTCTTCCGGCACTCGATCCTGCGCGACGAATATTCGTACCAGAACGGCGGGGCCTGGGATTGGTTCGGCGGCCGCTTGCTCCTGGCCGCCTTCGAGCGCGGCCAGGCCGGCATGGCCCGCCGCGAGCTCGCGCGCATCGCGGCCCAAGCGGTCCGCACGGGCGGCCTCTACGAATGGAACACGCGCGACGGGCAGGGGAAAGGCAGTGCGCGCTACGCGGGAAGCGCCGGCGTGCTGGGGGGAGCCATCCTGGCCGGGCTGTACGGCATCGATCTGCGCAGTGATGGGCTCTCTCTCCACGTCCGGCTGGGCGAGGGCGCGGGCCGCGTGCTCGTGCACGAGCCCGCCACCGGATCGGTGGTGGCCTACGAATATGCCTGCGATCCGTCGCGGCGCCGCCTCACCCTGCGCTACGAGGCGAGCCCGCGGCAACGCGGCACCGTCGAGGTCCTGCTGCCCGCGGGGCGCACGGCCGCGCAGGCGCGCCTCGACGGCGGCCCCGCGCGCCCTCTCGCCGTGCGCACCGTCGGCGACGACACCTACGCCCATTTCGAGACGGACTGGGCCCCGCACCGCCTGGAGCTGGCCCTGCGTTGAGAGCCGCCCGCGCCGCGGGGCCTGCCGTCGTCCTCGGCCTCGCCTTGACCGCCATGGCGACATTCGCGGACGCGCCGGCGAAGACTTCGCCCACGCCGTCGCCGCCGTCACCACCGGCGTCTCCTTCCGCGCGGCCGCCGGCTCCGCCGGGCGCGCCCGCGGCCGCGCCGTCGCCACTCGCGGGCCCTCTCCCTTTCGCGGCGGGCGAGCGGCTCGCCTTCAGGATGACGTACGCGCGTCTGCTGGCCGGGCGCGCGGAGATCGCGGTCCAGCCCGGCGTGTACGAGGGCCGGCCGGTGTACCGCCTGAGCCTCGACGTGCGCAGCGAGGGCTTCTTCGCCTGGCTCTTCCGATACAAGGTGGACGACCACACGGTGGCGACGTGGGATCCCGCCACCGGCTGCTCCTACGGGATCGAGAAGCACCTGCGCGAGGGACGCGCCGTGCGCGACCAGGTGGTGCGCATCGATCCCGTCGCGGGCACGGCGACGGTGGAGGACCGGAAGATCGCGCAGAAGGTCTTCCAGGTCGGGCCCTGTGCGCTCGACGTGTTCTCGGCCTTCTTCGTGGCCCGGCTGCGCGGGCTGAGCCACGAAGGGCAGCTCACCGTTCGCGTCTTCGACAACGGCAAGAGCTACGACCTTCCGTTCCGTCCGATTGGATACGAACGGTTGGATCTGCCCCCTCCGCTGGGCCGTCGCGTGATGACGCAAGTGGCGGAGCCGGTCGTGCCGCCGGGGTCCGGGCTCTTCACGCAGGAGGGGCGGCTGCTGGTGTGGGTGACCGCGGATGCGCGGCGCATCCCCGTGCGCGTCCGCTCGAAGGTGCCGATCGGGTCCGTCTCCGGCGACCTCGAGTCCTACACGCCGCCCGGCGGCTCCTGAGCGGCGGGGCGGGTGGCGCCGGAGGGGCGCGCGGGCCTAGGGCATCACCTTGCGGTGGCGGCCCACTTCCTCCTCGTAGTACTTCCGGTAGAGGACGTCCCACTCGTCGGAGCCTTCCTGGATCGTCCGCTTCTGGCTCTCGATCTTGCGGCGCACCATGGCGTCGATGGCTTCGTCCGTCTTCATCTCGTTGGAGATCATGGTGACGATCTCCTGCCGGATCTCCTGGGGATCGGCGAAGTATTCGATCTCCTCGTCCTTGTTGAGGTGGTCGAGGATGAGGTGGGACAGGCGCAGGATCTTCTCGCGCGACAGCTTCACAGGATGATGCCCTTCTCCTTGGCCATCTTCTTCTTGAGCATCTTGAACATGTCGGTGTAGCTCATGTTCGAGCGCTCCATCTCCGCCGAGTGCTGCATGAGGACGCCGCGCACCTCTTCGTTGAGGCGGTCTTCGACCGACATCTCCTCGGTGATGACCTTCACGAGGTCGCCCATCACGCGCGTCTCGGAGTCCACCTCGAGCTTGCCCTCGGCGACCAGGGTCTTGATGATCTTGCGGGCCAGGAACTCTATCTCGTCCGACGTGAGTCGCATTGAAGGTCGAGTATATCAGGGCGACGCTGCCGATCCTCTGGGGACCGCGCAGTGCCCTGCGCGGGGACGCTCGCGCGCGCTGGAACCTGTTTACTCCACGTGAGGCAGTGCGCGCGCTCGCTCCGGCGTCGCGCAACCCGCGGGTGAATGCAGCGACGCACTCCCCGCTTAGGGTCACTGCGCGATCCCCCAGACTCCGGCAGCGACGACGGTACCGCTGGTCATCGACCCTTCGTGATAACCTCCCGCGTCGATGCCGTTGCACGTCGTCCGTCATCCCGTCATCGAGGACTCGCTGGCGCGGCTGCGCGACCGCACCACGCCCTGCGACGAGTTCCGGCGCCTGGCCCGCCGCGTGAGCCTGCTCCTCGCCGCCGAAGCCACGCGCGACCTGGCCCTGGCCGAGACCACCGTCCAGACGCCCCTGGAGACGGCCTCCGTCTTCCGCATCGCCTCCCGCGTGGTCGCCGTGCCCGTGCTGCGCGCCGGGCTCGGCATGCTCGACGCGTTCCTCGAGCTCGTGCCCGGGGCCGAGGTCGGCTACTTCGGCCTCGAGCGCAACGAGGAGACGGCGGCCGCGCGGCGCTACTACGAGAAGGTCCCGAAGGAGCTCGGCGACGCCGTGGTGTTCCTGCTCGATCCCATGCTGGCGACGGGAGGATCGGCGGCCATGGCCGTGGACGGGCTGGTGGGGCTGGGCGCGCGCGAGGTCCGGCTCCTCTCCATCGTCTCCGCGCCGGAAGGAGTGGCCCACCTGGCCGCGGCCGTGCCCGACGCGGTCATCTTCACGGCCGCCCTCGACCGCGCCCTGAACGACCGCAAGTACATCCTGCCCGGGCTCGGCGACTTCGGCGACCGCCTCTTCCGCACCTAGGCGCGGTGTCTTGCTCCTTGACGCGTTTTCCGTGGGTGTCGTATTCTCGGCGCCGTCCTTCCCGCGGCCACGCACCCTGAGTTATCGTTCGGGAGGCCGATGCCACAGACGTTTCATCAAAGCACCAACACCCTCTCGAAAGTCAGCATCTTCGGGGCCCTCTTCCTCGTCGTGGGGTCGCTCTTCGCCCTCGCGGAGATCAACCGCTCGGGGTACGTCACCCAGGCCGGCATCGCCCGCGAGCAGCCCGTGCCCTTCAGCCATCAGCACCACGTGGGGGGCATGGGGGTGGACTGCCGCTACTGCCACACCACGGTGGAGACGTCCGCGACGGCCGGCATCCCGCCCACCAAGACCTGCATGAACTGCCACTCCCAGATCTGGAACCAGAGCCCGACCCTGGAGCCGGTGCGCGCGAGCTTCCGCACCGGGCAGTCGATCGAGTGGACGCGCGTGCACGACCTGCCCGACTTCGCCTACTTCAACCACAGCGCGCACGTGAACAAGGGCGTGGGGTGCACGACCTGCCATGGCCCCGTGGACCGCATGCCCCTGATGTGGCAGTACTCGTCGCTGCAGATGGAGTGGTGCCTCGACTGCCATCGCCAGCCCGAGAAGTACGTGCGCCCGAAAGAGGAGGTCTTCAGCGTGTCGTGGCAGCCGCCGGCAGACCAGGTCGAGCAGGGCCGCGCCCTCGTGAAGGCGTACGGCATCCAGACCCGCACCTCCTGCTCCACGTGCCACCGATGAGCGAGACCCGCGACGTGCCCGCCGTGCGCGTGGACCTCTCGGGCGTGCGCCGCCGCCTCGACGGCGCCCAGGGCCGCACCTACTGGAAGAGCCTGGAAGAGCTGGCGCGCACGCCGGAGTTCCTCGATTTCCTGCACCGCGAGTTCCCGCTTTCCAGCACATTGGGATCCTAAGCTTAGAATTCCACGTGGACAAGTTGTCGC
>JADMIO010799904.1_pt1 | contig 100018 bp, 104 predicted proteins | sample 8958161 | NCBI WGS metagenome assembly JADMIO01 (sample SAMN16585339, study PRJNA669376) | soil metagenome | isolation source: Crop rotation soil | place: USA: Cullars Rotation, Alabama | collected 2011 | reverse complement strand
CGCGACAACTTGTCCACGTGGAATTCTAAGCTTAGGATCCCAATGTGCTGGAAAGTCCACGAACGCCTTGAGGAGCACGTGGAGCCCCGCGTGGTGGAACGCGATGCCGTCGCGGTAGAGCTCGGCGAGCTGCTCGTCGAGCACGCCTTCGTGCTCGCGCCGGAACTGCTCGATCCGCGCCTCCATGTCGCGTCGCTCTGCGAGATCGAGGAGCGGGCGATCGAGCTGGCGCGCGAGCGCCTTGGCGTAGGCCTCGGCGTTCTTCCGCGAGAACACGAAGTAGAGGTAGGGGAGGTGCTCGTGCTCGAGCAGCTGGAACACCTCGTCGTGCCGTGTCGGTCGCGGCGCCCGGTGCCGGTCGCGCGAGTCGTGCCGCCGATCGTTCTGCCGTCGGTGGCTCTGCTTCTCGAACCCGCCGTGTCGGCCCTGCCGCTCGCGCCGCTCGCTGCCACCCGCCTTCCGCGCCTGGCGCGCCATCTCCTGCGGATCCATGAGCCCGCCCCGTCGCGACGCGACGAGGAACCGCAGCGGCACCGCGCGCTTCTCCTCGACGATGACGTCGACCGGGTGGCCGCGCACGGTACCGAGCCAGGCGCCGAAGTCGTCGAGGTTCGAGATGGTCGCCGACAGCCCGACGATCTGGACCCTCGGATCCAGGTAGATGAGGACCTCTTCCCAGGTCGTGCCGCGCTCGCGGTCGTCGAGGAAATGGATCTCGTCGATGACGACTGCGTCGAGCCTCTCGAGCTGGTCCCCGGACAGCAGCATGTTGCGCAGGATCTCGGTCGTCATGACGCGGCACGGCGCGTCGCGGCGGATCACGAGGTCGCCGGTCACGAGACCCACGCGCTCCTCGCCGAAGAGCTTCACGTAGTCGCGGAACTTCTGGTTCGAGAGCGCCTTGACCGGGGCCGTGTAGATGACCTCGCGGCCCCGCTCCAGCGCGGTCTTCACGACCCAGTCCGCCACCAGCGTCTTTCCGGTCCCGGTGGGCGCGCACACGAGCACGCTCCGCCCGGCTTCGAGCGCCTGGATTGCCTGTTCCTGGAAGGGGTCGAGCTCGAGGCCGAACAGCTGCATGGCGCGGGAGACTATCCCCCTGCGCGATACATGCTGGCATGCCAGCGCTGGTCCGGCTCGCCGGGGTGAACAAGTCCTACGACGTCGGCGGCCACGTCCTGCACGTGCTCAAGGACCTCGACATGGAGGTCGGCGAAGGGGAGCACGTCGCGATCATGGGGACGTCGGGCTCCGGCAAGTCGACGCTGCTCCACATCCTGGGCATCCTCGACGACTACGACACGGGGTCGTACGAGCTCGCGGACACGCTCGTGAAGGACCTCGACGAGACCCGGGCCGCGGGACTCCGGAACCGCTTCCTCGGCTTCGTCTTCCAGTCGTTCCACCTCATTCCCTACAAGAACGCCGTCGAGAACGTGGCGCTCCCGCTCTACTACCAGGGCTTCCCGCGCGCGAAGCGCAATGAGGTGGCGCTCGGCTACCTCGAGCGCGTCGGCCTCGCCGACTGGAAGGACCACCTGCCGAGCGAGCTCAGCGGGGGACAGAAGCAGCGCCTCGCGATCGCCCGCGCGCTCGTGACGCAGCCGCGCCTCATCCTCGCCGACGAGCCGACGGGCGCGCTCGACAGCGAGACGTCGCGCCAGATCATGGATCTGTTCGATGCGGTCAACGCGGAAGGAATGACCGTGGTCACCGTGACACACGACGCGGAGGTCGCCGCGCGCAGCGCCCGGATCATCCGGCTCAAGGATGGGCGCATCGAGAGCCAGGCGGCCTGATGTTCGATCCCGAACGCTGGTCCGAGGTCATGGAGTCGCTGTTGCGGCACCGCTTCCGCACGGCGGCGACGGCCCTCGCGGTGATCTGGGGCATGTTCGCGCTGGTCGTGCTGCTCGGCGCGGGCAAGGGCCTCGAGAACATGGTGACGTACGAGTTCCGCGACGACGCCACGAACAGCATCTGGATCTACCGGGGCCAGACGTCGCTCCCCTGGAAGGGCCTCCGCGTCGGCCGCCAGGTGAAACTCACGAACGCCGACCTCGAAGCGGTGAAGGCCCTGCCCGAGGTCGACCACATCAGCGGCCGCTACTCGCTCTGGGACGCGACGGTCCACTTCGGCGACAAGGCGAGCACCTTCGGGGTGCGCGCCACGCACCCCGACCACCAGGTCCTCGAGAAGACGAAGATCGTGAGCGGGCGGTTCCTCAACGATCGCGACATCGAGGACCGGCGCAAGGTCGCCGTCATCGGCACGCAGGTGCGCGACTATCTCTTCGGCGAAGAAGCCGATCCGATCGGGCAGTGGGTCACGGTCTCGAGCGTCGCGTACCTGGTCGTGGGCGTGTTCGACGACGACGGCGGTCCCGACGAGTCGAAGCTCGTCTACATCCCGATCTCGACCGCCCAGCGCGCCTACGGCGGCGGCGATCAGATCCATCAGATCATGTTCACGATTGGGGACGCGACGGTCGCCGAGTCGAAAGCGATCGAGGAGAAGGTGCGGACGCTGCTGTCCGACCGCATCGACTTCGATCCCCGGGATCAGAAAGCGCTGCGCGTGCGGAACAATCTCGAGAGCCTCTCCGACATCCTCTCCGTGCTCGGCTACCTGCGGCTCTTCGTGTGGATCGTCGGCATCGGCACGATGACCGCGGGCGTGGTGGGGACGTCGAACATCCTCTTCGTGTCCGTCGCCGAGCGCACGCGCGAGTTCGGGCTCCGCAAGGCGATCGGGGCCACACCCGGAAGCATCGTCATGTTGGTGCTCGTCGAGGCGGTGACCCTCGCTTCGCTCGCCGGCTACATCGGCATGGTCCTCGGCGTCGGCGTGGTGGAGGCCGTGCGCGCGTGGCTTCCCGAGAACGAGTACGTACGCGACCCGTCCGTCGATTTGCGCGCGGTGCTCCTGGCACTCGCCGCCATCACGATCGCGGGCCTGCTCGCGGGTCTCTTTCCCGCGCGCCGCGCCGCGCGGATCGAGCCCATCGTCGCGCTGAGGGACGAGTGAAACTCTTCGACCTCGATCGATGGGTGGAGGTCTCCGAGACCGCGCGGAGCCGGCCGCTCCGCACACTCCTCACCGCGTTCGGCGTGGCGTGGGGATCGTTCATGCTCGTGGCACTGCTCGGCTTCGGGAACGGCCTCGAGAAGGGCACTCGCCAGAGCATGGGCGACTTCGCCACCAACTCCGTCCACCTCTGGGGGCAGCGGACGACGATCCCGTTCGCCGGTCGGCAGCCCGGGCGATGGATCGAGTTCAGCGACTCGGACGTCCGCGCGATCGAAGGCACGCCGGGGGTCGACGTCATCGCGCCGCGCATCCAGCTCTCCGGCTACCGGAACGGCTCGCAGGTCGTCCACGGCACGAAGGTGGGGAGCTACAGCGTGATGGGCGACATCCCCGCGTACCAGCAAATCCAGATCTTCCCGATGGTCGACGGCCGGTTCGTCGACGAGCTGGACATGGCCGAAGGTCGGAAGGTCTGCGTCGTCGGAGACCAGGTCGTGAAGGAGCTCTTCGACGGCGCCAACCCGATCGGCGAGTGGGTTCAGGTCCAGGGCGTGTTCTTCCAGGTCGTCGGATGGTTCGCGTCGAAGCGCTCGGGCGATCAGGCGGACCGCGAGAACGGAACGATCCACATCCCGTACGCGACCTTCCGGCGCGTGTTCCCATCCTCCGGGGACGGCCCCGGGTGGTTCTCCATCACGGCACTTCCCGACGTCCCCGGATCCGCGATCGAGAGCCACGTACGGGAGATCCTCAAGGCGCGGCACGACGCCGCCCCCGACGACGAGATGGCGGTGGGCTCGTTCAACACCGAGGAGGAGTTCGGGAAGATGCGCCGCATCTTCACCGCGATCCGCGGCATCACGTGGTTCGTGGGCGTCTGCACGCTCCTGTCCGGCGTCGTCGGCGTCAGCAACATCCTCCTCATCACCGTGCGCGAGCGCACGGCGGAGATCGGCATGCGGCGCGCCGTCGGGGCAACGCCGCGCGCGATCATGACGGGCATCGTGCAAGAGGCGACCGTTCTCACCGCGGTGAGCGGATACGTGGGCGTCGTGTCGGGCGTCATCGTGCTGGAGATCGTCGGCTTCGTCGTCGGGGACCACCAGACCATGCTCGCCCGGCCGCACGTCGACTTCGCCGTCGTCATGCTCGCGACGGTCGTGCTCATGCTCGCCGGAATCGTCGCGGGCTTCCTGCCCGCGCGTCGCGCCGTGCAGGTCCGGACCGTGGACGCACTTCGCACAGAGGTCGGATAGGCAGCGGCATGCGGCGGCTCGGGCCCATTCTCGTCGGCATCCTCGTCGTCGTGCTCTTCCTTGGTACGGTCGGATTTCTCTTCGTGCAGTCGCGCGAGGCGCCCGTCGTGTACGAGACCGTGCAGCCGACGGTCAAGGACATCGTCCAGAAGACCGTTGCGACCGGCGCCATCGTTCCGAGGAACGAGGTCGCGATCAAGTCGCGCGTGAGCGGCATCGTCGACACGCTCGCGGTCGAGCCCGGCGATCTGGTGAAGGCGGGCGATCTGATCGCCAAGGTGCGGATCGTTCCCGACACCGTGAGCCTCAACCGCGCCGAGGCCGACGTCAGTGCGGCGAAGATCAAGCTGGCGGACGCGAAGGCGACCTTCGATCGCGCGAACGAGCTCGCGGAGAGCGGTGCCGTGAGTGACACGGAGCTCCGTGCGGCGACGATGGCCAAGGATCTCGCCAACGAGGAGTACCTGGCGGCCGTGTCGAACCTCGAGCTCGTCCGCGAGGGCGCCTCGAAGCGCTCGGGCGTCGCGTCCACCGACGTGCTGTCGACGGTCGATGGGATGATCCTCGACGTTCCCGTGCGGGCCGGCGAGTCGGTGATCCCGTCGAACACCTTCAACGAGGGAACCACGATCGCGGCGGTCGCCGACATGAAGGACCTCATCTTCGAAGGCGAGGTCGACGAGTCGGAAGTCGGCAAGGTGAAGGAGGGCATGCCGCTCGTGATCACCGTCGGTGCGCTCGACGATCAGACCTTCGAGGGCGCGCTCGAGTACATCGCGCCGAAGGGCGAGCTCAAGGAAGGGGCCATCCAGTTCAAGATCCGCGCGGCCATCCACGTGCCCGAGGGCACGTTCATCCGCGCGGCCTCGAGCGCCAACGCCGACATCGTGCTCGACCGGCGCGACCAGGTGCTCTCGCTTCCCGAGGCCGTCGTGAAGTTCGAGGAAGGGCAGGAGAAGAAGGCCACGGTCGAGATCGAGACGGGACCGGACGAGTACGAGCCGCGAGAGATCGAGGTCGGGCTCTCCGACGGGATCGACATCGAGGTGCGGTCGGGTCTCGAGGAGAGCGAGCGCGTGAAGGCCGGCGAGCTCTCCGAAGACGACGAGGCTAGCCCAGCTCGAAGCGGAGGAGCTGGGCTCCGAGGCGGATCTCGTCGCCGTCGCTGAGACGCCTCGAGTGGATCCGTTCGCCCTTCACCCAGGTCCCGTTCGCGCTGTCGCGATCCTCGATCACGTACTCGCCGCGCACGCGGCGGAGCAGCGCATGCGTGCGGCTGATGTGCGGATCCTCGAGCGGGAGAACGTCCTTGTGCGCGCGGCCGAAACAGGTGACCCGCGCGGTGATCGGAATGCGGACGGGGGGGAAGGTCGTGAGCAGCACCACGTGCACGGGGCGGACCGGTTGCGGCGCCGCTCCCTTCATGTACGTGGCGGCGTCGGTCCGCTCGCCGATCCGGATGGTGAGGATGAAGGGGTCGACCTCGATCTGCGCATCGTCCTCGAGCTCGACGACTTCGACCCGCTCGCCGAACTGGAACATGCCGTTCGGGGAGCCGAGGTCCTCGAGGTACCACGAGTCGTCGCGGCACTCGAGGTGGGCGTGGCGACGGCTCACCTCGGGGGAGTCGAGCACGATGTCGCAGGTCGGCGAGCGCCCGATCGTGTAGCTGCCCGGATCCAGGCTCTCGGTGCCCACGAGCTCTTTCCCCCGCCACACCTGGATCTCGAGCTCCATGTTCTGCATCGATGCCCCTGGACAGCGGTGGTGTGAAAGACGTACATTACGAACATTGACATGTCAAGGGTTGCACCGAAGCGAACACCTGCCCCGTCTGCGCCGAGACTCCGTGTCCTCGAGACGGCGGACCCGCGCGTGGCGGCGCGACCGTTCCTCAAGTGGGCGGGTGGAAAGCGGACGGTCGTTCCCCATCTGAGGGAGCGGCTGCCGGCGCGCATCCGGACCTACCACGAGCCCTTCGTCGGCGGCGGCGCGCTCTTCTGGTCGCTCGCGGCCGAGCGGAGGTTCGATCGCGCCGTGCTGTACGACAGGAACGCGCGCCTCGTGCGCACGTACTGCGCGGTGCGCGATCGGATCGACGACGTGGTCGAACGACTTCGCACGCTCGCCGACAGCCATGGGCCGGCGACGTTCCAACGCGTGCGGGCACTCGCCATCGACGAGGAGAGAGAGGACGCGGCCGTCGCGGCGTGGCTCGTCTACCTCAACAAGACCGCCTTCAACGGGCTCTACCGGGTCAACCAGGAGGGCCGGTTCAACGTCCCGCTGGGGAGCTACAAGAACCCGCAGATCTGCGACGAGGCGAACCTGCGCGCGTGCAGCCGCCTGCTCCAGCACGTCGAGATCGTGGAGGACGACTTCGGCGCGGTGGTCGGGCGCGCTCGCTCCGGTGACGCCGTGTACTTCGATCCGCCGTACGTGCCGCTCAGCAGCACCGCGTCGTTCACCGCGTACACCGCGCAGGGGTTCGGTATCGCGGAGCAGGTCCGCCTGCGTGACGAGGCCATCCGTCTATACGAACGCGGGGTCGGCGTGGTTCTCTCGAACCACGACACCCCGGAGGTTCGCGCGCTGTACGAGGACCATTTCCCGATCTCGACGATCGAAGTGGGCCGGCCGATCAACGCGCGAAGCGATCGGCGCGGCCCCGTTCACGAGCTCGTGATCGGCTGAGCTACTTGACCGGCTTCGTGTTCGCCGGAGGAGATCCGGCTGCCGTGCCGGTGGCCAGCTCGGCCTGATCGAGACGGCGGTCGATCGCCGTCAGCTGCGTCTTGAGCTCCATGCCAGCATTCTTCCAGGCGGAGTTCTCCGGCATCTTGTTGACCTCGGCCATCTTGTCCGATGCGCGCTTGATCTCGCCCTCGACGAGGTCCTGGTCGGGCTTGTTCTGGAGACCGGACTTCCGCGCCTTGAGCGCGTCGATCGCCTTGTTGGCGTTCTGGTCGAAGGCCGGCTTCGCGTTGCGCTGGAGCGCTTCGTCGAGCGCGGCGAGGGCCACGCCGGTCTGGTCGTCCTTGTTCTCGGCCTTCACGACTTCCTTGTCCGTCGTGGCGTGCGGCGTGGCGTCCGTAGCGTAGGCAGCGCCGGAGAGCAGGGACAGAGTGGCGAGCGTCAGAGTGCGAGACATCTGGGGACTCCTTGGTCGGCACGGTGGCCGTGATGGGGAATCGGGTCTGTGGGCGCTCTCTCCCGATCAGCCAAATGGTTGACGGTTAGTTCACGAGCGCGAGTCGCTTGTAGGAACCGTCGCCAGCTTCACAAGGTTTCCGTCGGGATCCTCGATGGTGAGCTGGTTTCCCCAGGGCTGGCGGTCGATTTCGCCGAGAATGGGGAGTCCCGCTGCCCGGAGTGCCCGGGCTGCCTGGTCGATGTCCTCGACCCGGAAGGACACGGTGGCGCCGGCCCACGCGCCGCCGGGGTCGGTCCGGGCAATCGGGCGGCCCTCGCTCCAGTGGATGCCGAAGGCCATGCCGCCGACCTCGAATTCGGTCCAGTAGGCGGACGCGAAGCGGGGTTCGCACCCCAGGAGGCGGCGGTAGAAAGCGACGGATCGGTCCATGTCCGATGCGCAATAGAAGACGTCCTTGATGCCAGCGATCATGGGGGGCCTCGCGCGCTCGGAGGCTTCGTAGCCTGCGTCTGGTGACGCGGACCCCTCGGCCCTATGCTCTCGGAAGAGCGGGGGAAGTAGGAAATGCTGCGCGACAGGCTTTCGCGGCGTCTCCAGCAGGCGGGAGTCGCTCCCGAGATCGTCGCGGAAGTGTCCCAGATGCTCGAGGGGCGGCTGCGGAACACCGCTTCGATTCCGCCCCCCGAGGCATCGGACGTGCCCGACGGGACGGACATGCACACCGAGGCGCCCGCTCCCACCGGCGTGTGGGTGGGGCCATCGTCCGTTCTGGCCGAAGCGAAGATGCCGCTGGCGTTCAAGCTTCCGACGGGCGCCGCCGCCGCTCCGGAGGATGAGCACCCCGACGAGCGCAACATGATCACCCAACGGGGCGGGGTGCTCCCGAAGTACCGCGACATGGGGGTGATCGGTACGGGCGGCATGGGCGAGGTGCGCCGCGTGTACGACAACGACCTGGGTCGCACGATGGCGATGAAGATCGTCGGACAACAGATCATGCACAAGCCTGGATCGGTCGCGCGCTTCATCGAGGAAGCGCAGGCAACGAGCCAGCTCCAGCATCCGGGCATCGTGCCAATTCACGACCTCGGCCAGCTCGCCGACGGTCGCTGGTACTACACGATGCGCGAGGTGCGCGGGCGGAGCCTCGGCGAGGTGATCCGCGAGGTGCACGGCGACGCGCGCGACGCGGGTCACTGGGTGGCGACGTCGTCGGGCTGGACGTTCCGCCGACTGGTCGACGCCTTCCTCCGCGTGTGCGAAGCCGTGTCGTACGCCCACAGCCGCGGCGTGGTGCATCGGGATCTGAAGCCGAGCAACATCCTCGTCGGCGAGCACGGCGAGGTGCTCGTCGTCGACTGGGGCCTCGCGAAGGTTCTCGGCCGCCCGGACCTCGCGGCGGAAGCGGGCGAGCTCGATCTGCGCGGCGAATTCGTGGCGGTCTCGACCGATCGCTCGAAGGACGCCAGCCTCGCGACCCGGATGGGTCACATCGCGGGTACGCCCGCGTACATGCCGCCGGAGCAGGCGCTCGGGCAGATCGATCGCATCGACGCGCGGTCCGACGTGTACGCGCTCGGGGCGATCCTGTACCAGGTCCTCACGGGACGCATTCCGTACACGGGGGAGGGCCACGACGTCGTCGACGAAGTGCTCGCGGGACCGCCGCTGCCGATCGACGAGCGCGCGGACATCCCGGTGCCCGAGGATCTCAAGCTCGCGTGCGAGAAGGCGATGGCCCGCGCACAGAAGGATCGGTTCCAGAGCGCAACGCAGCTCGCGCGCGCCGTCCAGGCCTGGCTCGACGGTGCCAAGCGGCGCGAGCAAGCGCTCGACGTCGTCACGCAAGCGGAAGCATGTCTGCCCGAAGCCGAGATGCTCAGCGAGCAGGCGCGCACGCTCCGCACGATCGCGGCGGCGCTCCTCGACGGCGTGAAGGGATGGGAGCCCGAGGAGAAGAAGCACCTCGGGTGGGAGAAGGAGGACCAGGCCGAAGTTCTCGAGCGGATGTCGCAGCTCGCGGCGTTCCGGCACGAGCAGCAGATCCACGGCGCCTTGCAGATCGATCCGCGGTTGCCCGAAGCCCATGCCGCGCTCCTCGAGGTCTACCTGGAGCAGCACCGGGTGGCCGAGGCACAGCGGAACGAGATGGACATCGCCCGTGCAGAGGCGATGCTGCGCGAGCACGAGGGACTGCTACCGACGGGCCACGCGACGCAGCAGTACGTGCGCGCGTACTTGAAGGGCGACGGCGCGCTCACACTTGTGACCGATCCGCCGGGCGCCGAGGTGCTGCTCCACAAGTACGAGCTGCGGCATCGCCGGCTCGTGCCGGTGTTCCAGCGATCGCTCGGGCGCACGCCGCTGACCAGCGTGTCACTGCCGCGCGGCAGCTACCTCTGCGTGATCAAGCGCGAGGGCTTCCACGACGTGAGCTACCCGGTGCTGATTGGGAGGCAGGAGCACTGGGATGGCGTGCGGGCCGGTGAGCGCGATCCGTTCCCGATCGAGCTGCCGCCGCTCGGCGCGCTCGAGGAAGACGATTGCTACGTGCCGGCGGGGTGGTTTTGGAGTGGCGGGGATGAGGAGGCGTTCGAGGCCGCGCCGAGGCAGCGCGTGTGGTGCGAAGCGTTCGTGATGAAGAAGTTTCCGGTGACCAATCAGCAGTACATCGAGTTTCTCGACGACCTCGTTGCACACGGACGGGACGAAGACGCATTGCGATTCGCGCCGAGAGAGCGCGGTCGAGCCGAAGGCGAACTCGGGCCTCTGGTGTACGGCCGGGACTCCTTGGGGAAGTTTGTGCTGCAGCCCGACCACGAGGGGCACGTATGGGATCCCCAGATGCCCGTGGTCCTCGTGGACTGGAGCTGCGCGAATGCGTATTGCGACCGGAACGCACAGAAGACGCAGCAGCCGTGGAGGTTGTCGGCAGTTCAGGAGTGGGAAAAGGCGGCGAGAGGCGCGGACGGTCGTTTCTATCCGTGGGGAGACGTGCTCGATCCGTCGTGGTGCTCAATGACGCAGAGTCACGCGGGTTTGCGAGCGCCCTCGCCCGTCCATGCGTTTCCCATTGACTGCTCGCCCCTTGGGGTCAGGGGCCTCGCCGGGAACGTTCGGGACTGGTGCGAGCGTTCGTCAATCGCGGGCAAGGCAGACGTGCGCGGTGGCTCCTGGAATCTTGGGACTCGAGCGTGTCACATGGCTACCCGAAACCTGCTTCAGGCGGACGCGCGAGTGCCGTATGTAGGCTTCAGACAGGTCCGAAGCGTCTCGTCAGAGCGCTAAATGTCGTCGCCGATGTCATCCGAGAAACGGACGATGAGCCCGTACTGGTCGTTCGTGATGAAGGCTACCTTGTTGAGCGCCTTCGCCAGATTCTCGACCGCCTTCAGCTTGAGCGCCGCAACGCGCGGCTGACCTCTCTCGAGCGAGTCCGCCGCGCTGTCCGCGACAGCCGTGAGCGCCGTCTCCGCGCTCCGCTTCGTGATCGCGAGCGTCCGGATGTACGGCGAGAAGTCGTAGATGTCGTCGACGCAGCCGTCCACGAACATGTCGTGGTCGCTCGCATCGTCGTCGGGGCAGACGTCGAGCGCTTCGGGGACGCCGTCCCCGTCGTAGTCGTGGTCGCCGCACAGCCCGTCGTGCGGGTCGTCGTCGCACGCGTCGCCGATCAAATCGCAGTCGATGTCGGCCTGCGGGACGGGATTCCAGTCTTGTGGGCAGTTGTCGAGGCTGTCTGCGACGAAATCGTCGTCCACGTCGCAGATGCTGTCATCGGGAAGGAGGTCGCACGCGTCGCCCGTGCCGTCGCAGTCGCTGTCCGCTTGGCTGTCGTTCTCATCGTCGGGGCAGTTGTCGTCGTCGTCGCCGATCCCGTCCGCGTCCGCATCGCACAGCGAATCGGTATTGTCGAGATCGCACATGTCGCCCACGCCGTCGCAATCGCTGTCTTCCTGGAAGGGGTTGTCGTCGTCGGGACAGTTGTCCTCCCCATCGGGAATCGCGTCGGCATCTCGACCGCACAGGCCGTTGTCCCCATCGGGATCGCACTCGTCGCCGTACCCGTCGCAGTCGCCGTCTTCCTGACCCGGGTTCGCTACCTCCGAGCAGTTGTCGTCGAAGTCGTTCTTGCCGTCATCGTCGTAGTCGATGTCGGGTGGCGGGCCGGGAAAGAGGCAGACTTCAGAGGAAAACGGGTCGTCGCAAACGTCGCCGGACCCGTCGCAGTCGGAGTCCTTCTGATCGTTGTAGATCTCGGGACAGTTGTCGACGTCGTCATCGACGGTGTCGCCGTCGCTGTCAGTCGCCCATGCGGCGGTGGAGAGTCCCAGTCCGAGAAGGACGAGCACGAACTTCTGCAGTGCACGCAAGGTACATCTCCATCACCCCCCCTTGCGAATCCACACCCCTTGACGGACGGCAACGTATGGGATGGTCGCGTGCGCATCCACTGCACGAACCCGTGCACAAATGTGACAATCGTGTGACAGCGTCTCCGGGCTCACCGCGTTTTCGGCGTTTCGATTCCTCCTTGGGCCGCTACCGGAACGCCGGATCGCCTCACAAATTTTTTTCGAATTCCCACCCTCGCGCTGACCGTGGGGGCGCGGGTCTTGACCGCGTGCCGACGACGGTGGGCCGACTCCGAAGAACGGAAACCGCTACCAGGTCGACATCAACGCCTGCGTGAACTCGTAGATCGCGCACTTCTGGTCCAGCGTGATCAGGTCGTCGCGGAAGAACGCTCGCGCGACGGCCTGCGCCGCGTGGACCTGCACAACCGCGAGGCGCATGTGGTCGCGTTCGACGGCGATCGCGACGCGGTGAGCGATCGAGACCAGGATCGTTTCCGCGTCCTCGTCCAGGCCGAGGCCTTTGATGAACGGCGCGAAGTCGTCCGCGGTGTCGATACAGCCATCCACGTAGAAGTCGTGGCCGCTCGCGTCCTCGGCGGGGCACGCGTCGACGTCGTCCTCGACCCCGTCGAAGTCCGAATCGGCGGCCCAGGCCGCGCCGGAGAAAGCGAACCCGAGCACGAGCACCGCAGATCGGATCGACACGGCAGACCTCCACGAGGTGCCGCTATCGTACTCAGGTTTCGCCCGATCGGCCCGAGTCCGCGCGGCGTGCCTCACGGTTTCTTCGCGAGTCGCTTCCAGTCCTCCTGGAGCACGACGTTCGGATCGAAGAGCGGATCGTTGCTCAGGATGTAGGAGCCATCGGGCCGACTCCACGCTTCGCCGTAGCCGGCTTGGAGCTCGACGGTCGTGTCCGTTCCGTCGGACCAGGCTTCGACGCCGCGCAGCGTCTGGCCCCACGCTTCGTTGATCCGGTCGCGGCTCGCCTCGCTCCCCTCCCACGTGCGCTTCTGAAGATTGGCCGAGTACTCCTGCGCCTCCTTCAGGATCGCTGCGCGCTTCGCGGTCTCGGCCATCTCCATGTTGCGAACGTCCTGCAGGATCTGGCTGGCGGCCTGCTGCCAGTTCGGGTTCAGCCGCAGGCTGCTCATGGCCGTCGCGAGGATCTGTCGGGCCTCCGCTTCCCGGCCGGCCGGAGCCTCGAGCGCCACCTGCGTCTGCGCGACGCACTGGTAGCTGGCGCTCTGCCCGCCGGTCGCAAGGTTCGGCATCTGCGCGACGAGGCAGTTCACGACAGCGAGCGCCAGACCGACGCCACCGTCCGGGTACGCGAGCGTCGCGACCGCCGCGCTCGGTCGACTCTCCAGCGGGACACCCGCCTGCTGGTACATCTGGTTCGCCTGCTGCGACTCGCGCAACAGCTGGCCGAGCTGCTCCGCCGGCTCGACGTGGGTGACGGTCGCGCCCGTCATCTGCGCCATGGGTCCCTGCAGGAACGCGGCCGCGTCCATGGGCTCCGCGATCGGGCAGCGGCGGAACAACGGGTTCTGCTGCTGCTCGCGCTGGGCCTGCAGCGTCATCGGGTCGTCCCACCAGTCCCATTGCCGCGTCGGGAAGACGTCGATCTGGTAGGCACCGTCGGGGCTCCGCACCGTCACGCGGTTCTCGATCGCCTCGGACGTGCACGTCTCGCCGACCTTCCAGGTGATTCCCCCCTGACTCTGCCAGCCTTTCGGCACCAGGAACGAGTACGCCGCGACCGGCTCCCCGAACCCGGCGGTGTCCATCACGCGCAAGCGCTCGAGGACGACGTAGTCCTGGCCCTCGACGAACTTCTTGTCCGGCGCGCACCCGAGCGCGACGAGCAGACCGCTGACGAGCATGGCGTCTCCATGGCAGAACGGGATTGGCGATCGTCCGATGCACCTCTACACTGCTGCGGGTTCGAGCGAGGGCTCCGTGCTGCTCATCTTCCATGCGCTGGCGTGCACGCCCACCGGGAGCGACGCGCCCTCCAACGAGCAGTACTTCCCGACCGGAGAGAGTGACGTGGACACCGACGCGGACTCGGACACCGACTCCGACTCCGACTCCGACAGCGACACCGACTCGGACAGCGATGCGGACTCGGACGCGGACGGGGACACCGACTTCGACTGCACGTCCCTCCCGACCTCGCTCCCGTACGAGAGTCGCGAGATCGACGGCAGCGCGACCGCCGAGGACCTCGACATCGACAACGACGGCTTCGTCATCGGAAGCGATCGGCTCAACATGTACCGCTCGAACGCCGGAGGCGATCTCGACATGATTCTGCCGAACGTGGGCAATCCGCAGGCGATCATCGTGCTGCCCAGCGACGACATCGTCTTCTATTCCGAGACCGGTGAGCTCGAGCGCCTCGATCCCGATGGCGAGCGCTACGTTGTCACGACGGGCATCTACATGCCCTACGGCGACGCGACCGCGGACGGGATGGTGTACGGCTCGTCGTACCAGACGCACAAATTCGGAAACCACATCGTCCGCATCGATCCGTTCGAGAACGAGGTCGAAGAGATCCTCGACTGGGAGGACGACTACCCCTGGGGCATCACGTTCAACGAGGACTACACGGCCCTCTACGTTTCTCCCATCCAGGGGTTCGACGGGTTCATCAAGGGTCCAACCCGGATCTGGAAAGTGAACCTCGACGGCGACGGGTACGTCGACGGCGATCCCGAGCTCTTCGTAGAGTTCACTGGCGAGACGTCCTGGACCGAGGGACTGGCGGTCGACGTGTGTGGGAACGTGTACGCGTCGCTCGGCAAGAAGATCGCGCGCATCTCGAAGGACGGGAAGACCATCGACGAGATCTGGGTCGACGACAGCGACTTCGTGGGCCGCGCGATCTCGGGGCTCGCGTTCGGGCGCAAGGGCAAGGGCGGCACGGACCCGCTCAAGCTCTACGCGTCGAATCCCTACGGCAAGTACGCGATCGAGATCGACGTCGGCGTGCCCGGCAAGTCCGGCTGGTGATCTACGGGCGCGAGTACACGCCCACGACCGTCGCCGAGCGCGACGTGGGATCTTGCGCCGGCACGACCGCGCGCTGGTGCCAGATCGCTGCGCTCACGGCGCCCGGCTCGTCGGTGAGAAACATCGTCCGCTGATCACCGAGCACTCCCTCGCGGGCGACGCGCGCGCACGCTTCGGGGGGCGGGCGGAGGAGAGGGGTCGGATACACGACGACGTCGACCAGGCCGAGCGTGCTGCAGTCCACGACCTGCGCGAACCGTTGCTCGCGTTGCGCACGCTCGACGATCGTGATCCCTTCGTCGATGTAGGCGAACCCCGCGGCGTCGAGCTCGATGCTTCGTGGACCGGGATGGCGCAGCACGGAGAGCAACGAGTCATCGCTGAACCGCCGCGTCACGCACAGCAACACCACGACGAGCCCCGGCGCGAACCACGGCGTCCGGCGAAGCAACACGGTGATGCCGCTGGCGCCGAGCAGCGCGAGGAAAGGAGCAACGGGAAGGAAGTACCGGAACTGCAGCGGCACGATCGCGAGCAACGCGGCGATCGCGGCGACCGGCGCGGCGAGGGGAAGACGGGAGCGCGGATCGGCGAGCAAGCCGATCGGCACGCAGAGGAGCGCGATGACGAGCAGATGGGGCCCACCATCGATCAGCGCGCGCACGTTCGCGACCAGCACGTCATCCACCGGGGCGAGAATCGACTGGGTCGCGATCTGCTCGGCGAGCGGGACCCGTCGCACCGGCACGCGCGCGAGCAGGACGCCCGAAACGAGCGCTGCCACCGCGGCACAGGCGGCGAGTCGCACGACCGCGGCGCGCGTCGGACGCAACAGGGTGGCCGTCGCCACGAAGCACGCCGCGAGCGCCAGGCCGCGGACGTCGGTGGCACCCGTCAGTCCGAACAGCACGCCTCCAGCGACGGCGCCCGCGATCGTCCCCGTGGACACGAGCGCGGCGCCCCCGACGAGGAGCGCCATGAGCAGCGGGTACATCGTGCTGAAGTGCCCGACGACCTCGAGGTCCGGCCACAGCGCGAACAGGACCGCTCCCCACACGGCGCCCGGTATGGCGAGGGCACGACCCAGCGCCCACGTCGACGGGATCGTTGCTGCCGTCGCGACGATCGAGACCGTCTTCGAAGCGACCAGCGGGGTTCCGCAAAGCGGCAGCGCAGCGAGCGTGAGCCACGCGTGGAGGGGTCCGCGCCAGCCGTTGTAGGTCGCCCAGCGGTCCGTGCCGATCGCGACGACGTTCCGGAGGTACGACTCCCAATCGTTCCCGAGCGGTCGATCCCAGACGTCGAGGCGCACCGCTCGCCAGACGAACCACGCGGTCGCGGCGACGACGATCCCGGCTTCGAAAAACGTGCGACGATCGGCCACGAAACTCCAGCAGACGAGCCCGGATCAAGCTACCGTCGTTGGCCCTGAACCGGAGGTGTGATGATGAAGGCGCTTGCTGTGCTGGCGCTCGCCCTTGTCGGCTGCATGGACGAGCAGTCCGCGGCAGACGGCGAGAGCCTGGGTGTCGATGCCAGTGTGAAGTCCACCGTCGGCGAGATCTGCGACGGCGAGGACAACGACGCCGACGGAAACGTCGACGAGGGCTGCGGCCAGTGCGAGCTCATCGTGACGCGCGATCGCGCGGCCTGGGGCTCGATGGCATCGTGCGTGTTCACCGGTGGCGCGACCGGCGACTCGCTCCTCCCGATCGTCCAAGGGACCACGTCGCTCAATACCGCCACGAAGGTCAAGAGAGCGCTGAATGCGACCGCCTCCAACACGACGAAACAACTCGGCCGTGAGATCGTCGCTGGCCGTCTGAACGAGGCCGCGTTCTTCCTCACCGACCTCCCGTACGACGACCGCGACGGCGACGGCACGAACGAGACCGTGGGTGAGATCCTGGACCTGGCCAACACCGCGTACCTCAGCGGTACGAACGCGCAGAAGAACCAGTACCTGACCCTGTTGCTGACGTTGAACTCGGACGGGGCGACGTTCCCCCTGTGGTTCGACGACACGTGCACCGACGACGCCGAAGCCTGCGATTGGCAGGACAACGACGGGGACGGGACCATCGACGAGGACTGTGCCTGCCCGGAGGAGCCGCCGACCTTCGACACGACCATCCAGCCGATCTTCACGGACAACTGCATGCCGTGTCACGACGAGCCGTCCCCCGAGCGCGACCAGGACCTGTCGGAAGGCAACGCCTACGCCAACATCGTCAACGTCGAATCGGTCGAGGCGTCGCCGATGGACCGCATCGAGCCGTTCGATCCCGACAACAGCTACCTGCTCCACAAGCTTCGCGGCACGCAGGCCAGCGTCGGCGGGAGCGGGCAGCGCATGCCGCGCGGCGGACCGTTCCTGAGCGCAGCGACCATCAACACCATCGAGGACTGGGTCCTCGCCGGCGCCCCGGAAACGAACGATTGGGGTTGGTAGGGAGGGCTGGCCGACACCGTTCGCGGAACGGCGAACGGTGTCAGGCCGACCCGGCCGTGAGCTTGAGCCCGGCGACCGCAACCGCGAGGAGCGTCAGGAAAAAGAGGCGCGCGGGCGTGGCGGGCTCACCGAACAAGAGGATGCCGAGCACGGCGGTGCCGAACGCGCCGATGCCGACCCACACCGCGTAGGCGGTCCCGACGGGGAGGTCTCGCACCGCGAGACCGAGCAGCGCCATGCTCGCGACGATCGCCGCGATCGTCAGCGCGGTGGGGAGCGGCTTGGTGAAGCCCTCCGTGTACTTCAACCCGATGGCCCAGCCCGTCTCGAGCAGGCCCGCGATGACGAGAAGGATCCACGGCATCCGCACTCCGTGCGTCGTCTTGTCGGATCCGAGTACGGCGCGTCTCGTCCGGGGGCTGAGCCCAAGTCGTTCGAACTGCGGTGGTACTCCCAACGGGAGTCGAACCCGTGTCTTTGCCGTGAGAGGGCAATGTCCTGGGCCACTAGACGATGGGAGCCCAATAGCAGTGCGGAAAAGATCGGCTGGCTGGGGCGCTAGGACTCGAACCTAGAACAATGGGGCCAGAACCCACCGTGTTGCCAATTACACCACGCCCCAAGACGGCGCCCCACGTTTAATAGAAGCGACCTGGCAGAGCAAGAGGGTCAGCGGAGGGTCGCGCCGTGCGCGGCGAGCACCTTCTCGACGTCGTCGAAGTACTGCTCCTCGCTCGCCTCCGCGTCGAGGTTCTTCTTCGCCGCGGCGTCGAACGCGGTGAGGTCGTCGGCGCGGTACGCCTGCAGGATCGCGAGGTACGCGGCGGCGCGATCCGTCCATGCCTGGACGAGCAGCGCGTGCGGTGCCTGGAGCTCGGGGAGCGCCGGGTCCGGCTCGATCGCCTTCGCGCGGTCGCGCAGCGCGCCGGCTTCGGGGACGAGCTCCCGGTTGTAGCGGTCGGCGACGTCCAGCGCGCCGAGCTCCCCGCTCGTCGTGCCCTCGGCGAGCGCGACCTGCTTGCGGGCGAGCGCATCGTCGTCCGCCAGCAGCGGCGCCATCGAGTTCGCGTACGCCTCGGCCGCCTTCGTGGCGGAATCGGGGGCGCACGCGGTGAGCACGGTGAAGAGCACGAACGCCGACATCGACGGGCACATATTCCGCCCGCTCGCGCTGCGCGCCCAGCGTCCGATCGTGGCCGAATTCCGGTCATGGAGCGCTCGCAGAGCAGGAATTTCGCGCTCGATGACCGTTTTCCGGCCGTCCTCGGTCTACGGTGCCGCGAGCCACGACGTCCGCCGCACCACACCACTTCGCGGATGCACCGCTTCCAGTGGGTGGCATACGAACCCCATCGCGCGCAGCTCGTCGCCTGGATCGCGTTGGCGTTCCGCCCGCAGCACGAGACGCCCACCTGGCACCAGGAACAGACCGAGAATCCGCTCCACCAGATCCCTGCGCCGCGCGGCCGGCACGGAGTCGAGCCCCGTGTGTGCGACGTCGAACCGCCGCGGCGGGCTCCACGTCATCACGTTCCCGATCGCGATGCGATCCGCCCAGTGCGGCAGTCGCTCGCGCGCGAGTGCGACGAGCCGCGGCGAGATGTCGAGACCGAACACCGAGATCGCCATGCCGCGCTCGCGCCCCCAGCGTTCGAGCGACTCCATGAGGTAGCCGTTGGCGCATCCGACATCGAGAATCGCGGCCGCGCGGGGACACGCAGCGAGCACGAGCTCGCGCGACCAACGCCAGTCGACCTCGTCGCCGGACTTCCCCGACTGGGCGCGCGGATCGTCCGTCGCGAGGTACGCGTCCGCGGTCAGCGCCTCCACGCGCACGTACCACTCGTCCTCGGAAATCTCGCCGCACGCCACGGCGCGGTCGAGCTCCTTCTCGATCTCTCGCGGGTCCACCGCGGAAGGTTACCCGCACGCATGCTCATCCGGATCGAAGACCTCCCCGACGAAGGCCTGCACGTCGACGCCGATCTCGCCGAGCCGTGGGTCGCGTCCGCGGTCGGTCAGGCGTGGGAGGGCGAGCCCCGCGCCGGCCAGGTCCACGTCCACGTGAACCGCGTCATGGAGGGGTCGCCGACCCTGCGCGTTCGCGGAAAGGCGGACGCCGCTGTCGAGCGCAACTGCGACCGCTGCGGCACGCCGCTCCGGTTCGAGCACGCGGGTCCGGTCGACCTCTACTACGTCCCCGACGGCGAGAGCGTCGCCGAGGGGTCCGAGCTCCACCGCGACGACCTCGACATCGGCTGGTACGACGGCGAGGAGCTCGACGTCGGCGACGTGTTCATGGAACAACTGAGCCTCTGGCTCCCGGCCCGCCTGACCTGCGAAGATCAAGGGGCTACGCCGCTCGTCGAGGATCCCGAGCACCACGTCTGCGCGCTCCCCGCACAGGACCCCATCGAGGACGACGTCGCCGCCGGCTCGCCGTTCGCGGGAATTCGCCTTCCCAAATAGCGCCGCTTGCGAGGCGGCCCCCCACGCAGTAGACAGGGGAGCCTCGGAGCGACCATGGCAGTTCCCAAGAAACGCACGTCCAAGAGCCGCAAGGGCATGCGCCGCGCGCATGACCACCTCACCTTCGTCGCGGCCGTCGAAGTCTGCGAGTCCTGCGGCGAGCCGAAGCTCCGCCACCGCGTCTGCGCCGAGTGCGGGACCTACCGTGGCAAGCAGGTAGTTCCGCCCCGGACGACCGCCAGCTGACGCAGATGCTTCCCGTCGCGCTCGACGCGATGGGCGGCGACCGCGGCCCGGACGTCAACATCGCGGGAGCGCTGCGCGCCCACCGATCGGGCATTCCCGTGGTGCTCGTCGGCGACGAGAACAAGCTGCGGCAACCGCGGAAGGGCGTGCTTCCGGTCCTCCACGCGGCGGAAGCGGTGGAGATGGACGAGAGCGCCGCGAGGAGCGTCCGCTCGAAACCGGGCTCCTCGATCCGCGGCGCAATCGACGCGATCAAGACGGGGAAGGCGTGCGCGGCGGTGAGCTGCGGGAACACCGGCGCATTCATGGCGGCGGCGACCCTGGTCCTCGGTCGGATCGAAGGCGTCGATCGGCCAGCCATCACCACCGTCGTCCCGCGGACGGACGGCGGTCGCCTGGTGATCCTCGACCTCGGGGCGAACACGGACCCCAAACCCGAGCACCTCGCCCAGTTCGCGCGGCTCGGCGACGCGTTCGCGCGGGTCGTGCTGAAGCTCGACCGCCCGCGCATCGGCCTGCTGTCGAACGGCGAGGAGCCGTCCAAGGGGAACGACCTGACCCGCGCCGCGCATGCGCTGCTGGGGGCCCTCCCCCTCGAGTTCGTCGGCAACGTCGAGCCCCCGCACGCGTTCCACGGCGCCTGCGACGTGCTCGTCTGCGACGGCTTCGTCGGGAACATCATGCTGAAGTCGATCGAGGCCACGGCCGAGGTCGTGGGCGGGATCCTCCGCCGCGAGATTCTCGCGCACCCCTCCTCGCGGTTCGGCGCCTGGCTCCTTCAGGGGGCGCTGGCCCGGGTCCGCCGGCAGACCGCCTACTCCAGCATCGGCGGCGCGCTCCTCCTCGGCGTCGACGGCGTGGTCGTGGTGGCGCACGGGCGGTCGGACGCGACGGCGGTCTCGGGCGCCATCGCCTACGCGCACCGCTGCGCCCAGGACGACCTCGTCGAACGCATCCGGACGGCGCTCCGGCCTGCATGATCGCGCGCCGCGCGCATTCCGACCCGCGGTTGCCGGGCGGGGGCCCCACGCTATAAGGGGGGCCGTCTCCGACGACGCAACCCGCCGCAGGCCCCAGAAGGCCATCGAGCGGCCTCGTTTCTTCTCTCTCATCGATCGCCCAGGAGCCCGCCTCATGGCCCACAAGGAAGAGACCATCGAGAAGGTCAAAGAGCTCATCGCTCAGAGTCTCGGCGTCAGCCGGGAGGAGATCCTTCCCGATGCTTCGTTCATCGACGACCTCGGGGCGGACAGCCTCGACATCGTCGAGCTGGTCATGTTGATCGAGAAGGAATTCAATATCGAGATTCCGGACGAGGACGCCGAGAAGATCGCCACCGTCCAGCACGCCATCGACTACATCAACGAGCATCTCCCGGCCTGAGGAGAGGCACCCCCGGGCAGGTGAGGGAAGAGAGCGAGAAGACGTGAAGCGTGTGGTCATCACGGGGCTCGGATGCGTGAGCCCGTGTGGACACGACGTCCCCACCACCTGGGACTCCGTCCGCAACGGCCGGTCGGGCATCGGGCCCATCACCAAGTTCGACGTGACGGGCTGGCCCGTGCGCATTGCGGGCGAGGTGAAGGGCTTCGAGCCCGAGCGCGCGATCGAGCGGAAGGAGCTGAAGCGGCTCGACCTCTTCAGCCAGTACGCGCTCGTCGCGGCTGCCGAAGCGATGGCGGACGCGGGCCTCGCGGACGCCGACCTCGGACCGCGGGGAGGGGTCTACGTCGGGAGCGGCATCGGCGGCCTCGGCGAGATCACGAGCGGGCACACCGACTTCACCCGCGAGGGTCCGAAGGGTCTGACGCCGTTCTTCATCCCGAAGTCGCTCACGAACCTCGCGGCCGGGCACATCGCGATGCGCTGGCACGCCCAGGGTCCGAGCCTCGCGGTCTCGACCGCCTGCGCCACGGGCAACCACATGATCGGCGAGGGCTGGCACGTGATCCGCCGCGGCGACGCGGACGTGATCATCGCCGGAGGGACCGAAGCCGCGAACCTCGGGCTCGCGGTGGCCGGGTTCATGGTGATGAAGGCGCTGTCGAAACGGAACGACGATCCGCTCACCGCGTCGCGCCCGTTCGACCGCGACCGCGACGGCTTCGTGATCGGCGAGGGCGCCGGCATCGTCGTCCTCGAGGAGCTGGAGCACGCGCTGCAGCGCGGCGCGAAGATCTATGGCGAGCTCGTCGGCTACGGGCTCACGAACGACGCGCACCACATCACGGCGCCTGCGCCGGGCGGGGAGGGCGCGGTCCGTTGCATGCAGATGGCGCTGCGATCCGGCGGCGTCGCGCCGGAAGAGATCGAGTACATCAACGCGCACGGCACCTCGACGCCGGCCAACGACTCGTCGGAGACGGCGGCCGTGAAGAGCGTCTTCGGCGAGCACGCGTATCGGCTCATGATGTCGTCCTCGAAGTCGATGACCGGTCACCTGCTCGGCGCCGCCGGCGGGCTGGAAGCGGTGATCTGCGCGAAGTCGATGATCGACGAGTTCATCCCGCCGACCGCGAACCTCGAGAACCCCGACCCCGAGTGCGACCTCGACTACGTGCCGAAGATCGGGCGCGCGAAGCGGGTGCGGACCATGATGTCGAACGCCTTCGGCTTCGGCGGTACGAATGCTACGATCGTGATGCGGAGGTTCGAGTCATGAAGCTCGTCTGCGGCTCCGACCACGCCGGGCTCCGTCTCAAGGAGGAGCTCAAGAAGCACCTCGAGGAGAAGGGCATCACGGTGCACGACGTCGGCACGCACTCGAACGACAGCTGCGACTACCCGGACTACGCCGCGCAGGTCGCGCGCGCGGTCGCCAATCACGAGGCGGACCTCGGTCTGCTCGTGTGCGGGACGGGCATCGGGATGGCGATCACCGCGAACAAGATCGCGGGCGTCCGCGCCGCGTCGGTCTCGGACACGTTCTCGGCGCACGCTTCGCGAGAGCACAACGACGCGAACGTGCTCTGCATCGGGGAGCGCGTGGTCGGCATGGGTCTCGCGAAGGACATCCTCGACGCGTTCCTCGGCGCGCAGTTCCAGGGCGGCCGCCACGCGGGCCGGGTCGCGAAGATCGACGCCCTCGACTGAGGCGAAAAAAAGCTCCCCGCCGCGAACACATCCGCGGCGGAGAGCGACAACGTCACCAAGAAACAATCGTCTGACCAACGATCCCAAGGACCAAGCACAACAGTCCAAGTGCCCCCCATCGAGCAGGAATCGTGCCCGCCCGAGAACGGGCGTTGCCCGTGCACCGCGGCCGGGATGGTGCAGGATGTGCGACATCCCTGCCGCGCCTGCGCGTTCCTCGGCCCGAAACAGACATCTGCGTTAGACCGACGCGCGAAGGAGCCTCCATGCCCCCACGGCTCATCGAGCACGATCCCGAGGTCCACGCCGCGATCCGGTCGGAGATCCAGCGGCAGAACGACGACCTCGAGCTGATCGCGTCGGAAAACTACGTCAGCGAAGCCGTGCTCGAGGCGCTGGGGAGCCCGCTGACGAACAAGTACGCCGAGGGACTACCGGGCAAGCGGTACTACGGCGGCTGCGAGTTCGTCGACCAGGTCGAGAACCTCGCGCGCGACCGCGCGAAGACGCTCTTCATGGTCGAGGGCTGCGAGATCGGCGCGAACGTGCAACCGCACTCGGGCGCGCAAGCGAACCAGGCGATCTACCTCGCGACGCTCAAGCCGGGGGACACCTTCCTCGGCCTCGACCTCTCGCACGGCGGTCATCTCACGCACGGCTCGCCGGTCAACAGCTCGGGAAAGCTCTACACGCCCGTGCACTACCACGTCGGTGCCGACGGCCGCATCGACATGGACGAGGTGCGCGACCAGGCGAAGAAGACGAAGCCGAAGCTCATCATGACGGGGGCCTCCGCCTACCCGCGCATCATCGACTTCCGCGCGTTCCGCCAGATCGCGGACGAGGTCGGCGCCGTGCTGGTGGCCGACATCGCGCACATCGCGGGGCTCGTCGCGACGGGGATCCATCCGTCGCCGTTCCCGCACTGCCACTACGTCTCGACGACCACGCACAAGACCTTGCGCGGTCCCCGCGGCGGGATGGTTCTGGCGCAGAAGGATTTCATGAAGGGGCTCAACTCCGCCGTGTTCCCCGGCACGCAGGGCGGCCCGCTCATGCACGTCATCGCGGCGAAGGCCGTCGCGTTCGGCGAAGCGCTGCAGCCCGAGTTCCACCAGTACAGCTTGCGCATCGTCGAGAACGCGCAGGCGATGGCGGCCACGCTCATGGAGCGAGGCTTCCAGCTCGTCAGCGGCGGCACCGACAACCACCTGATGCTCCTCGACCTCTCGCAGAGAGAGCTCACCGGCAAAGAGGCAGAGGAGGCGCTCGGCCGCGCGGGGATCACGGTGAACAAGAACACGGTGCCCGGCGAGAAGCGCTCGCCGTTCGTCACCTCGGGCATCCGCATCGGCACGCCGGCGATGACGAGCCGCGGCGTGACGGTCGACGAGTCGGTCACGATCGCGGGATGGATCGCCGACGTGCTCGACGCGCCGACCAACGAGGCGCGCATCGAAGAGGTGCGCTCGCTCGTGCGCGTGCTCTGCCAGCAGTATCCGATGTACCCGGAAGCGTGGGTCGGCGAGGAGCGATGATCAGTGGAGTGTCCTGCCTGCGGCCACAGTGAATCGAAGGTCGTCGACTCACGGACGAGCGGCGACGGGATCCGCCGGCGGCGCGTGTGCCTCCGCTGCGACACGCGATTCACGACGCACGAGCGCATCGAGCAGCGCCTGCCGCTGGTGGTGAAGAAGGACGGACGACGTGTGCCGTTCGAACGCGACAAGGTGATCGCCGGGCTCATGCTCGCGTGCCGCAAGCGTCCTGTGACCGGCGAGCAGATCGAGGAAGCCGCGAATCGCGTGGAGCAGCACGTCGCGAGCCTGGGCGCCTCCGAGATCCCGACGTCGGAGATCGGGCGCTTCGTGTTGAACGAGCTGCTCACGCTCGACAAGGTCGGCTACTTGCGCTTCGCGAGCGTGTACCAGGAGATCCAGGACCCGAAGGATTTCCTGGCACTCCTCGAGCCGTGGCTCGGCGAGCCGCCGTGACCGACGCCGCGTTCATGGCGCGCGCGCTGGAGCTCGCCGCCCGAGCGCGCGGGCGGACTGCGCCCAATCCGATGGTCGGCGCCGTGATCGTTCGCGACGGCAAGGTGCTGGCGGAGGGCTGGACGCAACCTCCGGGCCAGGCACACGCAGAAGTGCACGCGCTGTCGAAGGTCGGCGGGCGCGCGCCGGGGGCCACGATCTACGTGACGCTCGAGCCGTGCTGTCACCACGGACGCACGCCGCCCTGCACCGACGCCATCCTCGCGAGCGGCGCCTCGCGCGTCGTGGCCGCGATGATCGATCCCGATCCGCGTGTGGCGGGGAAAGGGATCGCGATCCTGCGGCACGCCGGCATCGAGGTCGAGGTCGGCGTGCTCGAGACGGAGAGTCGGCGGCTCACCCGTGGCTTCGTCCTCGCGGTCACCGAGGGCCGGCCGGCGATCACGCTCAAGTCGGGAATCACGCTCGACGGCCGCATCGCCTCCGCCTACGGCGAGTCGCGATGGATCACCAGCGAGGAGGGACGGCTCGTTGGACACCGCGCGCGGGACGTGCACGACGCGATCCTCGCCGGGCGCCGCACGGTCGCGATCGACGACCCGCAACTCACGACAAGGGTCCCGGGCGGTCGCGATGCGCTCCCCGTGATCCTCGACTCGCACCTCCAGCTCGGCGCCGATCGCCGCGTGTTCCACGGATCGCGGCGCGCGGTCGTGTACGCGTGCAGCGGCGAGCGCGATCTCCCTGCGGACATCGTGAAGGTGCCGCCCGGTCCGGGCGGCGTGGATCTGCGCGCGGTGCTCTCGGATCTCGTCGATCGCGGCGTGCACTCGGTGCTCGTCGAAGGTGGCGGCCTCGTGATCCGCAGCTTCCTCGACGCGGGTCTCGTCGATCGCATCGATCTGTTCGTCTCGCCGAAAGTGCTTGCGGGTGGACCCGGATGGGTCGGCGGCGAGGGATTCCACCTCGCGGACGCGCCGACGTTCGTGGTCACCGAGGTCGCAAAGGTCGGCCCGGATGTCCTCTTGTCGTTGGAGCGCGACTGATGTTCAGCGGGATCGTTCGCGACGTCGGCACCGTCGCCGGTGCGACGCCGGAAGGCAACGGGCGCCGGCTCTTCGTCCGCAGCGCGTTGCCGCGCGTGGGAGACGACGCCGTCGCGCTGGGCGACTCGATCTCCGTGAACGGCGCGTGCCTCACCGTCGATGCGCTCGCGCCGGACGGATTCGAAGTCGTCCTCGGGAGGGAGACGATCGATCGCACGACGCTCGGCGGACTCGCGGTCGGCGCCCGGGTCAACCTCGAGCGCTCGCTGCGGCTCTCCGATCGCCTCGATGGTCACCTCGTCGCGGGGCACGTCGACGGCGTGGGGTCGGTCCGCTCGGCGACGCGTGACGCCGAGAGCATCGTGATCTGGATCGACCCGCCCGCGGAGCTCCTCCGCTACGTGGCGGAAAAGGGGTCTGTCACCGTCGACGGCGTGAGCCTCACGGTGAACGAGCTCCAGGGAAGCGGCTTCCGCGTCAACGTGATTCCGTTCACGGCCGCGAACACGACGCTCGGTCGACTGGACGCCGGCGCGCCCGTGAATCTCGAGGTCGATCTCGTGGCCCGGTACGTGCGGCGGCTGCTCTCGGGGGGCTCCGAGGCAGGTTAAGCTGGGCGGCCGGAGGGGCAGGTGCCGTCCAAGTTCGTTCCCATGGATCCGGATCCGCAGAAGCGGGTCGAGCTCGGCGTCGCGGACATCCGCGCCGGGCGGATGGTGATCCTCACGGACGACGAGGATCGGGAGAACGAAGGCGACCTGACGCTCGCCGCCGACGCCGTGACGCCCGAAGCGATCAACTTCATGGCGACGCACGGCCGCGGGCTCATCTGCCTCGCGCTGACCGAGGAGCAGGTCGACCGGCTCCACCTCCCATTGATGGCCGCGAACAACCAGAGCCCGTACCACACCGCGTTCACGGTGAGCATCGAGGCGCGCGCGGGCGTGACGACCGGCATCAGCGCCCACGACCGCGCACAGACCGTGAGGGTGGCGGCCGATCCGCGATCGAGCCCCCAGGACATCGTGACGCCAGGTCACGTCTTCCCGCTGCGCGCACGGCGCGGCGGCGTGCTCGTGCGCTCGGGGCAGACCGAAGGGTCGGTGGATCTCGCGCGCATGGCGGGGCTCACGCCGGCGGGTGTCATCTGCGAAGTGATGAACGACGACGGCTCCATGGCGCGGCTCAAAGACCTCGAGCGCTTCGCGACGCGCCACCAGCTCCGGATCGTCACGGTCGCCGACATCATCCGCTACCGCACGCGGACCGAAACGCTCGTCGAGCGCATGCTCGACTTCGAGATGCCGATCCAGGGCATCGGGACGTTCCAGGCACGCGTGTACCGCTCGATGACGGACGACACGCTCCACCTCGCGCTGTGGCAGGGCGCGCTCGCCGCTCGCACGCCGTGTCTCGTCCGCGTACAAGCGAGCTCCACGCTCGGCGACGTGTTCCGATCGTCGGTCAGTGACTCGGGCCTGCAGCTCGACACGGCGCTCCAGCGCGTCGCCGAAGAAGGCCGCGGCGTGGTGCTCTACCTGCACCTCGGCGGTCGCGCCGATCCGGTCGTCGAGCTCCAGCGGATCCGAGGGCTCGTCGAGCCGCAGGCCTCCGAAGAAGCGCCGACGCCGATCGCGGGCGGCAGCCTTCGCGACCTCGGCACCGGCGCGCAGATCCTCGTCGACCTCGGGCTGCGCGAGCTGCGGCTCATGACGAACAATCCGCGCAAGATCGTGGGCCTCGAAGGGTATGGGCTCCACGTCGCGGAAAAGGTGCCGCTTCCCACGGCGCGTCCGCACCTCGAAGTCGTTCCTTAGTCTCTCGCTCTTTCTCGCCTCCAAGGGGTTCCATGCCTGCCATGACGCCAGCGCCCGTGACCGACGTCGGCGGCCGGTACGCGCTCGTCGTCTCGCGCTTCAACGACCACATCACGCGTCGCTTGTTGAACGCTGCACTCGAGACGTTCGGAAAGAACGGCGTGGACACCGATGCGAGGACGACCGTGTTGTGGGTGCCGGGGAGCTTCGAGCTTCCGCTCGTGTGCAAGCGGCTCGCGGAGAGCGGAAAGTACGACGCCGTGCTCGCGATCGGCTGCGTGATCCGTGGCGAGACCACGCACTTCGATTACGTCGCGGGCGAGTGCGCGCGCGGCATCAACAGCGCGTCACTCGAAACGGGCGTGCCGATCCTCTTCGGCGTGCTCACGACGGAGACGACGGAGCAAGCGGACGACCGCGCGGGCGGCAAGCATGGCAACAAGGGAGCGGACGTGGCACTGGCGGCGATGGAAATGGTCGAGCTCATGAAGCGGTTGGAGGCGTAGTGGCCAGCCGACGACGAGCCCGCGAGTTCGCGCTCCAGGCGCTGTACCGCGCCGACCTCGGGAACGACCCCGGGCCCCAAGCGCTCGAGGCGCTCTGGAAAGGGCTGCTGGACGGCATGGTCCCGGGGCGCGCGGCGGAGGAAGAAGAGATCGCGTACGCGAAACGGATCGTCGACGGCGTCGCAGAGAAGAAGTCGGAGATCGACGGGCTCATCGAGCGCTCGAGCGTGAACTGGCGGCTCTCGCGCATGCCGCTCGTCGACCGCAACATCCTCCGGCTCGCGTCGTACGAGCTCGTGGCCTGTGACGACGTGCCGACGAACGTGAGCATCAACGAAGCCGTCGAGCTCGCCAAGCGGTTCGGCGACAAGGACTCGCGCGCGTTCGTGAACGGCATCCTCGATCGGATCGCCACGGAGGTCGGGCGAGGCGGCCGCGGCGGGCACGCCGGATGACGTGGGCGAGCCAGCGCACCGCGGACATCGTCCTCCTGGTGGGCTCGGCGCTGATCGTGCTGGCGAGCGTTCTGCTCACGCCGGATCCGATTCATCTCTCGCTGTTCGGTTGGCAGCTCCCGCCGCTCTGTCTCGTCAAGGCGGTCACGGGGCACGACTGTCCCGGCTGCGGAATGACCCGCAGCTTCACCTACATGGGGCACCTGGATCCCGTGACTGCTTTCCGGATGCACGTGCTCGGGCCAGTCCTCTGGGCCGCCGTCGCGGTCCAGATCCCCTGGAGAATTGTCAAGCTTCTTCGCGGTTCCTCGTCGACGCAGGCCCCCGCTGGCCCCGACGTCGCCGACCCGGTATCATAGGGCCATGGTCAACCTCACGCCGGTGGCTGTCGAGAACGTGAAGCGCATGCTCGCCGAGAACGAGCTCGACTCGGTCGGTCTCCGCTTCGGCCTTCGGGGCGGCGGATGCTCCGGGTACAAGTACGTCCTCGAGTTCGAGGACGCGCCGACCGCGGCCGACGACGTCTTCGAGTTCGACGGCGTGAAGGTGTTCGTCGCGAAGGAGCACCAGGACCTGCTCAAGAACTCGACGATCGACTGGACCGACACGCTCCTCGAGTCGGGCTTCCAGATCGAGAACCCCCAGGCCAAGCGGCCCTGCGGCTGCGGCCAGTCGGTCGACTTCTAGCAGCGCTTCGTCCTCTCCCGCGGCGGCTCCGTCGGGAAGTGGGCCCATCTCTGGGCAGTCGCGTCTTGCGGGGCCGTCCCAGGCGCGCTCACTTTTGCCACCCCATACGACATGGGGGGTCGAATCCGAGCGCTCACCCGCCCGAAACCGCTCAGTCTCGCGGGACCATGCGACATGGGGGGTCGAATCCGAGCGCTCTTGGCGCTCGGGGCGCTCGGAAACGGGGGACCATGCCGCATGGGGTGGCGAATCCGAGCGCCGACCGGTCGGCCCGACGATCAGGTCCGACCGGGTGGACCTCATCCATCGGACCGGATCGTTTCGAGCGATCCGGTCCACGCAGTAGGACCTCCCGACCGGAGGGCGGAGCTACCGCGCCGCGATCAGCACGGCCGCGCCGGCGGCGACCAGAACAGCGCCGAGTGCGCGGTTGCGATCGACCTTCTCCTTCAGCACGAACACGCCCAGCGCGAGCGCCACGAGGATCGAGCACTCGCGGAGTGCGGCAAGTCGCGTCGTCTCGCCGATGCGGTACGCACCGAGCGCGAGGCCGTACGTGACGATCGAGAGCGCGCCCGCGATCGCGCCGGGCTTCCACTGCGTGCGGGCCGCGACGAGGAACGCCGGCCCCCGCCACAGCGCGAACATCCCGCCGATGCCGAAGCCGCAGAACACGAAGAACCACGCGATGTAGCCGAGCGCCGAGGGCGCCGCGCGGACACCGTGCGCGTCGAGCACCGTGTAGAGCGCGATCGTGACGCCGGTGGCGATGGCCCAACCGAGCCCGTGCGGATCCACGTCGCGACGCATTCCCACGAGGATGACGCCCGTCGACACGAGCGCGACCCCCACGCCGACGGCGGGACCGAGCGGCTCCCGAAACCAGACGACCGACAGCGCGGCGGTGAGCGCCGGGGCGATTCCGCGCAGCACCGGGTAGGCGACGGTCATGTCCGCGCGCGACAACGCCTGCACGAGAAAGGCAAGGTACGCGACGTGCACGACCAGGCTGGCGATCATCCAGTGCCAGGCACCGGTCGGGAGGGCGACGAACGGGAGAGCGGGAAGGACGAACACCGCCGACGAGCCATCGAGGAGGGCTCGGCTCGCGAGCTTGTCGTTCCCCGACTTCACGAGCGCGTTCACGACGGCGTGGATGGCGCCGGAGGTCAGCATCATGGCGGCGGCGACGGCGTCGGAATGCATGGGGAATGGCGCTTAATCGGTCGCGGGTCGGCGAAGGTCCGCGTACAACGAAGGTGGCACGGACGGGTGGAGGAGACATGCGACATCCGACGGGTTTTCTGCTGCTCGGCCTCTTCATGGGCGCGAACGGCTGCGATGACTTCGGCGGAAGCGGCGAAGGCAACGATGTCGCCGGGGACGAGGGCGACGCAGACACCGATGCCGACGCGGACACCGACACCGATGGGGACTTCACCGTGATCGGCGAAGATGGAGAGCCTGTCGACACGGAGGACGATTGTGAGGGCGCGGTCGCGAAGGCGCTCTACCTCTCGCCCGACGACTCGAACTCGACCGCCTCGCCGGTGCTCGTTCGCGAGTACGACGGCGGGAGCGTCCGCATCTGGGAGTTCCTCAACTACTACACGTTCGACTACGCGGCCGCGCCGGCGGGCTCGGTGACCATCGACTTGCAGCTCCGCCCGACCGCCGACCCCGAGCTCTACGACTTCCAGATCGGCCTCGCGAGCGAAGCGATGTCGGCGGACGAGCGCGCGCCGATGAACCTCGTCTTCTCGATCGACGGATCAGGATCGATGTCCGGCGCGCCGACCGCACTCGTCAAGGAGTCTCTGCGCAGCATCGCGTCCGTGCTCGAGGCAGGCGACGTGGTGTCCGCGGTCTCGTGGAATTCGTCCAGCAATGTGCTCCTCCAGCACCGCGAGGTGGACGGGCCGGACGATCCCGAGGTCCTCTCGATGATCGCGGGGCTCGGCTCGAACGGGTCGACCGACCTCAGCTCTGGCCTGCGGAAGGCGTACGAGCTCGCGAGCGACCGCTACGATCCGACGCGCATCAATCGCGTGATCCTGTTGAGCGACGGCGGAGCGAACGTCGGCGAAACCGACGCCGAGCTGATCGGGAGCCATGCCGAGGACGCCGACGGCGCGGGCATCTACATGGTGGGCGTGGGCATCGGCGGTGGCTCCTACAACGACCACCTGATGGACGTGGTCACGGACCTCGGGAAAGGCGCGAGCCTGTTCGTTCCGAGTGCGGCGGAAGCGGAGAAGATGCTCGCGGACCGGTTCGTGTCGACGGTCGGCGTCGCCGCGCGCGACGTCCACGTCGAGCTCGACCTCCCGGCCGAGCTCGTCATCGTGCAGTTCTCCGGCGAGGAGAAGAGCACGAACAAGGACGAGGTGGAGCCGCAGCACCTCGCGCCCAACGACGCGATGGTGTTCTACCACCAGCTCGAGGCGTGCGAGGCGATGAGCGACGACCTGGTGATCCGGGTGGTCGCGACCTGGACCGATCCGATGACGCTCGAGGCGCGCTCCGCCGAAACCTCCGCCACCATTGGCGAGCTGCTGGCAGGCCCGGATCGTCAGCTACGGAAGGGCGCAGCGACGTATTGGACCGCAAAGGCGCTGTTCGATTCGCGGACGGGCGTGAAGAGCGATTCGTGGTCGCACGCCGTCGACGCGGTCGCGGCCGCCCGCAGCGCGGCGCCCGACGACCGCGAGTTGGACGAGCTCGACTCGATGCTGAACTAGCGCGGGCCCTGGACATGCGCGACCGTGTCGTCCGAAGCCCGCCTTGGGGAGGGCTCGGGCACCGGGTCCCGAGCCCGACCGACCGCGAGAGCCGCGTAGCGGCGAATCCCGGCTAGACAGCGCCTTCGCTCGCGTCGAGGATGCCATTCCGGCCGAAGCTGAGCCATTCGCTCCCTGCGACCGAGCGAAGCACGCGCACCTCGTTCCCCGCCATGTCGCGCTCGACGATGGCGGCCCCACGCGCGGGCTCGAGGATCATGCCGCGCACGGGATCCACCCACGCGCGGCGGTCGAGCCCCTTCACTTCGGACGCGACGAGGCGGCCCTCGATGTCGACGAACAGGATCGCGCCTTCGGAAAGGCGGACGGCGCAGTGCTTCCGATCGGCCATCGCCCACAAGCGATCGACCGGCGACTGGATCGTGACGATGTCGCGGCCGCGCGCGGGCTGTCCGCTTCGCGCGCTCGCGGCCAGATCGTAGTGGCCGAGCACGCCGTCGCGATCGAGGACGACGAGATCGGTCCCGGCGAACGCGAGGAACCGAACCGGGATCGCGGCGAGGGGAACCGGTGCCTCGACGGCCTCTTCGCCGGTCTGGGGATCGAGGATGCGAACGTCCCCCGCAGGCGTGACGACGCCGATCCATCGGCCGCCGTCCGACAACGCGACGGCCTGGGGCCACGCCAGCTCGAACGCGCGATCGCTCCGCAGATCCCACCAGCGACAGCCGCCGCGCTCGAGACGCGTCGCGACCACGCTTCCTGCGATGCACGCCTCCGCTGCGCCCGTCGTCTCCGGCCCGGCATCGAACACGCGCTCCCCCGTGGTCGCGTCGAGCACGGCGACCGGTCCGTCCTCCGGCACCGCCAGGATCATCGCGCCGTCTTCCGTCAGCTGCGCCTCCCGGAGCGGGGTCCCCGTTTCGACGACCGTGATGCGGCGATGGTCGCGCCACACCCCGATCCGGCCGCCGTGGATCGCGAGCCGCTGTGCGCCATGCCCGGACACAGCGGTGACGGGACCGATCGCCACCTTGCCGTCCGTGTGGAGGCGCCCGTCCGAGCCGGCGACCTGGATCCCGCCCCGCGTCCAGACTGCCGCGCCCGTCGGATCGGGCGCGTCGTGCCTCGTGCCGCGCGCGGCCTCCAACGCGGGGAGCGAGAAGCGGTGGATGCTCCGATGCGTGATCGCGGCGATCTCCGATCCGTCGATCGAAAGGAGCAGGTTCACGATCCCGGAGCTGCGCTTGGCAGCAAGGCTCGTGACGAGCGCTCCGTCCGTCGTGCGCAGCATCGACAGGCCCGACGCGCCGGCCGCGATCACCATCGTGCCGTCGCGGCTGAACCGTGCAAACTGTGCGGGCATCGGCAAGCGGTCGAGTGTGAGCGCCTGCACGGCGCCGAGATCGGTGAGCCTCGGCTGGCCGTGGTCATCCATGGCCAGCAGTCGTTCGCCGCGCAGATCGAACTCCACGGTCGCGCCGGAGAATCCCCGCCAGACCCGCCGGTCGTGGTGTGCGAGGTCCCACACCCGCAGGAGCCCGTCGATCGCAATGGCGGCGAGACAGCTCCCGTCCGGATTCAGCGCCACGCCGCGCATCGCCCGGGTGCGGCCGCGCTCGCCCGTGCGCGCCTCCTCGAACTGCTTGTCGCCGTCGTCCGTGCGGTAGAGGGCGACGGTGCCCTGATCGTCTCCCAGCGCGAACGACATCGCGCCCCGGATGAAGGTCGCGGCTCGGATCGGTGCCGTGCCGTGACGGAACAGCAGGTGCGGACTCGGCTCGCCGCTCCGCTGGACCGCCACGATGCCCCCCTCGTCGGCGGTCAGCGTCACGCCGCTCGTGGGGTCGTGGGCCGCGGCAGTGATCGGCCGGTCGTGTACGTTCGGACAGAACTGATCGGCGAGTGACGCCATCGCCTGCGATTGTACATCGGCGCGCCCGCGCGCTACTTCGTCGCCTTCCCGATCCGGTTCTGCGAACATCGGCTGGCGATGCGTCCGATCTCCCTCGTCCTCCTGCTCGTCGACGCCCACACGCCCGCCGAGCCGGCGGAGGTCGTCCAGCACACCGTCGCCCGCGTGCTCCGACCGCTCGTCCTCACGCTGGAGCGCTACCAACAAGTGCGCGTGTCACTCGCGCTCTCGGGGGCCCTGGGGGAATGGCTCGAGACGGGAGACGCCGAGCTCGTCGAGCGACTACGGGGTCTCGTCGCGCGGAAGCAGCTCGAGCCCATCGCGGTCGCCCACCACGGCGCCGTGCTCCACGCGATTCCGTTCCGCGATGCCGTGGACCAGGTCACGCGGAACGTCCTGTGGCACAAGCGCGTTCTCGGCGCCCGTGCTCGCGGCGCCTGGCTCGCCGCCGGCGCGTGGGACGGGATCGTGCCCCGTGTCCTGTCGCGCGCCGGACTGCAATACGCGTTCTGCGACGACTCGCTCGTTCGCGCCGCGCGGGACACAGGCGAGAGCTCGCTCGGGTGGTACGTCGCCGAGCGCGAGGCGGGCGCCGTCGGGATCCTCCCGCTCGATCGCAGGCTCGCGGATTTCGTGCCGTGGTCGGAGCCCACGGTCGTCGCGGCGGAGCTCCAGAATCGGGCACGAGCCGGCGATCGCGTCCTCGCCGTCCAGATTCCGCTGACCGATCTCGGGCTCCGCGAGGACCTGCAGGCCCGGTTCTGGGATCCGACGAAGGGCTACGTGGTTCGCCTCTCGAAGATGCTCACGGGCCAGAGCTCGTGGTTGAAGACGCAGCTCGCGAAGGAGGTCCTCAAGGACACGCGTCCGAGCGGCCGCGTCGTTCCAGTCGCCGGCACGCCGCTCGAGAGCGGCATCTCGGCGCTTCCGGTCGAGCAGGCCTCTCGGCTCCACAAGCTCCAGGAGATCGTCGACCGCGACGACGATCCGGTGCTCCGCGACGCGGCCCCCTGGCTCGTCGGCCCGCCGTTCGAAGCGTTTCTCGGCCGCTACGTCGAGGCGAACCGCGTCCACAAGCACGCGCTGCGTTCCAGCGTACGCCTCGATCAGGCCCGGCGGAAGCACAAGCAGGCGCAATCGACGATCGCGCACCTCGCCGAGCGGCTCTCGCAGGCGCAGAGCGCGACCGCGCTCGCCGATACGCCGAGCGGCGGGATCTACCGGGGCGATTTTCGACACGCGGCGTGGTCGCGGATCGCCGAGGTCGACCGGGCCCTCGACGAGCTCGACGGTACGGTCGACGGCCTGTTCCACAAGGCGGCCGACTTCGACTGCGACGGCGTGCCGGAGATCGCCGTGTCGACGCCGACGTTCGGGGCCGTCGTGACGCCGGCCCAGGGCGGCGCGCTCACGGAGCTGCTCGTGTGGGGAGTGGGGAACGTCTGCAACGCATTCACGCGCTACCCCGAGCTCTGGCACGACGACCTCGCGCGGTGGTCGTCGATGCCGATGATCGTCGGCGCGCAGGCGAGCGAGGATCACGAGGCCCCCCAGGTGGTGGTCGACGACGACCCCGAAATCGAATCGACGGAAGAGCTCTCGCGCCATCCGATCCAGGCAGTGGCGCAGACGGCGCCCGTTCGTCCCCGGCTCCCGGCGATCGTGCCCGGGCTCGATCGCCTGATCGTGCACGACCGCGTGCCGCGCGCGACGCTCATCGATCACTTCTTCGGCGAGCCGCTCACGCTCGAGAACCTGCAGCGTGACCAGTACCCGGAGATCGGCGACTTCGCCCGGGAGCCGTACCAGCTCCAAGCGGCGGAGGACGTGTCTCTCAACGAGACCCGCGTGTCGGTCGCGCGCGAAGGCACGGTGCGGCAGGGCGACCAGCACCGCCTCGTGCGTGTGTACAAGCAGTACCGGTTCTACAAGGACCTGTCGGACATCGACGTCGAGATCGTGGTGTCGAACCGCTACCACGAGCCCGTGCGCGCGACGTTCGGACTCGAGGTGAACCTGAACCTCGATTCGCTGCGCGGCCCGTCACGGTTCCTCGTCGTGCCGGGACGCGAGCGCATCTTCCTCGACGCCATGGGCGAGATCGCGGACGCCACGTCGCTGGCGCTCGTGCTCGCCGACCGTGGGCTGCAGCTCACGCTCGAGGCGCAGCCTGCGTCGCGGATCTTCTACTACCCGATCGAGACGCCGCTCCGGACCTGGCGCGGCTACGCGAGCGCGTTCCAGGGCACCTGCGTGCTCCTCACGTGGAAGCTCGAGCTGTGGGGCCAGGAGAAGCAGACCTTCGGTGTGCGGCTCAAGGCCGACCGGAGCTAGGTTCCGGTGAACTTCGCCACGAGGACGCTTCCCTGCTGGCTGCCGAGCGTGCGCGGCTCGAACGTGTGCTCGCCCCCGTCGTCGGCCGAGTACTGGTAGATCGGCGCGGCAGGAACGAGGACCAACGACGCCGCGAACGGGTTCGTCACCGTGTTCGGCGTCCCGTCGGTCATGAAGTAGCCGGAGTTGGGCCGATCGTTGTCGAAGTAGAAGTAGGACGCACCACACGTCGAGCAGCTGAGCGTCGCGTTCGGCGCCGGCTTCGTTTCGTTGATGAGGATCGCCGCCAGGAGCGCGCCGTCCTCCACGATGCCCTTGCCGGTGTAGCCGGACTTCACCAGGTCCTCGTCGATGTTCGACACGAGGTCGGCGCCGATTCGGTAGATCACGTTGTTGGTGATCTCGGCCCCGTCCTCGAGGTCCTGGTACGACTCGACCGCGAGACCCGTGTTGGTGGGCGCGTCGCCGGTGTTCCCGCAGTCGCTGACGAGGAGGGCGAGACCGAGCGCCGGCTTCTGGTCGATCCCCTCGAGCCGGTACTCCCCGTTGACCGACTGCGTCACCGCGATCACCGTGGGCGTTCCACCGCTCACTGCCTTCGTGGGATCGAGCAACGACACCGTGCAGTTCTTGGTGACCACGTCGCCCAGCGGCGGGACGCCCATGTCCACCACCGTTCCGGAGATCGAGAACGTTGCCGTCGCGGGCTCACCCCCGCTCGAGTCGCTTTCGTCGCCTTTGCACGCGGTCGCGAGAATCGCCACGCAGAGCCATCGTGTCGAGTTCATGGGGTGGTCCTCCGGGTGCGGCGGTATCCCACGTCCGAGCCCCATGCCATCCGGGGCGTTGATCGCCCGGAGCTACGGGCAGGGCGCGGTGCTGTCGGCGGGATCGGGAACCGCGATCAGCTCGAGGCTCGCCTCGGTCGACTTCTTCCACGTGCGGTCGACGATCGACATCGCGACCGTCACCTCGTGGCACGCGAGGATCTCCCAGGGCGTATCGGCTTCTCCGTCCACGAGGACGTCGTAGTCGTTGAGGTAGCCGTAGCGGCCGATGACCTCTCCCACGCACCCGTCGACCGGGACCTGCTGGACGAAGTAATCGTTGTCCGACACGACGTGGCCCGACGGGCCGTCGGTGATCGTGTAGTGGATCTCGACGTTCTGGTACATCGCTCCGATCCGGACGCTCCCGAGGATGTGCCAGCCGCCCTGGGGACCGTGCACCATGGTGACCTGGTCGCCCGCGGAGATCGACTCCCAGGCGTACTCGCCCGTGCCGATCACGGCCGTCGCGTCATCGAACTGGCAATCGGCGTTGGCACCGTCGCTCGCGGTGTCCGGTCGATCGGAGGCCGAGCAGGCGCCCAGCAGCGCGATCAGCATGTCCCCGAATAGCGCGCCGCCGGCTCACTCGCCGCAGGAGAGCCAGAGCGAGAGCTTCTCGCGTTCCGTGTCGGGGACGCCCCCCGACGGCGGCATCGCCGGAGCGTCGCCCGTCGCGACGCGCGCGATGGCGTCCCATTCCGCCCGGACGTCCTCGTAGCTGTCGAAGGTGACCGACGGATCCGCGCCGTGTCGGTCCGTCGTCTCCGCGGAGTGGCAGGGCTGGCAGTTCTGCGTGAGGAAGCCGCGACCGAAGTTGTCGTACGTGAGGAGCGGTGCGTCCGCGCACGGCTCGGCGCTGTCCGCCGCCGCCGCGCAGCCGCTGAGGAGCGAGAGAAGAGCGACGCGCATCCGGGCCTCCGAAACGTTCGACCCGCGACCGCTGCTGCCCCGAAAAGGGAGATGGCCGAAGGAACTTCCTGGGCTCGGGCCGTGGATGCAGGTTACCGACAACGACCCGCGGAGCCCCGATTGGAGAACTGGCCGGTCCAGGTCGTGATGACGGTGCGGCAACGTGACTGCGGCCCCGACCTCGCGCTCAACGAGTCGTCGCTCCTCACGTTCTTCCACGAGGCGCGGCGCTCGTACATCACCATCCTCAACGCGGACCAGGAGGACTTCCGATACCGCTTGTGGGACGCCCGGCTCAAGTTCCGTGCAGTGATCCCGCCGGACGAGGAAGTGATGATCCGCGTGCGTTGCGACGAGCTCGGCGAGCGCGCGTTCCGACTCCGCTACCGGATGCGTGAGCGCGCGACCGGCAACCTCGTGGCCGAGGGGTCGTCGGTGCAAGTGCTGATCGACGACAAGGGCGCCGACCGCGTGATCCCGGACATCTTCCGGGACCGCGTCGTCGCACTCGAGGGCCGCGAGTTCCCGCGTCCATCGTAGGTCGGCATGCACACGTGGAAGCGGACCCATGGGAGGCAGGTCGTCACGCGCGACGAAGGCGCGGCGATCGGGACCCTCAACGACTTCCAATTCGACCTCGGCGATCGGCACATCTACGGGTGGCGGCTCAAGGGCCCCGGGATGTTCGCGCCGTTCGGCGGCGTGTCGAGTGACGCGCTGCTGGTGATCGGGCGCGACGTCGCGATCGTGCAATCGGAGAAATCCGTCGAGTGGTCGAACGCTGGCCGCAACGCCGCCGAAGGTCGCGCGTGGGCCGGCGATTACCGCGGCACGACGGTGGTCGATCAGCGCGGGCGCGCCATGGGCTCGGTCCAGGACTTCGTGTTCGACGAGCTCGGCGCGCAGCTGACGGGATTCGTGCTCCAAGGGAACTTGCTGCTGCCGCTCGACGAGCGCGTGCGCATGGGCCCCGCCGCCGTGATCGCGCACGACCAGGCGCAGGCGGTGGCGATGCAGGAGCCGCCGGAGCGCGCCGAGGATCGCGAACGCTGGTGGGATCGCCTCACGGGTCGCGCGAAGAAGGAGCCGGCCAAGTCGGCCGACGCCCCCGAAGCGCAGGACGAGCCAGTGACCTGGCCCCCCGAAGACGACTAGCGCGCTACGGGGAGCGCCTTGGGCTCGCATCCCGCCAACCTGGCGCTCCGTTTCGTCCTGGAGATGGGTGCGCTCGTCGCCATGGGCACGTGGGGCTGGCATCGCACCGCCGGTCCGTGGCGCTATCTGTTCGCGTTCGCGGTTCCGGTCGTCGCGATGGCCCTGTGGGGCGTCTTCGCAGTCCCGCATGACCCGAGCCGCTCGGGGAACGCCCCCGTGCCGGTACCGGGCGTGCTGCGCCTCGCCCTGGAAGCCGGCTTCTTCGGCTTCGCGACGTGGGCGATGTTCTCATCGGGGCATCGCTTGCCGGCTCTGATCTTCGGTGCGCTGGTGCTGACGCACTACGCGCTGTCGTTCGACCGTCTCGCGTGGCTGCTGCGGCAGCACTAGGCCCGCGTACTACGCAAAGCCCCCCGTCTTGCCCGAGTCGTCGCACAAAGCCGCCCCCGATGTCCGAACTGGTGCGGCGACCGCGTTTGCGTCTTCCACGTTGCGACGGACGAAGCTCCTGATTCCCAACGCGGCTTAGAGGACACGCGCGCAAATCGGACATCGAGAAGGGCTCTGCGCGCGCGTTCGGACATCGGGCGGGGCTCTGTGTCGCCGGCGGCGGTCACCGCAGTCGGTACGCGCTCAGAAGTCGACGATCTCCGGATGGTCGCCCCGCGTCCGCTTCGGCACGACGACCTCTGCCGCCTGTCCGCCCGGTCCATAGATCGACGCGTACCGCGCGTAGTGGCCGCTCACCTTCTTCACGTAGTCGCGCGTCTCCTTCATCGGGATGTGCTCGACGAACAGATCGATGTCGGCGCCATCGGGAAAACCCTTGAGCAAGCGCGAGACGTTGTGCGGGCCGCCGTTGTAGCTGGCGACCGCGAGCGGGTACACGCCGTCGAACCGCTGCAGGAGGAGCGACATGTAGTAGATGCCGAAGCGCAGGTTCGTGTCCGGCACCTCGAGATCGCCGGGCGTGTAGCGAGTCTCCCCCAACAACGCTGCGACCTTCGCGCCGGTCGACGGAAGCACCTGGACGAGCCCCATCGCGTTCGACACGGACAGAGCGGTCGGGAGGTACACGCTCTCCTGCCGCATGATGCCCAGCGCCATGAGCGGATCGACGCCGAATGCGCGGGAGTACGACCACACGGATCGGCCCAAGACGATCGGGTACTCCAGCCGCAGCGCGCCGATCCGATCCTCTTCCGTGTCGGCATGGCGGGAGAGTCCCCAACAGAGTCGCGCCGCGTGGTTGTAGTCGCGCGCCGCGAGCGCGATCGCGCGCCACTCGGCGGGCTCGACGGCAATCGCGCGAAGCGTGGCCGCGCGCGGATCGCTCGTGCTCGTCTCGCGCGCGTCGCGCCATTCCTCGATCGCGTCGTGCACGAGCGCGCCGGCGTCTTCGTCCATTCCGGCCATCGCGAGATCGAACGCGGCCGGGAGCGTAGGCCACACGTCGGCGTGCGCATCGCTGAAGTCTCGGAAGAGCTTCCTCGCTGCGACCGGGTCGTACCAGCTGCACGCGGAGATCCCGTCGGGAACCTGCGCGTCGACCGTCGGGAGTGCGGGCGCTACCGGATCCGGCTCGCTCGCCGCGGGCGCCGAGAGCGATGCCCACGTGAGCTGACCCCAGCCCGTGCGAGCGGCGGGCATCTCGAGCTCGCGTGCGGGCGCCATTCCGATCGTGGGAATGCCCGTCGGCACCTTCTGCCACGACGGCACGGTCGTCTCCGCGGGCCCGTGCCACATCCCGTCGCGCGCGATCCAGCTCGTAGACTCCGCGGGGGGCGCATCGTCGAGCAGGAGCGAGTACCAACCGGTCCCGTCGTTGTCGAGCGTCGCGACGCGATCGGCTTCCGAGCCCGTCGCGTCGCCCGCGCGCGCGCGCGACTTCATGCGCCAGTAGTAGGCGCCGTCCACCCATTCGCGACCCGCGCTGATCACCGCGCCGAAGTGCGCCTCCGCACTCGTCGGGTCGGCGAGCATGTACGCCGACAGCCCCGCGTAGAATTCCGCCTCGCGACCCGCGGGCCCTCCGCGCTTCGCGAGCTTCTCCCATCGCGTCCGCGACTCGCCGTACTCCTGCGCGAGGAGCTCGGTCCACGCCATCTCGGTATCGAGCCCCGCCCAGCGGCCGGCGGCCTTGTACTTGTCGATCGACGCACGGCCCCACGCGGCCGCAGACTTCCAGTCTCCGGAGCGGCGGTACGCGTTGAAGATCTCCCACGCGGTCGTCGGGCTCGGCGCGGACTCGTACTCGGCGAGGAGCGACGTCGCGTAGTGTTCGTACCGGCGGGTGAGCCAGGCGAACCGATCCTCGTTGGCGTCGACCCACGCGGCGACCTCGGGATCGTCAGACGCCTTCGCGGCCAGCGCCTGGAATCGCGTCCACGCGTCTTCGAGGTGACCGCAGCGACGCTCGGACTCGGCGCGCCGCATCTCCGAGCGCGCGTCGTCGGGGAGCTTCGTGTCCATGCCGAGTGCCGCGAGCTCGTCGAGCCGCGCCTGAGCGGCGATGGCACTCGAGTGGTACGTGTGGCCGATCACCAGATCCTGCAGCAGCGGGATCCCTTCTTTCGGCGACGTCTGCGCGATCGCCAGCGCGACCGCGAGCCGCACCGACTCCGCGCGCGGCGAGTCCGGATCGTCCTCGAGCAGCTGCCGGTACGCGGCGAGGCTGGCGCCGCGCTGGCCGACCCCCGCGTACGCGTCGCCCTCGAGGAACAGGCACGCGTCGACGTGCGGCCCGTCGGGCCACACCTGGCGGTACGCCGCGCACTCACGCGCGGCGATCGCGTTGCGCCCGCGCTGGTAGTCCATCTCCGCTTCGTACCAGGCGCCCCACGGCGCGAGCGGCCCGCCCGACGTTCGCACCTTCGTGAAGCTCTGGCTCGCGAGATTCCAGTTCCCGAGATCGCGCTGCGCCATGCCGAACAGCAAGTCGGCGGACGACCGGGCGCGGCCCTGCATCGTGCTCTTCGTTTCGAGGACGGGTCGCAACACGGTCGTCGTCCCCGCCGGATCGCCGTCGCGATAGCGCTCGCGCGCGACCTCGAGCGCGTTGTCCATCGACCGCGAGACGGTGCCGGGCGGGACCGGTGGCGCGACGGGCAGCGCCATGCCTGCGGCGCCCGCGGCGGCGACGAACACGAGCGCGACCTCAACCATCCAGCGATTCCCCCGGGACCCGCTCCGCGGCGGGGCCGTCCTCGAACCACAGGGTAACGTCAACCCCGTCGCGTTCGCGGACGATGTCGCGGATCCAGCAGTCGCGCCCGCGGAGGCGCGCGATGTCCCCGACCTGATGGCGGCCGATGCGCGGTGGCGACTCGGTGGGTCCGCCCTCCTCGAGCCACGCCGCGAATCCGCCCCGGATCCAGGGGACGCCGAGTTGCTCCCCGATGGCGGGGGCGTCGGCGCCGATTTGATCGATGACGGCGGTGACGCGCGAGCCGGCGAGTCCCTCGCCACGGGGCGCACGCACCGCGCCCGGGATGACCCCCATCGCCCAATCGCGGGGGTGCCGGACGTCCGCGATCGTGTGCTGGTCGAGCGCCGCGATCACGTCGCTCACCGCGACGGCGCCGTCCGGTTCCTCGGGCATGGGAGGGGGAGCGGAGACAGGCCGCTCGGCGGGTCTGCGATCGTCGAGCAACCGGCGTACGAGCCGGCGGATCATCGGGGGTCCGCCATGCGATCGGAAAGCGGATAGCCTCTGGACGCCATGGGTCTACTCCGGACGCTCCTGCTCGGGCGACAGCATGGCATCCGCGCGCGCATCCGGCGACGTATCACCGGCCTGCTCGGCGGCGCGGAGCCCGCGCCCGTGCGGCCGATGGATCCGCGGCCGCCTCCCGCGCCCTCGTTCGAGTCGCGCCTGCCCGAGCCGCCGAAGGACGTCGTCCCTCCGCCGGGGTTCGAGGTGGTGCTCCACGTCGACGCGTTGGAGCCGGGACACCTCAAGGAAGTGATCGTCGCCGGAAAGGCGATCGCCGTCGCCAACGTCGGCGGCGCTTTCTACGCGACCACGAACAGCTGTCCGCACGCCGAGAGCCCGCTCGCGGAGGGATCGTTGGATGGTGCGAAGCTGACCTGTTCGGGGCATGGTTGGATGTACGACGTCACGACGGGGGTGTGCCTCACCAACCCCGACGTGCACCTCGCGACGTACGAGGTCCAGATCGTCGAAAAGGCGGTCTGCGTACGGGTCTGACGCGTCCACCGTGAAATAGGGTTTCGAATGGTATTCGTCGCTTCGTCGAACGACGCGGACACGCGCACGGCCGTGCGGGCGGTGATCGAGGGGCTGCGCGAACGAGCGGCGGCCGGCGCGCCCCGGGATGGCGCGCCACGCCTGGTCCTCGCGTTCCACAGCGTTTCGCACGATCCGGCGGAGGTCGCGCGCGAATTCCACGAAGGCATGCCGGGCGTCACGACGCTCGGTTGCACGAGCTCGGGCGAGATCGGCGATCGCGGGATGCTGCAGGGCGGGATCTCCGCCATCGGGCTCGCCCCGATCGCGTTCGCGGTCGAGCGCGTGGAGCGCGTGTCGTCGTTCCTGTTCGAGCACGGCGCGGGGATCGTCGGGCGGCTCGCCGCGGGTCTCGGTCGGAGCCCGGCCGAGCTCGATCCGCGCCGCCATCTGTTCATCACGCTGATCGACGGGATGTCGGGCAACGAGGCACGGCTGGCGACCGCGGTCTCGCTCGCGGCTCCGGGGCTGCCGATCGTCGGCGGCTGTGCGGGCGACGACGAGCGCTACCGCGAAACGTGGACCTTCCTGCGCGGCGAGGCGATGCCGTCGTCCGCGCTCGTCCTCGCGATCGAACCTGCGGTGCCGTTCGTCCCGTTCGCCGTTCACCACTACGAGCCGGCCACGGAGCGGGTGGTGGTCACCGCCGCCGATCCGGAGACGAACCGGATCTCGGAGATCGACGGACGGCCCGCCGTCGAAGTGTACGCGGCGCTCGCCGGCGTCCCGATGTCCGACGTCCGCCGCGATCCGCGCGTCCTCGTCGGTCAGCCCGTGCAGTTCGGTGTGCGCGTCGGCCGAGAGTTCTTCGTGCACTCGGTGATGGCGTCCGAGGGAGACGAGCTGATCATGGCCGTCCCTGTGGGGCGCGGCCTCGTGTTGAACGTGGCGCGCGCGACGGACATCCTCGAGGCCACGCGATCGGGCGTGCGTCGCGTGAAAGAGCTGCTGCGCGGTCGGGCGCACGCGGCGCTCCTGTTCAATTGCGCGGGGCGCATGTTCGAGGCGCGACGGCGCGAGATCGTGGACGAGCTCTGGGACGCAATGAGCGACGGCGTACCCGTCGCGGGCTTTTCCACCTACGGCGAGCAGTTCGGGCCGATGCTCGTGAACCACACGGTCACGGGCGTGGTCTTCGGGGGAGGGGAGGTCGCCGATGGATGACGCCCGCCGAATCGAGACGCTCGAGGCCGAGCTCGCCGCCGCGCGCCGCACGATCGAGGCACTCGTGGCGCGGACGGGGATCGACGACCTCGATCGGTTCGCGGTCTACAAGACGATCGCGCACCTCGAGAGCATCGTCGAGAAGCAGGGCCGCGAGCTCGGAGCGCTCGACCAGATCCGGCGGGCCCTCTACGAAGGCGGGCCCGACGCGATCCTCCAGCTCGATCGCGAGACGCGGATCGTCGGATGCAATCCGCTCGCGGAGCGCATCCTCCGCCGCGCCCAGACCGAGCTCGTCGGCGTCCCCGTGTCCGCGATCCTCGAGCCCGCGAGCGGTGCCGCGCTCACCGGGCTCCTTTGGGCCGGCTTCTCCGGGGTCGGCGAGTCGCCGATCACGCTCGACGACGGACGCAAGGTTTCGTTCGCGGTCGGCCAGCCTTCGGACACGACGCGCTTCGTTTCGTTCCGCGACGACACGGCGCGGCTCCGCCTCGAGGAGGAGCTCCACCACGCGCGGCGACTGGCGGGCATCGGTCACCTCGCCGGCGGCGTCGCCCATCAGATCAACAATCCGCTCGCCGTGATCCAGGGTCGCGTCGAGCTGCTCCAGTCGCTGACCGAGATCGACGTGGCCTCGCTCGCGCGCCAGCTGCAGGTGATCATGGATCACTGCCGGCGGATCGCTGGCATCGTCGAGAACCTCCAGACGTTCGCCCGCCCCCACCCCGCCGACGCGAGGTCGGTGCTCGTGCGCGACGTGATCGCTCGCGCCCTCCAGCAGGTCCAGACCCGCGTGCCGCGGCCACAGCTCCAGAGCTCCGTGACGCCCCCCGGGCTCGAGATCCGCGCCGAGCCGGGGCAGCTCGCGCAGCTCGTCGCCAATCTGGTCGCCACGCTCGCCGATCACGGACCGCGCCGGACGTTCCGCATCGACGCCACGGGGGATGCGGAGCGTCGAGTCGTGTCCTTCGTATTCGACGCCGCCGGCGTCCCGCCGGAGGTTCTGGACGAGCTCCAGTCCGCGTACCCGCCCGTCGGACGCATGCTCGATCCCGGCACGAGCCTCGCGCTGAGCATCAGCTGGGCGCTCCTCCGCGAGCACGGGGGACGGGTCGAGACCGTCGGAGGAGAGCCACCGCGCGTGCGGGTGGCACTCCCCGCCGATCCCGGCGTGCTCGGCCCGCCGATCCGGCTCGTGGACGGAGAGCGCAGCCTCAAGATCCTGGTCGTCGACGACGAGCAGCTCCTCTGCGAGACCGTCACGTGGATGCTCGCCGAAGAGGGGCATCGGATCGTCGCGCTCCATGCAGCCGAGGACGCGCTCGCGCGGCTCCAGATCGAGCAGTTCGACGTCGTGCTCACGGACCTGCGCCTGCCCGGGATGGATGGCGAGGCGCTCATCCGCACGATGGCGGAGCGCTGGCCGGAGCTCGCGACGCGCGCGATTCTCACGAGCGGGCTCCTCCACACGCCGCGCTCCGACACGCCGTACCTGCAGAAGCCGTTCAGCCGGACCCAGCTCGTCGCCGCGATCCGGCAGGTGGCCGATCGGGCGGTCGCGAATCGCTCGAAGGCCGAGCGGGGCCGCTGAGCGCTAGAGCGTCGAGAGGTCGAGGCCGCTCTGCGCCGCGAACTCCTCGAGCGAGAGCTTCCGGAGCGTGCGGATTGCTCGCGTCGAAAGGCGCAGCCGGACCCACTTCTTCTCCTTCTCCCACCAGATCCGGCGGTACTGGAGATTCGGGTACTGGCGCTTCTTCGTCTTGATGTTCGAGTGCGACACCTGGTTGGCCACGTTCGGGCGTTTGCCGGTGAGCTTGCAGACGCGGGACATGCGGGTCTCCGTGGGACGCGGCCGTTCGATGATCGCGGCCACGCCGCCTATCCGGCCTCCCTCGGGCCAGCAACGTATGCGTCCTCCGCTATCAACGGGGGTCTCGACGTGCGATGATTGCCCCGGTCTGGGTCCAACTGATGAATCGCTCGGGTCCGTTCGGGCTCCTGATCGTTGCGCTCCTGGCGTTCCTTCTCGCGGGGCTTCCGACGGCGCTCGACAGTGGAAGCCTCGGGTTCGCGCCCGGTTGGCTCCGAAGCCTGGGCGAGCTCGTCCGCCACAGCCTCATCCCGATCTTCGGAGGCCTCGGCATCTTCGCGACCCTCGCTGGGCTCGCCTGGTGGCTCCTGCAGACGCGAGCGGAGGCCGACTTCGGCCGCTACGAAGCGGACCTCACGCGCCTCGCCAACGAGTTCGGCAAGAAGATCTGGATCAAGCCGTCGCTGGGCATCGGGTTCTCGAGCGCCACCGGCGGCGTTCGTGTCGACATCCGGATCAACCCGGCCCGCGGGTTCGTGCTCGTCTACGCCGACTGCGATCCGAAGGTGCCGTTCTACGCCATGCCCCCGGAGCCCGACCGCAAGGTGCCGCGCGGTTGGCAGAAGCTGGGCGTGGGCGAGCACTGGGAGATGTTCGTGAGCCACCGGAACAAGGGCCGGCAGCTGTTCGGCGACTTTGCCTTCCGCGACGTGATGGAGGAGCTGTTCGGCTCCCTCAGCCTGCAAATCGTGCGGCACGACGACGACGGCATCGAGGTGGTCGCCGAGCTCGTCGAGCCGGGCAGAGCCGAGGGCGTCATCCGACGGGCGCTGAAAGGCGTCTATTGGCTCGCCGAGAACAACACGGCGCAGCGCTGAGCGCGGAAGGTCAGATTCCGAAGTCGATGATGACGACGCCGCGCTCGGGTTGATCCTCGGTCTCCGGGCGGCGCTCGCGACGGTCATCGCGCGGGCGCGGCTGGTCGGGGATCTCCACCTTGAGCGGCAACCGACTCGGCTCTCTCTGCTGCCGTTCCCGGCGGATTCGGTCGATGATGAAGGCGTCTAGCATCAGCGTCCCTCAGCGAAGAGGCCGGGGTGCTGCAGGGCTACCGACGTCCTCTACCTGCTCGAAAGTATAGCATCGACCCCCCCGAGGGCAACCAGTGCAGCTTTTGCTGACAAGCGCCCTCCCAGGCTCCAATTACAGGGGACGTTCAGGCTCCTCTTTGGCGAAGGAGTGCCTCCGTGGCGGCGGCGAGCGCGCGATAGAGATCGTGGAGCGCGGGGTCGCGCGCGAGGGCCTCGAGGTGGCGCTCGACGACGGTTCGGTCCCCCCGGGAGAGGGGTCCCGTCATCGCCGCCGGCCCGAGTCGGATGGCGTTCTCCAGCGAGGTGCGCGCGAGTGGACCGAGGAGCGCCGGCGCGTCGCGCGCGTCGACCCCAGCGAGCCCCAAGGCCTTGCAGGCCTCCGCGAAGACGGTCGCGCCGAAGTTCCCCGCGATCACGCAGGCTGCATGGTAGAGCGCGCGGTCGCCGTCGAACGGAACCGGGTCCCATCCGAGCGAGTGCGCGAGCTCCCTCGCTCGTGCGACCGCGACCGGCGACCCCGAGATCGTCGCCGGGACGGGGTGGGGCGAGGCACTTCCCGAGAAGCTCATGATCGGGTGCAGCACCGCGGCATGCTCGTGCGGCGCGAGCGCTTCGGGTCCGAGGGCCCCCGAGGAATGGAGGACGACGCCCCCGGGCGCCAGGGTGCGGGCCACCTCGGCGATGGCCCGGTCCGGAACGAGCAGCCACGTCGTGCCAGCGGCTGGAATCGACTCCCCCCGCCCCACGCCCGTCACCGCGAGGCCGGCCCCCCGGAGTGCGTGGAGCACCGTGCGCCCGAGCCGCCCCCGTCCGACGATGGCGATCGAACGCGGATCCATGCGTGACGCTATCCGCGGCTCGTTGCGTTGACACGGCCCCGGTCGAACAGTAGGACACCGGGATGTCCGATCCGAAGCGCGTGGAGCGCGTGCGGAGCGAGCTCTCCGCCGTGCTCGCCGAGGTCCTGCTGCGCGGCGTCAAGGACCCGCGCGTGGGGAACGTGAGCATCACGGACCTTCGGCTGTCGCCGAGCCTCGATTCGGCCCGCGTCCGGTTCCTCTCGCTCGGCGGGAAGAAGGACGTACGCGAGGTCCAGGCCGGCCTCCAGGCGGCGTCCGGCTTTCTCCGCCACGAGATCGGCAAGCGCATGCGGTTGCGCATCGTGCCGGAGCTCCTCTTCGAGCCCGACACGCAGTTCGACCAGGCGGTCGAGGTGACGCGGATCATCGAAGAGCTCGACATCCCGCCCGACACCGAGGACAAGGTCCGAAGGCAAGAATGAATCCGGCGTTCCTGGTCATCGACAAACCGGCCGGAATCACCTCCCACGACGTCGTGGCGATGGTGCGTGCCGTCACGGGCCTCAAGAAGGTCGGGCACACGGGTACGCTCGACCCGTTCGCGACGGGCGTGCTCCCGCTCGCGCTCGGCGCGGCGACGCGGCTCATCTCGTTCCTCGACGAGGACCTCAAGATCTACGACGCGCGCGTGCAGCTGGGAAGCGCGACGGACACGGGCGATCCGACGGGCACCGTGGTCCGCACGGCCGACGTCCCCGAGCTGACCGATGCCCGAATCGCGGAAGCGCTCGCGGGGTTCCGTGGCGTGCGCATGCAGGCGCCCCCGAAGTACTCCGCCGTGAAGGTGCAGGGGAAGCCGCTCTACCGCTACGCGCGGGAGGGCATCGACGTCGAGGCCGCGCCGCGTCCGACCCGGATCGACGGCATCGAGCTGCTCGACCGGGGCGGCGACTGGCTCCAGGTGCGGATCGAATGCGGCCGGGGGACCTACGCGCGCGTGCTGGCCGACGAGATCGCGCAGGCGCTCGGCACCGCCGGTCATCTCCAGGAGCTCCGCCGCACGCGGAGCGGTCCATTCCACGAGGGCCAGGCGCTGTCGCTCGAGCGACTCAGCGAGATCGTCGCCGAACGGTCCGACTGGTCCGCGGTGCTGCGTCCATCGAGGGGCGCCGAGCGCGTGAAGTGGCGGTCCCGGGACGAGGTCGCCCAGGCACTGGCGGCGCACACGCTCGCCCCGGCCGAGGTGCTCTCGCAGCTCGCGCGGATCGAGGTGTCCCCCGCGCACGTCGGCCTGATCGAGCGCGGCGAGGTCCCGGCGGGGGACCACCCGCCGGAGAGCCGTGTGGGCGATCTGTTCCTGCTCCTGCGGCCCGATGCTTCGCTCCTCGCGATCGCTCGCCGGGAGCCCACGGGGCCGAAGATCGCGCGACTCGTCCCGAAGCGTTGAACTACGATCCGCGCTCGGCCACGAACGTCCGGATCAGCGGCACGAGGAGGAGGATCGTGATCGCGACCATGATCACGGCCGCCGCCACCCGGAACCGGTCGATCCAGTCGATGATCGGCGTGAGGTCGTCGGCGAACGCGCCGCCGACGAGCAGGTAGAGGTTCGCCGTGATCAGGGCCGCGATCCCATCGAACGCCACGAACCGCGCGAGCGGCACATCGGTCGCACCGGCGAAGAAGAACCCGGGGAAGCGCAGGCCCGGCACCTGGCGGCAGAAGACGATCGCCCCGGCACCGTAGCGACCGTAGAAGCGCTCGATCCATTCGATGCGTTTCTGACCCGTGAATCGCGTGATCCAACCCGTGGGCTGGAGGCCGACGCGACGACCGAGCGCCCAGACGGCGGTGTCGCCGATCAGGACGCCGAAGTACGCGACGAGGAACGCGACGCCGTAGGGCGTCCCCTCGCGCGCGACGAGCACGCCGAGGATCAGCAGGCTCACGTCCTCCGGGACGGGGAAACCGAAGGGTGCGAGGAGCAGGGCTACGAAGATCGCCGCGGGTCCGTACTCCTGGAGAGTCTCCACACCGGCACCCCTCGACGCACACGCTCACACGCGTGGTGGCGGAGTGCAACGAATCGAGGTCAATCGCCCGGGTTTCCTTGACCCGCGAGGGCGGGTCGGCGAAGGGTTCGGCGATGTGGACCGTGCGCGCCGAAGGGATCGACGAGATGCGCGCGCTCGCCCGGGCGCTGGGGGAAGTGGCGCCGGCGCGGATGGTGGTGGCCCTCGTCGGACCGCTCGGGGCGGGCAAGACGACGTTCGTCCAGGCGCTGGCAGGCGGAATGGGAATTGCCTCGCCGGTGGTGAGCCCGACGTTCACGATCCTCGCCGAGATCGACGAGCGTCTCCTGCACGGCGATCTCTACCGGGTGGAGCCGCACGAGCTCGCCGGCATCGGTTTCGAGGAGACGGTGCTCGACTGGCCAGGCGTCGTCGCGATCGAGTGGGCCGACCGTGCGGCCGGAACGCTTCCCGACGATCGCATCGAGGTGCGCATCGATCGTCCCCTCGTGCACGTCGAGGCGACGGGCACCGTCCACGGCGCGATCGTCGAGCGGTGGCGCCAGCGCCATGGAGCGTGAACGGATCGCGTGGCTCTCGCTCGCGCTGCTGTCCGCTCTCCTGTTCGTGCTCGTTCGACCGATGCTGCATCGCGCGCCCGTGGTGCCCGCGGATCTCACGAGTGACGACCGGCTGGCGCTCGGTCTCGCGATCGACGTCAACGTCGCGAGCGCCACCGAGCTCGAGTCGATCCCCGGCATCGGCCCGACGCGTGCCGCCGCGATCGTGGCCGACCGCGAGCGTGTCGGCCCGTTCGAAGACGTGGACGCGCTCGAGCGCGTGAAAGGCATCGGCCCGTCCACCCTCGAGTCCATCCGCCCCTACGTGGAGGCGGGACGAGGCGGCGACGAGGACGAGTGACTTTGTCCTCGCGGGGGAGGAAAGAGTCGCGACACGAGTGATTGCGACCACTCCGCGCTCGTCTCTGGGCTCACCGCGCCCAGGCGGATCAGGTTCGGCACGCGTGGGGCGAGATCGGCGGCGTTCCAGTCGAGCAGCGGCCCCGAGTCCACGGCGTCGTTCAGCACGACCGCGCGCACCGTGAGGCCTGCGCGTGCGACGGCGTCCACCGTGAGGATCGTGTGGCTCAAGGCACCGAGCCGGTTGCGCGTGACGACGACCACCGGCAGTCCGAGCGCGCGCGCGAAGTCCGACACGCGATGCGTCGCGTCGAGCGGCACCTCGAATCCGCCGACGCCTTCGACCACCAGCACCCCCGGCTGATCGAGGACCCACCGGATGGCACCACCGACGTCGACTGCGGAGCCGGCCTCGCGGGCCGCGCGGTCCGGCGCCGCGGGCGTGGGAAAGCTCTGGAAGACGCGCGGCTCGTGAGCTGCCGCTTCTCCCAGCAAGAGCGCGTCCGCCCCCGGACCGGGAGCACCGGTGGCGAATGGTTTCAGAGCCGAGACCGAGAGCCCGCGTGCACGCAGGCCGCGCGCGATCAGAGCGCTCACGACCGTCTTGCCGACGTCGGTATCGGTGCCGGTGACGAACACGCCGCGGATCATTCTTCGCCGGCCGACTCCCCCGTGGAGGGGCCCGGCGAGGGGCGGCTCTTCCGGGGGGCGATCCGATCGAGCGCCTTCTCGGTCGTCTTGAGGATGCCGCCCGCGAACGCGCGCACGCCTTCCGTCAGGGCAGTCTCGCTCTCGGCGGGATGCGGCTCCTCCGACGGGTGACGCGCCTCCTCCCACGCCTTCGCCGGATCCTCGGGATGCGCGCGAAGTCCCTGACCGACCGCGTGCAAGAAGCGACCCACGCGCTCGCCCGCGTCCTCGATCACCTTGTCCGCGTCGGCCGACACCGTGGGCTTGTCGGGATCGATCGGGACGCCGGTGACCTTCTCGCCGAGGAGCCGCGTGAGCACGCCACCGACGACGTGCGAGACGTGCTCGACGCCTTCCTCGAGCTCCGAGCGCCCGCGCTTCTTCTCGCTCATCGCAGTCGCCACTCCTCGCCGTCTCTCATCACCTCGCCGCGTTCCTCGAGCCACTGGAGATGGCACAGCACCTGGCGCGCCGCGACGCCGAGGTACGACGGCGGAATCTCGACGTACACGTGCGCCGCGATCGCCGCCGGATCGGCGGGGCCGAGCACGCGGAGCGCAGCGCGGAACTGCTCGGTCCGCTCGTGCCGGTGCGCGATGTAGTAGGCGAGCACCGGCGAGCCGGGCGCGAGCACGGGCCCGTGCGCCGGCAGGAGTCGCGCGGGATCGAGCCGCAGGAGCCGGTCGAGTGTCGCGAGGTAGAGCGCGAGCTCGCCGTCCGGTGGATCGAGGACGATCGTTCCGACGCCCGCGACGATGTCGCCCGCGACGATCGTGTCGCCGCGGCGGAGGCAGAGGTGTCCCGGTGCGTGTCCCGGCGTGAAGATCGGATCCCACGGCGCGCCGTCGTCGACCGGGATCGCGTCGCCTTCGTCGATCACTTCGTCGACGGAGAACGGAACGAGCCCAGCCGTCTGGGCGTGCGCGAGGATCGGCGCTCCCGTGCGTGCGCGCAGATCGTCCGCACCCGACACGTGGTCGCGGTGGTGATGCGTGAGGAAGATCGCACGCACGGTGACACCTTCGAGTGCGTTCGCCAGCGCCTCCTGCTCCTCGGGCCAGGGGCTCGCAGGATCCACGACGACGACCTCGCGCTCGCCGAGCACCCACGCGTTGGTGTGCGTCGCGGGCGGCAGGGTCGGCGTGCGGACGGGAAAGACGCGCACGCCCGACACCACGGATTCGAGCTGCCTGGTCACCGTCGACTCCTCCACTCGCAGGATCCATCACATTCCGCGAACGGACCCGCCGCGCCCCGACCATGTTTCATGGTGAGGTGAACCGCCCTCTCGTGCGACCCGCGCGCGGACGCGCAACCCGCCCGCCAAGGTCCTCCTGGGTGGACCTGTCCTGCCATCCGAGCCCGCTCGCGCTCCGCCAGGTCCACCCAGGGGGTCCTGACCGCCCACCGTGTCGGCGGCGCTACGCCGGTGGCGCCCAGCGCCGCAGGCTCGGCGGGCAACGGGGGTCGGCCGCGAGTCGCGCGAGATCCGCCGGCTCGTCGATGTCGTACGAAGCGGGGAGGTGAGCAACCGTGAGATCCGCGGCGCGGGCCCGGGCCAGCGTGGTCGCGTGCACGGCAGGCGTCGACCAGGGAATCGACTCGAACAACGCGGGCGTCGATCGCGCCGTGCCCACGAGCCAGTAGCCCCCGTCGTCGGCGGGGCCGAGGACGACGGGCTCGGGCCGCGCCATCGCGTCGGCGATCCACTGCGGGTCGATTGCGGGCGCGTCCGTGCCGATCGCGACCCGACGCTCGTCGCCGAGCGCCTCGATCAATCGCTCCCCGAGGCCGCCGTTCGCCTGGGCGAGCACGTCGAATCCGAAGTCGCGCGCGAGCGAGGCCACCGGTCCCGGCGCGCGCGCGTCGAGTCGAACGATCACCGGGAGCCCGACGGCGCCCGCGATCCGGAACGTCACGTCGACGAGGGCGAGATGAAAGGCCGCCGCGCCGTCGGCGCCGAGCGTCGGAACGAGCCTTGTCTTCACCTCGCCGGCGATCGCCTCCTTCGTCATCACGACGATCATCGCGTGCGGTACCGGAGCGTCGCGACGACGATGCGTCCGCCAGCGCGGAGCGCGCCTTTCAAGTTTCCGCTGATCTTCGACTCGCCGTGCCGTCTCGGTCGGTACGACACGGAAACCTCGCGCACGCGCAGTCCGCGCCGGACCGCCTTCATCTGCATCTCGACGTTCCACCCCCACGTCGGCTCCTCCATTTGCAGGAGCAGGAGCGCTTCCATGCGGATGGCACGGAACGGTCCCATGTCGCGGTAGCGGTGACCGGTGAACCGCTCGATGAGGTGCGTCGCGAGCACGTTGCCGAAGCGCTGCACCGACGTGAGCGCGTCGGGCTCGGCTCGCTCGGTGCGATCGCCGAGCACCATGTCGGCTTCGCCCCGCAGGATCGGATCGACGATGACCCCGAGGTCCGACACGTCCGTCGATTCGTCGGCATCGAGGATGACGAGGACCTCCGGCTCGAACGGCACGGCGGCACGGATCCCGGCGAGACAGGCCGCGCCATACCCGCGCCGCGGCTCCGAGATCACCACCGCGTTCGGCCGCTTCGCGAGCGCCCGTTGTGCGACCTCCACGGTGCGGTCCTTGCTCCCGTTGTCGACGACCGCGATGCCCTTCACCACGGGCAACGACGCGATCACGGCACCGAGGCTCTCCTCTTCGTCGAGCGCCGGGATCACGACGAAGACGTCGGGATAGAACGGGGACAGTCGTGCTCCGTCGGGGGTCCGGGGAGCCGACATCTTATTACTGCCGAACCGTGGCGACGCGACCTACCCACAGGCAACGTGGGGCCGCTGGAGAATCGACGATGGGCCTGGCACTTCGACTCCTGATCGCTGTAGGCCTGCTGCTCGCGGGACCTGCTTCGGCGCAGGACCCTCAGAAGAATCCGTTCCGCGTCGAGGTGACCGATCTCACCCTGGCGCCCGGCGCCTCCGGCAACGTCGCGGTCTCCGTCATCGTGCCGCGCGAGTACCACGTGTACCGCGACATGATGCACGTGAAGGTCCTCGACGCCCACGGGCTGACGGTCGGGGAGCCGAACTTCCCACCGGGCCGCAACCTGCCCGACCCGTCGAACCCCGCGCAGACGCGCGAGATGTACGACATGGACGTGGTGATCGACGTCGCGGTGACCGCGCCGTCGAAGCCCGGCACCTACGATCTCGATCTCGAGATCGCGTACCAGGGGTGCAAGAAGACGCTCTGCTGGCTCCCCGCCGTCGAGGAGCAGACGTCGAAGGTCACCGTCGCAGAAGGTGCGAAGGGGACGGCCGAAACGGAAGCGCTGCCGTTCTCGGTGAAGCCGGGCGCCGCCGCGCCGGGACTCGCCGTGATCGACGTGTCGGTGAAGGAGCCGTGGCACGTCAACCGCGACTTCCTCACCGTCCGCCTCGACGAAGGCAGCGCCTACACCCTCGGCGATCTCGATGCGCCTCCGGGCGTGAAGTACGAGGACGCCGCCACAGGGCTGACGCGGATGGACCTCGGCGGTGATTTCACGATCCGCGTTCCCGTGTCCGGGCCGCCGGGCCGCGTCGAGCTTCCCGTGATCGTGATGCTCCAAGCGTGCAAGAAGGAGCTCTGCAAGTTGCCCGAGGATCTGCGCGTCACGGTGCCCGTCGACGTGGGCGCTGTCGCCGCCGTCGCCTCCGTTGCCCCGCCGGAGATCCAGACGCAGGGAAGCGCGTTCGACAAGGCGCGCGACAGCGGCATCGTGTTGCTGCTCGGGACGGTCTTCGCCGCCGGCTTCGCCGTGAGCCTCACGCCGTGTGTGCTTCCGATGGTGCCGATCACGATCGGGATCATCGGCGCGCGCAGCGCCGGGAGCCGAGCGAAGGCCATCGCGCTGTCCGCGACCTACGTCGCGGGTCTGGCGCTCGTGTACTCGGTGCTCGGGATCGTGGCGGGCTTCACGGGCATGATGTTCGGCGCCTGGATGCAATCGATCTGGGTCGTCGGCGCCATCTCGCTCTTCTTCGTGATCATGGGCGCCGCGATGTTCGGCTTCTTCGACATCGGCCTCCCGTCGGCGCTCCAGACGCGGCTCTCCCAGATCGGCGGCGGCGGCGGCTTCGGCGGTGCGTTCGTGATCGGGATGGTCGGCGCGCTCGTCGCGGGACCGTGCTCGGGACCCGTCCTCCTCTCGATCATCGCGCTCATCGGACAGAAGGGCGAGGTCGCGCTCGGCGCGCTCTTGATGGTCGTCTTCTCGATCGGGATGGGGCTCATCTTCCTCGCGGCCGGCGCGTTCTCGACGACGCTCCTGCGGCCCGGCGCGTGGATGGACACGGTGAAGAAGTCGTTCGGGATCGTCATGTGGATCGGTGCGATCTATTTCCTGGCCCCGCATCTCTCGGCGACGACTACGGCGCTCGTCACGTCCGCGATGCTCATGGTCACCGCGACCTTCGCGTGGCCCGCCGACGAGAGCGAGGGCTTCTGGATCGCGCGCACGCGCAAGCTCTACAGCGTCGTCGGCGGTCTCGTCGCCGCGTACCTGCTCGTCGGCGTGCTCGCGACGAAGGGCTTCATCTTGCCGCCGCTCCAGCTCACGGCCCCTGCCGCGCAGGGACCCGCGGCGGCGGGGACGCGCATCGCGTGGTCGAACGATCACGACAATGCCATCGCGCTCGCGCAAGCCCAGAACCGTCCGCTGCTCATCGACTTCACCGCGGACTGGTGCGCCGCGTGCAAGGAGCTCGAGCACTTCACGTACACGGATCCCCAGGTGATCGCCGCGAGCATCAACATGGTGCCGGTGATGATCGACGCGACCGACGGATCCGATCCGCGCGTGAAGGCGCTCCTCGAGAAGTACGAGGTGCGCGGGCTCCCCACCGTGAAGTTCCTCAAGCCGGATGGCCAGCCACTCGAGCACCTCACCGTCACGGGCTTCCTGAAGGCGGACGAGTTCCTGCCGCGCATGGAGGCCGCGCTTCGCGGAGCGGGATGACCCCCGCTGGCGGCCGCGGTCCGCTCGCGTGGCAGGCGATCGCCGACGAAGGGCGGCTGCCCGTGATGCTCGTGCGGCACGGCCAGACCGCGTGGAACATCGAGCGACGATTCCTCGGGCGCGCGGACGTGCCGCTCGACGCGGACGGCATCGCGCAGGCCGAACGTCTCGCGGCGCACATCGCCGGCGTTCCCGCGAGGTCGATCGCGACGAGCCCGCTGCGTCGCGCGCGCGCCACCGCCGACATCCTCGCGCGCGGTCGATCGCTCGCCGTCGAAGAGGAGCCGGCGCTCGTCGAGCTCGATCAAGGCGAGCTCGAGGGGAAGCAGGCGGAGGAGGTGCTCGTCCCGCACGCGGCGTTCTTCGATGCGTGGCGCGCGGACCCGACGGACGTCCGGGTCCCCGGCGGCGAGACGCTTCGCGAGTGCCAGGCCCGCTCCGTGGCGGCCCTCACGGCGATCGCCGAGCGGCACGGGCCCGGATCGCCCGTTCTCGTGGTCACCCATCAAATGGTGATCGCATCGCTCGTGTTGGGTGCGCTCGGTCGGCCGCTGGGCGGCTTCCGCGACGTGAAGCTCACGAACACCGCCGTCACCGTCCTGGCCTACGACGGGCGGTTCCACGTCGAGTGCGTCGGCGCCTGCGACCACCTGTAGATCGCCGCGTAGCTTGGCCCGAAATGCGCCAAAGTGTCGTCAATACGATGCCTTCGGGAGGGCTCGGGACCGGTTCCGAGCCCGACCGACCGGGCGAGCCGCGCAGCGGCGAGTCCCGGCTTCACAAAATCCCAGCCAGGGCCGCGGTAGCATGCGCTATCGTCGCTCCGCTCCCCCCGAGAGGTGAACGTGTCGAAGCACGACGACCCGGTATCGGGCGTTCGGCCCGGTCTCGATGCCGAGACCACCCCGCCGCCCCTAGGCCTGGATGCCTTCGACCCAGTCGACGAGGACGACGAGCTCGTCGAGGATCTGCGCACGGTGCGCATGCGCGCGCCCCAACGGCGCACCATCCAGTCCGACATCCCGGGGACCTTCGGGGTGGACCCGACCGACGCCCCCGATGTGGGCTTCGACCCCGAGCCCGGTCTCGACACGGAGCCGATCGAACGTCCCCCCGCGGTCCACGAGGTCGCGCCGCCCCCGCGCGAGCCCAACCCGTCCATCCTGGACCGGGCCGTGCGCCCGAAGTCCGCGCTCGACGCAGCGCGCGAAGCGGCCGAGCGGGAAGCGAGCGCCGGTCGGGTGATCGCGACCGCCGCACGTGGCTCCGAGCGGGCCGGCGCCGACGTCGTGCGCGCGGCGATCGCCCGGGACCTCGGTGGTGCGGGCCAGATCTTCGTCCTCGAGACCCACGTGGTGAGCCCCGGACCGCTCGCTCGAGCGCAACCGGGGACCCTCGATCGCGAGATCCTGAAGGCCCTCTGGCGCGGCCACCGGGCGAAGTTCCTGTCCGACGGCAACCTCGAACGCGCGGCGACGGCCACGACCGTCGTCCAGGCGCTCGATCAAAAAGCATCGCTCGCGGTCGCGCGCGTCGTCGCCCGGGGACGGGATCACCTGGCGTTCGTAGACGTCGATTCGCGGCGGGTAATCGCCTGTCTCGCGGACGCGTACGCGCTGGCCACCGCCGCCGCTGCGCACACCGCCAAGCACTGACCGGCCGCGCGCCACCGGCGACGTCCCTTGTGGTAGAAACGGGGAAGGGGACCCGGAGGATCATCCATCGGAAGAGACTCCGGCCGTCGACCGCAGGGGCGCAACCGGGATGGATGATTCGGACAGGACACAGATCCGGGAATTGAAGGACCTGATCGGTCCGGCAAAGCCCGAAGCGCGGCAGGCCTATCTCCTCGTGATGGCCGGGTCGGAGATGGGCCACATCCACCCGATCCAAGGCAGCACGACCGTGATCGGTCGCTCGCGCACGGCACAGCTCATGATCGAGGATGCCGGCGTTTCGCGAAACCACGTCGAGATCCTGACGTCGGCGGACGGCGTCGTGATGGTCCGCGATCTCGGCAGCACGAACGGCAGCCTGCTCAATGGCACACCGCTCACCGCGGAGCCGTCCCCGCTGAAGGACGGCGATCGGATCCAGGTAGGGACGTCCGTGCTCCTGAAGTTCTCGTACGGCGATCAGTACGACGAGACCTTCCAGAAGCACCTGTACTCGTCCGCCGTTCGCGACGGGCTGACCGACGCGTACAACAAGCGGTACCTCATCGAGCGAATGGAGCAGGAGTTCGCCAACGCCGCGCGACACAAGACCTTCTTGTCGATCGTCGTCATGGACCTCGACCACTTCAAGTCGATCAACGACACGCACGGCCATGCCTGCGGCGACTACGTGCTGAAGACGATCGCGAAGGCGATCGCGAAGAGCATGCGCAAGGAGGAGGTCTTCGCGCGGTACGGCGGCGAGGAGTTCGTCGTGCTGCTCCGCGAGACGGATCTCGCCAAGGCCGGGATCTTCGCTGCGCGGATCCTGAAGCTCGTGTCGGGCACGGCGCTCGAGTGGGAGGGCAAGACGCTCCAGGTGACCGTCTCGCTGGGGGTTGCGTCGACGTCGCACGGGTCGTTCGCGTCCGTCAGCGCGCTGTTCGAGCGTGCGGACCAGTTGATGTACCAGGCAAAGCGCGGCGGCCGGAACAGGTTCTGCCACGATGGCTAGAGGGCCGCGGCGCGCCTCTCCGCCCGGAAGGGCCTCGCAGGAGGTCCGTTCGGAGGCACCGACCGTCAACACGGAGTTCCCTCCGCCGGCGGAGAACGACGACGAGCCGACGCCGGGTCCGGCGCAGAGCGGGGCCTACGCGCGATCGGCGCTCGACGCGACGCAGGATCTCGACCTCAAGGATCTCGTCGATCAGGAGAGCCGAGCGCGGCAGGCCTGCCTCACCGTGGTGGCCGGCAAGCAGCGCGGGCAGACGTTCGTGCTGCCGCTCGGAACGACGTCGATCGGGCGCGCGCCGGGCGCGAACCTGCTCGTGGACGAGGCCGGTGTGTCCCGCCGGCACGTCGACGTGATCGTCCTGCCCGAGGAGCAGGTGATCCTCAAGGACCGCAACAGCACGAATGGAACGCTCGTCAACGGCGACGTCGTGAAGAACGAGTCGCGGGCGCTCAAGGACGGCGACAAGATCCAGATCGGATCGGCGTTCCTGATCAAGTTCTCCTACCAGGACAAGCTCGACACCTCGGCCCAGCAGCACCTCTACGATTCGGCCGTCCGCGACGCGCTGACGGGCGTGTACAACAAGCGGTACCTCGACGAGCGCGTGGACCAGGAGTGGGCGGCGCACGTGCGGTACAAGACGCACATCTCGCTCCTGATCCTCGACGTCGATCACTTCAAGCGGATCAACGACACGCTCGGGCATTCGGCGGGCGATCGCGTTCTGCGCCACGTGGCGCACACCATTCAACGCAGCCTCCGCAAGGAGGAGGTGTTCGCCCGCTACGGGGGCGAGGAGTTCGTCGTGCTCCTTCGCGAGAGCACGCTCGAGGCCGCCGAGCAATGCGCCGAGCGCATGCGGGCGCTCGTCGAGAGCACGACCGTGCCGTGGGAGGACGAGCTCGTGCGGGTCACGATCTCGCTCGGCGTCGCGACCACCGCCGCGCTCCCGGCCGATTCGGCGAAGGGACTACTCGCTCGCGCGGACGAGCACCTCTACCAGGCGAAGCAGGGCGGACGGAACCGCTGGGTGTCCGACGGCGTGATCGTTCCGCCCTAGCCCGGAACCGGAAGACGGCGCACGCCGACGTCGGCCAGAACGACGAGGACCGCGAGCAGGAACAGCAGCCCGCGCAGCGGATCGCGCGACGTGCGCGTCGCGACGCCGGCGGTGAGCGCCCCCGGATCGGGATCGACGGTGCCCCCGGTCACGGCCGCGATCCGCTCGGCGATCGCGCGGTTCTCGAGCGGGTGGCGGAGCTCGGTGGGGAAGGGCGGGCTCGCCTGGGCCTCGAGGGCGAGCGCCGCCTGCGCCTCGCTCCCGGGCACCTCGACGCGGGCGAGGAGCGGGCCGTCCCAGGGGACGACGGCCGTGTACGTCCCCGGGGCCCTCTCGACGAGCGGGGCCTCGCGGTCGCCGCTCCGTCCCGACATGCGCGCGAGCGGCAGGAGGCCCGCGCGCGGGACGCCCAGCGCATCGCGCGCGACGAGTCGGATCGCTGCACCCTCCGGTCGTGGATCGATCTCGAGCGACGCATCCTTCCGGGGCCGCCGGCGCTCGAGGTCCGTGAGCAGGCGATCGAGCCACGGCACGGAACCCCAACCCTCCGTCCAGCCTCCGCCGAGCTCCGTGGCGAGCACCGCTGCGCTGCCGAGCCCGTAGCGCCACGAGGCGAGCAGCGCCTTGTCAGCATCGGCGGTCACGAGCGCGAGGTCGGCGGTCGAGCGCGCCTCGGCCTGGTTGAGCCCGCCGATCAGCGCACTCCAATCGGTGCCCTCGCAGATCGGGCTCGTCGGGATGCAGCGCACGGCGTGCGTCTCGTCGCGCGCGTTCTTCTGGACGACCATCACGGTCTCGTCGACGAGGATCTTGGGAAGCTCGTCGTCGTTGCGCACCAAATAGAAGCGTCCCGCGGTCTGACGCGCGATCTCTTTCAGCTCGCTCGTCTCGGCCTCCGCGCTCAGGGCCACCGTCGACACGGTGATGCCTGCTTTCGCGATCGCCGCGATCGTCGACACGTTCTGTTGCAGTCGCGAGAGTCCTTGCCCGTCGGTCAGGAGGATCGCGTGCTTGGTCATCGCGTCCACGCCCCGCAACGCGTCGCCCGCGGCCCGGACGGCCGGGTAGATGTCGGTCCCGCCCTGGAGCGTGATCGCCGACACCGCCTCGCCGACGGCGGCCTTGTCGCTCGCCGACACGATGGGCGCCACCCACGTGGGGAAGTCGCTGAAGCCGAGCACGCCGACGAGCGAGCTCGGTGAGAGCACGTCGAGGCTCTGGAGGATCGCGGTCTTGGCGAGCTCCATCTTGCGCATGCGGAGCATCGAGTCGGATCGATCGACGACGTACACGAGCGCCACCGGCGCCGGCGCCGGGCGCTTGTCGTCGGGGAATCGCACGGGGAGCGAGCGCTCGAAATCGTCCCACCACGGCGCTTCGGATCCGAGCCCTGCCGGACCGCCCGCCAGGAGCAGGGTCCCCCCTTCGCGCGCCACCCATCGCGACAGGCGGAGCGCATCGTCCGCGGACCACCCGGTGACGTCGGGTCCCGAGACGATCGCGGTGCCGCCCGGCGCCAGCGCGGGAGGCCAGCCCGAAGAGCGCGCCGACCGCCCCTGCGCCTTCAGCGCTTGGACGATCGCGTCGGCGTGGAGCCCCGACACGATCGTCGGCGCCGCGGAGCGCACCACCATCCATGCCTCGATCGCGTCGTCCTCGGTCCACGGACTTCCGTCGAGGTGCACCGCGTAGCGAACGATGCGCGCGCCGGCGGCGGGGGCGGAGAAGCGGAGCGCGCGCTCGGTCCTGCCCGGCGACACGGGGACGGACTCACGAAGGATCGATCCGCTGTCGACCTCGAGCGTCACCGTCGCGGTGACCGTGCTCTCGATGGAGACCGTGACCTCGACCGAGGAGCCTTCGCGGACCTCGAGCGGTGCGGCAACCGCCGCCAGCGCGACGTTCTCGGGATCCTCCGACGGAACGAGGGGGAAGACGCGAACGCCCTGCGCCGCGAGCGGCTGAGCGAGCGCGGCTGGATCGCTCGCCGCCGTGTGCGCGCCATCGGTCAGGAGGAGCACGTCCTTCGTGCGCGCCGGCGGCGCCAGCGCCGCGGCGGCGTAGACGAGCGTCGAGAGATCGGTTCCGTCCTCGCCGTCGCCGTGCTCGACCCGAGCTGTCGCCGCGCGCGGCACGGACTCGATCAGCGCGCGGGCCCGCGCCTCGAGGGCCTCGCGACGTCCGGCCGGGAGACTCGACGATCGATCGATGGCGACGACGACCGAGAGATCCGGCTCGTCCTCGAGGTCGACGGGCTCCGCCATTCCGACGATGGCGAGCGCACACGCGACCATCCGCCCCGACACGGCCACGAAGTTGCGGATGCGCTCGCCGCGAGAAGCGAGCGGCAGCCGCAGCGCCAGGAGGGGAAGCAACAGCAGGAGCCACAGGACGATCGGGCGCTCGAAGACGATCTGCATCGCGGGCTCAGAGCGGCGCGACGAAGAGCTCGGCGGCGAGCAGGAGGATGGCGAGCAGTGCGGCGAACGATCGGTGGCCAGTCTCCGGCACGGGCGCCTCCGGTGCCTCGGGGCCGCCTTCGCCGGCGACCGAGGATCCGTGCTCGAGAGGATCGGGTCCGACCGCGACGAGTCGCGATCCCGTCGGGTCGGTCAGCCGGTAGATGCCGACGGGCAGGTGCGTCTCGCGCAGCGCGGCGAACGTGTCCGGAGCGTCGAGCCGCTCGACGATCGTCGGGACGTCCTTCGCGAGCGCGATCGCGGACGCCTCGGGGACGGGATCGGCGGCCTGGACCATCGTCTGGCTCCGCGCCCAGACGAGCGCCTGGTAGAGCATCTCCGGAAACGCCGCGGTGAGCGGCAGGTCCGAGCGCAGCAGATCGAACCCGAACACCACGGCGCCGGGCGCGCGATCGTCCGAAACGACGATCGGACCCTCCGCGGTACGCGCGAGCACGGACCCGCCCGGAGGGGTGGAGAGGACGGTGGCCGACTGGATCTGGAGCGAGCGGAGCGGCACGCCGTCGAAGACGGGATGGTCGAGCGACCAGCGGAGCACCTGCGGCCGCTCGAGGAGCGTGCTCGTGGTCCAGCCCGCCGGCGGCGCGAAGTGGAGCGAGGGCACCGCGAGGGGCGCCCGGGGCGCAGCGCGGTCGTAGATCGCGAGATCGGCGTCGAGGCCTCGCTCGTTACCCGGGCGATACCGCCGCACCTCGAGGTCGGGGAGCACCCCGAGCGCCGCGTCGAGGTACCGGTTCGGCGGCCCGACGACAGCGATCCGCGCGCTTCTCACCGCCGGCAGGACCGCGACGGCGCGATCGTTGGGCGCGTAATCGTCCCCGCCATCGAGCGTCGCCTCGATCCATGTGCCCGGGACGGGTCGGATCGAGACGGTCTTGCGCACCGTCTCGCCGGCCGCGAGCTCGAGATCGAGATCGCCGACGGTTCCCTGATCCGTCCGGAGTGTGACGCGGCGTTTCGCCGGCGCGCCGTGGTCGGTCGCCGTGAGCGCGATGAGCACGCGCGCGGGGAGACCGGGTCCAGCTGCGACGGACAGCGAGTCGATCCCCACGTCCTGCGCTGCGGGGCCCGCGACACGCGTCGGCGCGTCGAGCTCGTCGTGGGGTCGATCGCTCACGACGACGGGATCGGCGCCGAGCGATCGCGCGAGGCGGACCGCGGCCGCGAGGTCCGCGTGCGGCGCCGTCGCGACGATTCGGGGGACGGCCCGGAGGCGTTCGGCGTCGGTCGCGCCGGCCGCCGCGAGGAGCACCGGACCCTCGGTCGCCAGGATGATGGGCCCTGTCGTCGATGCCGCGATGGCCCGAGCGGCTTCGATCCGCCCGGGGGTTCCCATCGACCGCGATCCATCGACCACGATCGCGAGCGGTCGCTCCGATGGGGCGTCGGTCGTCGGCGTTTCGATGGACCGCAACGCGATGGCGAGGAGGCCCACCCCGACGATCTGGAGCGCGAGCGCCAGGAGCTCCCGCCAGAACGGGCGGACGCGTTTCTGGAGCGCCTCGCGAAACAACGCGAGCGAGGGCACCACGTGCCGGCGAGCGCGGCGCCGCAAGAGGAACCAGAGCACGAGGACGAACGACGCCGACACGAACAGGAGACCCGCTTGCGCGGGGCTCAGCGCGACGCTCATCGCAGGATGCCGCGCGTGCGGAAGAGGCCGAGCACGAGGTGCTCGAGGTCGGTGGGTGCCCCCGTCACGGTCTGGACGAGCGGGACGCCGCGCGCCCGGCAGTAGCGCTGCACGCGCTCGCGCTCGTCGCGGATCCGCTTCCGCACCGCCGCCATCTCGGCGCGCGTGACGCCGCGCAGGATCTCCCCCGTCTCCCCGTCGACCAGATCGATCTGCTCCCCCCCGAGCGGTAGCTCGATCTCGCCGTGCGTCTGGAGGTGCACGATGCCCACGTCGTGGCGCTCGTGGAGCAGGTGGTCGGCGGCCTTCGACCAGGCCGGATCCCCGAGGTCGGACACGATCACGACGACGCCGCGCATCGGTCGGAGCCCGAGGAACGAGCGCACGGCCTGGACGATGTCCGTTCCGGGCGCCAGCTCCGCGCCGCGCAGGAGCGGATCGACGCGCAGGACCTCGGAGCGGCGACGGGCGAGCACGTGCGGGCGTCCGAGCTCGCGCGCGAACGGCCAGACGTGCACCTGATCGAGGTTCGAGAGCGCGACGTAGGCGAGCGCGGTCGCGACGAGGCGCGAGACCTCGGACTTCGGATCGCTCGTCGAGGCACCGACCGTGAGATCCATCGAGCGTGACACGTCGACGAGGAGGTGCACGTGGAGCTCGGTCTCCTCCTCGGACAACCGGATCATCAGCTGGTCGAGCCGCGCGTACAGCGGCCAGTCGATCGACTTGAAATCGTCGCCCGGCGTGTAGGGTCGATGGTCGGCGAAGTCGATGCCCGAGCCGAGCCGCCGCGAGCGCGTGCGTGCGGCGAAGCGGCCGGGGTGGACGCGCCGTGTCGCGATGCGGAGGAGCTCGAGCTTGGCGAGGAGCTCCGGTCCGAGGTTCCCGCCGTGCACTACCGGCCCTTCAGCGACCGGCGCGCCGCTTCCGTCGCCTCCGCAATCAGTCCGTCGACGTCGACGTTCTCGGATTCCCCCTCGAAGGAGAGGATCACGCGATGGCGGAGGCAGTCGGCGGCCACGGCGGCGAGATCCTCCGGCGAGAGCACGGGCTGTCGCGCGTCGCCGCGGTCGACGAGCGCCTTCACCTTTCCCATGAGCACCATGGCCTGGACGCCGCGCGGGGAGGCGCCGAAGCGCACGAACTTGCGCACGCTATCGGGCGTGTCGGGGTGCTGGGGATGCGTGCAGAGGAGGATGCGCGCCGCGAGCCGCGCAGTCTCGGGCGACACCGGGACCGCGAGCACGGTCGCGCGCATCTCGTGGATCCTCGCGGCGTCGAGCACCGCCGTCGGCCGGTCGCGCACCGTGCCGGTCGTCCGCTCGAGGATGGCGAGGAGCGCGTCCTCGCTCGGGAGCGTGAGCTTCAGCTTCGCGATGAACCGATCGAGCTGCGCCTCGGGCAGCGGGTAGGTGCCCTCCATCTCGAGCGGGTTCTGCGTCGCGATGACGATGAACGGTTGCGGCAATGCGAGGGTCTCGCCGAGGAGCGTCACCTGTCGCTCCTGCATCGCCTCGAGGAGGGCCGATTGCGTCTTCGGCGTCGCGCGGTTGATCTCGTCGGCGAGGATCACGTTCGCGAAGACGGGACCCTTGTGGAGCGAGAAGTGCTTCCCGCCGCGTTCGTCCTCGACGACGAGGTGCGTGCCCGTGATGTCGGCCGGCATGAGGTCGGGCGTGAACTGGATCCGCGACGCGACCAGGTCGAGCGCTTGCGCGAGGGAGGTGACGAGGCGCGTCTTCCCGAGGCCGGGGAGCCCCTCGAGCAGCACGTTGCCGTCGGCGAAGAGCGCGGCGAGCACACCGTCGACGACGCGATCGAGCCCGACCATGACGCGGTGCACCTGCGCGCTGGCGGCGTGGAACGACTCCTGGAACTCCCGAGGGTTCATGCGCGAAGACTCTCCGTGGGGCGAGCGATCGGCCGCCCCGGGTCAGCCAGCCAGGTGCCGAAGGTAACTCTCCACCCACGACTTCATTCGTGGGTCGGTGGGCTCGCTCTCGAGTGCCTGCTTCGCTTCGGTCACGTACGGAAGGACCTCGGGTCCGAACTGCTCGAACGGGCCCTCGACGGATGCCCGCGCCTCGAGCGCGTCGAACAAGGCCTCTTCTTCGGAAGGAGACAGCGACCCCGGACGGAATTGTCCTCGAACCCGATCGGGATCGCCGCTTCCCGAAGCGGGTTCCGGGGTCGCTGAAACGGGGGTGCCCTCCTGGCCCTGGCCGGCGCCTGCGCCGCCGGGGGACGTCTCGCCGGTTCCACCGCCGCCGCTCTTCGACGAGTTGGGTGGATCCATGGTCTTGGCGAGGGTGCTGGCACCTTCGGAAACTTCTTGCATGTCGGCAGTCGCGCTGAGATCGCTGGACGCGGACGGCTCGCCCTCGGTTTCGTCGCCGCCGCCGAGGCCGAGGTTGGGCCCGCCGCTCTTGCCCGACTCCTTCTGGCTCTTCTTCTCGAACTCCTCGAGCGTGTCCATCAGGCGATCGCGAAGCGTCTTCGCGTACTGCTCGAGGAACTCGTTGTACGAATGCTGGAGCGCCGCGGCGTTCTCGTGCTGGTTCATCTTCGAGCGCTTCGCCTCTCTCGACGCTGCGCGTTGGAAGTTCTGCTGCGCGGTCTTTGCGGGCGAGCTCTCGTCGTGCAGGCTCGTGGTCGAGTCGCGGTTGGGTCCATTCGATCCCGGCGTGGGTCCACTCGCGGCCGCATCGCCCGCCTCTTCGAACGGCGTGCTGCCGCCGAGGATCCGGGCCTTCGCCATCGCCGGGTTCTTCATCTTGTCGAGCGGCATGTACTTGCCGAGCGCCTCGTGGAGCTCTTCGGCGAGCTCCTTCGCGACCGGATCCGCGTCCCACTTCGAGGTCGTGTCGGGCGCCTTCTCCATCGGCGGGAAGAGCGGCGCAGCGACGGCTGCCTCGGGCGCTGGTGCCTCGGGAACCTCGGGCGGCGGCGCGGGGGGCGGAGCTTCGGGCGGCGTGCTCGGAACGTCGAGAACGTCCGGTGCGGTCTCGAGCTCGGTCCGCAGATGTCGGGCCGCGTCCGCGAGCGCGAGATCGCCGCGGTTCCGCGCTTCGTCCTCGAGCGTCCGAAGGTCCGACACGACGGGGCTTTCACCCTTCTCGTCCTCTTCCACGCGTTCCTGCCGCGTCGGCTTCGGGACGATCGCGAGGCACACGGCCGCGACGAGCGCCAACGCGAGCGCGCGCGGTCGGGCGAGCCGGAGCGGCGCTGGTCGCGCGGCCTTCCCGAGCGCATCGAGCGCATCGAGCGCGACGACGTCGGCTGCCGGATGACCGGTCGCACGGAGATGGAGCGCGGTGTCGCAGACCGCGCGGAGCCCGGCGATGCGATCGGCGTGCCGCGCGACGCGGGCGGGAATGGTCGGCCAGAGCGCCGCGAGAGCGACCGCAGCGATCCAGAGCGCGGCGAGCGTCAGCGCCAGCACGGCGTTCCAGCGAGCCAGGATCGCCGAAAGCGGGAGGACCGCCACGATCGTCGCTTCGACGAACGAGAGCGCGCGCTTCCGCCGGACGTCCGCGTCCCAGGGCTTCAGCGCTCGAAGAAGGTCACTCATCGGGTCTCCCTTCTCCTGTAGGCACGCGGCGCCGAGTCGTTAACCACGCACGCTTGCTCTCCGTTGCGGTCGCGCATCGAGCACGGTAGGAGCCCGAGCCCAAGGTCGGGGTGTCGCTTCAACGAGGTCTCCGTGTCCGCCGTGACGCTGCGCAGCTTCGTGTTCCTCGATGCCCTGCAGCCGCAGCTCGCCGCCTTCACCGGAACCACGTGCCGCGGATTCCTCCCGCTCGCCGGCCAGGCATCGCTCTGGGTCGAAACGGCGCCCGGCATGGTGATCAATCGCGTGACGGACATCGCGCTCAAGGCGACGGCGTGCGTGCCCGCCGTCCAGATCGTCGAGCGCGCGTACGGTGTCCTCGAGGTCCACCACGACGACAAGGGCGAAGTGCGGAGCGCCGGCGACGCGATCCTTGCCGGGCTCGAGGCCAAACTCGAGGACCGGGTGCGGCCAAAGGTCGTCTCGCAGACGACCATCCGCGCGGTCGAGCCGTACCAGGCGCAGATCATCAACCGCAATCGCCAGGGGATGATGCTCATCCCGGGACAGAGCCTCTTCATCCTCGAGACCGAGCCGGCCACCTGGGTCGTGGCAGCGGCGAACGAGGCCGAGAAAGCGGCCCACGTCAACCTGGTGAGCGTCCTGCCCTACGGGGCGTTCGGGCGGCTCTGGATGGCCGGCGACGAGAGCGAGATCGACAGCGCGCAGCACGCCGCGATCGGTGCCATCGAAGCGCTGGCGAGGAATTAGGTTCTTCACGACCACGGGAGCGTTCATGGCAGATGCATTGGGAATGATCGAGACCAAAGGCCTGGTCGGCATGGTCGAAGCCGCGGACGCGATGGTGAAGGCCGCGCGCGTCGAGCTCATCGGCTTCGAGAAGATCGGCGGCGGCTACGTCACCGCGATCGTTCGCGGCGACGTGGCGGCGGTGAAGGCCGCGACCGAGGCGGGCGCGCGCCAGGCGCAGCGCGTCGGCGAGCTCGTGAGCGTGCACGTGATTCCGCGCCCGCACGAGAACATCGACGAGGTCCTGCCGCTCGGCCGGCAGAAGGCCAACAACACGAAGAAGTGACATGAAGCTCGGTCGCATCGTCGGAACCGTCGTCTCCACGCGGAAGGCGGAGACGATCGAGAGCCTCAAGCTCTACGTCGTCCGCGATCTCTCGATCGCGATGGCGGATCGCGAGAGCTTCGTGGTCGCGGCCGATGCGGTGGGTGCAGGGGTCGGAGAGGTCGTGCTGTACGCGTCGGGCTCGAGCGCTCGCCAGACCGAGTCGACCGACAAGCGCCCGATCGACGCCACGGTGATGGCGATCGTGGATCACCTCGAGATCGAGGGCGCCTCCGTCTACGACAAGTCGCGAGACGAATAGGAGATGGACGTCCGGCGCGAAGAGGTGGCCGCCCTCGTCGAGCGGGTTCTCGCGCGCATGCGGGAGGGCGAGCCTACGGCGCGGCCCGAGGTGCCTCGCGATCCCCACGGTGCGTACGCCCGCGTCGACGACGCCGTCGCCGCGGCGGAACGGGCGCACCGCACCCTGACGTCGCTTTCGCTCGACAAGCGCAAAGAGATCGTCGCGAGCATCCGACGGCGGACGGCGGAGGCCGTGCATTCGCTCTCCCAGCTCGCGCACGACGAGACGGGCCTCGGTCGCACCGAGGACAAGGTGAAGAAGAACCTCCTCGTGATCTGGAAGACGCCGGGGCCGGAGATTCTCGAGCCCGGTGCGTACACGGGCGACGACGGGCTCACGCTCGTCGAGCGCGCGCCGTACGGCGTGATCGGATCGATCACGCCGTGCACGAACCCGACCGAGACGATCATCAACAACGGCATCGGCATGGTCGCCGGCGGGAACGCGGTCGTGTTCAACACGCATCCGCTCGCGAAGGGCGTGAGCGCCACCTGCATCGACGTGATGAACCGGGCGTCGATCGAGGTGGGTGGACCCGACGACATCGTCACCTGCGTGGCCGATCCGACGATCGCGTCCGCGAACGAAGTGATGCGCCACGCGGGCACCGCCCTCGTCGTGGTGACCGGGGGCGGCGAGGTCGTGAAGGCCGCGATGAACAGCGGCAAGAAGTGCGTGGCGGCCGGTCCGGGAAACCCGCCCGTCGTCGTCGACGAGACCGCCGATCTCGACGTCGCGGCCCGGGGGATCGTGATGGGCGCCTCTCTCGACAACAACATCGTGTGCACCGACGAGAAGGAAGTGCTCGCGGTGTCGTCGATCTTCGACGAGCTCCTGGACAAGGTCGTGGCTGCGGGGGCCGTCCGGATCCGGAACCACCAGATCGCCCGGCTCGAGAAGCTCGTGCTGACGCCCGACAAGGCGCACATCGATCGGAAGTGGGTCGGCAAGTCGGCGAGCGTGCTCTTGAAGGAGATCGACGTTCCGTTCGACGGCGACCCCCGCCTCGTCGTGTGCGAAGTGCCGTTCGATCACCCCTTCGTGCAACACGAGCTCCTCATGCCGATCATCGGGTTCGTGCGGATGAAGGACGTCGACGAGGCGATCGAGCGCGCGGTGCATGTCGAGCACGGCTTCCGCCACACGGCATCGATGTACTCGCGGAACATCGAGTCGCTCCACACCATGGCGCGGGTGATCGATACGTCGATCTTCGTGAAGAACGCGCCGAACTACGCGGGGCTCGGCTTGGGGGGCGAGGGCTACACGAGCTTCACGATCGCGAGCCCGACCGGCGATGGGCTCACCACGGCGCGGACGTTCACGCGCGAGCGGCGCTGCACGCTCGCCGGCTACTTCCGGATCGTCTGATGCACGAAGCGCTCGCCTTGATCGAGCTCGATTCGATCGCCAGTGGCCTCCGGGCGCTCGATGCGCTCGTGAAGAAGGCGTCCGTGTCGGTGGTCGAAGCGAACCTCGTCGAGCCCGGGAAGTTCCTGGTGCTGGTGGCGGGTCCGGTCGGCGAGCTCGGCGAAGCGTTCGAGGCGGCAACCGCCGAGGTGCCCGCTGCGGTCGGCGCCAAGATGTTCCTCGCGCGTGTCGAGGAGCGTGTGGTCGACGCGCTGCGCGGTCGCGACGATCGCGACGAGCGCCCCGAAGCGATCGGCCTGGTCGAGGGGAGGGCAGTCGCACCGACGATCGAGGCATGCGATCGCTCGCTCAAGGAAGCGCGAGTGCGACTGGCGGGCATCCGCGTCACGGGCGGGCTCGGCGGCCGCGCGTACTACGTCGTGTCCGGGGCTCAGCACGACGTGGAAGCCGCCCTCGATGCCGGCCGCGCCGTGCTCGAAGTGCACGACTCCTTCCACCGCGTGGAGCGCATCGCGAACCCCCACGCCGAGATGCTCGCGTTCCTTCTCCGCCCGCTGCCTTTCTCTCCTCCTGCTTCTCCTCCCCCGCCCGCGGCGGGGGAGGTGCCGCGAAGCGGCGGAGGGGGAGGGCAGGGACCGACGCGTTAGCAACGCTCGATGGAGCTCGCACGCGTCATCGGCACCATCGTGGCGGAACGAAAGCACTCGTCCCTCGACGGTGTGCGACTCCTCGTCGTGCAACCGATCGAAGCGGGCGGCGGAGACGTCGGCGAGCCGCTCGTCGCTGCCGATCCGCTCCAGGCAGGCCCCGGCGACGTCGTGAGCTGGATCACGGGACGCGAGGCCGCGCTCGCCTTGCCCGAGACATTCGCGCCCGTCGATGCGGCCATCGTCGGCATCGTGGACGACCACTGGAGGCAGCCGTGATCCTCTGCCGCGTGGTCGGCAATGTCGTCGCGACGGTGCGCCATCCGGTCTACGACGGGAAGAGCGTCATGGTGTGCCAGCCAGTGGCGCCCGACACGCACACGCCGCTCGGCACGACCTTCCTCGCGGTCGATGCGGTGCAGGCGGGACCCGGCGATCTCGTCGTCGCGGCGCGCGAAGGAAACGCGGCGCGCCAGGTGCTCGGCGGCGAAAACGATCCGTTCCACTCGGTCATCCTCGGCATCGTCGACGAAGTGCGCCTCGCATGACGACGGTGCGCGAGGTCATGACGAGCGAGCCGATCACGATCGCCCCCGACGACACGCTGGCGGACGCGATCGAGATCCTTCGGAAACACCACATCCACGGCCTCCCGGTCGTCGAGGACAGAAAGGTCCTCGGGATGATCACGGACCGCGACCTGCGGACGATGCTCGGGCCCGGCGCGCGCACCGCGGACCTCGGCCTCCTCGTGAAGGCCGACGCGTCTGTGCGCTCGATCATGTCGATGGACACCTGGACGATTGCACCGGACGCGCCGGTCTCCGAAGCCGCGCGCATGCTCGGCATGCTTCGGGTCGGCGCCCTGCCGGTCGTCGACGGCGGGCTCCTGATCGGGATCGTGAGCGTGTCCGACGTGCTCTCGGCGGCGGCGAAGATCCTCGAGCAAGCAGGGACCTGAATCCTCCTCGTTCTGTTCATGGCGTGCGATCGCGTTCCGCGGACGACGCCCGACACGGGCCTGACGGTCGCAGAGATCGCCACGCTCGTGAGACCCGGCACCGCACACGCCGAGTCATGGGCGACCGACGTGCGCGCAGCGCTCGTCGACGCGCACCAGGTCCCCGACCGCGATCACGTTTGCCAGGTGCTCGCCGTGATCGAGCAGGAGTCGGGCTATGCCGCGGACCCAGCGGTCGACGGGCTCGGGGCGATCGTCGACCGCGGGATCCACGAGGCGCTCGATTCGCTCGGGCCGCTCGAGGGTCCGACGCGCAAGGCGCTCCTCGACCACGCCCCGCCGGGCGAGACGCGCACCTTCGAGCAGCGCATCAAGAGCGTGCGCACCGAGCACGACGTCGACCGCCTGTTCCGCGACGTCGCTGCGTACCACCGCACGAAGGCGCCGAAGCTCGCCCGCCTCGCCGAGCTCCTCTTCCCGCGCCTGCTCGAGCGCTACAACCCGATCGCGACCGCCGGGTCCATGCAAGTGAGCGTCGCGTGGGCCCAGTCGGTGGGTCGTGCCGAAGGCCTCGACGCCCAGGCCGTGCGCGAGCAGCTGTACACGCAGGCGGGGGGCGTGCACTACGGCGTACGGCGACTGTTCGAGGGCGCCGACTACGACGAGCCGATCTTCCGCTTCGCCGACTACAACGCGGGGGTGTACGCCTCGCGGAACGCCGCGTTCCAGATCCATGTCGGCACGGTGACGAACCTCGATGTCGTCGCGGACGGCGACCTGCTCGCGTACGACCGCAACGGACGGCCGAGCGGCGACGACGGCCAGACGATGACGGCCCTGCTCGCGTGGCGGCTCCAGCGCGCGCCCGACCTGAGCGAGGGCCGCCTCCGTCGCGACGTCCGGAAGGAGAAGGAGCAGTCGTTCGAGGAGACCGAGACCTGGAAGCGGGTCCGAGCGGACTTCGAGACCGTGAAGCACCGGGCGCCCAGGTACGCCGCGATTCCAGACGTCGCGCTCGTGAGCCCGAAGATGACCCGGTCCCGCACGACGCGGTGGTTCGCAGAGATGGTCGAGACCCGCTACCGATCGTGCCTCGCGCGACCGGGCTGAGCACCCGAACGGGGCGCGCCGTCAGTGAGGGTACAGCGGCAGGATCTCGTGCCCCGGTCGGAGATCCTGGACCGACCGATAGCGCTTCGCGAGATCGATCCGCAGGTACGTCTTGCACGCATCGAACACGCCGAACGAAGAGGAGACGCACATCTGCTCGCGCCCGGCGACGTCCCAGCCCGCTGCGGCGATGTCGTGCCCGTAGATGACGGCGCCTTCCCCGTCGCCGGTCGTGACGCGGAGGAGCGCCCGCGCTTCGTCCGCGGTGGCGGACCGGGCCCAGAGGAGCTTGCCCACGGTCGACGCGCTCAGCATGCCGAAGGTCCCCGTGTCGGGGCCGCGGTAGCAGAGCCGCTCGAAGTCCTCGATCGTCTGCTCGGTGGCCTTCGGCGCGCCGTGCGTGAGCACGATGCCGCACGAGCCCGACGCGACGAGCGGGAAGCTCTCGAAGAACGCATGGATGCGCGCCCGATCGGCGCCCAGCGCCTCGTCCAGGACCTTGGCCTCGTCGTGGTAGAACTTCGCGACCACCGGGCCGCCGACGTGCGCGTGCTCGTGGTTGCCGAGGAGCGAGAACGCGCGGGCGTAGCGCGTGAGTCGTTCGAAGTCGCGGATGAGCTCCGCCGACTCGTCCACGTAGGGCGTGCCGAGGTACTCGGGCCACGCACCCTCTTCGTTGAGATCCGGGGACGGACCGTGCACGAGATCCCCACAAAGCGCGAGCACCGGCTCGTTGCCGCGTGCTTCCTCTTCCCAGTAGAGCTGCTTCAGCCGCTCGTAGTCCCGACGATTTCCTTGCAAGTCGGTGGCGACGAGCAGCGTCCCGCGATCGGGAAGGCGAGCCGCCTTCCGTCCCCAGACCGATGGTCCGAGAGTGCGATCCAGAACGGCCGAGGCGACCTGTTCCTCGATGTGCGATCCGTGGTTCACGTGCTTCCCGAAGGCACGCCCAGCTAATCACGGGGAACGCCGGAGGGCTGTGAACATCGCGCCACGAGATGCGTACAGGGCAGCCTCGGTTTCGTCAACGCGATGTCTGCGCGGACAGCAGGCTCGCAGCCGAGTAGGCTCGCAACGCCCATGATGCCGCTCGGAAATTTCGATCTCCACGCCCCGATCGGTCGCGGCGGCATGGCCGAGGTCTGGGCCGGCGTCCATCGCCAGTCGCGCGTGAACGTCGCGGTCAAGGTGATGACCGGACATCAATCCAAGGACGCGCGCACCAGCGTCATCTTCCGGAACGAAGTCCGAGCGATGGCGGGGCTCTGGCACCCGCACATCGTGCGCGTCCTCGACCTCGGAGAGGTGAGCGAGGAGGTCGAGGCGCTGAGCGAGGGTCGGCTCGTCGCGCGCTCCCCGTACGTCGCGATGGAGCTCGTGGAGGGAGGATCCCTCCGCGTCCTCTGCGGCAAGCTGACGTGGAGCCAGATCCGCCGCATCGTCCTGTCGCTCCTCGACGCCCTCGCGCACGCCCACGCGCGCGGCGTCGTCCATCGCGACATCAAGCCCGGCAACGTGTTGCTCGGCGGGTCGTGGCACGAGGTCAAGCTCACGGACTTCGGTCTCGCGCACGCGCTCCACGGACCCACGATGAGCGAGGACGACGTGATCGGGACGCCGTCGTACATGGCGCCCGAGCAGTTCCGCGGGCAGTGGCGCGACTACGGCCCGTGGACCGATCTCTACAGCCTCGGCTGTCTCGTGTACTCCCTGGCCTCGGGCGCGCCGCCGTTCGGGCGCGTGAAAGGGAACGCCGCGCGCGCGGCGCACCTCGTCCGCCCCATTCCTCCGTTGATGCCGAAGCAGCCCGTGCCCGCGGCGTTCCACCCGTGGGTGCAGCAGCTCCTTGAGAAGGATCCGGCGCGCCGGTTCGCGTGCGCGGCCGATGCCGCGTGGGCCCTCCTCGCCATTCCCGACGAGCGGACGGACAGCGAGATCCATACGTGGGAGGACACGGGCGGCGAGGACGAGGTGACGGGCGGGAGCATGTCGACGCTCACGTTCGTGCGGCCCGCCGACCTCGGGGACTCGATGCCCGCGCCCTTCCCCGCCGTCGACGTCTCACCCCCCTCGGTGGTGTCGGCCGCGGCGCACCGTCCTCCCGTTCCCGACACCTGGCGCCGCATGCTCGAGGACGGGATCGACGCGCCGACGAAGCGTGCGCTCGGGATCGGCGTGTATCGGCTGCGGCGCATTCCGCTCGTCGATCGCGAGAACGAGCGCGACGCGCTGTGGGATGCGCTCCGGCGCGTGCACTCGGGAAGGATGGGTGTCGTCGCGCTCGAAGGTCCGGGCGGCACGGGCACGACGCGGTTGGCGGAGTGGCTCTGCGAGCGCGCGGCCGAGGTCGGTGCGGCGACGCCGCTCCGGGCCACGCACGGCTCGAATCCCAACCCGGGGCACGGGCTCCGGCCGATGGTCATGCGGCTCTTCGCTGCACAGGGTCTCGGCCCGGGACCGCAGCTGATGGACCGCGTGCGCGCGAAGGCCCAGGCGCTCGGATTCATGGAGCCGGGGGAAGCGCTCGCGTTCTACGGTCTCGTCGCCGACGACGGACCCGTGCAGCTGCGACTCCAGAACGAGCGCTCGGGCGTGCTCCAACGACTCGTCGCACGACTGGCGCTCGAGCGGCCGGTCGTGCTGTGGCTCGACGACGTGCAATGGGCACCGGAAGGTCTCGCGTTCGTGCGCGACCTCGTGCGCGCGTCGCAGCGCCGGCCGCAGCCCGTGCTCGCGGTGCTCACGGCACGAGCGGACGAGCTGGCCGACAATCGCGAGGTCTCGCGGCTCGTCGAGGGGCTCGTGCGCGAATCGAAGGGCGCGCGGCTCTACGTGGGTCCCCTCGAGGGCCGCTACCGCCAGCTGCTCGTGGCGAACCTCCTCGGGCTGCGCTGGGACGTCGCGGAGCAGGTCGACACGCGCACGCAGGGAAATCCGCTCTTCGCGATCCAGCTCGTCGGCGACTGGGTCGATCGCGGTCTCCTCCAGGGCACGCCGCAGGGCTACGCCCTCGCGCCGAACAGCCACGTGGAGCTTCCGTACGATCTCTTCGCGATGTGGTCGGCTCGCCTCGAGCGCTTCCTCCACGACCGTCGCGCGGACGACGCCGTGGCGTTGGAGCTCGCCGCGACGCTCGGCCAAAGCGTGGACCCTCGCGAGTGGCGCGCCGTGCTCGCGCTCGGCGACGTGCGCCCGTCCCCTTGGCTGGTCGAGGATCTGGCGGAGGCGCGGCTCGCCGTCTCCGGACCGGACGGCCCCGAGCAGGGGTGGAGCTTCGTGCACGGCATGTTCCGCGAGTGCCTCGACGGCCGCGCGGAGACCGCGGGTCGCGCGGCGGGTCACCACCGCGCTTGCGCCCGGTACCTCCGCTCGCTCGACGGCCAGGACATCTCGGAGCGCGTCGCGCGTCATCACGCGGCTGCGGGCGAGGTCAGCGAAGCGGCGGACGCCTACCTGCAGGCGCTCGCGGAGCGCGAGGCCTCGGGCCTGCTCGTGCAGGCGAAGGCGCTCGGCGACGAGCTCTGGTCCCTCCTCGACCGCACGCAGTTCCCGCCCGACGACGTGCGGTGGGGCAAGGCTCGGATCCACCGCGGGTTCACGGCCCTCGCGCTCGGCGACTGGGACGCGTGCCAGGCCGAAGCGGATGCCGCGCTCGTCGAAGCAACGGGGCGCCACTGGCCCGCGGTGAAAGCGCAGGCGCAGAACCTGTTGGGGCGCGTGAGTCTGCGGCAAGGTCGGGCGAGCGACGCCGAGCGATGGCAGCGCGAGGCGGTCGAGGGAGCCGAGACGGTCGGCGATCCCAAGGTGCTGGCCCAGGCGCTCCTCGATCTCGGCGAGATCCTGTTGCGCCAGGGACGCCACACCGACGCGGCCGCAATCCAGACGCGATCGATCGAGATCATGCGTCGAGAGGGCGATCGACGAGGGCAGGGGAACGCGCTGCTGGCGCTCGGTGAGATCGCCCGCCAGCAGGGCGACGCGGACGCCGCCGAGTCGCACATCCTCGAAGCGATCGATCTGTTCACGACCCAGGGCTCGCAGACCGGTCTCGCCGGTGCGTTCAACAACCTCGGCGACATCGCGAGGATCCGCGGCCGGCTCGTCGAGGCGCAGACGCACTACGCGTCTGCGCGCCGCGTGCTCGCGAGCATGAACATGATCGACGCGCTCTACCCGCAGCTCAACCTCGCGATCGTGGCCATCGAGATGGGCCGATTCGCGGAGGCGCGGGGACTCGTCGAGCCCATCGTCGCCGACGAGCACGCCATCCGGCTCGAGGTGAGCCCGATCGCGTGGCTCGCGCTCGCGACCTGCGAGGCCCACGACCGGCGCTGGGAGTCGTTCGACGCTTGCATCGAGGCTGCGGAGCGATGGCTGTCCGACTTGCGGTTCCGCGACGTCGACGTCGCACGACTCGCCAGGCGCGCGGCGGATCTCGCCGAGGCCGCGGGACAACAGGGGCGGGCGACGCGCGCGAGGCGGATCGAAGCGCTCCAAGCGTCGGTGCCGGCCGACGCGGGCGGCGTGCAGCCGAGCGGGGAGGGGCGTTAGGCTCTGCCGCTCGGAGGGACGATGACCGTTCTATGGCTCCTACTCGGCTGCGCCGTCGGCGAGAACCACTTCTGGAAGGAGCGGGCGGACATCTACTGCGACAAGAAGAAGAAGTGCGACGGCCAGGGCTTCGACGACGAATACGACGGCAAGGGCGACTGCAAGGACACGTGGCTCAAGGACAACGACGCCACGCGCACGTCGTACGAGGACTGCGAGTACGACGGTGGTGCCGCCAACGAGTGTCTCCACGGGTATCGAAACCAGAGCTGCGAGGAGATTGGCGAAGGCGGGATCCCCGAGGGGTGCAACGAGGTCTACGACTGCCTCTGAGGGAATGATTCCGGCCGCGTTCGGACCTCGTCCCTCTGGTGGTGGGCGACGATCGCGGCTTAGGGGATCGCATGAACCGCGGGGCCATCGCGATCGCAGCGGCCGCCATCGCGACGGTGTCGTTCGCGATCGGGCGCGCCACGGTTCCACCTCCTCGGCGCGCATCGCCCGAGCGCACGCGGCCGATCAGCTCCGCCCTCGAGAAGCGTGAGCCCGAACCAACCGGCGACGCGCTCCGCCAATGCGAGACGAAACTATCGCTCGCCGAAGGAATCCTGCGCGCGCAGGAGCACGAGAAAATCGGCGACCCGGTTCCGTTCCCGGACGACTTGCCTGAGCACTACCGACCCGAGGGCTTCGAGGACGCGGTTCGCCACGTGCTGGACGAGTGCGCGCCCACGAGTGTCGCGCTTCATCACGTGGACTGCTCGGAATATCCATGCATGGTGTTCTTTCGTCAGCCCCGGGGCTCTTACAACCACGCCATGGAATCGCTTGGCGAATGCACTCTCTGGACGGAACAGTTCGGACGGAGCGCCACCAGTGGCAACAACCACTTCATCACCGACGCTGGAATCGTGGAGTACAGCTACGCCTCTCCTATGCCTGGCGATCAATGGTTGGGCGACGAGAATCTGGGCAAGCGCGTGGAGCTGCGCGCCGAGAGCGGCCGGGAGCAGCTGATGGCGGACGTGGGAGGTCGAGAGCTCACGGATCTCGAGAAGGTGGATTTCTCGATTTCGTTCTTCCGCGAGGTGGGCGGAGCGGATGACATGGTGGAAATGCTCGAAGAGCAGCGGGCCGCGCTTCTGGCGGCACCGGACGCGCGGTAGGTTGAGACATACGGCCATGTTAGGATGGCCATATGGCAAGCGACGCCGCGGTGATCGTCGAGCTCCTGGGCAGCCCCAAAGGCGTGCGCGCCGACTCGCTGGTCGATCAGGTGCGCAAGGGCCTCCCCACGTCCACGGTGGACGCGCTCGCGGAGGTGCTGCAGATCCAGCGCGCGAACCTCGCGCGGCTCCTCGACGTTTCCGTGCGCACGCTCTCCCGCCGGAAGGACGGTCGGCTCGACGCAGCATCTTCGGATCGCGTGCTGCGAATCGCCCGTGTCGTCGCGCAAGCGACCCGAGTGCTCGGGGCGAAGGAGAAGGCGGTGCGGTGGATGAGCACGCCCAACCGAGCGATGGGCGGCAGCGTGCCGGTGGAGATGCTGGACACGGACCTCGGCACGCAAGACGTCGAGGCCGCGCTGGGTCGGATCGGGCACGGCGTCTTCGGCTGATGCGCCTGTGGCGGATCACCGACGTCGCGTACGTCGCGACTGCGTTCACAGGGGAGGGGGCAGCCGCGACCGGCGGGCGGTGGAACTCGCGCGGCACCAAGGTCGTGTACGCGTCGGCCAACCTGAGCACCGCGATCCTGGAGATCCTCGTGCACGTGGACCCGACCAACGCGCCGGCGTCGCTGCGCAAGATTCCGATCGACGTGCCCGACAAGCTCGCGCGCGAGACGATCCGCGTCACGGATCTCCCGAAGGACTGGACGCGTTACCCGGCGAACCCGCTGCTCGCGCGCATGGGCGACGACTGGGTCGCCCGCAACAAGACGGCGCTCCTGTTCGTACCCTCGGTCGTGGTCGAGAGCGACGACGAGCCGAACGCGCTGATCAATCCCGCGCACGCCGACTTCGCGAAGCTGAAGATCGGGAAGCCGCAGCCGCTCGTGTTCGACTCGAGGTTGAAGCGCCGAGCGCGGTGAGCGCCACAACTTCGGCGGATGGAACATCCTCCCGGGATGTGGCTGGAATTCCGGCCACTACGGCGGAGGATGCGTCATCCAACCCAGTTGTGGCCGGAATTCCGGCCACTACGCGCGAGGATGCGCAGTCCTGCCGCGTTGTGGCCGACCGTCCCTCCGCCGGCGCACGAACGCCGCGCGCTCAGTACCTATACATGTCGCTCTTGTACGGGCCCTGGACGCCGACGCCGATGTAGGCGGCCTGGTCCTCGCGGAGGGTCGTGAGCTTCGCGCCGAACTTGTCGAGGTGGAGCCGCGCCACGTGCTCGTCGAGGTGCTTCGGCAGCGTGATCACCTGCGGCGCCGACTTCGGGTCGACCAGCTTGTTCTTCCCGTATTTCTCCGCGTTCTCGTGGAGCTCCATCTGGGCGATCGTCTGGTTCGTGAACGACGCGCTCATGACGAAGCTCGGATGCCCCGTCGCACAGCCGAGGTTCACGAGCCGACCCTCCGCGAGCACGATGATCGAGCGGCCGGTCTTCTTGAACTTCCACTCGTGGACCTGTGGCTTGATCTCGATCTTCTCGACCAGCCCCTGCGTCTTCATCTCCTCGAGCCCGGCCATGTCGATCTCGTTGTCGAAGTGGCCGATGTTGCAGACGATCGCGTTGTGCTTCATCCGCTGCATCTGCTCGGCGGAGATGATCGCCTTGTTGCCGGTCGCGGTCACGAAGATGTCGTAGTCCTCGACGACGTCCTCGAGGGTCACCACGTCGATGCCCATCATGCAGGCCTGCAGCGCGCAGATCGGATCGACCTCCGTGACGGCGACGCGCGCGTGTTGCCCCTTGAGCGACTGCGTCGAGCCCTTGCCGACGTCGCCGTAGCCGAGCACGAGGGTCTTCTTGCCGGCGATCATCACGTCGGTCGCGCGCATGATCGCGTCGACGAGCGAGTGCCGGCAGCCGTAGACGTTGTCGAACTTCGACTTCGTGACGCTGTCGTTCACGTTGATCGCGGGGAAGAGGAGCGTGCCGTCCTTCGTGCGATCGTAGAGCCGGTGCACGCCGGTCGTCGTCTCCTCGCTGACGCCGCGGATCTGCTTGGCCATCTCGTGCCAGTAGCGATCACCGCGCTCCGCGCGCACCGCATGGAGCAGCGAGTGGATGACGGACAGCTCGTAGTTGTTCGCCTGCGACGGATCGGGAATCGTGCCGGACTTCTCGTACTCGACGCCCATGTGGATGAGGAGCGTCGCGTCGCCGCCGTCGTCGAGCAGCAGGTTGGCGCCATCCGCACCCGGCCATTCCAGCGCCTGGAGCGTGCACCACCAGTATTCGGGCAGCGACTCCCCCTTCCACGCGTAGACCGCGGAGCCGTCCTTGCCGTTCGTGCCATGGGCCACCGCCGCAGCCGCGTGGTCCTGCGTCGAGAAGATGTTGCACGAGACCCAGCGCACCTCGGCGCCGAGCTCCACGAGCGTCTCGATCAGCACGCCCGTCTGGATGGTCATGTGGAGCGAGCCCATGATCCGGGCGCCCTTCAGCGGCTTCTTCGCGCCGTACTGCTCGCGCAACGATTGGAGCCCCGGCATCTCCACGAGCGCCAGCTCGAGCTCCTTCCGGCCGAAGCGAATCGTCTCCGGACTCGTGTCGCGAACCTTCGAGGGGAGGTCGGCGAACAGGGGGAGGCCCGTGTCCAGGAAGGTCGCAGGCTCGGAAACGTGGGCGATGCTCATTTGGTGCTCCAGGGAAGGCGCCATCCATCTATCCGGATAGTAGGATTGTGCCATGCCCATCCACGAGCATCTGCAAGTTCTCTCGGAACCCCTGCGAACACGCATCCTTCGCGTGCTCGAGGAGGACGAGGTCGGGATCAGCGTCGGGGAGCTGGCGCGCGTGCTCTCGGCGCCCCAGTCGACAGTGAGCCGGCACCTGAAGGTGCTCGACCAGGCGGGATGGCTCACGCGAACGGCGGCGGGCCCGGCGAGCCTCTTGCGGCTCGATCGCTCGGGCCTCCCGGAGCCGCTCCAAGCGCTCTGGTCGGTCGTGCGCGAGGAGCCGGACGACGCGTTCGAATCCGACCTGCGGCGGCTCCACGCCATCCTCGCGCTGCGACGCGAGGATCCGACGCACTTCTTCGGACAAGTGGCGGGGCGCTGGGAAGAGGTCCGGCGCACGCTCTACGGACGGCAGTTCCAGCTCGCGTCGTTGCTCGGGCTCCTGTCGCCTTCGCTCGACGTCGCCGACCTCGGGTGCGGTACCGGCGAGACGGTCGCGACGCTCGCGCCGCACGTCCGCCGCGCCATCGGCGTCGACCGCGAGGGCGCGATGCTCGAGCGCGCCCGCGCGCGCACCGCCGGGATCGACAACGTCGAGCTGCGGCATGGAGACCTCACCGATCTGCCGCTGCGCGCGCACGAGGTGGACGCCGCGCTCGCGACCCTCGTGCTGCATCTCGTTCCCGACACCGAGGCGGCGTTCCGCGAGCTCGGTCGCGTCGTCGAGAAGAAGGGGACAGTCGTCGTCACGGACCTCCAGCCCCACGAGCAGGACGAGCTCCGCGCGACGATGGGACACGCGCACCTCGGATTCTCGGAGGCAGACCTGCGCCGCGTCGCGCGTGCCGGCGGCCTCAAACTGGTCCGCTACCAGCCGCTCCGGGAGGAGGACGAAGTCGTCGGTCCACCACTGTTCGTTGCCGTGTTCCGCGCCTGAGATCGCCGTTTTTTCGGAAACAGAGTACGGCCCGGGCATGTGGTGGGTGCTTACCGTGCCGTTTGCCGCCGCGGAGGAGCCGCTGCGCCTCGCCGCGGTCGAGGTCGGCACGGCCGCGGGGAACCTCTCCGACCGCGACGGCGTGCAAGCGCGCGCCGAGTGGTCGACGGGACGCAGCCTGCACGTGGGCATGCAAGGTTCGTGGAACGGCGGTCCGCCGAAGGAGAGCGGCGACATCGTCGACGTCGAAGAAGACCCCACCGAGTCGACGACGGGTCGTTCCGACGACGTTCGTCTCCTCGCCACGCTGGGTTTCCATCTCGACGACCGTCGCGTGCAGGTCGGCATCGGTGTGGCGGCGGGACCCTGGATCTGGATCGCCGAGGACGCACCGGTGTTCGACACGAGCAAGCACGAGGTGGGCACGTTCAGCGGGACCACCGTGTCGCTTGCCGCTTTCTGGACCACGTCGATCCGGGTGCGGGTGTCGCACGGGGTCGGCCTCTACCTGGCAACGACAGGCGACCTCACGTCGGCCAGGGCGGACGGGTCCTTCGGCATCGGATGGACGCGGTGATCCTTGCCGTCGTGTGCGCGTCGTGGGCCGCCGAGCCCGTCGCGCAGCGATCGGAGACGCGGCTCTCGGGAATCGCGTTGGTCCGGACGCAGGACCTGACGTGGACGAGCGAGGCGTTCGTGCTCGGGGTCAGCCATCAGTTCCGGACACCCTTCGTGCTCGGCCTCGATGTGGTGACCGGACTCGAACACCCACCGAGCTACGAGGTGCTCGGCGAGCTCGACGTGACGGCGCACCGTGATCCCAGCTTGTGGTTCGATCTCTGGCCCCGCTTCGGGTACACGGTCCGCGCAGGCCGGGTCGATGCCACGCCGTCGCTCCTCTGGTCCGTCGACGAGATGGCAGACTCCTTCGACCCGGGCGTGCCGTACCTCGTCGCTGACGTCGGTTGGTGGTGGAACGACCATTGGTCGCTCCAGGGGCACGTCGGGCCCCGCAAGCTCTGGGCGGACGATTCCCTGCGGAACGGCTTTTTCGACGTGGGCGTCGGCGTCGCGTGGCGCACCCGATCCCCCCACGCAGAAAAATAGGCGCTCTTCTGGTACCATCCCCGGGTCTGGGGAGGGGGAAGAAGTGGCCCAACATCAACGCAGCCTGCGGAACTTGCTGATCAGCCCGGTCGAGCAGTTGGCCTTCGGCTTCCGCATCCTCCTCGCGCCGCTCATGGTCGTGCTCATCATGGGCCTCGCGTTCCTCCAGCCCGTGATCAACCAGTCGAAGATGATCGCGCCGCACCTGGCACCCGAGCACCGCATGGATCTGCAGATCGCCTCCACGCATCAGGCCGCGTTCCTGAGCGGCACGTACGCGATCGCGGCCGTGTACCTCCTCGCGTACGTCATCGTGGTCTCGCACCGGATCTTCGGGCCGATGATCTCGATCCGGAACTACGTGAAGGGCCTCATCGCCGGCACGCCGCAAGGCGACCTCGTGCTCCGGAACGGTGACTACTTCCACGATCTCGCCGTCCTGCTCACCGACCTGAACAAGAAGGTCGGCGCCAGCCAGGTGGAGCAGAAGGCTTCCTCCTAGCGTTCGTGGTAGAACCCGGACCGCTTCAGGGAGCCCGCTCGATGAAGGTCCAGGTCGACTTCGACAAGTGCAAGAGCAACGCCGTCTGCATGCGCGCGGCGCCCGAGGTGTTCGAGGTGCGCGACGACGGCTTCCTCTACATCTTGCAGGAAGAGCCCAAGCCCGAGCAGCACAAGCGCGTGCGCGCAGCGGCGAAGGGCTGCCCGACCGGTGCCATCACGTTGGACGAGTAGGGCACGCCTCTGGCGGAGCGGACGAACCCGCGCCTCGTCGTCGCGCTCGTGGCGCTCATCGGGCTCGCCGTCGCGGTGACGGCCATCTTCCATCGCCCCGACGCACACTTCCTCGCGAAGCACGGCGACGTCGGAACGATCGACTTCATCCAATACTGGTCGTCGCGACAACTGCTCGTCCGCGGCGAAAACCCCTACGATCCCGCGCTCCTCTACGAGATCGAGCGGGCGCAGGGATTGCCGGATCCCGTTCCGATCATGATGTGGAACCCGCCGTGGCTCGTGATGCTCTTGAGCCCGGTCTTGTCGTTCGGCTTCCTGACGTCGTGTGCCGTCTGGGTCGGCGTGAGCGTCGTGCTGATGGCCATCGCCGGTTTCCTCGCCGCGCGCACCTACGTGCCCGGCGTGCGGCCGGAGCCACTCGTCGTCGCGGCGATGTTCCTCTTCGAGCCGCACCTGTCGAGCATCCGGTTCGGCCAGCTCGGGATCCTCTACGCACTCTGCGTCGCGGCGTTCCTGTACGGCGCGCGGCGGAACGACCCGATGACGATGGGCCTCTCGCTCGTGCCGCTCACGGTGAAGCCGCACCTCTTCTACCTGGCGTTCGTCTTCCTCGCGTACTGGGTCCTCGTCGAGCGCAAGTGGAAGGTCGTGCTCTGGGCCGCGGTGGGGTTCGGCGTGCTGCTCGTGGCGACCGAGCTCAGCTACCCGCACGCGATCGCGCGGTGGGTCGAGGCCCTCGCGACGCAGCCGCCCATGCACTGGGCCGTCGGCACGCTCGTCGGCATTCTGCGGACCTTCATCTTCTCCCTCACGGGGGAGGTCGTCCAATGGCCGCTCGCCGTGATTCCGGGCATCACCACGGCAGCGTTCGTTGCCTGGCTCGCCTTGGTCCGGCCCGACCCGGACGTGATCTGGCGCCTACCGGCCGTCCTCGGGCTGTCGCTCTTCACGGCGCCCTACGGGTGGCTCTTCGACCAGGCGCAGCTGGTCGTGATCCAGGTCGGCTTGGTGGCGCTCGTCTCCCGCCCCGGCACCACGCCCCGCGTCCGCCGGCCCGTGCTCCTCGGACTCTTCCTCGTCCAGGGCATGATGGAGCTACAGAACCTCCTCGGATTCCGCGACCACCGGTGGTTTTTCTGGAGCAGCATCACGCTCGCCATCCTTTGGATTCTCGGCGTCCGTCGGATAGGAATCGCCGATCCGGTCGCGGTCTCGGCCTACCCCAGGACAGCCCAGACGTGATTGCGCGCCCGGCCTTCTTCCCGTAGCCTTCACAGGCGGGGCGGCGCCCCGCGGGATCACGGGTGACGCGGAGTTTCTCGCCGGAGCCGTTCGGTCGCTACTTCCTCTTCGATCGCATGGCGGTCGGGGGGATGGCCGAGATCTTTCGCGCCGTGCAGCTCAACGACGGCGGGTTCCAGCGCATCGTCGTCATCAAGCGCATCCTCGCGCACCTGAACGCCGAGCAGCAGTTCATCGACATGTTCCTGAACGAGGCGCGGATCACGTCCACGCTCTCGCATCCGAACATCGTGCAGATCTACGACTTCGAAAAGCACGGGAACCACTACTACATCGCGATGGAGTACGTGCAGGGGAAGGACCTCCGCGCGCTGCTCAAGACGCTGACGCAGCAGGGCAAGCTGCTCCCGGTGGATCTCGCGGGCTACGTCGGCCACGAAGCCGCGCGCGGTCTCCATTACGCGCACATGAAGGCGGACCTCGGCGGCACGAAGCTCGGCATCGTCCATCGCGACGTGAGCCCCGCGAACCTCCTCGTCTCGTACGACGGGAACGTGCGCGTCGCGGACTTCGGGATCGCGCGCGCCGAGTCGAACCTGGGCCACACCCGCACGGGCATGCTCAAGGGAAAATTCGAGTACATGAGCCCGGAGCAGATCGATCTGCACGAGCTCGACGGACGCAGCGACGTGTTCGCGCTCGGCGTCGTGCTCTACAACCTGCTCACCGGGCGCCGGCTCTTCCGCGGCAAGAGCGATCTCGACACGCTCGAGAACGTTCGCAAGTGCATCGTCGAGCCGCCCTCGAAGTGGAACGCCGACGTCCCCGCTCGAATGGACGAGATCGTCCTCAAGTCCCTCGCGAGGGAGCGCGACCAGCGGTACGCGACCGGGCGCGAGATGGCCGAGGACCTCGCCGAGTTCCTCTACCCGGTGTCGACCGATCAGATGCGCGAGACGCTCGGCGCGCTGATGGACGAGCATTTCAAGGAGCAGCGGCAGGAGGAGATGCGGATCCTCGAGGAGGGCACGCGGCTCGCCAAGGAGATCAAGGGCGCGAACGCGTCGCTCGCTTCGATCGCCGAGAGCGATCTCGAGCTCGAGGCGGTCGAGAGCGTGAGCGACACCGCGCCCGCTCCGACGCCCGTTGCAGTGTCCACGCCGTCGTGGACCGCGCCGATGGCGCCCCCGCTTCGCGAGCGCACGCAACCGACCTCGATCCGGGACGTGTTCCCGACGCCCTCCGTGGACCTCCGGAAGGCACTGCCGTGGGTCGCTGGGGCGGCCGCCGTGCTCGGCGTGGTGTGGGTCGCCGCGATCCTCCTCTGGGCGTTCGTGCGCACGCCGGACACCGACGGCGCGCGGGCCGGCGTCGTGGCCGAGGTGTCGCAGTTCGGAACGGTCCAGTACGACGTCGATCCGCTGATCCCCGTGGAGCTCTGGGTCAACGGACAGAAGGTCGCGGAAGGCACCGGCGTCGTCGCGTACGACAAGCTCCAACCGGGTGGCTCCGTCCAGATCGAAGTGAAGAGCAAGGGCTACTCGGCCTACCGCGCCCTGATGGTGCCCCACGCCGGACAGGCGGTGCGGAACCAGGTGCGTCTCGAGAAGGCGGCGGCGCCTCCGCCCGACGTCGAGGTGCCGGTCATGGCGACGATGAACGTCGCGAGCGGCTATCGCCTCGAGACCGTGCCCGCCGGAGCCACGGTCTACATCGACGGCAAGGAGCGGGGCATCTCGCCGTTCGAGTGGAAGGACGGCGTCCCCGGACAGACGTACGACGTCGAGTTCCGACGCCCGGACTCGCAGCCGCTCATGAAGAAGATCACGTTCCCCAAGGGCGGCGGCGTCGTGACGAAGGAGATTCAGCTCCAGGCGCTCGAGGGCAGCGGGACCGTCTCGATCAACGTCCCGAGCGGCAAGGCCGAGATCGTGATCGACGGGAAGTCGTACGGCGAGCTGTCGAGCCTTTCGCAGCCGCTCAAGGCCGGCAGGCACGAGATCAAGGGCATCTTCCGGGTCGGCAAGCCGGACAAGAAGACCATCATGGTCGAGAAGGACAAAGAGGCGCGCGTCTCGCTCGAGCCCCAACCGTAGGCGCTAGCGGAAACGCACCACGCGCTCGACGAAGCTGTCGTCCCCGATCGTGTCGCAGAACGCGGCGAGCGTGGCTTTGTCGGCGCCGCGCCACCGCAGCGCGTCGAACGGCACGTCGAGCGGCGCGTCGGTGCGCAGCGTCGCGAGCGTCTTGAACAGGAGCGCGGCGCCGCGCGCCTCGCGAAGCGATTGCGCCAGCGCCTCGGCTCCGCGGACGGACACGTTCCAGGCCTTGGCGTCGTCGGGGATGTTCTCGAGGTGCTCGTACGCGCTCAACAGCGTCGAGGCCGCTTTCGGTCCCCATTTGGGGAGGCCGGGAATCCCGTCCGCGGTGTCGCCGACGAGCGCGAGGTAGTCGGGGATCGAGCGCGGGCCGACGCCGAACTTCTGGCGGACGCCGTCCTCGTCGTAGACGATCCGCTGGCGCCGATCGTGGATCACGACGCGATTCCCGTCGACGCACTGCGCGAAGTCCTTGTCGGGCGAGCAGATGACGACCTGGTCGACGTCTGGCGCGAACGCGCGCGCCGCGCTGGCGATCGCGTCGTCCGCCTCGAACTCGACCATCGGCCACGCCACGACGCCGAGCGCCCGCATCGCCGACTCGGCCAGCTCGAACTGGCTCATGAGCGCGGGGTCGACGCCGTCGCCGGTCTTGTAGCCGTCGAACAGGTCGTTGCGGAAGCTCTCGATCACGTGATCGAACGCCACGCCCACGTGGGTCACTTCGGGATCGGTGAGGAGTGCCAGGATCGAACGGAGCAGTGCCTTCGTCGCGCCGACCTCACGGCCGTCCGGACCCGTTGCCGGGGGCGCGCCGTAGAACATGCGGAACAGCTCGTACGTTCCGTCGACGAGGTGGACTCTCTGCATCGTGGTCCCGCGTATTCGACCGCCCGCGATCGGTTTGCCGTCTACTCTGCGTAACCGAGAGCGCGCAGCGCACTGCGCGTATCCGCCGACAGCGTGACCATGTCCATGCTCGTGTTGCCGGCAGGCGTTCGCGCTTCCCACGCCGAGCGCAGCGCGTCGATGGCGGGGTCGGGCGGAAGCGGTTTCTCCTCGTGCGGATCGCTCGACAGATCGAAGGACTGCGCCGTCCCGTCGACCCAGATCGTCTTGTGCGTGCCGTCGGAGATCGCGAGCTTTCCTTCCCGCTGCGAGACGAGCGCGGGCGCCTCCGGGTGCGACGGCGTCGGCCACTTGTGCTCGACCCCCAGCGCCTCCGTGACGATGGCGGGGATCGAGCTGATCGAGAGCGCCTGCGGAAGCGCGATCGGTCGGTCGACGATCAGCGGGACGTGCGTGAGCTCCTCCCACACCCAGCTCCCGTGCTCGCAGATGCCGTGCTCGCCGAGGAGCTCGCCGTGATCCGCCGTGACGACGACGAGCGTGTCGTCGCGGTACGGCCCGAGGGCCTGGACCAGATCGCCGACGATCCGATCGGTGTCCTCGATCACCGCGCGGTACGCGCGCCCGTACGCCTCGCGCACGTCGGGCTCCGTGTTGCGTTTCGCCGCGCCCACGTCGAACCCCCGACCGGTCACCCAGCGATCCTCGACGCCGAACTTCTTCTGTGTCTCCGCGCTCGGCCTCAAGGGCGAGTGCGGCCCGAGCAGGTGCACGTAGGCAAAATGCCGCCTGCCGTCGGACCAGGACATCACGATGGGCGAGAAGCGCGATGCCATCGCGGTGTCGCTCAGGCGCGTGAACGAGTCGAACCCGCGATCGAATCCGAGCGACTCCGAGAGGTAGGGGTTGGCGTAGAGCGCCGCCGTCCCGAATCCCGCGGCCTGCAGCACGGTCGCGAGCGTCGGCGCGTCGGGAAGCTTCGGGTACTGCCCGATTCGTGCGGCGGGGAGGTCCCAGCCGTGCTCGCGCACCGACATCCCGGTGAAGAGCGAGACGACGCTCGGCACCGTCCACGTCCCCGACGACCACGCGCGCGCCACACTCGTGCCGCGCGCTGCGAGGGCGTCGAGGTTCGGCGTGTCGACCTCGGCGACGACGTCGGCGCGCGCCGTGTCGATCACGATCAGGAGCGCGTTCTTGGGCGTCGTGGTCGGACCCTTCTGCGGCGCCGCCGCCGAGCACGCCAAGACCACCCAGGCGATCATGCGCCGAGCGCCTGGTCGAGCGCTTCGAGGTCCGCGGGCCGCAACCGCAGCGACGCCGCGCGCGCGCTCTCGCGAACGCTCGAGACGCGTGTGGCGCCTGCGATCGGCACGACGTTCTTCCAGAGGAGCCACGCGAGCCCGATGGTCTGCGGCGTGGTCGCGTGCTCGCGCGCGAGCTCGTTGAGTGGTCCGCTCTGGCCGATCGAGTCGCGCTGGCGGATTCCGCCGGCGGGCGTGTGCGCGAGGAACGCGATGTCGCGCTCGGCGCAGCCCTGCACGATCCCGGAGAGCCAGCTCGTGAGATCGAACGGATTCATGCGGTTCTGCACGCTCGCGATCGGCACGATCTGCTGTGCCTGGTCGACTTCCTTCAAGGACACATTCGAGAGCCCGACGTGCTGGATCTTGCCCTCCTCGCGGAGGCGAGCGAGCGCGCCCATCGTGTCGGCGAACGGAACGCTCGGATCGGGTACCGACAACTGGTAGAGCGCGATCGAGTCGACGCCGAGTGCCTGCAGGCTGCGCTCGCACGCGATGCGGAGATGCGCGGGACTTCCGTTCCGCGACCAGGGAGCCTGCGGGTGCTCGATGCCGCCTTTGGTCGCGACCACCACGTCGCTCGGGTCCCCCGCCCACTCGCGGAGCGCTTTGGCGACCAAGCGCTCGCCGTGACCGATCTCCCCGTCGTCGAGCGCGTAGACGTCCGCCGTATCGATCAGGCGGACGCCTTCGTCGAGGGCGGCACAGAGGACCTCGATCGCGGCGGACTCCGACGGTCGGTCCTCGAGCGACAGCGACATCGTCCCCAAACCGATGGCCGAAACGTCGACGGTGGATCGCCCGAGCTTCTTCGCCTGCATGGAGCCCCCGAAACGAGCAGGCGATTCTAACCCGGTAGGCTCGTGCGGCCGGACATCATCGGGCTCCTGCGCTATCTTCGGGCGCCCATGTTCCGGAAGATCCTCATCGCCAACAGGGGCGAGGTCGCCGCCCGAGTGCTCCGCACCGCTCGCCGACTCGGCATCCAGACGGTCATGGTGGCGTCGGACGCCGACGCGGATCTCTCGATCCTCGAGGAGGCCGACGAGGTCCGGGGGCTCGGCGCGACGCGCGCGTACCTCGACGCGGACCGACTCCTCGCGGTCGCGGAGGAGACGGGCTGCTCGGCGATCCATCCCGGGTGGGGCTTCCTCTCCGAAAACGCAACGTTCGCAGCGCGCTGCGAAGCGAGCCGCATCACGTTCATCGGTCCGCGGTCGCTGTCGATCCGGTTGATGGGCGACAAGGCGGTGGCACGACGCACGATGCGGAACCTCGGCCTCGACCCCATCCCGGGGAGCGACGGCGTCGTGGCCGACGCATCGGCCGCGCGGGTGATCGCGGACGGCATGGGGTACCCCGTGCTCCTCAAGGCGGTCGGAGGCGGCGGCGGCCGTGGGCTCCGTCTCGTCCGCGGCGCCGACGAGATCGAGGACGCGTTCACCTCCGCGTCCGCGGAAGCCGCCAGTGCCTTCAAGAACGGCGACCTCTACATGGAGCGCTTCATCGAGGGGGGTCGGCACATCGAGATCCAGGTGCTCGGAGACGGTGAGCTCACGATCCCGCTTCGCGAGCGCGAGTGCTCCGTGCAGCGCCGGCACCAGAAGCTCCTCGAGGAGAGTCCGAGCCCGGCGATCGATCGCGACACGGCCGACGAGATCGGTGCGCGCGCGGCCGATGCGTGCACGCGTCTCGGCTACCGCGGGGCCGGGACGATCGAGATGCTCCTCGACGACGCGGGCGATCTCTGGTTCATGGAGATGAACACGCGGCTGCAGGTCGAGCACACGGTGACCGAGATGCTCACGGGCCTCGATCTCGTGGAGCTCCAGCTGCGCGTTGCGGCGAACGAGCCGCTCCACGTCGAGCCGACGTTCCGCGGTCACGCGATCCAGTGCCGCATCAACGCGGAGGATCCCGCGCAGAACTTCAAGCCGACGCCGGGGACCGTGCAGCGACTGCGCTTTCCCGAAGGCGAGGGGATCCGCGTCGACACGCACCTGCGCGAAGGCGACGCCGTATCGCCCCACTACGACTCGATGATCGCGAAGCTCATCGTGCACGCGGACACGCGTGAAGCCGCGATCGCGAAGATGGAGCAGGCGCTCCGGAGCGTCGAGATCGAGGGCGTGAGCACGACCATTCCCATCCACACGAAGGTGCTCGCCGACGCGCGTTTCCGCTCCGGCGACTACGACACGCGGCTCCTCGAGGAGATCGCGTGAAGACACGGCTCGCCCCGATCGGAACGGCGTCTCCTGTGCTCGCGGGAGAGAGCCGCTCGGCGATCGCGGCGCTCGAGTCGGAGCTCGAGAAGAAGCGCGGGGTCGTCCGCCGCGGATGGGGACCCGACAAGGTCCACAAGAAGAACAAGCTCACGACGTGGGAGCGCATCGAGCGGCTCGTGGATCCGGGGGCGCCGATCCTGCCGGTGGGGACGCTCGTGAACTGGGGCCGGGCGTTCGAGGGCTCGAAGCAACAGGCGCCCGGCGCCGGCGTCCACACGGTCTTCGCGCGCATCGCGGATCGCTGGGTCGTCGTGATCGCGAACGACAACACGGTCGCGAGCGGCGCCTGGTGGCCGCTCACCCCGGAGAAGATCCAGCGCGCGCAGACGATGGCACTCCGGTTGCGCGTGCCGGTCGTCTACCTCGTCGACTGCTCTGGGCTGTTCCTCCCGGAGCAGGCGCACAGCTTTCCGGGGCGCACGGGGGCGGGCCACATCTTCCAGATGAACAGCGTGCTGAGCGCCGCGGGCGTCCCGCAGATCGCCGGCGTGTTCGGCGATTGCATCGCGGGCGGCGGCTACATGCCGATCATCAGCGACCGCGTCTACATGACCGAGCAGGCGTACATGGTGATCGCGGGCGCGGCGCTCATCAAGGGTGCCAAGAGCCAGAAGCTCACCTCGCTCGACATCGGCGGACCCGAGGTCCACGTGCACCAGTCCGCGTGCGCGGACGTGCGCGTGCCCGACGACGTCGAGTGCGTGCGCCAGCTGCGCGCCGAGGTCTGCCGCCTCCCGACCTCGGGCGCGGACTTCTACCGGCACGGCGTGGAGGCGGAGGGCCCGCTCTTCGATCCTGCGATGCTCGACGGCATCCTGCCGAAGAACCATCGCGAGGTGTACGACATCCGCGAGGTTCTCGGCCGGCTCGTCGACGGCTCGCTCTTCCACGAGTTCCTGCCGGGCACCGGACCCGAGGTGCTGACCGGGCTCGCGCGCGTCGGCGGTCTCTGGATGGGGTTCGCCGCCAACGTGCAGGAGGCGCAGGCGCACCCGGAAGGGAAGGGGGCGCGTCCCGGCGGCATCCTCTACCGCGACGGGATCGCGAAGCTCGCGGCGTTCTCGCGCGCGTGCAACGACGACGGCATCCCTCTCGTGTGGCTCCAGGACATCGCAGGCTTCGACATCGGCGTCGAGGCCGAGGCGCAGGGGCTCCTCGGATACGGCAGCTCACTCATCTACACGAACAGCACGAACACGACGCCGATGTTCACGGTGCTGCTGCGCAAGGCATCGGGTGCCGGGTACTACGCCATGGCGGGGCTGCCGTACGATCCGGTCGTGCAGCTCTCGACCGTCGTCTCGCGCCTCGCGGTGATGGAGGGACGCACCCTCGCGGTCGCGGCGTACCGCACGAAGCTCGACGACGACTTCGAGATCGCGTCCACCGATCCGGCGGAGCGCGCCGCGATCGAGAAGGGCATGGACGAGACGGCGGAGCGGATCGAGCGTGACATGGATCCGATCGCGAGCGCCGCACGCATGGACACCGACGAGGTGATCCGGTTGAGCGAGTTGCGCACGTGGCTCCAGGCGCTCGCGGAGATGTGCTACCAGGCGCCCGGCACGCGGCGGATCAAGAACCCGCGGATCTGGAGCATCCACGATCTCGAGGTGCTCCACGGCAGTCGATCCGCCGCGCCGGCGCAAGTCGAGCGCGTCGAGAAGCGCGACGCGACGCCACCGCCGGAGCCCGGGCTCAAAGCGCTCGCGAGCCCGATGGAAGGAACGCTCTGGCACCGCGCCGCGCCGGGCAAGCCCGCGTTCGTGGAGATCGGCGCCGCGGTGTCAGCGGCGGAAACGGTGGCGCTGGTCGAGGTCATGAAGACGTTCACGCCCGTCCGTGCGGATGAGGCCGGAACGCTCGTCGCGTGGGCGCGTCAGGACGGCGAGGCCGTGGCGGCCGGCGACGTCATCGCGTGGTTGCGGCCCTGATCACGGGGCCCCGGTGCCGAACGCATACATCACGAATGCCTCGTAGTACGCCGTCGGCGCCGAGGTCTCGCCCGACAGGTCGAGCGGCGCGAACCCTCCCGCCGAGTCGAGGGCGACCTCCCACGTCGTCGGGTCGACCTGGTACGCGGGGACCAGGTCCGCGTCGATCGGGGTGAGCCCCGCCATGTTGAACGCACCCACCGCCGCGTACGGCAGGAAGTCGTCCCACACGAGACCGAAGCGCTTGTCGAATCCGTACTTGGACCAGAAGAGCTCCCAGTCCGCGATCGTCGTGGCGCTCGCGTCGTCCACGGCGTGGACTCCGAAGCCGAACTGGAGCCGATCCACGAAGTCCTCGAGACTGTCCTTCCCGCGCGTGAGGGCGAACATGCCAAGCATCCCGTCGCAGTCGCCGGCCTTGTCGAAGGTGACCGGAACCCCGACGAGATCGATGCTCCACCAGAAGTCCTTGAAGTCGGGATCCGCCGTGGGGACGCCGCTGACGTCCCAGAGCACGAAACAGTACTCGGTGGGGGTGAGCGAGAAGAACCAGTCGTCGTAGTTGAACATCGTCGCTCGCACGACCGGGAGGATGTCGAGCGAGCCGCTGCCGCTCCCGACGGGCACGAGCTCGCCCTTCGCCGCGTCGTACCCGAAGGACGCATCGATCTGGACCATGTCGGCCGTCCAGCCGGGCTCGATGCCCGTGTCGGTGTCCGTATCGGTGTCGGTATCCGCGTCGGTGTCCGTGTCGGTGTCGGTGTCGATGTCCGTATCGGTGTCCGTGTCCGTATCGGTGTCCGTGTCCGTGTCCGTGTCCGTATCGGTGTCCGTGTCCGTGTCGGTGTCGGTGTCGGTGTCGGTGTCGGAGTCGGTGTCGGAGTCGGAGTCGGAGTCCGTGTCGCTGTCGGTGTCCGTGTCGGCATCCGATTCCGAACCGGACGAGTCGTTTCCCTTGTCACACGCGAGCAGCGTCACAAGTGCGATCAGCATCGAACCTCCATCGCGAGGTCCAGGAACATAGCCGGCAAACGCTTCGACCCGCTGGCGTGCTCAGTGCGGGTACGGTCGGTACAACGGGTCCCCCACCCACACCATCATCCACTGCGCGAGCAGCGTGCTCTCGTACGCGGCCTCGCCGAACGACGCGCCCGACGTGAGGTAGAGAAAGAACTGGTCGTACTCGGGCATGCCCGCGACGTAGGGCTCCTCCACGGCGCCGAACGTCGCGGTGATTCCCGCCTCGAGCGCCTGGTGGGTCCAGTTCGTTCCGCCGCGCACGTCGTCTGCGCTCGCCGAGTCGAGATGACCGCCCACGGCGCCCGGCGCCCACGCGAAGCAGCCGTTGTAGTGATCGTACGAGTACCAGCCCGCGAAGTAGAGCGCGTCGGGACAGTGCGTCGGCGCCGGTGCCGTGCCGAGCTCCTCGTCGTTGCCATCCCAGACGACGGCGTACCAGTCGAGGTCCTCGAACAGGTAGCGGGTGCCCCACATGTTCCATTCGCCCGCTTCGTACGAGCCGGGGAAGTCGGTCCCGGGCGGCTCGTCGCCGTAGCGCCCGTCGACGTACACGATCCCGGCGAGTGCTCCGGACTGCGCGAGCTTGTCTGCGCTCTCGGTGCGATCGACGAGCTCGAGCGCGGCGGCGAGCGAGGAGCCGTCGATGCGTCCGACCATGTAGTACTGAGGCTCGACGCCCGCGTCGGCGAAGACGGCGTCCTCCGCGATCGTCGGCCAGTGCTCGGCGAACGGCGTGTAGGGCGTGTAGCTCTGCGTGTCGCTGCTTCCCGACAGGTACGCAGGATTGCGGATCGGGTAGTCCTTCGCGGCGGCGAGCAGCGCCGGCGCCGCATTCCCGAACACCATCAGCGCATCGAGCGACGTCGTGACGTAGGTCTCGAAGAAGAGATCCTTCACGACCCCCGCCACCTCGAACGGCACGCCGTACACGGGCACGACGTAGCGAGCGCGGCCGTGGAGCTCGTCGAGGCAGACCTGCTCGTCATGGATCCACGCCGGGAAGTCTGCGGCCGCAAGTCGGGACGTGGCCGACGACTCGATCGCGCACATGCCCTCGTTCGGCACACCGCGGAACGCCTGGTAGTAGAGTGCGACGTCGCGGCTCTCGACGACCGCGGGATTGTAGATGACGACCGTGCGCTCGCTGTCGGGCCAGTCGGCGTCGAAGGTCGCTTCGACGATCTGGGGCTCGCACCCATCGGCCGAGGCGGTTGCTCGGATCGCGATCGACTCGGGTCCGTGCACGGCGACCGAGTCATTCGTCTCCCACGAAACGGTGGGACCCTCGGTCGGCGTCACCACGCCGTTGCTCACGCTCCACGTCACGGCGTACTCGCGATTGGATCCCGCGTCGGTCACGGACGCGGTCAGCGGGGAGCCGGGCAGGATCACGTCCGTGGTCGACAGCGAGACTCCACCGACGAGTGCGCAGCTCTTCTCGGTCCCGGAGTCGTCGGAGGCACTGTCCTCGATCGAGGAGTCCGCCGGCTGGCGCGAGTCGTCGTTCGAGGAGCACGCGGCGAGCCACAGCACCCCGCCCGTGATCATGCCTTCCGCTTCTTCTCCCAGAGGTACTCCTCCTCGCCGTGCACCTTGGCGGCCCAACGACCGGCGACGAAGAGGAAGTCCGAGAGTCGGTTGAGGTAGCGCATCGGACCCGTACCGGTCTCGGGTTCGGCGTCCATCAGCGTGACCACGTCGCGTTCGGCTCGCCGGCACACCGTGCGTGCCTGATGGAAGAAGGCGCCCACCGGTCCACCGCCGGGGAGGATGAACTCGACGAGCGGTCCGAGATCCTCGTTGAGCCCATCGATCCATTCCTCGATGCGCGTCACCTCGGGGTCGCCGACGAGCTGCATGCCCTCCCATCGGTCGGCGGGCGGCGTCGCCAGCTCCGCGCCGACGTCGAACAGGTCGTTCTGGATCCGGTGGAGCATCGCGTCGAGGCGGTCGATGGCGTCGCGAGGCGCATCCGAACGGCGGTGGAACGTTCGGACGATCCCGACGATTGCGTTGAGCTCGTCGACCGATCCGTAGGCGCCGACACGCACGTGGTTCTTCGCGACGGCGCGACCGCCGACGAGCCGAGTCGAGCCCTGATCGCCCGTTCTCGTGTAGACCTTCGTGATCCGCATCGGGATCGGTTAACCGCTTGCATACCTGTGGTTGCTCGAGCGCCACGTTCGGAGGTCGGGTGTCGGAAGGCAAGAAGCTGGTTTCGGTTGAGGGTCTTCGCAAGGCGGACGCGGACAAGCTCCACGTGCTGACGTCGGATGTCCTGCGCACGCCGCTCGTGCGGCTCGATCCCGTCACGCTCTGCGACCTGCTCGCATTGTCGGAGTTGCAGGACGGTCTCGGCGTCGCGTTCAAGCGCGATCTCGACAACTTCCGCGAGCAGATGGTGCGCGAGCTGCAGGATCTGCCCGACGGTCCCGGGCTGCGAGATTTCGCGATCGCGGTGGGCGAGGTGCCGCCGGGGCGCGTTCCGTCGGCGCTGCGCAGCGCGGTGAAGGAGATCATGGCGGATCGGAAGGACCCGGAGGCCCTCGACTTGTTGGGATCGCTCCTCGAGCGCTGGGATCCCGTGACGCCGGAAGACTTCCCGCCGCCGCCGAAGGTCGAGAAGGAGACGAAGAAGAAGCGCGCCGCCGCCGCTCCCAAGGAGAAGGCCGAGAAGAAACCGCGCACGCCGGCCAACCAGGTCGACGAGCGTCGCGCCGAATGGGTCAAGAACGACGTGCTCGAGCGGCTCCAGAACTACGGCCACGACGGCCTCAAAGAAGCGATCGTCGTCGCCGGAGCACGCCATCGCTCGCCGTGGAAGGATCTCACGGAGAAGGAAGTGCTCGCCGTGCTCCGCCAGATGGAACGCGACGGGAACGTCCGCCACTCCGCGGGCCGCTGGCGCCACAAGTAGTCGTCGCCTTCTCGTCGGCGCGTTCGCGCCCGAGGTCGCCGCGAAGTTGTCCGGCCTCGGCGCCGGTCATTGCTCGCCGCAATGCGTACCGCCGTGAGGTCCTGCTGGATGGACCTGGCGGGACCCGATCGCACGTTTCCGCGCGGTGAGGACCACCCCGTCGGACCTGACGGAGAAACGCGTTCTACGGCGTCTTGCAGTCGAGGCGATCCACCGCGTGGACCGGCGCATCGTCGCCGGCCATCAGGTGCTTGATCGCGCGGTACACCAGGCGCTGCTTCTCGACCGTGCCCTTCCCCGCGAATTCGGCGCTCGTCACGACGATCTCGAAGTGGCCCCCCGCTCCGCGTACGAGTGCTTGCGCGCCGGGGAGCGCTTTCTCGATCGCGGCCTTCACGTCGTTCGCCGTATCCGTCATGCGGCCGGCCGCATAACCGGCGCCACGGTCCACAGCTCGACGCGCAGACCGAGCTGGAGCAGGCGATCGATCCACACGCGCTGGTTGTCGCGCAGCGAATCGGTCGGTCCCTTGAGCTCCGCGAGGACGAGGGCGCCGTCGACGCGTGCCGGGACGGCGCCGGGGAACCGCACTTCGGGACCGGGAAGGATCGCGAGGTCGGGGAGCCCGCTCCGGACCTCGTGGTACCGCTCCGCCATGTGCCGGAGGATCGCCGCGAGGGCCTGACTCGGCATCGCTTCCACGAGCGCTTGGAGGAACGCGCCGTCGAGGTCGGGATGGACGCCGACGATCGCTTCGCGCGGATGCGCGAGGGCCTTCGAGAGCCGAGTGGGGCCGCCTCCCCACGCGATGTCGTCGAGGACGTCGTCGAGGAGCGCGCGCCGTCGGATCGCGAAGCCGGGCGTGCCGAGATCGAGCGGCGCCCGCAGGTACGCGGTCGGGAGCATGCCCGGAACCGGGGCGAAGAGCACGTCCCGCAGGAGCAACCCGAACAGCGTCGTCCACGGCGCGGACTCCGTGTGCGCGGCGCTCCGACCGAGCGCCCGGAGCCTCGCCACGAGTCTTTCCAGCACAGTGGGATCCGAAGCTTGGAATTCACGTGACTTGAAGTCGC
>JADMIO011356649.1_pt1 | contig 100036 bp, 80 predicted proteins | sample 8958161 | NCBI WGS metagenome assembly JADMIO01 (sample SAMN16585339, study PRJNA669376) | soil metagenome | isolation source: Crop rotation soil | place: USA: Cullars Rotation, Alabama | collected 2011 | reverse complement strand
CGCGACAACTTGTCCACGTGGAATTCTAAGCTTAGGATCCCAATGTGCTGGAAAGACGGCGGACCAGTTATCCGCAGCGACGCGGCGCGCGGAACGGCATAGTCTTGCTGTCGATACCACGGATTCTGTGGACGACGTGACGAAACTGCTGGGCGGACCCAACCGCGGCGTATTGGTGCTCTCCAATTACACGTCGAATTCGCGCAACGCGGCGCGAACGATTCGCGCGCAAAAGGGTTGGAAGCGCCTGCCGGTGTTCGCGATGATTCCCGACGACCAGATCGATGCCCGCACCCTGCGCCAGGCGAACGTGCAACAGATTGAGCTGCTGCCGACGTCGATGCCGGAGAACCGCGTCTGGCTGAAGCTGCGCGACGCGTCCGACACCTGCCGATCGGGCAAGCGCTGGCAAGTCAACAACCGGCGCGCGCATTTCCGCCTGCCGCTGACGGTGAAAGCGGCGCTGCTGGGCGAATGCGAGACCATCGATATCAGCGAAGGCGGCGTGGCGTTCCTGACCAATCAGGTCTACCACCCCGGCGACCAGGGCCGCATCGACATCCGTTCGCTGCTGGGAGACATGGACGCCGACCAGCGCGGATTTGCGTTCGAGGTGGTCTCGGTGAAAAGCGTGAAGGGCGGGGTTTACCGCTATTGCGTGGGCGCGCGATTTATCGAATTGAGCGAAGACGCGAAGAACCGGCTGAAGGATGCAATCGAGGTGATCGAGCCGACGTCCGAAGAATAACACGCAATCCTATTGCGGGCCACTGCTCCACGAGGTATGTCCTTTTCCATCATGAATTCTGAATCCAGTCCCAGCGCGGCGCCCGACCGCGGAGGCATTATTGCTCCGCCTGCGCCGCCCGAAGCCGCGAAAGCGGAAGGCACGTCTGTTTTTTCATACGGCAGCTTTCTGAAGCTGTTTTTTGGATCGTTGAGCGGGGCGTTTGCGGACCGCGTTTATTTTGCGGCGTTGTTTGCGGCGGTGAACGTCATTTTCATCAGCGCGCCGGAGAACGAGCAGGGGTTCATTCAGATAGTGGCCTCGGTTCCGCTGCTTCTTCTTTATGGATTATCCGGTTCGCTTGTCGACAGTGTGGACCGGCGGCGATTACTCTTTCTGGTGAAAGCCATTAAGGCCGCTGCGGTGCTGCTGTTTGTTCCGATCCTGTTTCAGGCGGTGCAGATCGGCGATCCCAAGACGGATGCGGCGCTGATTGAAATGCTGAAAGGCCGCTGGCCGCTGTGCCTAGGGCTGGTGGTGCTGCTGAATATTCTGACCGTGCCGTTCGGACCGGCGCGCGCTGCGGCGATTCCGGACGTGTTGCCGGAAAAGCACCGCGAGATGGGCGCGAGTTTGATGGCGACGAGCGGCTTGATGGCTTTGATGGCCGCGCAGTTTGTGGGCGGGATGCTGGCGCGGACGAATGTGCTGGGACCGGCGCTGACGATGGCGGTGAGCGCGCTCTTCTATGTGGTTTCCGCGCTGCTTTTTCTGCGGCTACCCGATGCGGTCGCGGTGCCCGGAACGCGACGAGAAGGCGCGACAGCCGCCGGCGAAGCGGGGAAACCGCAAGATTCGTTCATCAAGGGTTTTATTGATGGGCTGAAATACTGTCTTTCGCGCGTCAGCGTCGTCGGGTTGATGTTCTTCGAGACGATTTTCTGGTGTGTGGCGTCGGCGATCAATATTCTAATCGGCTTTCACGCGCGCACTGAATTTCAGCTGACGGGCAACAATCTGACGACGTTTCAGAGTTGGGCCTATCCGGCGGCGGGCGTCGGATTGTTTGCCGGCGCGCTGGGCGTGGGGAAGATCTGCCGCAAGGCGAGCCCGATTGTCACATACACGCCGGGATTTGTGTTGCTCGCTGGCGGAATTTATCTGCTGTTCAGAGCGCAGGGATTGCCGGGCGGCGGCGCGCCGACGTACGTTTATCCGGTGATGTTCGCGATTGGGCTGGGCGGCGGATCGATCCTCGGCCGCGTCGATGCGGACGTGCTGGGAATCGCCGATGAATCGATGCGCGGCCGTGTGTTCTCGATCAAGGCGATGGCGTTTGCCGCAGTGAATCTGCTGGTGACCTGGCTGCTCAGTTCGGCCGGACTGACCGACGATCAAAAACACGATATTGCGCTGTGGATGCCACGCATTTTTCTGCTGCTGTTGCCTCTGGCGGTGATCTTTGCGTGGTTTGTCGACATCGCCATCTGGGCCAAGCGCGGCGATACGGAACTGCCGGGTCCGGTGCACCGCGCCGGGTATGCGCTGCTGCGATTCACTTCGCGGACACTTTTCCAAATACTATTCCGCTATGAAGTGATTGGTGCTGAAAATATTCCGGCAAGCGGTCCGGTGGTGTTGTGCGCGAATCATGCGAGTTTCATCGATCCGCTGCTGTTGGGCTGCAGCACGAAGCGGATCGTGCAGTACATCATGTATTCGAGCTATTACCGCTCGCTTGCGCATCCGATTTTTCGCTTTCTGCGCTGCATTCCCGTCGATGAAAAGGGCGGAACGGCGGCGTTGAAGGCGGGCATGCGGTCGCTCAAGCAGGGCGCGTGCGTGGGAATTTTTCCGGAAGGCCGGGTCTCGGCGGACGGGCAATTGCAACCGCCGCAGGGCGGGGTGCTCTTTTTGGCCCAGCGCTCGGGTGCGCCGGTTGTGGCGGTGGCGCTGAAGGGAAACTTTGCGGCGTTTCCGCGCGGCGCGTGGTTTCCGCGGCCGAAGAAAATCACGATCATTTACGGCAAGCCGTTTACGGTCGGGAAAGATATTTCGCGCGACGAAATGGCGGCGATTACGGACAAGATGATGGCGGACCTGGCGGAGAAACTGGAGCTTCCGCCGCCTCCGAAGGCCGAAAAGGGCAAAGAGAAGGACAAAGAAAAAGGCCAGGACGCGTAACGCGCCCTGGCCCGTGAAAGTGGACTCGGGGTTCGGTTACAGGTTGTAACCGACTTCGCCGTGCTGGCTGAGGTCGAGGCCTTCCATTTCCTGATCCTGCGTGATGCGCAAACCGACCAGGGCATCGACGATTTTCAGCAGGACGAAAGTTCCGACCGAGGAAAGGCCGACGGTGATCAATACGGCCACGAGCTGGTTGACCACCTGTTTGCCGTTGCCGTGCAGCAGGCCGTTCGCGCCGCCGGGGTTGACGATGACCGTCGCGAAAATGCCGGTCAGGATCGCGCCGGTGATACCGCCTACGCCGTGCACGCCGAAAGCGTCGAGGGAATCGTCATAGCCGAACTTGGATTTCACAATCGCGCAGCTCGTATAGCAGACGCCTCCGGCGATCAGGCCCATCCAGACGCCGCTGATCGGTTCGACGAAGCCGGCTGCCGGGGTGATCACAACCAGTCCGGCGACTGCGCCGGAGATTCCGCCCAGGACGCTGGGGTGTCCGCGGTGCGCCCATTCGACGAAGACCCAGGAGAGCGTTGCGGCGGCGGCGGCCAAGTGCGTTGCGGTGAGAGCGGAAGCGGCAAGACCATTCGATCCGAGGGCGCTGCCGCCATTAAAACCGAACCAGCCGAACCAGAGAAGACCGGCGCCGATGGTGGCGAGCACCATGCTGTGCGGCGGCATGGGTTCGACGTTGTATTTGTAACGCTTGCCCATTACCAGACAGCAGACCAGTGCGGAGATGCCGGAGGAAATGTGAACGACCGTGCCGCCGGCGAAGTCGAGGGCGGGGAACATGCTTGTATCGGGAGCTTTGCCATCGGTGAAGAGCCCGCGCAGCATTCCGCCTTCTCCCCAGACCATATGCGCCAGCGGATTGTAGACGACCAGCGCCCAGAGCAGCGAAAAGAGCAGCATGGCTTTGAATTTCATGCGGTCTGCAACAGCGCCGAAAATGAGGGCCGGCGTGATGATCGCGAACATCATCTGGTAAGCCATGAAGACCAGATGCGGGACGGTCGCGGCGTATCCATAGGGATCGTTGGCTTTAAATTTATCCCATGGCAGCATGGCGAATCCGGTTCCTCCGAGGACCTGCGAGCCTTTGTCGAACGCCAGCGAATAGCCGATGAAGGCCCATTCGATCGAGATCACGCCCATGAGGATCCAGCTCTGCATCATGGTGCCGAGCACATTTTTGCGGCGGACCATGCCGCCGTAAAAGAACGCGAGTCCCGGAGTCATCAGCAGGACCAATCCCGTGCTGACGAGCAGCCAGGCGGTGTCACCGGTGTCGGGCTTCCATTCGGCCTTGGGGGGCTCAGCAGGTGCGGCGGCAGGCGGAGTCACAACTGCGGGCGCAGGCGGAGTCGCCGGGTTCTCGTCCGCTGAAAGCGATGCGGCAAAGAAAGGCAGGGTTAACGCGAGAAATGAAAAGACACAAAAACAACGGCGCGCATGTACGGGCATGGCGGAGCTCTCCCATGAATAGAGGGTTAACTGACGCCGCATTACCATGCAAACCTATGTCCATTTTAGATCATAGTGCTTTAAAAAGTCATAACGATAGTTGTTAAAAGAACTTAGTGATCAATAATAATGAAAGTCTGATTCTCTGACGCTGTCAGTTAATAATCATTATGTTTGAAATTGATCAGACTGATTCAAATTGCGGATTTGCCGCTTTCGCCCGTGCGGATGCGAACGACGTCCTCAAGTCCGAAGACGAAGATCTTGCCATCGCCCAGTGCGCCTTCGTCTCCGGTCATGGCTGCCTTGCGAATCGCTTCGAGAGCCAGCTTCAGTTCACCCTGCGTGCAGGCGACTTCAACGCGTACTTTGGGCACCATGAGGACATCGTATTCGGCGCCGCGGTAAGTCTCTGCATGACCCCGTTGTCGGCCGAATCCCGTCGCATGCGACACGGTCAGACCCAGGCAGCCGATGTCAGCGAGGTTTTCGCGAACGGCTTCCAGCGACGTGGCGCGGATGATGCAGATCAGCCAGTACACAGAGTCCTCGAAAAAAGTCCCGAGATTCCGACTTCAAGCACGTCTAAGTGTCGATATAATGTGCGCGGCGTTGAGGAAAGCAAGATGCGTTGTCGAGAATTCAACCGTCCGATCCTGGCCTTGGCCATCGCGCTGGTCTGTGTTTCTGCGTGGGCGGATCAGGATGATGACGATGCGGATCTGAAGCCGACGCTCGAGGAACGAGCGCGCGCCGCGGTACTCAAACGCTGGCCCGATGCGAAAGAAATTGAAGTCGTCGACCTGACTGAAGATGACGACGATGCGGATCCCAAAACCGAAGTTCGCGACAAGGCCAAACCCGACGCAGACGCCGAAGACGAGAACGACGATTTAGGCGACGAGGAAGACTGCGAGTATACGCTCAGCGTGAAGTTCGAGTCGCGCGGGCACGATTTTGAGGCGCTTCTGGACGACGATGGCAAGATCAAATTCGTGTACGAAGAAATCCCGTTCTGCGAGGCGCCGGCGGAAATCATTGAGGCCGCGCTGCGTAAAGTGAAGGGGCAGGACCTGGTTTATTTCGACAAGATGCTCGACGAGACCGAAGAAGGCCGGTCCATTCAATCCTTCATCGTCGGTGTGGGGCAGAAAGATGTTTATCTCGACGCGGAAGGCGATGTGACGTCGATCGAAGACGCACCGGACGATATTCCTGACGATGTGGAAATGCCCGACGAAGCCGGCATCATCTGATTTTCAAGCGGCTCGTCGAGCGCCTGCACCGGACGCGTTGCGCCACGCGGTTTTTCGCCAATCGCAACGATCGACAGTCCCGGCCACGGCAAAAGCCAGTCGATGCGCCGCCACAACCAGACCAGCGAATCGAACATCTTGAGCTGGTATTTTGCCATGCGCGTGCGGCGCAGAAGCTTTCCGTTCAAGAACCAGCCGGCGACACCGATGCGGTTGAAGTGAAACGTCTTCGTCACGTTGAAGCCCGCGGCAGTCAGGTCGTCGGTCAATCCCTTGCGCGTGTAGCGCTTCACGTGCTCCAGCGCCTTGTCGAGCGGGCAGTAGAGCCACGGGCCTTGCGGTACAAGAATAATGACACGACCGCCGGGCTCGAGCACCTCGAACATATTTTTCAGCGCGGCCGTTGAATCCGGAATGTGTTCGAGCACGTTCAGGCAGACGATGGTATCGACGGTGCCTTTGATCGGCGTGAAGTCATCGGCGTTTTGCGCGTCGATGGGCACGGCCTCCAGATTTGTCCCGCGCTGGGTTAAGGCCTTGAGAACGTCCAGATGCAGCGGATCCTGCTCGCTCGCGATGTAGCGTTCGCGCGGGAGCAACTGCAGCGTCATGTTGCCGATGCCCGCTCCGATTTCGAGCACGCGGTGGCCCATGAACGGCCGCACCGCGGAATCGGCCATCCAGCGATTGAAACGGTGGGCCTTGCCGATGCTGGCCAGGATTTCGTGGCCACTTTTTTCATCGTAGAGATCGTCGATCAGCCAGTATTTGAAAATCACGGCCAGCGCGCGGAAGCCGTCTTTCCACGTGATCTTTTTGCCTTCCTGGTATGTGCGGCCGTCGTAGCTGATTGGCACTTCGTAAATGCGCAATTTGCGTTTGGCGATTTTGGCGGTGATCTCCGGTTCGAGCCCGAAACCGCGGCACCGGATCGGAATCGATTTCAGAACCGGCGTGCGAAAAGCCTTGTAGCACGTCTCCATGTCCGTCAGATTCAGATCGCTGAACATGTTTGAAAGCGTGGTCAGGATTCGATTGCCGATGCTATGCCAGAAATACAGCACGCGGCGGCGTTCTCCCGAGAGAAAGCGCGAACCGTAAACGACATCGGCTTGTTCGCGCAGCAGCGGTTCCAGAATGCGCCCGTAATCGCGCGGATCGTATTCCAGATCGGCGTCTTGAAAGATGCTGAGTTCGCCCGTGGCGGCGGCGATGGCGGTGCGTATTGCGGCACCCTTGCCCTGATTTTTCTCATGCGGAATATAGCGAATGGTGTCCGGATTTTCGGCGGCTATTTTTTTCAATATATCACGCGTGCCGTCGGTCGAACCGTCGTCAACGATGACCAGTTCGCGCTCGAGTTTTTCCGGCAGCGGCGCGGCGAGAACGCGGCGAATCAGTTCCGCCACGAGATAGCGTTCATTGTAAACCGGGATCAAAACGCTCAGTTTCACAGGTGTTATTGTACCCGGCGTTTTTGACCTTTCCACGTGGTCTTGGAAGGGTCAAAAGTCCCTATGAAAATAACGATTGCACATGTGCAGATTGCCATGGCTCCGCTTGGCTGTCTATTTGCGCGATGAGGACGAAGGGAACTGTTACCAATGTTAATGCGTTCTGATCGTGTAATTTTTACCGCGCTTCGTGTCACTATGTGACCGCTTTACGTGTGTTGCGTTTGAGGATGATCAAATTGGCCACCACAGTCAGGTTACGCGCGTCAGAGAGTACGCGGACATCCCGGCGAGCGAGCAAGGTCGTCAGCAATGCTGCCGTGTCTGGCGCGGTCGCGTGCCTGGCCAATTGCAAAATCGGCCTCGCATACGTGGACGCCGCGCTGCGGCTGGTCTATTGCAATCCAGCCTTTGAACAACTCTGCGATACGTCCGCGCGGAAATTGAGTCAGATGCCGCTCGCTGAAATTATTCCTTTCCTCGGCGATCTGAGTGTTCTCACCAGCGGCAAGCAAAATGAACTTTCAATCTGCGGACTGCTGACGCGCGGCGCTGACGCGCCGGTTCGCATGTGCGCCACGCTCTGCGCCGACAAAACAGGCGGCGGATTCACCGTTATGCTGTCCCCTGAGATTACGTCCAAACCAGCCGTCGTGCCGGCTACTGAGCGCCCCGCGGCCGAACCCCCGTCACGGCGGAGTTCCCAGCCGCCGGAAGAACGCGATCATTTCCTCGCCGTACTGGAACATGAACTGCGCAATCCCCTGACGCCCATTCTTGCCTGGGCCGAAGTGCTGAAGCAGGAGCCCAACCAGACGCACCAAATGCGCCGCGCCGTCAGCGCCATCGAACGCAGCGTGCTGCAGCAGCGCGCGCTCGTGGACGATCTGCTGGATCTCGCGAGCATTCACAACGGCAACCTGCGCTGCGAGCAACTGCCTGTGCAGATCCATGCGGTGCTCGCCGAATCGGTGGCGCATTTCGAGGCCTGCGCAAAAGAGAAGGGCATCGCTGTGGTCTTCAACTCCAGCGCAGCCGACGCGATAGTCTGCGGAGACCGCCGCCGCTTAGCGCAGGTTTTCGACAACCTTCTTGATAACGCCGTAAAATTCACGCCGCCGGGCGGGCGTATTGAAGTCCACATGGCCAGCCTGAACGGCCGTGTGCGCATCGACATTTCGGATTCCGGCATCGGCATCGCACCGGATTTCATGAGCGAATTGTTCAAGACCTTCACCCAGGCGCATCCGCTGGCTTCGCGTTACCGCCGCGGGCTGGGTCTGGGGCTGGCCCTCGTCAAGAATTTGATCGACCGGCATCACGGCGAAGTTCAAGCGGCTTCGGCCGGTGAAAACATGGGCACGGTCTTCAGCGTGTTTCTGCCGCTGCAAACGCCCGACGCGATTCGGCCCGCGGCCGCGGTGAGCGCTACGCGCGGCAAAGTGCTCATCGTCGAAGACCGCGACGATACGCGAGAAGCATTGCGCACGCTGATCGAATCCTGGGGCTTCGAAGTCGCCGAGGCGCCCGACGGCATCGCGGGCCTGAAAGTGATCGCCGAATTCGAACCCAATCTGGTGCTGTGCGATCTCAGCATGCCGGTGATGGACGGCTGGGAAATGGCCAGCCAACTGCGCGCCCAGGTGCCTTCTGCGAAAATGCCGATGGTTGCGCTGAGCGGCCACGGGACGCCCTCGGACATCCAGCGCTCCCTCGACGCCGGCTTCCAAGCCCACGTGGTCAAGCCCTGTGAAGCCAAAGTGCTGCTGTCGGTGCTGAAACAGTTCCTGCCGGCCGCTTCGATTCACGTCACGGGCGGACAGAATTAAACCGTCTCGCGTTCTTCAGTTTTCAAAGCCCAAAAGCATTGCATTGCTTCTTTAATTTTGCCCATTCAACAGACAAGGCGCTCATCGCGCCTTGTTTGTTCACTCCTGATTCTTAACGTCTCGATTCTTACGCGCCGCTTGCCCCGGCGGCTCCGCCGTGCGCAGCCCCGCCGCCGCCGCGAATGCTGGGCGGCGCTGACATGGCGCTGTGCGAGACGGCTTCCGCCGCGGCGCCCACAGGCACCGGCAACGGCTCGAATTCGCCGACGACGCGGAAGACGAGGTTCTCGCGCTTCTGGTCGGGCAGCGCTTCGATCTTCGTCTTCAACGGAATGGTGCCGCGCAGGATTTCTTCGCTGAGCGGGTCTTCAATGTATTTCTCGACCGCGCGGCGCAGCGGACGGGCGCCCATGTCGAGGTTGGTGCCCTTTTCCATCAGGAAGTTCAGCGCGTCTTCGGTGATGTTGAGCGAGATTTCCTTCTCGCGCAGGCGCTTGCTGACCTGGCTGATTTCCAGGTGCACGATCTTCGAGATGTCTTCCTTGGTCAGATGGTGGAATACGATCACGTCGTCCAGGCGCGCGATGAACTCGGGCCGGAACTCTTCTTCCATTTTTTGCGTCAGCTTGCGCTTCAGGTCGACATAATTCGCTTCGTCGCTGCGGCGTCCGAATCCGATCGAGCCCGAATCCTTGATCAGCTTTGCGCCGACGTTCGAGGTCATGATCAGGATCACGTTGCGGAAATCCACGTGGCGGCCGTAGCTGTCGGTCAGCTTGCCGTCTTCCATGATCTGCAGCAGGATGTTGAAGATTTCAGGGTGCGCTTTTTCGATTTCGTCCAGCAGCACCACCGAGTACGGCCGGCGGCGGATTTTCTCCGTCAACTGGCCGCCTTCTTCGTAGCCGACATAGCCCGGCGGAGCGCCGACCAGGCGGCTGACCGCGTGCTTTTCCATGTACTCGGACATGTCGATTTGAATGAGCGCTTCCTGGTCGCCGAACATGAATTCGGCCAGCGCCTTCGCCAGCAATGTTTTGCCGACGCCGGTTGGTCCCAGGAAAATGAACGAGCCGATCGGGCGGCGCGGATCCTTCAAACCCGCGCGGCTGCGGCGTACGGCTTTGGAAATCGTGGCCACTGCTTCGTGCTGGCTGATCACGCGCTTGTGTAGCGCTTCCTCCATCTTCAGGAGGCGCTCGGTTTCCTGGCCCTGCATCTTGCGCAGAGGAATTCCGGTCATCTTGCTGATGACTTCGCGCACGACTTCTTCGTCCACCGTGCCGACGGTCTCGGACGACGATTCGCGCCATTCCTTCTGGATCTTCTTCATCTGGTTGCGCAGGATTTCGGCGCGATCGCGGTATTCCGCGGCCGTCTCGAAGTCCTGTCCGGCAACCGCCTGCTCCTTCTCCATCTCGAGCTCGGCGATTTCCTTTTCAATGTCCTTCAAATCCGGCGGGCGCGTCATCTTGCTCAGGCGCACGCGCGAACCGGATTCGTCGATCACGTCAATGGCCTTGTCCGGCAGGAAGCGGCCGGTGATGTAGCGGTCGGAGAGCTTGACCGATTCCTCCAGCGCGATGTCGAGAATGCGGACGCGGTGGTGCGCTTCGTACTTGTCGCGCAGACCCTTGAGGATCGCGATGGTCTCTTCCTGCGACGGCGGATTGACCATGATCGTCTGGAAGCGGCGTTCGAGAGCCGAATCTTTTTCGATGTACTTGCGGTATTCGTCCAGCGTCGTTGCGCCGATGCACTGCACTTCGCCGCGCGCGAGCGCCGGCTTGAGCACGTTGCTGGCGTCGATCGAACCTTCCGCCCCGCCCGCTCCGACCAGCGTGTGCAATTCGTCGATGAACAAGATCACATTCTTGCTGCGGCGGACTTCGTTCATCACCGCTTTGATGCGCTCTTCAAACTGGCCGCGATACTTCGTTCCGGCGACCATCATGGCAAGATCGAGCACCACCACGCGGCGGTTGCGCAGCAGTTCGGGCACTTCGCCTTCGACAACCATCTGCGCGAAGCCTTCGACGATCGCCGTCTTGCCCACGCCCGCTTCGCCCAGCAGCACCGGGTTGTTCTTGGTGCGGCGCGCGAGAATCTGCAGCACGCGTTCGATCTCGTTCTTGCGGCCGATAACGGGGTCGAGCTTGCCTTCGCGCGCGAGTTCCGTCAAATCGCGGCCGAAGCTGTCGAGCGCGGGCGTCTTGCTCTCACCGGCTTTCGTCGACGTCGAGCCGGACGAACTGCCGCTCGAACTGCCCGACGTTTCGCCGCTGCCCTGCGGTTCGGTGTCCTTGTTCTGCTGGGTTTCGGCGCCGAGGAATTCCATCACTTCGTTGCGCACGTCTTCCAGCTTCAGTCCGAGATTCATCAGCACTTGCGCCGCGAGTCCTTCCTGTTCGCGCAGCAGGCCGAGCAGCAGATGTTCCGTGCCGACATAATTGTGATCCAAAGCGCGCGCTTCATCGATGGCGAACTCGAGGACTTTCTTCGCGCGGGGAGTGAAGGGGAGCTGGCCCATGGTCACGACATCGGGCGCGGGTTTGACGAGTTTCTCAACTTCCAGGCGGACCTTTTCCAGGTCAACGTCCAGGTTTTCGAGCACATTCGCCGCGACGCCGGAGCCTTCTTTGACGAGACCCAAAAGGACGTGCTCGGTTCCGATATAATCGTGATTAAATCGCTCCGCTTCCTGCCGTGCGAAGCTCATCACCTTGCGGGCGCGATCTGTAAAACGGTCAAACATGGTCTCATCCTCAGTTAATTTTGCCGAGCAATTCTTTTCTTTCATCGCTCGTGGTGTCCTTATCCTAACGTGCTCCCGTTTGATGTGTAGCGCACATTTCTCCGCGCCGCGACCGTTGCCCCCGCAAGTGTCCAGTCACTAAACGCTCAACGTGTCAATCTGGCGCATAATCGCGGCAAGACACCCCTTTCGGTGCACACGATGCGATTACTATGCCAGATATTCTGCAACTGAGATTGAGGGTGGGTTATGGCACAACTTCGTACCGGTAGCGCACGCGTGCGGCATGGCCGGACTTCTTCACGGTGTAGTCTACGGTGAAATCGAAAACGTGGACCGTCTTCGCGATCCCGGTCAGCTTGAAGTTCGAGAAGCGCACTTTCGGCCCGGGATCGCCGCCCACGATGACGGCCTTGGGCCGCTCTTTCAGACCCAACGCTGCCGGCCGCTGCGCGACGAGCTTGATCTTGCCCTTCTTTACTTTCAGGCTGACCGTCCCCAAGTCGACAACTTCGCTCGCAATTTCCATTGAGAATGAATTGCTCTGCGAATGGAAAGGTCCATCTGAAATCGTGACGCTGACCGTGTAAAACCCCGGCGTCCCATACGTGTGCGAAATCGTAGAGCCGCCAAGCTCCGTCGTCCCGTCGCCAAAATCCCACAAAAAGCCCAGAGGATCGCCGTTTGAATCCTCAACTCCGACAGTGAACGTGACGCTCTCGCCCGCGCCCGCCACCGGCACGGACGGCGCTGCAGGCGAAGAAATCGCCGGAGCTTCGTTGGAGACACCCCACACGATATTGTCGATGTTGTTGCTCTCGTTGAATTCGCTGACCAGGTTTGTGCTGTCCACAAAAAACCATGCGCGCCCCGCGCGCGCCACGTTCTGCGTGGGCAAAGCGAACGAGAGCGTAACGGTTTCATTGGAATTCAGAGCGTTCACATCCTTCATGAGCGTCGCCGCGTCGCCGGCTGTCGGTGTTCCGAAAAGATTGCCATAGAAAGATACGCTGAATCCAGTCGAGCTTATCGACCCGATGTTGCGCAGGGTGACGTCAAACGTCGCGTCGATTCCCGGAGTGCTCTCGGTCTTCGAGACGCTGCTGATGACCAGATCGATGCCGGGGCTGAGCACGGTCAGCGGATCAAACGACATGTTGTTGTTTTCGTCCGCTTCATCCACGGTGTTGCCCGAATCGCCCAGCGCCGCGAGCGTCACATCGCCCAGCGCCGCATACGTTACGCCGGCGAAAACAATGTCGCGGCTTTCGCCCGGCGCCACGGGGCCGACAACAGTCTGCGTCGCAAACGCGCCGGTCGCGTCCGGGACTGCGGCGGGCTGATTTAAAAATAAGGAGACGTCAAAATTTCCGGCGGCGGTTGCGCCATTGTTTTTCACGCTGACAGTCACATCCATCGGCGTGTTGATCACAACGGGTGAGTTGGGCCGGGCAATCGCGGTGATCTGGATGTCGGCCTTGCCCGGCGGCGGAGGCGGCGGGGTGTTCGATCCGCCGGTGCCGTCGATCGCCAACGACCACGAATTCAGCTTGCCAGTATTTCCGCTTGCTTCGTCAGAAACGATCAGCGTCCAATCTCCGTTGGCGTTCTCGCCCCAGTTGGCGACCGTGCAAAACGTCATGTTGCTGAGATTGGCGTGCGTGTCGTTCACCCGGCGCTGCACTTCGCTGATCGTGCCCGATGGCGAAACCAGCCGGAAGCGCAAATCGCCGCGCCGCGGATGCGTGACGTTCACCGTGAACTGCACCGTCTCGCATTTGTACGTGTTCGGCGTTGTGACCGACAGCGAGCGCGACAGCCCGTTGACGTTGTTGTCAGGAATATTCGCCGCCGGCGATTCGCTTACTGTGAGCGGGTACGAAAGGTCCGGCACGTTCGTCCACGTCGCCGCCGCGGTGACCGCCGCCGTTGCGTCCACGCGCCCAAAGCCGAATTTGTGGCTGTAATGTTTTCCGGCCGCATTGTCGAACCAGCTGACATCACCCGGCTTGTTCTTCGTGGAAGTCTCAACCAGGATGTGCCGCACGTCGCGCCAGGTCAGCGCCGGATTAGCCTGCAGCATCAGCGCGATGCAACCGGAGACCAGCGGCGTCGCCGATGACGTTCCGCCAAAGTCATCCGTATAGTTGTTGCCCAGCGCGACCGAATTGTAGCCCGCCGATCCCGTGCGGTCCGTTGTCGTGATTCCGATCGCGTCGGTGTCGTTGGACGGCGCATTCACAAAAAGGTCGCAGCCGTTTTCGCTGTAGTACGATTGCGCGCCGGCGTAGTTGCTCGCCGCGACGGCGATGACGTACGGCGAAGTGTTGTAGCCGTCGTAATTGGAATCGTCCGAGTTCTGCTTCCCGTTGCCGCCGGCCCAGACGAAAATCGTGCCTTTGCCGCCACGGCCGTTAGCGGCGCAATCCTTTCGTGCCGCGATCATCAGCGGCCCCGGCCGGCCGATGGATGTGCCCGCATCGGCGTCGCCCCAGGAATTGCTGCTGATGTGCACGCGGTCGCTGTCCAGCGCGGCGGTCGACTGGTGCCGCATCGCCTGCGCTTCCTGCGCGTCGGTCGCGTTCAAGCTGATCACCCGGATCCCAACCAGTCCGGCCTTGAACGCCGCGCCTGTGACGCCAAGGGCATTATTGCCGCACGCCGCAGCTACGCCGGCCACTGCCGTGCCGTGATCGTCGCCCGTCTGATCCGGCGTCGGATCGTTGTCACCGTAATTAATGTCGATATCGATATCCGTACGCGCGTTGGCCGACAGATCTTCGTGGCCGACTTCCAGGCCGTCATCGACGATGCCGATGTTGACGCCGGTTCCGTCATACAGATCCCACGCACCGGAAATATTCACGTCATTGCCGGCGATCGCGCCGGGCACCTGCGTGCCGTCATTCAGCAAATGCCACTGCTTTGCAAAAAACGTGTCGTTCGGCGTGAAGCGCTTGATCCCCTGGCGCCGGATCAGCGGCGTGGCCCACTCGACCTTCTCATTCTCGAACAGAGTATTTGCCAGCGTCAGCGCCGCGAGCGGATCGTCGCCTGCAGCTTCAACGATGAACGTATTCGGGCTGTAATCGATTTTTTCAATGACAGTGAAATTGTACTTCGCTTTCAGAGCCGCGATGTTCTCGCCCGGCAGTAGCTTGAGCGACAACTGCGGCGTGAGTACCTGCATGGTATTGGAGTCGCGCGTGTCGGCCTCGTACAGAACGGCTCGCACGCCCGTCACGCCGCGCATCGTCGCGGCCGCCTTGGCGCTTTGGTGCAGAGCGGCCTTATTTGCGACGGCCGCCATCTTGTAATGCATTGTGCGTCCGTCGCCTTTTTGAGGCACGGCGCGTGCGTCGCGTTTGAGGTTTGTAGCAGACTCGGCGGTATCGGCTTCGAGGATCAATTCATCCAACGCCAGCGCGATCTCCACGCGTGCTTTACCGTTCCAATAATAGAGGGGCTCGGCGGCATCTCCTGCAATGGCTGAGCCTGCGGTCAATGCCGATATCAGAAGCGATGCGAAAAGAAACGCGCAGGCCACCCAGAAGGAGCGCAATGTCGGACCGCTTTTCAAAATGGAGACTCCCTGTTGCCTGGACGCCGGCCTACCGTTTTAGCCCAGACCGGCTCTGGTGGCAAGACTTACCCTGCAGCCACCGCACAAGGCGAGCGCGGCGGTCGCTTGACGGGACGCTGGGGAGACCGTACTCTTGTGGGTGAGGGGTTCATCTGTGGACATGGTTCAAGTGCTGCAAAGCACGCAACTTTATCGCCTTGCCAAGCTGACGCCGCCCGGCGTCATGCGCTGGCGTCCGTGTTGTTGTTGCCGCTAACTCAAAGCTGGCTTCAACCCGACAACGGAGAAGGGCATAAACCATGACACTGGAACACGTACTTCAGATTATTTTTCATATTGTCGCTGCAATCCCCCTGCTGATTCTGGCGGTGTTTCTGCTCGTTTCATTCTTGCGCGTGCTGACCGCCCCCGGAACGATTGGAATCATCTTCGCGGACTTGGCCGCCATCCACGAGCGCGATCCCGCCGCCGAAGGCTGGATCGCCTGCCTCTTCTATCCCGGCTGGTGGGCGCTGGTGATTCACCGGCTCGTCGCGAATCCCTTGTACCGCTGGCACATCCGGCTACTGGCGCGCTTGTTTAATTTTCTGGCGCGCTTTCTGACCGGAACGGACATTCATCCGGGCGCAACGTTCGGGCGCGGAATTTTCATCGATCACGCCCACGGCGTGGTGATCGGCGAAACCGCAATCGTCGGCAACAACGTGACAATGCTGCATCAGGTCACGCTCGGCGGCACAGGTAAGCAGGGCGGCAAGCGGCATCCGACGATCGAAGACGGTGTGCTACTGGGCGTCGGCAGCAAAGTGCTGGGAAACATCGTGATCGGCCGGAACTCGAAAGTCGGTGCCGGCTCAGTGGTGGTTCACGCGGTGCCGCCGGACTCGACGGTCGTCGGCATTCCGGGAAAAGTAGTGGCTTCGGGCGGAACGCGGGTGGCCGCGCAGCAGCTCGACCAGACCAGCCTGCCTGATCCACTGGTGGAAAAATTATTGGAAGTGCAGGAGGAATTGCGGCGCATCAAGGAAAAGGCGCGCCAGGAAAAAGGTGGAGGACCGGCGCGCGTGGAAAAGATGGCGGACGTTCTGGCGCAGATCGTCGAAGACAAACGCGAGGAAGTCTCCGCGACGAAAGACCGCATCCCGCTCGACCGCCTGCGCGGCCGGCAGACTGCGCGCACGGAGTCGCGCAGCTTTTATAAGGCGCTCGCCAAGCCCGGCCTGTCGCTGATCGCAGAAATCAAAAAGGCGAGTCCTTCCGGCGGTTTGCTGCGCGAAGATTTCGACCCGGCGAAGATCGCGAAGATCTATCAGGAATCCGGCGGCTCCGCGCTGTCGGTGCTGACGAATGAAAAATATTTCCAGGGCAGCTTGGAACACATCGCTGCGGCGCGCTCGGCCTGCAAGCTGCCGATTCTGCGCAAGGAATTCATCGTCGATGAATACCAAATCGTGGAAGCCGAACGCTTCGGCGCGGATGCAGTGCTGTTGATCGTTGCGTGCCTGGATGTGTCGCAGTTGCGCGATTTCCGCGAAGCGGCCGAAGGCGAGGGCCTCGACGCGCTGATCGAAGTTCACGACGAAGCGGAAATGGAAACCGCGCTGAAAAGCGGCGCGCGCATCCTGGGCATCAACAACCGCAACCTGAAAACGTTGCAGACGGATCTGGAGACCACGTTCCGTCTCGCATCGAAACTGCCGCGCAGCAGCCGCGACGGAATTCTGCTGGTCAGCGAATCGGGCATCAGCAAGCCCGACGACACCCGCCGCCTGGTCGACGCGGGCATCGATGCCGTGCTGATCGGTGAAGCCTTCATGCGCGCGCCGGACATCGGCGGGAAAGTGCGCGAAGTGATGGGCGGAAACGATTACTCGATCTGAGGCTGCTGGATTTCAACACGAAGACACGAAGTCGCAAAGACACAAAGTTTTAAATTGGATTCGTACTTCTTTGTGTCTTAGTGTCTTCGTGCCTTTGTGTTAAAAACAAAAGCACGTGGCAAGGTGACGACATGTCCAATCCGAAATTGTTATATCTGGATCCTTTCTCCGGCGTTTCGGGCGACATGTTCATCGGCGCGCTGATCGATCTGGGATTGGATCTGGCGCGCTTGCACGCGGAGCTTTCGAAGCTGAAACTGAGCGGCTACCGGCTCAGCGCGAAAAAAACGATGCGCGGCGCGATGAGCGGCACCAAATTCGACGTCGAGATCGACGCAAGCATCAAGACCTACCGCAACTTTTCCGAGATCAAAAAAATCATCGGCGAATCTACGCTGAGTGAACGCGTCAAAACCGATTCGCTGAGGGCGTTCACCATTCTGGCGGAGGCCGAAGCGCGCATTCACAACATGCCGCTCGATCAGGTGCATTTTCACGAAGTGGGCGCACTCGATTCGATCGTCGATCTCGTCGGCGGATGCGCGGCGCTCGAAATTCTCGGCATCGGCGAGGTAATCAGCGGCCCGCTGGCGCTCGGGGCAGGCGGTTTTGTGAAATGCGACCACGGCCTTGTTCCGGTTCCCGCGCCGGCGACGCTGGAGATCGTCAAAGGCGTACCGCTGCGAAACACTCCCGTTGAAAAAGAGCTGACCACGCCGACAGGCGCCGCGCTGGTTAAGGCGCTGGCCTCACGTTTCAGTTCCACGCCTGAGATGGAAATCGAAAAAATCGGCTACGGCGCGGGAACTCGCGTCGAGCAGGCTGTGCCCAACATTCTGCGCGTCATGATCGGAACCGCCGCGCGAGCCACCTCATCAGACGACCGCGACACGATCGTCGAGATCTCCACAAATGTCGACGACGCCACGCCGGAAGTTCTCGGCTATGTGGCTGAAACGTTGATGGCGAAAGGCGCGCTGGACGTGTTCTTCACGCCGATCCAGATGAAAAAGTCTCGTCCCGCGACGATGCTGACCGTGCTCGCGGAAGAATCGCAGCTTGAATTGCTCGCGGACATCATCTTCAAGGAATGCCCCACGTTTGGGCTGCGCTACCAGAAGCAATCGCGGTTGAAACTCACGCGGCGCTTTGAGAAAGTTCAGACTGCGTTCGGCGAGATCAGCGTCAAAATCGGAGAATGGCGCGGCGCCGTTGTCAGCGTTCACCCCGAATACGAAGAGTGCAAAGCACGCGCGCAGGAGAAAGGCGTGGCGCTGCGAACTGTGATCGACGCGGCCCGTGCGGCTATCGCGCAAAAATAGAATTCATCTGCGAAATTATTTCGAGACGCGCACAGGAATCACTTTGGTGAAGTCTCCCGCGCGGATGGTCAGCCCCGCATCCTGCGCGCCGGGCTTGGCTTCGACAATAATGAGTGTCGAGTTCTCGCCGGATTTGAAGGCGCCGCCGCTGGCGGTGATCGACGATCCGGGCGCGGGAACCGCTTCGACTTGCAGCGCTTTCAGGTCTCCGGAGCGCGTGATTTTCAATTCTGCTTTATCGCCGATTTTTACGTCGACCACTTCGCGATCGAATTTGTAGGTGGACGGCTTTGTGTCGTTCGGTGCGTTGTTCGCCGCGGTGACTGCTTTCTTCGCCCCACTTTTCAACGCATCGCCCGCTTCAGTAGCGCGTTCCTTTAGTCGAAGGTCCGGAGCGCTCGGCGCTTCGATCGCGGCGCTGTCGCCTTCGGTGGGCACCGCAACTTTAGAACCTTTATACAAAATGAGAACGACGCCCAGCACCAGAAAGGCGACGAGTAGAAACATGGCCTTGCCCATGATCGGAGCCTCCGAGGACACACTCTGTCCTACCTTATTAGGCGCGGAAAGCAATCCGAGCGTTTCGGCGCTTGCCGGGTGCGGGGTGCATGGTGTTAGATGTACTCGGCGATGATCAAGTGACACCGGGGACGTGCGCATGCGCATTCTGGCCGCCTGCAAAAATTGTTACACGCAGTATGACGTGAGCGGCCAGAAAGCCGGCGACAGTCTGCGCTGCCGCTGCGGCGGACTCGTCATTGTGCCCGAACCACGCGTAGCCGAAGCGCGGCTGGCGCGCTGCTCAAGTTGCGGCGGTTCGCGCGGCGCGGGGATGAACTGCGAATTCTGTGGAGCGCGATTCTCGAGCGTGGACAAAGGCTGGGGCACAGTCTGCCCCGGCTGCTACTGCCGCCTGCCGAACGACGCGCAATTCTGCGTGGAATGCGGACTGAAAATTAATCCGCAGACACTCAATGCGACCGATTCGGCAATGCTCTGCCCGCGCTGCACCGTTGGGTTACAGGGCCGGCACATCGAATCGATTGCGTTATTTGAATGCGCGGGCTGCGCCGGAATGTGGCTGCCGGCCGGGACGTTCGAGGCGATCTGCCAGAATAAAGAGACGATGGGTGTCGCCGCGCGCGGCATCGGACGTCAGCGCAACACGCGTTTTGAATTGACCGTGGCTGAGGCCGTGAAATATGTTCCCTGTCCGTGCTGCACGAAATTAATGAATCGGAAGAACTTCGCCGGTGTTTCTGGCGTGATCATCGACACTTGCCGCGATTGTGGCGTCTGGCTCGATAATCAGGAACTTAGTCGCATTGTGCGATTCATCGAAAACGGTGGATTGGAAAAGTCGCGCGAGGTTGAGTCGCGTGATCGTGCTCATTCGGCACGAATGCGCGATAAACATCCCGCTCAGATGAGGCCGATGGCCATGTCAGAACTCAGTAAGATACCCGGCCATGACGAGTCTGAGGATTTGTTTGTGAATGGATTGATCCATGCCGTGAGTGAGATTGCTCGCGCGTTCCTGAAAAAGTAACAAGACTTCATTTTTGCGAGCGGCTAAAGTCGCGCGCATGTCATTCTCACAAGAAGAAATGGATGGCGCGTTGCGCCGCGCGCGGATTGCGCAACAAGCATGGGCGGCGCTGCCGTTGAGCGCGCGCCTCGCGCCGATTCGCGCGCTGCGTTCGGCGCTGGCGGTGGATCCAAAGCCTCTGGCGGAAGTCGTCGCGAAGGAAATCGGCAAGTCGCGTTTCGAGGCAATCAGCACCGAGATTCTGCCGACGGCCGAGGTCTGCCGCTTTTTGCTCGACCGCGCCGCCGCGCTGCTCGCACCGCGCCGCGAAGTGATGCGCGGGACGATGCCGTTCTCAGGATCGGCGGTGATTCAGCACCTGCCTTGGGGCGTTGTGGCGATTCTCGTGCCGTGGAATTATCCGCTCTTTCTCGCGGCGGGACCGACGTTGAACGCGCTGGCTGCGGGAAACGCCGTGGTGCTGAAGGCGTCGCCGCGCGCGAAGGAAACGGTCGCTGCATTAGTTCAGAAGTTGTGGGACGCAGGCTTTCCGCGCGATCTTGTGGTGGCGCTCGACAGTTCAGACGACGCGGGACGCGCGCTCACGGCCTCGGCACTGATCGACAAGATTGTTTTCACCGGCGGGTCGAGCACCGGGCGATCGGTTTTGGCGGCGGCAGCTAAAAACCTGGTGCCTGCGACGATTGAATTGTCAGGCTTCGATTCGGTGTTCGTTCTTCGCGACGCCAATGTGAAACTCGCGGCCGACGCGGTGACGTTCGGCGTGCGGCTCAACGGCGGGCGGACGTGCATTTGCCCGCGCCGCGTCTTCGTCGATGAGACGGTCGCAGATGATTTCATCAGGCAACTTAAGGAGCGGCTCACCCGCTTGAAATTGTCGGCGCCGATGGATCCGCAGACATTGCGCGAAGCCGATGCGTTCGCCGAAAAACTCGTCGCCACGCCGGGCGCGCAGATGCTGGTTGAGCGCCGCGCGGGCGAGAAGGAGAAGGCGCTGGTTCTGACGGGCGGTACCGAAGCGCTCGCGGCAGCGCAGGGAAATTTTCTGCCTGCGATCGTTGTGACGAAGGTGAAAGACGCTGAAGACGCAATGCGGCTAGAACGCGAATCGCCATATGCGCTGGGCGGATCGGTGTTCTCACAAAATATTGAGACCGCGGTGGCGCTGGCGTCACGGCTGCGCGCGGGAATTATCGGCATCAACGAATGCGTGGTGCAGGCCGCCGAGGCGGCGCTGCCCTTCGGCGGAACGGGAGAGAGCGGCTACGGCGTGCGCGGCGGCGACGAAGGCTTGATGGAAATGACGCGCCCGCAGTCACTCGCTATCGCGCGCGGGACGTTCCGGCCTCATCACGTGGCAGCGTCAGAGGCTGAAGACTTTGTGCTCGCGCTGCTTCGCGCGCGCCACAGCGGATCGTGGCTCGCCCGCATTAAAGGATGGATCGATTACGCGCGCGAAGGCATCGCGTGGAAGCCGCCGAAGTAAGTGACAAGTGACAAGTGACAAGTGACACGTGACGAGTGAGGTGTTTCAAACCTTCGAGCGCGCCCCGCCGTTGTTTCCCCTCCCCTTGCGGGAGGGGGTAGGGGGAGGGGTCGGTTTAGCCCAGCGCGTTTCTGAAAACTAAGCCGTCTTCCTTTTCTTCGCATGCGCCTTGCCATGCGCAGCCGCCGGCTTTTTCTCACGCGGCTCTGCCGTAGCGGCGCCCTTTCGCGTGGCGGGTTCCGCGCCTTTGCGCGCAGCGGCGAGGCTGGCCTCAAGTGCTTCCATCAGGTTGATGACCTTCGGCTTCTCCTTCGACATCGGCTGCACGGAGATCGTCTCGCCTTCCGCCTTCTTCTCGATCATTTCGAGTACGCGTTTGCGATAGTCGTCTTTGTATTTGCTCGGATCGAATTCAGTCGTCAGCGATTCGATCAACTGTTGCGCCATGGTCAGTTGCTTGGCGTCGACCTCGATTTTTTCAGGCAACCCCGGCAGCGTATTCTGCGCGACAATTTCGTCCTGGTAATACAGCGTGGACATACCCATCGCGGCATCCATCGCGCGCAAAATCACGACGTACTGCTTTGATCGGATCACCGCGCGCGCGATCGCCACCGCGCCGGCGTCCTTCATCGCCTTCTGCAGCAGCGTGTACGCCTTCGCCGCGCCTTCATCGGGCACGAGGTAATACGAATGTTCATAGAAGAGCGGATCGATTTCTTCGAGTTGTACGAAACTCTCGATTTCAATCATGCGCGACGCTTTCGGATCGAGTGCTTCGAGTTCCTGCGGCTTGATCACGACGTAGCGGTCGGGCGAGATCTCGTAGCCTTTGACGATGTGCTCGTATGAAACTTCCTTGCCGTCCGCTGAACAGACGCGTTTCTGCTGAATACGCGCGCCGTCGGCGTCGTGAAGCATGTGGAAATGAATGTCCTTTGGCGAGACGGCGGCAAAAAGTTTGACCGGAACATTCACCAGGCCAAAACTGATCGAGCCGCTCCAGATTGCGCGTGGCATGAGGTTTACCTCCGTTTTTCGGGTGAAATTTCTTCGCGCACCACTTCAATGGCGGGCTTGTCGGGACGCAGGCCTTTGAAGACCGGATGGCGCAGGCGGCCGTCGCGCGTCCATTCGTAAAACGAGCACTCCGCGACGTACTGCGGTTCGACAAAATGCGCGTGGCGGTGGTCGGGATGGCGCGCGGCGAATGGATTCTTATCCTGGCGCAGCGGCGCCAGCAGCGCGGCGAGTTTGTCGAGCATCGCTTCGCTGAATCCCGTGCCGACTTTTCCGGCGTACAGAAGTTGCTGCGGCACACCCAACTTTTTCGCATGCGCAGGCGTGTAATCGTAACAACCCATCAGCAGCGAGCCGATCCGTCCGGCGCGGCCGCCTTCGCCCGGCGACCAGCCGCCAATGACGAGTTCCTGGCCATAAGCGTTTTTGATTTTTTTCCACGCGCCAGTTCGAAGACCGAATTCGTACTTGCTGTCCAGCCGCTTGGCGATGACGCCTTCGAGCTGATGCGCGCGCGCGAACTCGAGCATGCACGCTCCGGTTCCTGCGCGCGAGGGCGGGGTTTTCCAATGTTCGCTGTCCAGATGGAGGCCTTCGAGCAATTGGCGGCGGACGGCGTAGGGTTCATTTGCGAGCGAACGGCCGTTGAGATAGAGCAGATCGAAGATCATGTAATGCGCGGGAACCGCGCGCATGCGGAATTGGATCGACGAGCCGTCCATCAGGCCCATGCGTTCCTGAAGTTTCTCGAAGCTTGGCACGCCCTGATCCGTGAGCGCGATAATTTCGCCGTCGAGAACTGCGCTTTGCGCGTGAACGGCTTCGGCGAGCGAATGAAATTCAGGGTAGCGAAAGGTGATATTGAGTTGATTGCGGCTCTCGAGCGTCAGCTTTTTATCCGCGACGTAGGCGATCGCACGAATACCGTCCCATTTCAGTTCGTATGCAAACTCTTTGTCATTTTCAGGGAGCACCGACAGCTTGGCCAACATGGGACGAACCTGCTGCGGCAAAGGCGCAGGGAGCCCGGCATGACGCGGAAGCACTACTCGTGACGCACGTCGTGGTTGCATCTCCACCCCTTGGTTGGGTGACGCAACGACGAGACCAAATCGAAAATCAGTGAAATCAGACGATCACAGCGGGAATTGCGCGGGCCGGATCTGTCACGTTGAAAATTGCTGTGTCTTTGAAGTAATCGGATAGGAAAAGAATATGCCCTTCAGCGTCGAAATCGACAATCGTCAGGATGCTGTTCTTATACGGCGTCGACTTTCCAATGGTACCCCACGAATCAGTCGCGAATATATAGCGTCCGTTCTGCGCCGAATAGACATCGGAAACTTTCCAATGGATCTCCGAATATTTTCTGAAGATGATTCGGAAGGTTGCAAGAATGCGGCGCTGGCCGTGGATTTCCGGCATCGGCGGCATGCAAAGAATGCTTTTTTCGGTGAACCAATGCCGGATGGCTTCGACGTCACATTGCTGTAAATCGCGGATGAAGGCGAGGCACAGATCCTGACTCAAGATGGAGCTCCCGGAAAGTCGGAACATGATGGCAGGTTTCGCTTTGGAAGCAAGACAGAAAGCCACGCGGCATGTTTTTTTTCACATGGTATAGTTAAGCGGATGCCGCCCGTTGAGAAGCTGGCCATTTTGGGCACTCGTATTGCCTCGGTGACGTACGACGAAGCCACGGCGGCGATTCTCGATGCTGCCGCGCAGGAAGCGGCGCATGCTTACGTCTGCGCGGTGAACGTTCACACCATTTCCGTCGCGCGTCGCGAGCCGCATTTCCGCGAAGTTCTTAACAACGCGTTGCTGGCCGTGCCTGACGGAAAACCGTTGGTGTGGGCGCATTCCATTTTGGGCGGACGAAAATTGCCCGGACGCGTGTATGGCCCGACGTTGATGTTGTATGTCTGCCACGCCGCGGAAGAGAAGGGGATTCCGATTTATCTTTATGGTGGCGCGGAAGGCGTGCCGGAGAAGTTGAGCGAAACACTGAAAACGCGTTTTCCGAAACTGAAGATCGTCGGAGCTTATTCGCCGCCTTTTCGCAATAGTGATGCGGAAGACGCGGACGTCGTTCGCGAGATCGACGCGATCAATGCGAGCGGCGCGCGGATTTGTTTTGTGGCATTGGGGGCGCCGAAGCAGGAACAGTTCATGGCGCGGCACGCGGCGAAGATCAAGCCGGTGCAGATCGGCGTGGGCGCGGCGTTCGATTTTCATACGGACCGCGTCGCGCAGGCTCCGGCCTGGATGCAGGATTCGGGGCTGGAGTGGCTGTTCAGATTCTGCGCCGAACCGCGGCGCTTGTGGCGGCGATACCTTTTTTACAATCCGTATTTTGTCGCGCGGCTGACGCTGCAGCGGTTGGGTTTGGACGCGCCCAGCCGCGAATCGGCGCGCGCGCTGGCCCAGGCACAGGATTCCCATGGCAAACGCTGAGGCGCGGCGACCGACGACGGACTGGCCGGCGTTCTTCGGACGCTGGACGCTGCTCCTGTTGCTGGCGGGGCATCTGCTGCTGCGGCGCGAATTCGCGCACCGCAATTTCGGCGAATTGTTTGCTCTCGCGAAAATGCAGGCGCCCGGATTTCTGTCATATGGATTCGTGACTGAGACGGCGCTGCTGTGTCTGTTGCCGTTGGCGCTTTTGACGCTGCTTCGAACGCGGCTGCGCGGAGCGGCTCCGCCGGGCGAAGCGGCGCTGCAGTTTGGGCTTGGGCCGGCATCGTATCTGGCGCTGGCGTTTTTACTGTGGAGCGCCGGGCACGCGCTGGTTGCGCTGATCCGTCCGCCGCATGATGTGTATCTCATCTTCCGGCAGAGCGCGCTCGGAGCCTACGCGCTCGTTTTCATTTACACGCTCGTATTTTTCGGAAACCAGGCCGAGTACGTGCGGCAAGCGGCGGCGTTTTCCATCGCCGTGGCGTTATTGTGTGCGGGGCTCGATACTTTTGGGTTGCTCGATCCGAAGCCGGGCGCGGGTGGGCAGTATCCGGACGAACATCTATTCGGACAGCAGACTCTGCCTCTGGGGATTCTTGCGCTGGGACTGTACATCATTCATATCGACAGCGTGCCGTGGCGCGTGGTCGCGGTGATCGGACTCGCGCTGTTGGGCTGGCGCGAGGGCCGCAGAGTGCCGCAATCGGCGGTGGTAATGGGATTGGCAGGCGCGCTGTGCGCATATGTTGCGCTCGGCGCAACGCTGGCGTGGCGCGGCCAGTCGTACACGCTTAAGCGCGCGATACTGTTGGCGGGATTTTTCGGCGTGCTGTTCCTCGGCTATCGGACGATTCACAAAATTGACACTGCAGAGAAGACGGAGATGCGTGCGTGGGCGCCGAAAACGTATGAGGATCTTTTCGCGGTGTACGAATTCACGCGGCCTCCGTCCGAGCCCAACATGAAATCGCTGCGGCCGCCGTTCGACACGGTGACCGATCCGGAAGCGTACAAACTCGCGGCGGTGTATGACCTCGCGCAGGAAAAGGGCGGGGTGAGCGTCGTGAATAACATCTGGCGGCTGCTGGTGTGGCGAAGGATGCTCACGGATTTCGAAGCCGGACATCCGTTCGTCGGCGCCGGCGTGGGCAAGCCCTGGTTTTATCCCGCGCTGTATCAGACGCGTTTTCATTACGGAGAGGAACGCGAGGGACTCGATCCGCACAATAGTTTTTTAAACGTGATGTATCGCTACGGTGCGGTGGGACTCGTGTTGCTTTTCTCCGCCATCGTTGCCGTGCTGATCGCAGTCTGGCGCGCGCTGCGCATCCAGCCTTCGCTCGGCGACCCGTTGCTCGAAGGACTCGTTTTATTTTTCGCGTACAGCGCCGTTTTTGCGTGTTTCACGGTGAGTCTCGAAGGGCCTAGTTACGCGATGCCGTTCTGGATGTCGCTCGGGCTGGTGTACGCGTACGCGCGGCAGATTCTGGCGGTGGCGCGCGAGGGGCTCATGTGAGTCTGCGCGTTAAATCCGGGTCGCTTTCAATGAGAACATCAGCGGGAATCGGCTCTCCATTTCCTTAAGTCGCCACCAGCCGCGCTCGTCGCACTGCATCAGCGATTTATTCTGATAATAAAACATGTCGTAAAAGGTGAACGGAAATTCGCGCAAGGCGTCGATGCGCAGGCCGGCGCCGATCAGCGCGGACAGTACATCTGACAGCGTGTGTTGCCATTGCCAGCTCACGTTGTTTTTTGAAATCGCTTTCGGGTCCGCGTAAGAGCCGCTGGATTCGCAGCGGATGGGTTCGCCGGGCGCGAAATAATCGGTGGTCGGCTGAATGCGGCCGTCGACGGTGACTTCCAACGTATGCGCGAGCGGGTGCGTATCGGCGATGTAAAAGAAGCCGCCGGGTTTCAGGAAATGAGCGACGGTTTTGGCCCATGCTTTTAGATCGGGCAGCCAGGTGATCGTGCCGTAATACGTTAGGACGATGTCGAAGCGATCGTTGAGATTCTGGGGCAGTGCGCCGATGTCGGATTCGACGAAGCGTGCGGGAATCGCAAGTTCATTGGAGAGTTTGCGCGCTTCGGCGATCGCGACCGGAGAGAAGTCGACGCCGGTGACGTGCGCACCGCGACGCGCCCAACTGAGCGAGTCCATTCCGAAATGACATTGGAGATGGAGGATGGATTTTCCGGTGACGGGTCCGATGTCGTCGGGCAGGCCTGGTTTCGGATCCGCACCGGCCTTGAATTCAGCGAGCGGGTAGGTGCGCGAGCCCCGCACGTGGATGGCGGCGCGCTCGTCCCACAGGCGCTGGTTGGTCGCGAGGCGCTCGTCCACTTAGCGATCCTCGACATCGCGGGTAGAACGAAAAAGTTCCAACAGTGTTAGCGGCGGAAGATCTTCCGCGCGCGCGTTCTCGGGCAACTGCAGCGACTCGGGAATGAGCGCAGGCTTCAAAACGGCGCGAACCGTTTTGCGGCGTTGCGAAAAGAGTTTCTGCAAGAAATCCTGAAACGGTTCGACTTCATCTTTCCGCAACGGGCTTTTGTCCCACGGCAAATAATCGAGTCGGATCACTGCAGAATCTACCTGCGGCCGCGGCCAGAAAATATCGCCGCCTACTTTGCGGATGATTTTGCCTTCGGCGCGGAGCGCAAGCAGCGCGGTCAGCGCGCCGTAGGCGGATTCACCGGGTTTGGCGAAGAGCCTCTGGGCGAGTTCGAGCTGAATCGTCGCGATCGCGGTGGCGATGTTCAGGTCCTGCGCGTCGACGGCGAAATTGGCGAGCAGCGGCGTGGCGGCGTTGTAGGGAAGATTCGCGCAGAGTACGCGGCGCGCGCGGTTTTCCCTTCCGCTGATCTCGTTGATGGCGCGCGCGAAGTCCGCAGCGATTTCGTGTTTGCTCGCGAGCGCGTCGCCTTCAAGCAGCGTCAGCTTGCTGCTCGCGAGCGGTTCGGCGAACGTTTCGCGCAGCAGAGCGGCGAGGCCGCGGTCGATCTCAATGGCGAGCACGCGCGCAGACGGATGCGAATCGAGCAGCTCGCGCGTCAGACAGCCGGTGCCCGGGCCGACTTCGATCAGCAGCGTTTTTTCGTCGGCCTGAGCGTCACGCGCGACGGCGGCGGCGAAGTTGCTGTCGACCATGAAATTCTGGCCGAACTTTTTTTGCGGCGCAAGGCCCCGCGAAGTGAGCGACTCTTTGAGCTGCTGGAGCTTCGAAATAGATTGGCGCGCCGGGTCTTCGGGCGCGCCATCGGAATTCTGGCGTTTGCGACTCACGGGGCCGGCGGAACTTGCCGTCCGGAGATGCCGCACGCGACGCGTTTCTCGATCCAGTCCGTCGTCACCGACTTCGGCCGGCTGATCGGCATGGCCAGAGCGCGGGCCAGCACGGCCTGCGAGCAGACGCCGAGCGCGCGAGAGACGCCGAAGAGCACCGTGTAGTACACCGCTTCGGTCAAGCCGTAATGATAGAGCAGCGAGCCGGACGCGGCGTCGACGTTCGGCCACGGGTCCTTGATCTTGTTGATCGTTTTCAGAATGTCGGGCAGCACATCGAACACGGTGGCCACGGTTTTGAAGACCGGGTCTTCGGGGCAGTGCTTCTGGCCGAAATCGTGGAAGCAGGTGAAGCGCGGATCGGTTACGCGCAGCACGCCGTGGCCGTAACCGGGAATGACTTTTCCGGCGGCCAGCGTTTCCTTGGCGAAATTGGCGACCTGTTCCTTGCTCGGCGCGCCGTTGAACTGCTTCATCAGGTTCAGCACCCACATCAGGCATTCCTGATTGGCGAGGCCGTGCAGCGGTCCGGCCAGTCCGTCCAATCCGGCCGAGAACGAGTAGTACAAATCGCTCAGCGCCGAATTCACCGTGTACGTCGCCATCGCGCTGACGTTGCCGTTCTCGTGGTCGCAATGCAGCACGAGGTACATGCGGATGAGCTTGGCGAATTCACCCTTCGGATCGTTGATGCCGAGCATGCGGGCGTAATTCGTGCCCCAATCGAGACTGGCGTCGGGCGCGATGCGCGGGCCTTTGTTGAATTTCTTGCGGTAGATTCCGGCGGCGATAACGGGCACGCGGGCGATGATATTGAGCGCGTCTTCGAGCGTCGGGTCCCAGAAATCTTCTTTGCGCAGCCCCTTTTCGTAGCGGTCTTTGAAAACGGATTCGCCCTGCAGGCAGAGCACTCCGGCGCTGAAAAGCGTCATCGGGTGCGCGTTGGCGGGCATGGCGTCGAGCACGTTCCAGACATAATCGGGAACGGCGGCGCGGCGCGCGAGATCGGCGCGCAAATTTTCAATCTGGTCTTTATTGGGAAGAGTTCCAGTCAGAAGCAGCCACAATATTTCTTCGGGCAGACGATACGCGAGTTCAGCAACGGGATAGCCGCGGATGATCAGGCCTTTGTCGGGCGGAACGCTGGAGGTGTCGCAGATCAGGCACGAAATGCCGCGCATGCCGCCGAAAATCTGGCCCACTTTGACGTTTTCAATTTCTGTATTTTCGTGCTGCTTAAGCAGGTCTTTGACGCGCGTGCGGGCGGCTGGAATCTGCTGCCCAAGAACTTCTTTCAGACTTGTCACTCCGGACTCCTTGCGTGATGCATTGCGACCATGAAGTTGGGTACACGGAGAGTGTAGCGAGGCGCGCAAAGGCGTCTACGGGAAATTGAGGTTACTCCGCCGGGTTTCAGCTCTTCAATTCCGATATTTTCGGTCGCACCGACAGCACCGGGCAACTCGACATGCGCACCACATTTTCGGCGACCGAACCGAAGAGCAGATGCGACAATCCCGAGCGGCCGTGCGTGGCGATGACGATGCAGTCGGCGTTCTCCTTCTTCGCAAAATTCACGACTTCATGCGCGGCGTGGCCTTCCAGAAAGACGTCGTTCACCGGCGTGCCCGTTGCCGCGGCGAGCGTCCGCGCTGCTTCCTTCAACGCCTTCTTTCGCGTCTCGCGCGCTTTGCGAAACCATTCCGCCGGGTCGCCGGTGGAAGATTCCATCGTTCCCGCCGCGTAATAAATGTCGCACTCAAACACATGGACGAGAAAAACCGTCGAGCCGAATTTTTTCGCGAGGCTGCTGGCATACTGCGTCGCCGCGTCAGCGTTGGCCGAAAGGTCGGTCGTCAGGACGATTTTTTTGAAATCCATAGCGGCAATTCCTCCAGCAATCAGAATAACCGCTTACGCTATTCAGCCAAGAAGTGCGCGGACATTCAGTGGCCGTTGCGTTCCCTCTCCCCCCGGGAGAGGGCCGACGTGAGGCGAAGCCGAACGCGGGGTGAGGGAAGGCCGTTATACATTTCAGCGCGTCCGCCCTCACCCCGGACTCGCTCCGCTCGCTCGGCCCTCTCCCGGAGGGAGAGGGTAACAGCGGCGTTCGCTTCGCTTACGAAACCTATTCTCTCGCCAGCGCCGCCCAAACACCAGCGTCTTGCAATCGCGCCGCAACATTCACGCCGAACGCCTGCCCAATCGGCGCGAGAATATCGGCGCTCTTCGTGTTCACCTCAATCAACGCCTGCCGGCATTTCTCAACCGCGGCTTTCGTCATTTTGCCGAGCGGCCGACGGCAGCAGCCGACGGGCATGCCCAGCCCAGCCATCATGGCTTTCACTGGAACCGGATTGCGGAATTTTTCTTCGACCTGAAGCGTCCGGCCGTCGGGAAGCTTGCGCGTGCCGGAGACTTTACAGCCGACCAGCTTGAAGAGCGGATCGAGCTGCGCGGCAATCGCTTTGGCGCTCGCCGCGTCGCCGCCGCGGAAGGACTTCACCATGCGGCTCAGCGCGCCCGGTACGACGTTGCTCATCACGGAGATCACGCCGGAGGCGCGGATGTAATCGTTCTCCATCATCGCCAGCGTCATGTCATCGTCGCCGGACATAATCGCGATGCCGTCGCCGCAGAGATTGCGGTCGAGTTTCATGCGTTCGAGATCGCCGGTGGCTTCTTTTACGGCCGGAAAACGCTTCGGCTGAGCATGATGCATCACCGCGAGATCCTCAGCGCTGAGCGCCGTGCCGCTGCGGCCGGGAATGACGTACGGCACGAGCGGGATGTCCGGAACCCACGTCGCAATCTGTTCGTAGTACTCGGTGCGCAGTTCGAGGCTCGACGGGCCGTTGTAGTAACAATCGACCAGCAGAGCGGCGCTGGCGCCGTGTTCGCGCGCGTGTCGCGTGGCGTCGATGGCTTCATCGGTGCAGTTGGAACCCGAACCGGCGAGCACGCCGATTTTCTCCTGCGCGAAAACGATGGTTTCTTCGACGACCTGGTTGTGTTCTTCCCACGAAAGCGTCGGTGATTCGCCCGTCGTGCCGGTGGGAACCACGCCAGTGATGCCCTGCGCGACCTGGAATTCGATCAGGCGTTTCAGCGCGGCGGAGTCGAGTTTGCCCTTTTTGTCGAAGGGTGTCACGATCGCTGTCCAAACGCCTTCAGGCCGAAATGGTACGGGCATGGCTGTTCTCCGTTCTGCTCTCTCGTTCTCGCGTGGTGAATGACTACTCTAAAATGTATCGTCAGCTTTGAGCCGGCGGCGCAGCAGGCGGAGTCGCCGGAGGCGCGTCGGTCTTCGCCGCTTCCGCGGGCTTTGCTGCGACAGGTGCAGCGGCCACAGGCGGAGTTGCAGCCGGAGCGGCGGCCGGCGCAGCGGACGGTGCCGGACTCGCAGGCTTTGCAGCAGCCGGAGCAGCAGGTGCCGCAGGTTTTGCGGCAGCAGCAGCCGGAGCCCCCGGCGCAGCGGCCGGTTTCGCAGCAGCAGGCGGCGCTGGCGGAGCCGGTGGCGGCGCTTCTTTTTCTTTGATCTTGATCCAGCCCAAACCTTTGGTCGGCGGGCGCTGTTCCCACAGAATGGCGGCGAACTTCGCATCGGCGAACGCTTTTTCAGCTTTCACCTTGTCTTCGATCTCGGTGCGCTCCGGCGGCAGACCGCGACCCGGGTAAGTGGTGATGACATAGCCAGTCAAATCGTCGGACACGTCGTACTCTCCTCTTGGTTGCGAAACCCCGCCGGAATGCGAGGTGCAGAATTTAACGGCAGTATGAGCGGATGTCTAGTTTGCATTGCGTCGAGGCTTGAGTAAAAACGTGTCATGCCCTCCGTGATCCGCAACTCCGCCAAAGCCCTCATCCTCCGCGACGGCAAACTGCTCACCACCAAAAACCTGAGCCAGTTCAACGAAATCTATTACCTGCTCCCCGGCGGCGGCGTAAATCACGGCGAGACCGTCGTCGCCGCGCTCGAACGCGAATGCATGGAAGAGGCCGGCGTGCGCGTGAAGGTCAAGAACCTGCGCTATGTTCGCGAATACATCGCCGACCACCACGAATTCACCCGCATCCATGCCGGCATTCACCAGATCGAATACATGTTCGAGTGCGAGCTCCTCGAGCAGCGCGCGCTCGCGCCGGGCCACACGCCGGACGAATTCCAGACCGGCGTCGAATGGCTGCCGCTGTCGGGTCTCCACGATTTCCTGCTCTTCCCCAAAGTCCTCAAAACGCTGATAAAACCGGACGGAACGATAACCGGCGACGTCTACCTCGGCGATGTGAATTGAGACCCTAACAACTTTGCGCAAGATTGAGCAGTCGAACTACTCCCAATGCGCCATTTAACTGATCCGTCGGCCTGAAAACTTTTGCACATGTTGAGGTCGTCAGTACCGCAATCCTCTGGATTGCGAGTTCTGAACTACCTATGAAATGCGGAATCTCAAATCTGTCCCAAAACGCACATTGTTCAGGCTGCGGCGCTTCTATTATCTGTTCACAGCCGCGCGCTGAAAACTTTTGCACGCGTGCAGCGGCTTTTGCATTCATCAAAATCGATGTCTTTAAATACCCTAATATAGTACGTTTCAGAACCCGATTTATTGCGCGAATTCTCGGAAAAATCTGAGCGAACTCAGCGGTTAAAATCCCCATTCCGCATCAGCACTTTCAACGCGCCTTTCCTGCCTGCAAGTTCAAACGCCTCGACCGCCTCCTCCAACGTTTTGCGATGATCGATCAGGCAGCGCACGTCGATTTTTCCGGTCGCGAGCAGTCGCAGCGCCGGCGCGAACGGCCCGCAGCGGCTACCGACGATCTGGATTTCGTCGATCACAATTTTCGCCCAATCCAGCTTCGGCGGGTCGCTTGGAGCATAGGTGCTTTTCAGAACCAGCGCGCCGCGCGGAGCCGTCCAGCTCAGAGCGAGATTCAGCGCGGCCGGTGTGCCCGTGCATTCGATCACGAACGGAAAGCGCGATTCCTGCGAACGCGGGTTCTCATTGTCGGCGGACGGAACTGCTTCGACATTCCAGCGCCGCGCCAGCGCGAGTTTCTTCTCATGTCGGCCAAAAAGCGTGACGCGGTGCCCGTAGTACGCGCAAACCTGAGCGATGAGCAACCCCAGTTTCCCGTCGCCGATCACCAGCATGCGCGAACCGGGCGGAACGTGGATCTGTTCGAAAATTTCGAGCGCCGCCGCGAGCGGTTCGACAAAGACGGCGTCTTCGTCGCTGATCGTGTCGGGAACTGTGAGCAAATTCTGAATTGGCAAATCGACAGTCTCGGCAAACGCGCCAGCCCGGTTGTAAATGCCGAGCACGCTCCGGTTCGCGCAATGTCGCCCGAGACCCGAGCGGCAGGCCGCGCAATTTCCGCACGCGGCATTGATCTCTCCAACCACGCGGCGTCCCACGAGACGATCTTCTCCAAACGCAACCGTGCCCACAAATTCATGGCCCGGAGTGCCGCTAAAATTCATGTAGCCTTTAGCGAGTTCCAAATCGGTACGGCAAATGCCAGCCAGACGCACGGAAATCCGGCATTCACCCGAAGCCAGCGGCGGCGGCTGAATTTCGCGCAAATTCAGTCCGGCAGAATCGATGATTAGTGCTTTCATGGGCGTCTATTCTTACGCGGCCAGATGGCGCAGGAAAGAGTAAAACGCGGTTGGACGCCGCTGGAAATGGCAATCGAGATCAGATGGCGAAGTAAAGGCCAAAAGTGCGACGCTCATTTGTTTGGCGACTTGTTTGTTGCTTAATGGTGCCGTCGCTTACTCAGAAGGAGTAACGTAACATAGCCCTGGGTTGGAGGCGCCCATTTCGCCACAACCCTGAAAGGGTTGCGCAAGGATTCACGCCGGACGCCGAGTGTCCGCCGAAATTGAAATACGATTGGATTAAAGAGGCCCGTCTATACGATATAGTCTATAGTAACTGAGGCGGGCGCTGTCAGGCTCGTCAGCAAGAAGGAGAAAGCAGCATGGCATTGTCATTGACGGACATGAGTCTCGACGAGCGCTTTGCGTCGCTGGACGACGAAAAGTCGCGCTTCGTTTCGAAGGTTTATAGCGGGTTGACGGCGTCGCTGATCGTCTCAGCGGTCTGCTGCGCGCTGGCGATTCCGTGGTTCAAATCCATGGGGCCGAACATGTACGGCACGTGGATGGTGCTGTCGATCGTCGAACTGGTGCTCGTGTTGATCGCCTCGTTCGCACGATTGAGCGGACCACTGGGCTGGGCCGTGTTGATGGCGTTCGTGGCCTGCTCAGGCGCGACGTTGGCGCCAGTCTTGATTCATTACGGAAAATTTGCGCCGCCGGGAACGGTCGCGATGGCCCTGGGCCTGACCGCCGGAATCTTCCTGACACTCACCGCGTACGTCCGTTACTCCGGCAAAGACTTCAGCTTCCTCTACGGCTTTCTGTGGATGGGCCTGATTGGATTGCTGATCAGCGGCATCGCGCTGATTTTCTTCCCCAGCGCCAACGTGAGCTACTGGCGCGCGTGCATCGGCGCGCTGATGTTCTGCGGCTGGATTCTCTTCGATACCTCGGCCGTGACGCGCCAATATTATCGCGAAAACAACGTCGTCGGCGCGGTGTTGAATCTGTACCTGGACATCATCAATCTGTTCATCTTCCTGCTTCAGATCCTGGGCGACCGCCGGCGCGACTAGGAAATTATTGCAGCCTAAAACGCAGTTCAAGGAAGGCGCGATTGCGCCTTCTTTTTTTCGTAAGTAACTAAATCGTTACCTGACCAACAAATTCGGCCATTACTCGTTATGCCATGCAACGCCAATGGCACGTAGTGGCGGAATCATGGCGACGGGCACATGCGCTTGTGAAATGGGCAGGCTGGCTGCTGATTATTACGCTGTCGAGCAGCCCGCTCGTCTGGGCCGGCGCACAGGCTGTCGTCAACAACGTTCAGCGCGGCAGCACCAACATGGGCGTCAATCCGCGCGTCATCACGTTGACGTCGCCGGTTGTCTTGAGCCGCGCTTACATTATCGCCAGCAGCCGCACCTCAGTATCCGACGCCGCAAATCGCGTAACGGCTGAAATCACCGGCGGCGGAACGACAATCACGTTTACGAGCAACGCGACGACCACCGACATTAGCGTGGAATGGGAGGTCGTCGAATTCCTCACGGACACAGTTGTCCAGCGCGGCGTAACGACGATGGCCGCATCCGGAGCGGTCAGCGATGCCGCGCCGCAAGTAACCAATCTGGCAGTTACCGCCGCAACCCTTGGAAAAACGTATGTTCTGATTTCGGAGCGCTACAATGTCACTCGCGCAAACGAAGACGAAAGCTGGACCGTGCGCGCGCAATTGACCACAGCGACAAATCTGCAACTCACGCGAAACGAGGCTTCTTCGGCAGTGACCGTGGCCTGGCAAGTCGTGACCTTCACCGACACAACAACGACTGTGCAATCGGGATTGGTCAGCATCAACGCCGGGGCGACCACGGCGACGGCTGCGATCACCGCGGTCGACACAACGCGCTCGTTTCTGTTGATGAACCGGCGTGGAAGTTCCAATTCGGGCGGCGTGGAAGACGAGTACATGTGCTGGGGGCGCTTTGTCTTGCTCGCTAGCCCGCCCAATCCGGCGAACACCTCGAACCAGCTGCTGTTCACGCGTGGATCGAATAAGAACAAAGTCGATATTTGCTGGTACGTCGTCACCCTGGGCGCGTCAAGCGCGGTGGATTCTGGAACCATGTCCATGGCGACCAATGTGCTTACGCAGGATGTCACCATCGCCGCGGTCGATATGACGAAGGCCATTGTGTATGTGTCCATTGCCGGCGGTGGATCGGACGTGAACCGCCTCGACGAAGATTCGATCTCGTCACAATTGACCTCCACCACCACGCTGCATTTCGAGCGCAAATCCAGCGGCACGCAGGCCGACGGCGTGTGGTTCGTGGTTGAATTCGCGTTCAACGCCGTGGCGAAAGAAACGATGGATCGCGACGGAAACGGTTTCATTGACGCGATCAAGATGACGGCCTTCGAACCGCTCAACGACAATTTTACCGGGCTCACGGTCTCCGTCGCCGGTTACACGGTGCTGGGATACTCGACCGGAAACACTGCGAACGACAACGAATTCTGGGTTCTCCTGCAGGAATCCCCGGCGCCGGACACGGGTATCACGCCGAACACGCAGATCACCGCGAACACCACGCTTCGTGGCACGACCAGCAACAAACTCGTGCGCGTCGAACCCGCGGCGCTTCCGCCCACCGACAAGGCCCGGCCTGTTTTAATGTCTGCCGTCTGGGCCGACGCGTCGGGCGGCGGCGTAACCGCGACAGACACGATCACGTTGACGTTCAGCGAACCTGTGACGTCGCTCAACGCCAACGCTTTTAACGTTCTCGGGCTGCCGGTAACCGGCGATACGCTCGACACGTCGACCATCGGCGCGCAGGGAACCCCGACGCCTTCGACTACAATTCTCGTCACGCTGCTGGGCGATCCGCTGCTCACCCCGGGAGGCCTCTACGTCGGAACGCCGATCGCGCAGATCTCCGCGGGCTCGCCGACAGGCGTCTACATCATTCAGTACGGCGCCGATCCGCTCGGAAATTCGAACATTTACGATCCCACCGGAAATTTCGCGCTGGCGCAGACGTTCGGCACCGCGGTGGATCTCGGCCCTGGCGTGGACAATGTGGCGATTTCCTGGGACGATCTAACGATTGCTGGCCGGATTTGGAATATCGGCAACAGCGACGTAGCCCAGGTGTATCAGGCATTCGCGTCCTTTCCGCCCACCGGTCTGATCGCACGTAACGTCGGAAATACGCGCGCGAAATTCACGGTCAGTTGCAGCGGCTCGACGCCGTCGGGCTGGTCTCTGGCCAGCACCGCCGCAGCGAACGCATTCGAGATGAAAGTGGATGCGACAACACCGCTCGACGGCGTGTTTGAACTCGATCTCGGCACGGGACCGAAGGACATCGTGACGAAGTTGTATTCCGGGCACAACAAGCCCTTCGATCTGCGCTTTGCTACGCCGACGTCGCTTTCCAGCGGCGGCGGCGTATCGCAGGATATTACGGTGACGATTACGATTACTAAAGACTGACGATAAATTCCGCCATCGCGCGATTCACAATCTCATGGTCGGTGAAGAAAAGCGCGTGTCCGCTGTCGTCGAGCGTCACCAGCTTTGAATTCGGAATCGCCGCATGGAGTTCTTCGCCGGCGGGGTAGGGAAGGACGTAATCTTTTCTGCCGTGCACGATCAGCGTCGGCAGATTCAGTTTTTTCGCCGCTTCGATTTGGTTCTGCCGCGTGAGCGCCATCACCGCGCGCGTGAAATAATCGCGCGTGCGCTGCAGTTTGCTGTCAACCAGCCAGTCGGCTTCGTTCGAGTTAATCTTTCCGAAATACGTCGTATGCTGAATGACTTTCCGCGCAAATTTCCGCCCCAGATTGAGCGGCTGCACGCGAATGGCCGGCGCAAAAAAACGCTGCCACCACGGCAGATGCCGGCAGTGGCCAAAGGTGCCCAACAGAATGATGCCGCGAAGTTTCACGCGCCCGCGCAACGCCGTGCACAGAGTCACCGCGCCGCCCATCGAACAGCCGGAGAGAATCACGCCGCCCGGGCGCTCTTCGAGCCGCGAGGCTTTAATGTACGCCTCGACGTGGCTGGCGAAGTGTCCGAGTCCCTCTTCGCTCGGCGCCGGTTCGTTGGGAGTTTGAAAAAGATGCAGATCGGTCAGCGAACCCAGCGGCAACTGGCGTATGAATCCCAATCCGTCCATGCCAAGTCCCGGAACCATGACCAGCGCCGGAGCGTTCGGATTCTCGCAGAGATAATGTTTGCGGCTGGGAATCAGCGCGTGCAATTCGCCATGGCCGTCCGCCTGGACAGCGCGCAATTGAAATTCGTTGTGGTCCAGAGCCGGAATCGGCGGAAGTGTTTTGGATGGCGTGCTCGCGTCAAACATGTGGGGATTATACATTAGAATTTCAAATCGGAATGCAGTGCACCGGACTTAAGTCGTCTTTACTTTATTGCTTTGTCTTTTTTCGCTTCGTTTTGCTTGTCGAAAGAATCCTTGGGAAGGCCCTCAGGCCGAACCGGCTCGTCCGCGTCCTTAATCTTGGCCTCGGCCGTGCGCAGTTCTGTTTCGTGCTTCTTCCAGTAATCCATCCAGTGCGTGCTGAGTCCCCGCGGCCCGCGCTCGGGGCTGTGGTCGCCAGTAAGTTTCTCGAGCGCCTTATCGTACGCCTGAACGACCGCGATCTCGCGCTTGATGTCATCCGAGGAAAGCTGCCCAACGACGCTCATCAGACCGAATGAAAGCGCTTTAATCGCGTCGGCCTTGATGCTGGCATTGGCCAGCGCTTCCGCCGCTGCAACGCGCACCGTCGGTTGCGGATCCGCGAGCGCCCCCATCAGCGGCTTGACGAAATAGCCATCCGGATCCGGCGTTTTTGCGATAGCCGCGCACGCGCGCAGTCGGACCAGATCGATGCGATCGCCAAGCATCCCTGCGAGCAGGCGCAGCGATTCCTTCTCTTTCAATCCGCGCAGCATGTCGACTGTTTCGGCTTTGCGCTCGGGAAGTTCGGCGGTCTGGTACGCGATGAGAAAACGCTGGCGAATGATCTGCTCAGACGGCGCTTCCTTCTCGGCATCATCTGCCGCCCGAGACAGCCCAATGCTGAACAGGGCAAAGACACAATAAAGGAGGCAGCGTCGCAGTTTCATACTGAACTAAATATATCCCGCGCAGCGCGAAAGCGCAAAGGTGGAGTAGAGTAACTGTGTGGCATGAGGAGCGCTGCAAGCGGACGTATTTGGCATGCAATAATTCGTTTGCAGTCTAGCGGTACTATCAGGCCGAACTGCCCATGCAGGCGTGTGCAAAGAGTCAACATAGGCAGTTCGGCCTGTGGAGAATTTTGAAAAGCGAAATCCGATGTGCTGAAAAAGTCTGCGGCACGCAGCGCTGCCCATGCCACACACGCTACGACTCTTCTTCAACCCTTACCGAGCGCCGCGTCCCCGCCGTGTAGCGGCACAGCCCCCGCCGGCTGGGCGCGCTGAGGAATTCCACCCAGTGAACGACGGCCGGGCTGTCGAATTCGTTGCGCAGGCGTTCGATCGCAAATTTCAGATCGAGCCCGCTGCGATAGAGAAGCTTGTAAGCCGATTTGATCTGCGTGCGGTCCGCGGGCGACAATTCGGGCGAGCGCCGCAGGCCGACAGAATTGAGCGTCGTAATCGCGTTCACGCCGTCGCCGATCAAATAAGGAGGAACATCCATCCCTATGCGCGAGCCACCGGAGAGAATCGCCAGCCGGCCGATACGGACGAATTGATGAATCACCACATTGCCCGAGATAATCGCCGCGTCGCCGACCTGCACGTATCCAGCGAGCAGCGCGCCGTTGGCCATCAGCACACCTTTGCCCAGCTTGCAATTGTGCGCGACATGGCTGCCGACCATCAGGTAGCAATTGTCGCCCACGCGCGTGGCTTCGCCGACGCTGCCGTGAATCGTGGCGTTTTCGCGCACGGTGACTTTATCGCCGAGGATCGTAAAAATCGGCTCGCCCTTATGCGAAAAATCTTGCGGCAGGTGGCCGACGACCGCGTTCATGTGGACATCGCAGTCTTTGCCCAGAACGGTGCCTGTGCAAATTTGCGCGCGCGCGCGAATGCGGCAGCCTTCGCTGATCGTGACGCCCTCTTCAATGATGGCGAACGCCCCGACTTCGACGTTCTGCGCCAGTTCGGCCTTCGGTGAAACAATTGCGCTTGGATGAATGCTCATGGTCGCGTACTTTAGTAAACGCCGACGAAAAAGGCAAACGGCGACAGTTCCCTCTCCCCCCGGGAGAGGGCCGACGTGAGCGAAGCGAGCGCGGGGTGAGGGAAGGCCGTTGCGCATTTCAGCGTCCCACCCTCACCCGGCACTCGCTACGCTCGTATCCGCCCTCTCCCGGGGGGAGAGGGATTGCGGCGCGTCAGGCGTGAATTTCAATTAGAGGAGACACCTTCAGCGTGGCAACAAACTGGCAGAAAACATTTCAGGAACACGGCGCAATCTGGATTCACAGCGGCGATGCGAGAAAGCCGCACGCACTGCTCACCAGCGGACTGCATTCGGACGGTTTTGTGAACTGCACACTGGTAACGCAACATGCCGCGTTGCTTCAAACCATCGTCTCCAGTCTGGACGGACTCGCGGTGAAATTGCCGAGCAGCCAGGTGGATTGGGTGATCGGCTCCGCTTTCGGCGCCGTGACGCTCTCCTATGCTATCGCCGCCCAGTTGCGCGCGAAGGCGGGCTTCACCGAAAAAGACGGCGACGGAATGAAGCTCTCGCGCTTTGAAATCGGGCCGAACGAAAAAGTGCTGGTCGTCGAAGATACGATCTCGACCGGCGGTTCGACACTGAAGACGATCGAGGGCCTGCAGAAAGCCGGCGTGAAAGCCGAAAATATTTTGCCGGTGATCCTGTGTCTCGTGAACCGCTCCGGTTCGGACACGCTGGCCGGCCGCGAATTGCGCCCGCTGATCAAGACAGACATTCACACTTGGAAAGCCGAAGAATGCCCGCTCTGCAAAGGCGGATCGGAAGCCGTGCGGCCGAAGTCGCATTGGAAGGATTTGACGGCCTGATTTTTCATCGCAGAAACGCTGAGACGCAGAGAACAGATTTTGGAACCGCAGATGAACGCCGATGAACACAGATAAAAAAATGTTTTTATCGGCATTTATCGGCGTTCATCGGCGGTTTCATTAACAGCATGATGGCAACCACTCCCGAATTGACGAATCGCCCAGCAGAGTCCGGCGGAATTTTCCGCGCGGTGCTGCTCGCCATTTTTCTGATTCCCATCACCGTTTTTTTCGGATTGTGGGCCATGTTCTTCGCCGTGATTCGGCTGGACGACGTGGTGACGTGGGGCTTGACGATTTGGGCGTGGATCATTGTGTTCGTGTCGGGAATCAAAGTGGATGTGCAGCGTCACGCGGAAGTCTTGAATGCGCGGCCGTGCGTGTTTCTGTGCAACCACCAGAGCGCCCTCGATATTCCGATCCTCTTCGTCGCCTGCCGCGGGACGCACGCGATCCGTTTCATGGCTAAAGAATCGCTCTTCAAAATTCCGTTCCTCGGCTGGGGCATGAGTCTCTCCGGCTTCATTCCGATCCGTCGCGAGAGCGCCAAACATTCCGCCGAGCTTTTCAAAAAGCTGCTCAGTTCCAAAAGCGGCGTGAAGCACTCCTTTATTATCTTCCCTGAAGGCACGCGCAGCCCCGACGGCCGCATGCAGCCGCTGAAGCGCGGCACGCTGGGTCTCGCCGTGCGCCTTGGCTTGCCGATCGTCCCGGTGAGCATCGTCGACGCCTGCCGCGCGAATCCGAAAGGCACTCTCCGCATCCGGCCCGGAACGGTGCGCACGATTTTTCACGAACCGATTTTGATCAAAGACGGCGAAGCGGAACGCGAGCAGCGCGACGAACTTCTCGATCAGGTAACAAACGCAATCGCGTCGGCGTTGCCGGAAGAACAAAAGGAACAGAAAATGGAACCGCCGATGAACGCCGATAAACGCGAATAAGAGTGTTTTCATCTGCAGCTATCTGCGTTCATCGGCGGTTCCAAATTGGAGAGTCACAATGCCCGGATTTTTCGAAGTCTCCATCGAAACCCACTTCTGCGCCGCTCACGCCCTGCGCGAGTACAAAGGCGCGACCGAGCCCGTGCACGGCCACAATTTCAAAGTCATCGTCACGGTGAGCGGCAAGAATGTCGATCGTGCCGGCATGGCGATCGATTTCCTCGAATTGAAACCGGTGATCGACGAAGAAGTCGGCCGTCTGCACTACGGATTCCTGAACGAAAACGTCGCCGAGTTCCGTGACGGAAAACTCTCGCCAAGCGCCGAAAACATCGCGCTCGTGCTCTTCCAACGCATCGGCAAGCGGCTGCCCAAAATCGTGAAAATGGCGAGCGTGCAAGTGTTTGAATCGCCCGGATGTTCGGCGACGTATCGCGAAATTTAGCGGAATCGCCTACAAAGCGTGCCGTTTCTTACTCCGAAGGAGTAACGTAAACTAGCCCAGGGTTGAGCGTGTCTCTCGAAGAGCGGCGCGCTCTACCCTGGGTCCGCGGTTCCCACCGCGGCCCAACCCTGAAAGGGTTGCGCAATAGCGGTTCTTATTTTAGGAGGACGGCCATGCTCGCGCGCGTTTTCGTTTCGGCACTGCTTTTCGTTTCATATGCTGTTTTCGCCGCCGACGAAAAAACAATTCTGCTCTGGCCGGACGGCGCGCCGAACGCGAAGGGCACGGCCGACGCCGACAAACCTTCGCTGACGATCTTTCTTCCGCCGAGCGACAAAGCGACGGGCGCGGGAATCATTGTCGCGCCCGGCGGCGGGTATTCGGTGCTCGCGATTGATCACGAAGGCCAGCAGGTTGCGCGCTGGCTGAACTCGAAAGGCATCGCGGCTTTTCTGCTGACGTATCGGCTGAAGACGAACAAATACGCGGTGCATGATGCGATCTTCGATGGCGAGCGCGCGATGCGCTATGTCCGTTCGCATGCGAAGGATTTCGGAATTTCGTCGAACCGCATTGGCATGCTGGGATTTTCGGCGGGCGGGCATCTCGCGGCGACTGTTGGAATCGATTTCGACCTCGGAGATCCGACGAGCAAAGACCCGCTCGAAACGGTCAGTTGCCGGCCGGATTTTCTGTGCCTGATTTATGGCGCCAGCGTTACCACTGATGATTTGAAACTTGAGAAGAGCGCGTCGGCGGCCGCGAAATCGCTCTCGACACAGTTTCCGCCGGCGTTTCTGTTCGGAACGACGCAGGACGGAAAGGCCAGCGACCGCGCGCTGGACATCGCGAAGTCGCTACGCGGGATGGGCGTCGAAGTTGAGACGCACGTCTTTGGCGGTTGGGGTCCGCACGGCCTGGGCATGGCGGTCGGCGATGCCGGACCCGGCGCGTGGCCGGAGCTTTTCCACACGTGGCTTCGGCGCAACGGAATTCTGACCGACCAGCCGCGCCAAGCGGTGAAGGGGACCGTGTCGATCGACGGCAAGCCGCTCAACCGCGGCTGGGTCACCTTTTATCCGAGTGATTCGAGCAACAAACCCTTCGCGTCCGCGTACGTCGGCCACGGCAACAAAGGCGCGTTCACAATCGACGCGAAGTTCGGCCCGTGCGCGGGCCCGTGCCGCGTTGAAATCGTTCAGGAAGCTATGGAATTCGGCACCAAGCCGTCGATCGAGAACTACGTGAAAATCACGCAGAGCAAAGGCGCGCCGATCACATTTGAAGTCAAGCCGGGCGAGAATGTGGCGGAGTTTGACATTTCGACGAAGTGATCTCGCGCGAAGCCGCGAAGACGCAAAGTCGCAAAACGTAAAAGAGGGTACCCGTTTCGCGATCAAATGAGATCATTGGAGATCATTCGAGATCAGGATGTTAAAAAACGAAATTTCATCCGTTGTATATGTAGAAGTGAAAGAAAAGAGCAGCTTGCCCTTTGATTTACATCTGGCGTTGGAGGCATTGCGACCGTGTCGGCATTAGAAGTCCAAATCGTCCGGTTTGTTGAGGACAGCCAACCTGGTTGGGCCGAGTGCGAATTCGTTGATGTGAGCGGGCACCGCCATACGTTGTGCGACAAGGTCCCAATCTTCAGTACTGAGTATCTGGACGCCAACAGCGCTTTTCCTCAGCCCGGCGTAGCGGACTGCGAAGTTCTTGCACGGTGGAAAGAGGAAGACGGGCGGGAGTTAGTCCGCATCACGACCATTCGGCCTTACGGCATCGAGTCGCGCGAGGGCCTGTCGGAGTTCGTCGTGTTCGCGAAGCAACTCGTGGAGGACTGCGGCGAAGCTGTTTAGCTCGCCGCTGATGAAAACAGTTAATTAAGGCCCAACGCCAACGCCTCCCTCAACGTTTTCGCCCGCAGGATCTTTATTCCGTCGCTTTGAGCGGGAAGGGCGGTGCGGCCGCGGGCCGGTAAAAGAATCTGTTTGAAACCCAGCCGTCGCGCTTCGGCGATGCGGGCTTCCACGCGCGGTACGGGGCGAATTTCGCCGCCGAGGCCGACTTCACCGCTGGCGACCAAACCTTCTCGCACCATGCGGCCGGTCGCGACGCTGGCGAGAGCGAGAGCGAGCGGCAGATCGGCCGCGGGTTCGTCGACGCGGAAACCACCGGCGGCGCTGGCGAAAACGTCGAGCGTCCCGTACGGCACGCCGGCTTTGGTTTCAAGAACGGCGAGCAACTGCGCGAGACGATTCGCGTCGAGTCCGCTCGCACGGCGGCGCGGGCTGCCTCCGCCGGGGACGGGGACGGTCAGGCCTTGCAGTTCGACTAAAAGGACGCGCGTGCCTTCGCAGAGCGCTCCGACGGCCGACCCCGCGCCTTTATCGGCGGCGCTGTCGCGGTCGAGCAGCGCGGCGCTGGGATCCGGAACTTCGGTAAGGCCCGCCTGCGTCATCTCGAAGAAGCCGACTTCGTCGGTGCTGCCGAAACGGTTTTTGCTCGCGCGGAGCACGCGCAAATCGAGGCGCGTTTCGCCTTCAAAGTTGAGCACGGTGTCCACGATGTGTTCGAGCACGCGCGGGCCGGCGATCGCTCCTTCTTTGGTGACGTGGCCGATCAGAAAAATCGTGGTGTTGAGCTGGCGCCCTGCGTCGACAAGCGCCATCGCGCATTCGCGCACCTGGCTGATCGAACCAGCGGCCGATTCGAGCGCGCCGTCGCGCATCGTCTGAATCGAATCGATCACCGCAACTTGCGGCCGCTCAGCTTCGAGCATGCCCAGAATGCTGGCGAGATCGGTTTCGCTGGCGAGTTTCAGGCGGTCGGAATCGAAGGAAACTTTGGATCCGGTATGACCGCCTTTTTTCACTGACGACGCTTGCGTGTCCGTGAGTCGAATGCCGCGCGCGGCGATCTGGCTCGGCGCTTCTTCGCCCGTGATGTAGAGCCAGCACGGAGTTGCCGAACCCGATGCGGGGCCGTTCAAACCCGAGGGCGTTGGCATGTCGGCGTGGGCCAGCGTGCCGAGCAGTTGAAGCATCAGCGTCGATTTGCCGATGCCGGGTTCGCCGCCGACGAGAACGCTGCCGCCGGGGACAATGCCGCCGCCGAGCACGCGGTGGAATTCAGAAATCGGGACGGGAATGCGCGGCAGGCGTTCACGTGCGTGTTCTTTCAGCGGCTTCAAATCCGAACGCGGTGCGAGCGAAACGCGGGTGAAGCCGCCGGCGGATTTTCCGCGCTTGGACGTGGGCTTTTCTTTTTCGGACGGCGCTTCGACGAGCGTGTCCCATTCCTGGCAGCCGGGGCATTTGCCTTCCCAGCGCGAAGTTTCATGGCCGCATTGTTTGCAGAAGAATACGATTTTGGTTTTCGACATTTTTCAGTGTGTCCGTGGTCAGTTGTTCGTTGTCAGTTGCAACGGATACCACTGACTACGGACTACTGACAACTAACAAACAAACAAAATCGCAATTTGATCGTTATTTTCACAGGAACACACACTAAGCATACAAGCTTGACAGTAACCGTGTTTTCGGCGAAGGTTTGCCGCTGCACGTTGGGAAGGAGAGGCTCGCACGATGGCGGATCGGACCGTGGCTCTGGTGGTTCATCAAACGGGCTCATGCCCGTTGCTGAAGCCGGCGGAACGCTGGGTGATCACGGGCCGCGAAGTGCGGCCCATGGGCAACGCGAAACTCTGCGGCGGCGGACTCTGTTCCATCTATCCGAAACTTCACGATCTTCTGAAAACGGTTAAAGAAAACGGCCCGCTTCCCGACGACTATCTGCTCTGCGATACGCCCGGCTGCGACGCGGCGTTCCGCATGGAATTCGTCGCGGCACCCGCAGCGAATCCGGTTCCGGCCGGAGATGTGGCTTTCACGCGGCGCCTGGAAAAAGGCCAGCAGGCGGCGACGGCGATTTTGCGCAAGCACGGTCCGTTCCTCTCGCGCCTGCCGAAGGAAGTGGCGGCCGATCTGATCAATGCCTGCCAGACCGAACGCTACGACGACGGGCAAATCATTCTGATGCAGGGCGTCGTGGGCGACCATCTTTATATCGTCGCCGAAGGACAGGTCGAAGTCGCCAAGCGCGGCCAAGGCAACGACGAGACCGTGCTGGTGACGCTAGATCCGGGCAACTGCTTCGGTGAAATGTCGATCCTGACCGGCGAAATTACCTCGGCCGAAGTGCGCTCGAAAGGTGCCTCGGCAATCCTCGCGCTGCATAAAGACAAGCTCGAAGCGCTGCTGCTGCGCCGGCCCGTTCTGTCGCGTGAATTCTCAAAGCTGCTCGCCGAACGGTTGAAAGCCACAAACACGTCGCTGCAGACGGAACTGAATCGCGGGATTATCGGTAAGCTTTCGATGATTTCACTGGTCGATCTGGTTCAGACACTCGGTTCAAGCCGCCGCACAGGCACTCTTGTGCTGAATTACTATGGCCAGCAGGCGCGGCTGGGTTTCAAGAACGGCACGCTGGCCAGCGGACGCTGCGGCGATGTGGGCGGAGACGAAGCGTTCTACACGGTCGTCTGCTGGCCGGACGGTGATTTCTGCTTCGAACAGGCCGAACCATCCACGGCGGAGGCGGACAAAGTCGAGACCGACACGATGGGACTGATGATGGAAGGCATGCGCCGTATGGACGAAGCGAAACAGGCGCAGGCACAAAAAGCCAGCGGTTGAAGAAGGGCGAAGTGCGAAGGTCGAAGTAACGGCAATCGCGGCTCAAAAAAATCTTTGAACTCCACGAAAATCACATGTGCAAAAGTTTCTCTTCGTTTAACTTCTTTTTTGCGTAACTTCATCGTGCATTGCCTGTAATAAACTTAAACAGCGGTGTACGCGGAAGGGGCTTCACAACGATTTGCGTTGGGCTCAGTTAACAGGAGGCGCGAGCCATACTTAAGCCTGATCAGTTGACCGATAAACACACCCGCGATTTTCTTGAACGCCACGGCCATGTGTGCGCAGCGGAGCGCTTTAACTACCGCCAGTTGCTGTGTTATTTTGTTCTCGTCCCGGCGGCGCTGATTCTCTGCTTCGTCCGCGATTACAAAATTGCTTTCACCGTCGTCACCTTCGCGCTGTGCGGTTTTTACGGCGCGGTCATTCTGTTTCGGCTCTTCAGCGTCACCGTTGCCATCTTCGGATCGGGCGAACATCGCGTCGACCGGGCGGAAGTCGACAGCCTGAACGAAGCGGAACTGCCCATCTACACCATCCTGGTTCCGATGTACAAAGAGCCCGAAGTCGCGCAGAAGATTGCGCGCACCGTCACGCACCTGAATTATCCGATCGACAAGCTCGACGTGAAACTGCTGCTCGAAGAAGACGATCCCGAAACGCGCGCGAAGATTGCCGAGGTCATCGATTCGCTGCCGAAATGCGTTGAAGTGATCATCTGCCCGAAAGTTCCCAAGGGCCAGCCGAAGACCAAGCCGCGCGCGTGCAATTGGGGCCTCGATCAGGCGCGCGGAAAATACCTCGTCGTGTTCGATGCCGAAGACCAGCCCGAAGCAGATCAGCTTAAAAAGGCGGTGATCGTCTTCCGGCGGCTGGAAGCGAAGCGCGGACATGTCGCCTGCCTGCAGGCGAAGCTGAATTATTTCAACGCGCGCCAGAACGCGCTCACGCGGTTTTTCACGCTCGAATACACGAACTGGTTCGATCTGTTTCTCCCGGGCCTGCATGCGGTGCGCACCCCGATTCCTTTGGGCGGGACGTCGAATCACTTCAAAACAGATGTGCTGAAGCAGCTCGGCGGCTGGGATCCGTTCAACGTTACCGAAGACTGCGATCTGGGCATGCGCATGGCTCGCAAGAAGTACGCGACCGAAGTGCTCGATTCGACGACTTGGGAAGAAGCCAACAGTCAGGTGATGAACTGGATCAAGCAGCGCAGCCGCTGGATCAAGGGCTATTACCAGACGCATCTGGTCCACACACGCGATTCGTTCGTCCCGCAGCTTCTGCTTGCGGGCGGTTTCATGTGGCTGCATCGCATTTTCGAGAGCGATCTCGCACAGGCCGGCAACGACGCCAAACTCGCCGGTTGGATCAAGATTTTCCGCACCGCATGTGTCGTTTTCGGCGCGGTCGCGGGCTGTTCGGCGCTCTGGTCAATGGCGGCGCGCGTGAAGCAGCGGTTCAGCGGCAAGGGCGAGGGCCAGATGGGCCCCTGGCAGGCGACGACGTTCCGTTTCACGGTGGGCGGGCTCTCGCTGATGTTGTTGCTGAATCTGGTTTTCTGGTCGATGACCGCGACGTACCTGCTGCGCGAGCCGATCGCGAAGGCTCTGCCCGGCCCGATCGCGCGCATCAAAGTCGACGATACGACGACGCTGAAGGAAGCGCTCGAAGGCTGGAAGCTCTATTACAGTAACGTGGTCGACGAAGAACGGTACTCGAACGTGACGTTCTGGAATACCGCGCACGGCTACGTGGTGACGCGCCAACTGAGCTGGCCCGACGTGAACGACCGGCTCGCGGCGATCGACACCTGGTCGCTGGTTTCGCAGTTGTTCTTCCCGGTCGCGATCACGCTGTTCGTGGCGAATTTCATTTTCGTCGCGCTGGGCTTGATTTCGTGCCAGAAGCGCGGGTTGTGGGATTTGTTCCCCTATGCGCTACTGGTGCCTTTTTACTGGATTCTGATCTCGATTGCGGCGATCAAAGGATTCTGGCAGCTCTTCTGGAATCCGTTCTACTGGGAGAAGACCACGCACGGTTTGTCGGCCAGTCCGCCGGCCGAACCGCCGGTGCGGCCGGAATCTTTCAGCGCTGCAGCAGGCGAGTAAGGGACGATTTGTAGTGGCAGTTGAAGTGGGCAGGGGGTTGGCGCCGCATTGAGTTGCACTTGGAGTGGGTCATGAAGCGGTTGATGCGCGGAACGATATTTACTCTATTGCTGCTCGGCGCCGCGCTGTCTTTCGCGGCAGATACCGATCCGAATATTCCGGCGTCGCTTTCGGATTGGAAAGATCCGGCGTACACCAATCGCTATTTCCTGAAAGTCATTGCGCCGGGCGAAGCGGGCGCGACGAACCTGCAGAAAGAACCCGACGTCTCCAGCGTGATCCTACCGATCCGCATGATCAGCGAAGGCGGCAAGCCAGCCAAACCGCAAGCGATGTTGCTGATGGCCGAAGACGGTTCAAGCCACAGCCTGCAGTGGCGACAGGTTGGCAGCGATGTTGAGATTCTGTTTAAATCCAAGCCCCAGAGCCGCCGCTTTTGCCTGTACACCGGGCCGCTGAACGGCGAGCCGCAACGCATGAGTCCGACGTCGCTCGAAACGGCTCCGCTACGCGTGAAGATGCGCGGTCGGCGCGCTGCGGATAGTTTTGCCGCGAGCGAAGCGGCGCCGCTGACGGTCGAACGCTTTCAGAAACTCGAAGATTCGGGATCGGAAGGCGTGATGCCGATCCGCATGGTTCCGAATATCGATTCGCCGGAGAATCCATACATCAACGTGCCGGTCGATCAGTTCGGGCACATCAACGCTGCCAGCATCATTAATCCAGCGAACTACACGGCGGTCTACGAAGGCTTCCTGCGCGCGCCGATGGATGGCGAGTACAAGTTTTCGATCGACACGCTCGGCGCGGCGCATCTGGTGATCGACGGCGTTCCGGTCCTCGGAGCGGGCACGGGCGACCCGGCGCGGCTGCCGTTTTCCTTGGCCAAGACGGTCTCCTTAAAGGAGGGCATGCATCGCGCCGTGGTGTACTACGCGGACGCCTGCCCCGTCGGACAGACCGCGATTTCGCAACGCTATTTCGGGCTGAGACTGCACTGGCAGCCGCCGTTCTCGCACAGTTTGCTGTGCATTCCCGCGCAGGCGTTTCCGCGCAGTCTGCCGGCGGTCGTGACGCGCTACGAGAGCGACAAGAATTATCCGGCGCCGTTTGTGCAGTTCGAGAACGTCGGCCAGGTTCGCGCGGCCTCGCATCGCGGCGATACGAAGGCCGGCGAGCGCGTTCAGATTTTTGCGAAAGCCATCGGCGCGCCCGAGAGCGCGATCCTGAAGATCAACGCTGCAGGAATGGCCGAAGTTTCCGGCGCGCCGGGCACGCCGCTGGCCGCGTGGGTTCCGGCCGGCGAAGAAGTGAAGATCACGATTTTCTCGCCCGACACCAACACGCAGGTCGGCCTGCGCACGGTCACGCTGCCGGCGCTGGGCAAGGCCTCGCAGGATCTGGTCGATCTGGAAGGCGAACTCGAAATCAAATCCGCGCCCGATTTCCTCTATCCCGATGAACTGGGGCACATTCATCTCGAAACGATGCTCAGCCCCGCGCCGGAACTGATCTTCAAAGAGCGCCTCGAGTCGAATCTTCTGCCACCGCTGCCTCGGCCGATGGGCGAATTCCGCGTGGATTGGCAATTGGGCGACGCGAGGGCGATTGAGCCGTTCGAGCAGCCCGAGCAGCTCGCGGTGACGCCCCTCGACGGGCCGCGACGCAAGTTCCGCGTGCAGATCAACGCCAGCGAAGTGGATCCGGACAAGAAAGGCAAGACGGACCTGATGCTGCGGCTGGCGGTCGGCGATGTGCCGGTCGAAACGCTGCGCCTGCGCGTTCTTCATTCGACGGCCGCGTGGCCCGCACCGGTTACAGCCGGGCCCGACGGTTTGTGGACGAAGACGAAATACGATTTCGACGACGGCAACGGCGGCACGCGCTCGGAGATCCGCGAAGAACGCGTGGTGACGATCGTTCCGAAAGAAAACGAATCCGAGTACCGAAAATTCCTGCCGCTGAAGGTTCTGGAGCGCCGCGACCTGGGCAAGGAAGCGCTGTTCGTTGGCGATCCGCTTGTTGAAGGCGTAACCCTGAAGCGCGACGGCAACGACAAAGTAGGACTTGCGAAAGCTGTTGCAGCGGCGATGCCGGAATTCACGTGGAAGAGTGTCTGCGTGCCGGGGCCGCATCGCGGACTGCCCGTGTTCAAGTTCATATCGGAACTCGACGCATTCATGCGCGCCAACGGCGGAAAAGTTCCGGGGCTGGTCGTGATTTCGCTCGGCACAGGCGACGTTTCGCGCCAGACTCCGATGCACACGTTCGAACGCGCGCTGGATGCGCTGATCGATCGCCTGCGCGCCGGCGGCGTGAAGAAGGTGATCGTCGCGGGCGTGGTGCCGGAACCGTCTCGCGAAAAACAGTGTGCCCCGTACCAGGAACGGTTGAGTGACCTGCTGCGCGTGCATCACATCGATAGCGTCGATATTTTTAGCGAATGGAAAAACGAGAGCGATTGGGTACGTTATTTCTCGGCGGACGGGACGGAAAAGGTCCTGGGGCCCGTGCCCAACGCCAAGGCGCGAGAAAAAATCGCGCAGATGATCAAGGACCGGCTATAAAGAAAATTTCGGGTCTTTGGTTTCTGGCCTCTGGTTAAATTCTCCACCCACCTTGAATAGATTCCTGTGCATTTCATCGTCGGCATCGATTTAGGCACCACCAACTGCGCGGTGTCGTTCGTGGAGAAGGGCGATCTCGCGCGCGAGCCGCTGCACATCCAGACGTTTGACATCCCGCAGCTCACGCGGCCCGGCGCGGTGGAAGCACGGCCGCTGCTGCCGTCGTTTCTTTACCAAACTGCGCCGAGCGAACTGCCGGAAGGCAGCACGGTCCTGCCGTGGGACAAGAAGAACAAGATGATCGTCGGCGAGCTGGCGCGGTCGCTCGGCGCGAAAGTGCCGGGGCGGTTGGTTGCGAGCGCCAAATCATGGTTGTGCAGCCCGAGCGTCGACCGCACGGCCGCGATTTTGCCGTGGGGCGCGCCGGAAGACGTGAAGCGCGTTTCGCCTGTTGAGGCCAGCGCGTTTTATCTCGATCACATCCGCGAAGCGTGGGACCACGTGATGGCCAAGGGCCATCCGGAGCGCAAGCTTGCGGAGCAGGACATCGTGATCACGGTGCCGGCGAGTTTCGACGAAGCGGCGCGCGAACTGACCGTGCAGGCGGCGAAAGCTGCGGGGCTGGAGACGATCACGCTGTTGGAAGAGCCGCAGGCGGCGTTTTACGCGTGGATGGCGGCGCACGCGAAGTCGCTCGATAAACATTTGAAAGAAATCAGCCGCGTGCTGGTCTGCGATGTCGGCGGCGGCACGACGGATTTTTCGCTGATCGAAGTTCATCGCACCGGCGAGAAGAAAAGCCCGCTCGAAATGCGCCGCAGCGCCGTCGGCGATCATCTAATGCTCGGCGGCGACAATATGGATCTGGCGCTGTCGCGGTTTCTTGAGAAAAAAATCAACGGCGTGATCGACGCGCATCAGTTCAAGGCGCTCACCGCGGCCGCGCGCGAAGGCAAGGAGCGCATCTATTCCGACGGTGCACCGGCTAAAGTTCCGATCACGGTGATGGGCCGGGGGAGCAGCGTCATCGGCGGCAGCGTGAAGACGGAACTGCTGCAAAGCGACGCGGGCGCGGTGCTGCTCGACGGATTTTTTCCGGTCTCGCGCCTCGAAGACAATCCCGTCACGACCGGGCGCGCGGGCATTCGCGAATGGGGCCTGCCGTACGTTAACGACCCGGCGGTGACGCGGCACCTGAGCCAGTTCTTGCGCCACCACGCAAAGCCGCCGGATTCGACGCTCGCGACGATCGAGCAGCGCACGCCGAAGCCGGATGCGATTCTGTTCAACGGCGGCGCGATGAAACCGGCGGCGTTTCGCGAACGTGTTCTTTCGGTCGTAAAAAATTGGTTTGGCGGTGCTGACGTTGAGGAACTCGGCGGAACGTCGCTGGATTTGGCCGTGGCGCAGGGCGCGGCGTATTACGGCTGCGTGCGGCGCGGACGCGGCGTGCGCATCGGCGGCGGCATGGGTCGCGGGTATTACATCGGCATCGAGACCGATCCGAGCCCGCAGAATCCGAGCGGCAAAGCGGCGATCTGCCTCGTTCCGCAGGGAACCGAAGAAGGCGACGAGATCGAACTGCCGCAGTCGTTCATTCTGCGCCTCGCGACGCCGGTGGTGTTCCCGCTCTTCTCGTCGAGCGTGCGCGCGGCGGACAAACTGGGCGCGATTATCGATGAGGAATCCAAAGATCTCGCGCCGCTTCCGCCGCTGGAAACGATGCTGCACGGCGGGCGGCGTGCGACGAAGAAAGATGTCTCGGTGCGGCTCCATGCTTCATTGACGGAAGTTGGCACTCTGGGATTGTCGCTGAAAGCCGTGAGCGACGACCGCAGTTGGGAAATTCACCTGAACGTGCGCTCGAAGGTCGCGGCGAAGTCCGCGACAGAAGCCGAGGCGCCGAAAGACGCCAGCGGCGGTGTGGATCCGCGCAAAATCGACGCGGCGCTGGCGCTGGTGAATCGCACCTTCGATCCGAAATCGCGCGATCCGATTCCTCCGGGAATTTTGACGAAGCAGATGGAAGCAGCGCTGGCGCTCTCGAAGGAAGCGTGGCCGGCAAGCCTCGCGCGACGGCTGGCCGACGCGGTGCTCAGCCATGCCGATCAGCGCACTCGCAGTCCGGAACACGAAGCGCGCTGGCTGAATTTGGTCGGTTATCTGCTGCGGCCGGGTTTTGGCGATATCGCCGACGCCGAGCGCATGCGCAAGCTCTACAACGCGACGCGCAACGCGCTGAATTTTGTTTCCGATCCGAATGCGCGCATCGAATGGTGGGTGCTCTGGCGGCGCGTGTCGGGCGGATTGAAGGAAGACCAGGAGCGCGAACTTTTCTACCGGCTGCAGCCGTTTTTGACGAACGACCGCGACGTGAGCAAGCGCGGCGGCTGGCCGCGGCCGACAAAGGGCGAAGTGCCGGAAATGTGGCGCGCGGCGGCGAGCCTGGAACTGCTCGATCTGGCGCAGAAAAAAATGCTGGGACAGTTGGTGCTCGACCAGATGGAAGACGAAGGGCCGTCGACGGCGATGTTTTGGACGCTCGCGCGGCTGGGCGCGCGGCAGCCTGCTCATGCCTCGCCGCACAACGCCGTTCCGCCAGACGTCGCCGAAGCATGGCTGAAAGCGTTGTTGGTGCTCGATTGGGCGGGCAATCCGATGGCAGTGTTCGCGGCGGTGAATCTTGCGCGCAAAACCGGCGACCGCACGCGCGACGTCGGCGAAGCGGCGCGGCTGCGGATCATGGACAGGCTGAAAAAAGCCGGCGCGGGCGAGCACGATATTGCGGCGGTGAAGTCAGTGACCGAATTGGAAAATACGGATAGGAAAATGATTTTCGGCGATGCGCTGCCGCCGGCATTGAAGATGGAAGCCCAATAGTCGCATGACTGAAGCCGGCTTTAAAGTGATTGCCGCCGACGAGAAGACGGGAATCATTTTGACACTGGATGGCGAGTCCTACGTGCAGGGACTTTCCATTCCATATTTGTTATTCGCCAGTTTCGACGAAGCCCGGTCTTTTGCCCGTTCTCGGTCTGTGAAAATGTCGAGCATTGAATTCAACATCTACAACGAGGCCGACAAATTTCTGTGTTGTTTTGTTCGAGGGATCGAGCGAAATGACGAGCGCGATGTCATACAATAAAAAACGCCGGAACTTTCGTTCCGGCGCTTTGATATCGACTGCTTTCGATTTAGTTAAAAGTTATCTTTCTTGTCCTGTTCCGGAGGCGCCGGCGGCTTCTGAGGTTCGCCGTCCTTGCCACCGCGGGCTCGACCGCCAGCGCCGGGACCGCCGCCACCGCCGCCGAACTGCATGAAGCGGTTGTTGCGATCGCGAAGGTCGTTCTGCGTCTTCATGACTTCCTGGATACGCGCGCGGTTGTCAGCGGGGACGAGTTCAACGAGCTTTTCTTCGGCCGCCTTGATGTTGGTGCTGGTTTTTTCGTTGATCGTGCGCAGCATCGCGAAGCCCTGCGCCATGTCGTTCTGATCAAACATCGGCAGCAGGTCGGTGACAACCTGCGCGTTCTTCGTGTTTGTTTCCTTGGCCAGCGCGTCCATCTTTTCCTTGGCGGTCTTGTCGTCGCCGGTCAGGACATCGTTGGCGCGCTGTTCGTATTTGGCGCGCAGCAGCTTCACCTTTTCGGCCATGGCTTTCTGCTGTTCGTGAATTTCGGCTTCGAGCTTTTTCTGCTCGCCTTTGTATTCGTCGCGCAGAGCATCGACGGCCTTGGTCTGTTCTTCGGTCATCTTGAAGACGGTCTCGACTTTCCAGCCCTGGCCGGTGCCGCTGAAGTTGTCGACGCCGCCAACCGGAACTGAAACCACCATGCGCTTTTCCGCGCCGAGCGGCAAGGCTTCGACTTTACCGGTGTTAGCCTTCGGGTCTTCGATATCGAAACCGAGCATGCGGCTGGCCATGCCAATGATGTTGTTGCGCTGGCCGCCCATCAGGCCGCCGAGAAGTCCGCCGGGGCCGCCCTGACCGCCGCCCTGCCATTGGCCGCGCCCGCCAGCTCCGCGATCGCCAGCATTGTTGTTGCCGCCACGGTCCCCACCGCGGTCCCCGCCACCGATTCGTTCTCGGCGCGGACGGTCACCGCCTTCGGCTTTAGCTTCCGGCTTTACTTCCGGCTTTGCGTCGTCACCGGCGCGCGCGGTCGAGAGATTCAGGCCAACACCCACGGCCATGGAAAGAAATGCGACTGCTACTCGATTCATTGCTGCTTTCTCCTTTATTGATTCGCCCAGCGCACGCGCGTTGAGCGGCGAGATTTTTTGTTTAGAGCCATGTGGACGGCTCGGTGCGGTTGTTCAGGCCGCGCTTGAGTTCCTCGTACGGAAACTCGCGCCAGAACGACTTCAGCTTGCGCTGGTGCTCGTCGCGGTAGTTGAGCACGAGTTGCTGGCGCTTACGCAGTTCCGCGAGCTTCTGCGGGTTCTGCTCGGATTTCAGTTGCTTGTCGAGCTCCACCAGTTCCTTCTGGTATCCGCGAATCTGCTTTTCGTAGAGATCGCGCAAATCGGCGAGATCCTTACGCTGAACACCCGGATCGTTGTGCAGGCGCACCACGGCGTCGCTCAGTTCAATCGTCTGCGCGAAGACCATGTCTTCGGCGGCGAGGACATAGAAAACCTGTCCGGCGCGCAGCGGCAATGTTTCGTTGTCGCGCGTGATTTGCGCCTGTCCGTTGAAGACGATTACTACGCTGCTGCTATCCTGCGCGCCATCTTCGGCGACGTAAAAATCTCCCGCGTGGAGCAACGTATCGAACGTCGAGCACGAAACGCGCAGGGGCTTCTGGTCGCTTTCGGGGCGGCCGTAGGCAAACAGATCGCCGGCGGTGAGCTTCAGCGCGTTATCGCCCTGGACTTGGAATTCCGCGCCTTCCTTCAAGTTGACGATATTGGCATCACTGAGCGGTACGACCGAATCGGCTTGAACGGTGTAAACGGCGCCCTGCTTCAGTTGTGTGACCGCGTTCCCGTTCGCATCGAGCAGTTTGCCGCGGACCACACTCATGGGAGCGCGCGTTCCATTGCCCGGCCGCTTGCTAATTAAGGAGGAGGCGGCCCAGACGACGAGCACTCCGGCGACCAACGCAGCGGCGATCGACAGCCGCGATGCCCACGAGCGGCGAGCAGGCGTCGCGGCGAAAACGCGCGGCATTTCCGGTATCGCAGGCAATTCGGGAGCGGACGGAAGAGCGGCCAACGTGCGCTGAGCAAACGTGGACGAAACCTGAATAGAGGAGAGGGCGCTGCGCAACTGCGTATCGGCCTGCAGCAGTTCTTCCTGAAACTTTCGACACTCGGCACAGCCAACGAGGTGCAATTCCAGCTCGTGGCGTTCGGACGCATCGACCGCTTCACCGACGAGCGCGCGCGTATGGAGCTCCATGGCTCGCTCGCACGCATTGGATTGTAAGTCGTTTTGCTGTTCCATTGCTCGGCCCCTTCAACCGGAATAGAGAATGGCCCCTGCGGCTTTGCTGCACAAATTTGCCACTTTTTTCAAGGTCCGTTCAGGCTGCTGCGCAACATCATCAGGGCCCGCGTGAGCCTGCTGGTGATCGTTCCGATCGGAACGTTTTCCTGCTCGGCAATTTCTTTGCAGCTCAGGCCGCGTTCATATTTGAGCAACACGATCGTTCGGTACGGCTCGGCAAGCTGCTCGACGGCGCTCATCGCCCGCCCGGCGCGGTCGCTTTCGTCGGGTGGCGTTTCAATTTTGGGCTCTTCGCCGGATAGCGGCTTTTCGATGGACTGGCGAGTCAATTTGCGGCCCGAATGCGCCGCGCGATGGCGGGCGATCTGCAGCAGCCAGGGAAATAAGAGCTTGGGCTGGCGAAGCTGTGCCAGCGAGGTGAACGCGTTGACGAATACTTCCTGTGCGACGTCTTCGGCGGCGTGCTGGTCTTTGACGTAGCCGCGAACGACTGTCACGACGGCATCCTGGTAGCGCTCTATAATTTCAGCAAAACGATCCCGCTGCCCGGCCAGCACGTCGGCGATGCAGCGTGCGTCGGCCTCGGGCTGGATGCGCTTGTTGAGCGGAGCGGCCGGCTGGGGCGCAGAGGAAGCCTTCGGATGCGGGATGGGTGAGTTCATACCCATTGTGATAGGGTAACAGAAACCGGAAATTGCTGCACCTAAAACCGAACGCTATGTTTTTCTTTCTGGAGGTGGAACAATTGAGCGCCGTGTGTAGACTGCAAAGCTGAGTCGGCGATGCGTTGAGAATCGCGCGACGGGATGTGTTTTAAGGTTCAGGAAAACAAAACACCATGAATTTCGATAGACTTGAAGACGACGAAAAGCCGAAGGCCGAGCCGAAGCCCTCGCCCGATGGCCTGGAAGTAAAACTGCTGGATAGCCGCACGATCCTGGTTGAAGGCCCGGTGTCCGACAAGATGTATCGCGCCGTGGTCTCCCGGCTGCTGTACCTGGAAGCCAAAGACCCGAAGGCGGGGATCACCGTGATGGTGAATTCGCCCGGCGGTTCGGCGGATTCTGGATTCGGCATTTACGACGCAATGCGCTTTGTTTCGTGCCCGGTGACGTCGGTCTGCGCGGGAATCTGCGCGTCGGCCGCCGTGCTGATTTTCCTGGGCGGCGCGAAAGGCAAGCGCTACATGACGCCCAATTCGCGTTTCCTGCTGCACCAGCCGTCCACGCAGGCTTACGGCCAGGCCAGTGACATGGAAATCACCGCGAACGAAATCCTGCGGCTGCGCAAGAAGTACAACGAGATCGTGGCGCGAGAAATTGGCGGCGCGCTCGACAAGGTCGAAGCCGATTCCAATCGCGATTTCTGGCTGAGCGCCGAAGAATCGAGGAAATACGGCCTGGTCGACAAAGTGATCGTTTCGCGGTCTGAAATTCAATAAAGCAGAGGCCAGCGGTGAATTCGACATCCGGCAGGCAAACTCAAGCGGCAAACGCCGATCCGGTTTCTGACGACGGACGGAGCGGCGTATTTGTGGCCGTGCGAAAAGTCATCGACCAGGATATTCGTCCGTACGTCCAGGCTGACGGCGGCGATATCGAACTGGTCGGCGTTGAGAACAACAAGGTCCGCGTGCGCCTGCTTGGCGCATGCGTGAAGTGCCCCAGTTCGCTGATGACGCTGCGCCAGGGCGTCGAGGCGCGCCTGCAGGCGAAAATATCCAAGGATCTGGTCGTCGAAGAAGCGCAGTAAGTCCAAAGCCTAATCCACTAAACTAAATATCATTCCACTATACTGCATGCCGCAAGTGTGGTAATTTCGTGCCGGCATTTCTGGAGCGTGTGCAATGTCGGACGGGCGCGGTGGGATTTCTGCGGACGTTGAGCCGGTGGCGGCGGTGACTGCTCCGGACAATCGCGCGCGAATCGCGGTGCTGGTGCTGGCGTTGTGCTGCTTTTTCTGGGGACTCTCGTTCCCGGTGATGCCGTATTGCATGCTCTCCATTGAGCGGCATATTCTCGGGCTTTCGGCGGCCAGCGCGGACGATGTCGAAGCGAAGCTCTCCTTTCTGACGAAACTGGGCGTGACGACGGCGTTCATGGGCTGGCGGTTCGGGCTCGCGGCGATGCTGTATTTTGTTTTGACGCGTTCGCGGCAGCGGAATTTTACGGCGGTCGATTTACGCGGCGGAATCTGGGTGGGCGGATTGTTTACGCTCGGCATGATCGCGCAGATCGGCGGACTGCGCTACACGCGGCCGTCGGTGTCGGGATTTTTGACGTCGCTGGTCGTCGTCTACACGCCGCTGATGCAGGCCCTGATCTTCCGACGCAGCGTGGCGCGCAACGTCTGGCTGGGGGTTTTCGTTGCGCTGATTGGGATGACGCTGCTCTCACTGCCCAATCCCGCGGCGCTGGCTAAAGATGTTCCGACACCGCCGATTCCGTTTCTGGGTGAAGGGTTGACGGTGCTGTGCGCGCTGTTTTTCTCCGGGCAAATGCTGGCGGTGGATCATTTTGCGCTGCAGATGGACACGACGAAGATGACGTTCCTGATGTTTGTTACGCTGGCGATTCTGAGCTCAACGCTGGGAGTGGCCTGCGCCGGGCACGAACTGTACCGGCCTGAAGTGGTCTCCGCGATGTTGAGTGACACGAAGCTGGTGGGCGGCGTTTTGTCTCTGGTGGTTTTCAGTTCGGTGGTCTCGCTGCATTTGATGAACACGTTTCAGCCGCACATTTCGGCGGCGATGGCGAGCGTCGTGTATTGTCTTGAGCCGCTGTTTGCGACGCTGTTCTCGGTACTGCAGGGCGCGGAAGTTCTAACGCCGATGACCATGCTGGGCGGTGCGGTGATTCTGGGTGCGGTGATGATCGTGGTGCGCAAGACGTGAGTTCAGGATTCGACGGCGTCGCGTTTCTGGCGCAGCGCCTGAATTTCCGCAATGGTGGCGCGGCGGGCTTTATCCCAGGGCAGAACGACGCGTGTGTACCAGCGACGCGCGAGAAAACGGTTGATCAGCCCGCATAATCCCGACAGCGCGAACCAGATCCACGCGTAAGGTCTCATCGATAGCGACAGCGCGAATAGCACGCCGCCGAAGGCGAGGGCCATCGACACCGCTCCGGTGAGAAGCGCCTCCGACGGAAGCTTGGGCTGGCCGACGATGAACTTTGCGTTCCATTCGCCTTCCAGTTCCGCCAGTCGTTTTTGCGATTCAATGTCCAGACTCATGCGCACAGAGAATACGGGTTCGCGCAGAAACCGAAAATCCAAAATGACTGCTGGGTCTGGCTTTTTACCAGATGACTTCTACTATCTAAGGAATGGGTATTTCCGACCGCTATTACATGAACGACTCGGATGAATCGGCGAATTTCGCCGGCCGCCGGTTCACGGCGGTGAATACGCTCATTATCATCAACATCGTGGTGTGGCTCGCGTGGCGAATTGCCATGCAGGACATGGGCACGGATTTTTTCCGGATCATGGCGCAGAATTTTGAAGTGCACCCGATGGGTGTGCTTCAAGAATACCGCATTCACACGCTGCTGACGTCGGCGATCTCGCACATCAGTTTTACGCACATACTTTTCAACATGATGTTTTTCTATTTCCTGGCCGAAGACGTTGAGCGCATTTACGGGTACCGGAATTTATTCTGGCTCTATGCATTCTGCGGCGTCTGTTCGTCGCTGGCGTTCGTGGGACTCGAAGCGGCGCGGACGTCGGGCGAACTTTTTCTCGGACACGCGGCGGTGGGCGCTTCGGGCGCGATCTCCGGCATCGCAATCGTCGCGGCGATTTTCGATCCGAACAAGCCGACCTCGTTTTTCGGCCTGATCCATATGCCGCTGAAATGGTTGGTGCTGATTTACTTGGTCATGGATCTGCTCGGCGTGGCCGAGGCGACGAAGGATTTGGACGCGCTCCTCACTGGTGGCGGCACAATTGCGCATGTGGGACATTTGGGCGGCGCGCTCGGCGGGTTCCTGTTCTACAAACTGGATTTGCGGATGTTCTCGAGTCCCGGGCGCGCTGACGTGGGAATTTGGACGGCGGTTAAACGAATTTTCCGGCGCAAGCCGTCGCTGCGAATTGTCGAGCGCAAGGTGCCCGAAGAGCTTCCGCGCGAACCAGTGGCGAAGGCCGAGCGCGTTGCCCGCGCCGCGGCGGGTTCTTCGCGTCCGCCGCCGCGCAACGTGGATGCAGCGACGAGCCAGCGCGTCGATGAGTTGCTCAGCAAAATTTCGCGCGAAGGCATGGGCGCGCTGACGGACGAAGAGCGCACGTTCTTGAAGGAATCGAGTCAGAAGTATAAAAAGTAACGGCTGTCATTTGTCAGTGGTCATTTGTCATTGGTTGAAAAAATACATTCATGAAACTTCCTGAAGACTTGCAGACAAAAATAGATTCAGCGCGCGCAATTGATGGGCGCCCGCACGGACAGCGCTTTGTTTCGCCAGCGACGATAGCGGAGACGTTACATGCGAGGGCCGCATCGCAGCCCGATGCACCGTATCTGACGTATCTGGCCGACAGCGGCACGGTACGGACGTACACGTACGCGGAGTTCTACCGCGCGGCGCGGCGGCTGGCGGCGATGATGCATGTGTATGCGGGACTCGAGCGCGGCGACCGCATCGCGACGGCGATGCACAACCACGACCAGGCGATTCTGATTTATTTCGCGGCGTGGCATCTGGGCATCAGCGTCGTACCGCTGAACATGGGCGAGGAAGACAAGCGGCTGTCGTATGTGCTGGAACATTCGGGCGTCAAAGCGCTGTTTGCGTTAAACGAATATGCGGCGCGCATGCGTCCGTTGCGCGCCGCTGCGCCAAAGATCGAACACGTGTTTCTGGTCGATTCGACCGGCTCGCAGGACGCGAGCGGCGGCGAAACGCGCCTCGAAGATGTACTGCCGCCCGTCGATGTGCCGCAGTTTACCCAGCCCGAAGGTGTTCAGCCGGACGACGAAGCGCTGATTGTTTACACGTCCGGGACGACCGGCGTGCCGAAGGGCGTGGCGCTCAGTCAGTACAACCTGGTCGCCGACGCGCACGCGATCACGCAGTGGCACGGATTCAACGCGCAAACAAAAATGATGTGTGTGCTGCCGGTGCATCATGTGAACGGGCTTGAAGTGACGCATGTCACGCCGATGTTCTGCGGCGCGAGCGTCGTTTTACTGCGCAAATTCAGCGCGCAGCACTTTTTCGCGATCGCGAAGAAGTACGAGATCCAAATTGGGAGTGTGGTCCCGACGCTTCTGCAGTTTCTGCTCGATGCAAATCCGCCGGAAAAAGGCGAGGGCAAATCGCTCGCGCCGAATTTGAAATATCTCATCTGCGGCGCGGGGCCGCTGACGGTCGATCTGGCCGCGCGCTTTGAAGATCGCTTCGGTATTCCGATTCTGCACGGTTACGGGCTGAGCGAGAGCACCTGCTATTCGTGTTTTCTGCCGGTGGATTCCTGCAGCGCGAAGGATGCCGACCATCGGCGCTGGATGCGCGACTTCGGGTATCCGTCAATCGGCGCCGCGATCTGCACGAACGAAATGGCGATTCACGACGACAACGGGCGCGAGGTGGGGGAGGGCGCGAAGGGCGAAATCGTGATTCGCGGACACAACGTCATGATCGGTTACAACGATAACCTGACGGCGAATACGAACGCGTTCACGCACGGCTGGTTCCGCAGCGGCGACGAAGGTTTTTATAAACTCGGCGCAGACGGAAAAAAATATTTCTTCATCTCAGGCCGCTTCAAAGAACTGATCATCCGCGGCGGAGTGAAAATCTCGCCACTGGAAGTCGACGAAGTTCTCAATCGCATCGCCGGTGTGAAGGCAGCGATGGCGGTGGGTTTCGAGAACACCGTTTACGGCGAAGAAGTCGGCGCGTACGTCGTGAAGCTGCCCGGCGCGAGACTCGATGAGGCCGCGGTCATCGCCGCGTGCCGCGCGACGATGCCGTTCAGTATGAGTCCCAAAGCGGTGGTCTTTGGCGAGACGTTTCCGGTGACGAGCACCGGGAAGTATCAGCGCAACCAGCTCAAGCCGCTGTTTGCGCCGTGGAAGGATACGCAGTTTCGCGATAAGTAGCGATTATCGCCGTACCATCGGGCGGCGCGACGCGACGCTGGCGCTCATCGTTGCCATCTTCTTGTTCATTTCACGCAGGCGGCTGGAAACCAGGCGGCCCACATTCACGCCGATGCGCAGCGCGGTGAGATTATTCGCCTGAAGTTTCGACGCGAAAAGATCGGCGGGCAGCAGCGAGACCGAAACGTTGGTCTTCGCTACGATTCCGGCAGAGCGTTCGGCATTTTCCAGCAGTCCCATTTCGCCGAAGAACGACGGCGCTTCGAGGCTCGCGAGGCGGAATTTTCCGTGCGCGGAGCTTTTCATCACGCCGACCGTGCCGTTGCTCAGAATGTACAGTCCATTCGGCAACTGGCCTTCGTTGAAAATCGTAGCGCCGGCCTGGTACTCGAAAGGGCGCAGCCAGCCGCAGAGTTCCGTAATCTGTTCCGGGCGCAGTCCCTGAAAAACGTCAATCTTCGGCAGTGTCCGTTCCAGCAAGGGCATGGCGGCCTCCGCAATGAAATGAGTTTGGTTGTGTGGTTAATCTATCCGAGTTCGAATTTGCGCAAGGCACAATTGGACGAGCCGTGCCTCATATTTGTATCGTGAGAAAGAGTTTTGAATTTTGAGCGCGTGCGCTTAAAAATTGACGGGTCATTTCCTTCGTTAAGTCGATACCAGTCAACGGGATTTGTTTGAATGGATTTTGTGGTTCGCTTTTTGGGTGCGCTGGGGCGGACGGGCGCCAATTGGGCCGAGGAATTCGGCCAGATGGGCATCCTCGTCCAGAACACCGTCAAGACGGTGCCGCGCATGCGGCCCGAGCCCGTTGCCGTGCAGATGATCCGCTTCGGGATCCGCGCGATTCCGATTGTGTCGCTGATCAACTTGTTTGTGGGAATGATCCTGGCTGTATCCATGTCTGAAATGTTGATCTCGTTTAATGCGGTTGATCAGACCGCGAACATCGTGGCTGTCGCAACGACGCGCGAACTGGCGCCGCTGATGACGGGACTGGTGATGTGCGGAATCGCTGGCGCAGCCATCGCAGCGGAGATCGCCACGATGAGCGTGAACGAGGAAATCCTGGCGCTCGAGGCCGGCGCGCTTTCGCCGATCCGCTTTCTGGTTTTGCCGCGCATGTTGGGCGTGATGGCCGTCATGATGTGCCTGACGTTGATCGCCGACGTGATGGGCATGTTCGGCGGCTATCTTGTCGGCGTGTTCATGCTCGATATTTCGCCGCTGCATTACATCCAGATCAACAACGCGTCGGTGCGGTGGCCGGATATTCCCAAAGGATTGGTGAAAGCCGCGGCATTCGGGCTGATCATCACGATGGTCGCCTGCCGGCAGGGACTGTACGCGAACGGCGGCGCCTTGGGCGTCGGCCGCGCGACGACGACGGCCGTGGTGCGCTCGAAAGTGATCATCATCGCCGCGGACCTGGCTTTTGCGATTTTGTTCTACTGGCGGTAGTTGCCGCCAGAGGGGTGTCGGGGGGCGGGTGCCCGCCGATTTTGTTTACTTAAGGAGATGACCGAATGTTTGTACTGGCTCACGCTGATCATCCGGAAATGTTTGTCGCGGGTTTGCTGGTTGGAGTCGTTCTGGCCGCTGCGCACTTTGCCTGGCGCCGGATGAGCGGAAAGAAATAACGTCGCACGGGCATCTAGCCCGTGCTCTTTGTTCGATGTTGTCCAACCTCGGGCGAAATGCCCGAGGGACGATAGGAATTCGATGAGCTCACCGTCTAAAAATACGCCCGCGGGCAGCCCTTCTCCCGACCAGCCGGTGATTCATCTCTCCGGCCTGGTCAAGCAGTTCGACGGGCGTGTGGTGCTCGACGGGATCAACCTGACGGTGCGGCGCGGCGAAACGCTCGTGATCATGGGCGCCTCGGGCTGCGGAAAAAGCACGCTGCTGCGCTGCCTCATCGGCGCGAACCGGCCGGACGAAGGCACGGTCAAGCTTTTCGGCAAAGACATCTGGGCGCTGGCGCCGAAAGAGTTGGATTCGGTACGGCGGCGGCTGGGGATTCTGTTTCAGTCGGGCGCGTTGTTCAGTTCGATGACGGTCGGCGAAAACGTCGCGTTGCCTCTGCGCGAGCACACCGATCTGAGTCCCGAGATGATCGACCTGATGGTGAAGGTGAAGCTCGAGCTGGTCGGTCTGCGCGAAGCGGAAAACCAGTATCCGGCGCAGATCTCCGGCGGCATGGCCAAGCGCGCGGGGCTGGCTCGCGCAATCGCGCTCGATCCGGAACTGCTGTTCTATGATGAACCGACGTCGGGACTCGATCCGATCATGACGGGCATCATCGACGGGCTGATCATGGATTTGTCGCGCACAATGAACGTGACTTCGATCGTCGTGACGCACGATCTGAAAAGCGCGTTCCGCGTCGCCGACCGCATGGTGGTGCTCAACCAGGGCAAAATCGTGACGGAAGGCAAGCCGCACGAGATTCGTGCGTGCACCGATCCGTTCGTGAAGCGCTTTATCCAGGGGCCGGTGGAAGCGAAGACGGCGGTGTTCCCCAAGAGCGCCATGGAAAAGCCTGAGCGCGAAGAAACGACGCTGAGCACGCTGCGGGAAGCGATTGTGAAAGCCGAGGAAGACGGCCGCGCGGCGGAAGTGCAGCGCTTGAAGAAAGAACTCAATAAGCTCGAATCCGTCGCCTCCGGGGAAGGTTGAACACTTGGCTGAGCGCAAGGTTCCCTCCCGCATCTCGAATGCCGAAATCAAAGCCGGCGTGTTTCTGACATTCTGTCTGGCCCTCTTCATCGCCATGTTGTTTGTGCTCGGAAAATTCGGCCACGCATGGCGCGGGCGGCAGGAACTGCAGATTGCGTTTACGCAGGTCAATGCCATGCGGCCGGAAGCGCCGGTACTTTACAACGGTATGACGATCGGCCACGTCAAGCAGGTCAAGATCGTCCACGCCGATCCGGCGCTGCTGGCTCAACTGCCCGCGTTCTCGTTGCGCGATCTGAATAATTTGCCGTTGAGCGACCTCGAGCGCGAGAATCTTCGGTCGATCAATGATTCCGCGGAACTGGACAAGAAGACGCGCGAAACCATTCACGACCGCACGATGGTGCTGCTGACGCTCGACGTTCTGCGCGAGGAAGACACGCAGCGCTTTCACATCGACGACGAATACCGCATCAGCGGAAGCCTGATGGGCGACAGCTCTGTCGATATCCGCGCCGGAAATGGGCAGGCGATTCCGCCAGTGTACGACCGCGCGTTTCTCGGTATCAGCGGCGACATGTACACGGATTTGGGAAAATCGATCAGCCAGGTGAAGGACATTCTGGCATCGATGGCCGAGATCGTGGGCGGGGAAGGGACGCGCGACCAGCTTCGCAGCCAGGTCGACAACTTCGATCATTTCACCGCTCGGCTGGAAAATGTCTCGGCTTCGGTGCAGACGAAAATGCCGCCGATGTGGAACGACATCGACGACCGCTTCGAGCGCGCGAAAGGAACGCTGACCGACGTCGAGAAAAAACTCGAGAAGATGAAGCCCAAGCTCGAAGATGCGATGGTTTCGGCCCAAAAAGCCGTGATCGAGACGCGCGACGGCTTTGCGAAATCCATCGCCGAGGCGCATGAAAAAGTGAAGAGCATGCGCGCGGAAGTGAAAGAGAGCCAGGAAGAATGGCGCAAAGTCGCGGCTGAATACAAGGACTCGATTCCCGAGCAGATTCACAACGGCCGCGACTGGACTGAGAAATTCGGGCCGACCGTAGAGAAGATCAACAGCACGCTCACCCGCGCCGACGATCAGCTCAATAAGGGCATCGAGAGCACGCGCGCGATCCTGGGCGAATACATCGACAAAGCGAACGAATTCGAAGCAACGACGTATCGCTTGAAAAAATATCCGTCCAGTTTCGCCAACGAACCGACCGACGAGCAAGCAGAACAGCAGCTTGCGGTGTGGAAACGCGATCTCGCGCGGCGGCAATTCCAGGAACTGCGCAACGAACTGGACCGCATTCGCGAGGGACTGACGAATGTCCAGGCCAGCGACCACCCGCGCGTTTCGCGCATCGCGCAGTTGATCAGCGAATCGGACGCGGCGTTCGGGTTTGAACACAGCACGCCCGAGACGCCGAAGAAAGGGAGGAAGTAAATGGCCTCCCGGATTTACAGCAGCGTCGAAGTCAAAGTCGGCATCTTCCTGGCATTCAGCCTTGCGCTGTTTGTAGCGATGCTGGCGAGCTACGGCCGGCTGGCGCCTGTCTGGCGCGGACGGACTGAAATCAAGGTCGTGTTTTCGAATGTGGCGGGACTGAGTCCCGACGCGCCGGTGCGCTACAACGGCGTCGAAGTCGGACGTGTGAAGCAGATGCGGCTGCTGCATCTCGACAAGGATGCGCTCAATCATTTCCCCGTGCTGACCCGGCGCGATCTGGACAACCTGCCGCTCTGGCCGGAATCGCTGGTGAAAGAACTGCGTGAACTGAGCGATGCGGATTTTGACACACGCTGCCGTCAAGCGCTGCAGAACCGGACAATGATCGAATTGACGCTGGAAGTGTTGCAGGAAGGCGACATCAAGCGCTATCGGCTCGATGACACGGTGCGCATCACGTCGACGATTTACGGCGACAGCGCGGTGGAAATTTATTCAGGCAATGGTGCGATCAACCAGCCGGGGTCGAGCACGATCATCGTCGGCACAGCGGGCGACTTTTTCAGCAATCTCGCCAAGAGCATGGGCGACGTGAAGGAAATCCTTGGCGGTGTGACCGACGTCGTGGGCACGCAGGAACGCCGCAGCTTTGAGCGCGCCAGCGGCCGCTTCGCCAACATCGCCGCGCGCATGGACAAGATGTCGAAGCTCGCAGATGACCGGCAGGACGTCACCGCCCGGCGCGTCGACGCGCTGACGAACCACGTCAGCAAGATTTTGAACGATTCCGGCGACGCGCTGGAGGGCATTGAACCGCAGGCGCGGCGTTCGTTCGACGCAATGAAAGACAACATGTCGAACGCGCAAGAGCGCATCAAGGCGGTGCAGACCGATGCGAGCGCGGCGTTCAAGGAAATCAGCACCGATTTCAAGCTGGTGCGCGACAACGTGAGTTATGCGATGGACCAGAGCAAGCCACAGTTCGAGCCGATGAAGGCGAGCATCCGCGATGTGTACGACCGGCTGGGTGGGCTTTCGGAGCACATCGACGACATGCGCGATACGGCGGGCAATGTTCTGGTTCAGAGCGAGCCCGACCTCGACCGCATGATGCAGGCGCTGAAGAACAGTTTGCAGAATTTGAAATACACCGGCCAGGCCGCGAACGAAAACAAAGACCTGATGATCAGCAACCGCGATTTGGGCGAATACGAATACGCGTCGGCGCTGGATATTTACCGCCGCCTGACGATGGCCACGCGGCGAATCGTCGCGGCCGGTGCTGAAGTGCAGGAAACAAAGTATTTTCTAGCGCGCGCGCAGGCCCCCGCAACGCAAGAGGGAATGCCCGGACCACAACCGTCACAGACGTTTCAGGTGAAAGCCGACAGTACGGTTGAGCAGCTTGCGGCGATGCGCCGGCCGCTCGACCGCGTGCGCGATGCGATTGAAGAAAAGATGCTGCCGGAATTCTCGCGCAAAAAGAGCGCGTGGGTGGATGATCCGCCGCCGGCGCCGAAATGAATTGAGCAGGAAACGCAGGCCGGCAGGCAGGAATGACTGCCCTCCTGGAGGAGAATACGAACATGGCGAACACGACGGGTTATTCAAACGCGGAAGTCAAAGCGGGCGTCTTCTTGACGATCTGTCTCGCGATGTTCGTTGCCATGTTGTTCATCTACGGAAAAGTGGCGCGCGTGTGGCGCGGACGGCAGGAAATTTCTGTCGTCTTCACTTCGGTGACGTCGCTGCGGCCGGACGCGCCCGTGCGCTACAACGGCGTCGAAGTCGGCCGCGTGCGCGAGATCAACATTTTGCATCTCAATGAAGAGAACGTGAAACTGCTGCCCGAATTGCATTTGCGCGATCTCGACAATCTACCGCTCACCGATAAGGAACAGAAAACGCTGCGCACGCCGGCCGAAACGCCGCCAGCGGAATTCCAGACGGCCGCCGCGAAGAAACTGTATGGCCGCACGATGATTCTGCTCAAACTGGAAGTGCTGCAGGAAGGCGACGCCAAGCGCTATCGCACCGACGACGATGTGCACATCACGACGACGCTGATGGGCGACACGTCGGTTGAAATTACATCCGGCAGCGGCGATGCGATCGATCCGAAGGAGCACAAGTTGATGCTCGGCCATTCCGGCGACTTCTTCACGAATCTCGCGAAGTCGGTCGAGCAGGTGAAAGAAATCCTCGGTTCGGTCAGCGATCTTGTTGGCCCGGAAGAAAAGCAGAGCGTGCGCCAGGCGCTGCGCCGCTTTGACACCATCACCGACCGCATCGAAAAAATCGTGACGCTCGCCGACCAGCGGCTGCCGATCACGTGGGACAAAGTCGACGGCCTCACCGACAATGCCAAACAAAATTTCACGCGCATCGGCGACACCGTAACAAGCATCCAGCCGCAGATCAGCAAGACGCTGACGACCGCCGACGATGCCGTGAAGGATCTGCAGGGCCGCGTCGGCAGTCTCGCAGATGAAGCCAAAACGGCCGTCGTGGAAGTCAAAGGCCAGGTGAAGCCGGTGCTCGTCGATTTGCAGCAGATTACGTCCAAGAGCAAAGACGACTTCCCGGTCATGATCAAAAACGCGAAGGACCTCGCCGTGCGCTTGCAGGAAAGCGCGGGGAAACTCGACGGCGTTCTCGCCACGGGCAACCGGCTGCTGAACGAAAGCTATCCCGATCTGCGCCGCCTGATTCTCGCGTTCCGTCTCGGTGCGGAGAATTTTGAGGAAGGCACGAACCTGCTGAAGCGGAAGCCGTGGCTTATTTACAATCCGGCGAAGGAGAGCGAGACCGTCAACAACGCGCAGAAGACCGCGCGCGATCTGGAAGTCGCCACGCGACGCTTCGCGGAACTCAGCACAGAGCTGCAGGCGATCCGCCGCAACATGGAAGGAGCGCCGAAGCCGCAGCTCGAGCGCATCGATTACATGCTGCAGGAACTCAACATTCTCAGCGATACGCTCAAGTTTGCCGGAGATGTGACGAAGAAAGAAGTGTTGCCCGTGTACGAACGCAAGAAGGGCGGCTTCATTCCAGTGACCGAGGAATTCGACCCGTCGCTCGGCCGCAAGAAGGGCTCCACGGACAGGTGATGTCCGCAATTTACGCGCTTGCATTTGCGCGCATGCGAAAAAGGCGGTAATAAAACGCCATGACGATTTCAGCCGCTTTGAATTTCAGCCAGACAGTGCGCGATGGCGTGCTGGTGATCGGCCTGCGCGGAGCGCTCGATTCGCCGCTCAGCCTGGAACCCGTTGCGGAGGCCGCTCTGGCCAGCGACGCGGTGAATGTCATTCTCGATCTCAACGAATTGGAATACATCAACAGCGGCGGCTTCGGCGCGGTGATTCGTCTTTCCGATGCCGTTGTCCACGCCAGTAAAACGCTGTACATCGTCGGCCTGCAGGACCGCGTGCACCTGGTCTTCAGCCTGATCGGCGCGCACAGTCTGCTGAACGTGCTTCCGACGCTCGACGACGCCGTTGCGAAAATCAAAAGCAAGGCATAACGCATAATCCGCAACCTTCGCTGGCAGACTCATCCTTTTATGCATTATGCTTTATGCATTACCAAAAAGGAGGCTCCGCCATGCCGCGTCTCGATCTCGTTTTCATCTGCGCAATCGCCGCAATATCGTCTTTCGCTGCCGACAACGAAGCGCCAGAAGGTTTCACGTCGCTCTTTAACGGCAAGGACCTGACGGGCTGGAAAATTCCCGAAGGCGACAACGGCCACTGGAAGGTGGTCGACGGCGTGATCGATTACGACGCGCAGAGCGAAGCGAAAGGCGCGAAGGACCTGATGAGCGTCCCCGAGTTCACCAATTTCACGCTGCAGGTGGATTGGCGCATGAAGGAAGCGCCGTACATCAATCCGCGCGTGTTTTACATTCTGCCCGACGGCAGCGAAGCGACCGACACCACCGGCAAGCCGCTGAACCTCGCGCTGCCCGACGCCGATTCCGGCATCATCGTTCGCGGCGACGTGACCTACCAGGTGAACATCTGGTGCTGGCCCGCCGGCAGCGGTGAAATGTACGGCGTGCGCAAAAACCCGAAGCTCTCGGTCGAAGCCCACACCGGCGCCACGCCGCGCTCGCGCGCCGACAAGCCTGTCGGCGAATGGAACCATTTCGAGATCACCTGCAAAGACGACAAGATTACCGTAATGCTCAACGGCAAACTCGTCATCCCCGAATACGCTCCGCCCGGCCTGCCTGCCAAGGGCTCCGTCGGTCTGCAGCACCATGGCGCGAAGAAGGAAGGCAAGTGGACCAGCCCGCCCGCGCTGCTGCAGTTTAAGAATATTTACATTAAAGAACTGAAGTAGAGGTGGCGCCGGCTCTATTTCAAAAAATACTCGAAGAACGACGCCCATTGCTCGCGCGATTCGCGCGTGTTGCTATGGGCGGGGCGATTGGACATGCCGACGCGGTTTTCGACGCCGAGCAGCTTGTTTACCGCGATCGTGTGGTTCAGCGACATCCACCGAAGCGGCGGGTCTTCCGAACCACCCGAAATGAAGCACGGACGCGGTGCGATCAGCGCGTGAAGTTCGTGCAGGTCGTGGCCGTCGGCGACGATCTGCTTGTATGGGCCGACGCGCGGAAATTCTTCGGTGAGCACGCCGCGTTTGCGGAACGGTTTGCCCGGTTCATAGCCCAGGTACCACGGCTCCCAATAATTCACGTTCGGCCGCGCTTCGTCGAACACGATTCCGGGATCTGAAATCACGACCGCGGCGAACTCTTCGTTCAGCGCCGCGGAGAACATCGACCACTTGCCGCCGTACGAATGCCCCGCGACGCCAATGCGCTTCGGATCGACTTCACTCATTGCGGCAAGTGCTCTGCGGCAGTTGCCCGAAACGTACGCGAGGTACGAAAGCGGCTGCAGCGTCGCGGCGGTGCGGCTCGGATAATAAATGTCGTTCTCGACTTTGGTCGGCTCGAGGCCGATGCACAGCGCGACGAATCCGCGCCGCGCCATCTCCGCGCCGAAATCGTGGTAGTACTCCTTGTTCTTCGTCACGCCCGCGCCGTCCTCGGCAAAATAAAAGACGTCAAGGATCGCAGGGAAGGGGCCTTTGCCCGGCGGAACGAGCAGATATCCGTTCGCGGTGCGCTCAGGCGCGACTTCGACTTTGACTTTGTGCCGCGTGAATTCGGGCAACGATTCCTTCTCGATGAATTCGATCTTCGGCTTTTCGATCGCCGCCGGCCACGGGCCCAACATCTTGTTCCAGTAGGCCAGGATTTCGGCGCGGCGCTTCTTCCAGTCGTCGGCGGTTTTGACGTCGGTGCCATCATCGTATTTCAGCAGCGATTTGTGCGGCGCAAACTTGTCTTTGAATTCGGCCGGAACCGTGAAGAGCGGTTCGATTTTTTTCCAGAGCTCGGCCTTCTGGGCGGCATCCGCGGCGAAAGCGCAGGTCGTCATTGAGGCTGCGAAGAAGACGGCGAGTGCGTATCGAATAGTCATGGCGGCTCCTGAAGGCGCGCCGCCAGATTAGCTCAACCCGGCGGCATGCGTTGCGCAAGCTTGTTGAACGGATGCTGATCCGCTCGCTTATGCACATACACCGCAGTCCACTCGGCGAGTCGCTGCCCCAAAATGCGGCAGCACTCCTGAGAATCTGGACTGCGCGGTTCGCGCGCAGTGACCGCACCGTAATGCAGCGTCATTCCCTTCGCTGCGTAATCGGTGACGCCGAAAACCAGGAATCCGAAGTTCATCAGCACCGTCAGAATCGACTGGCAGGCCAGTTCCATCCCGCCGCCCCAGCCGCCGGCCGAACTGAACGCGCAGCCGATCTTGCCGTCGACTTTCATCCAGTGCGGGCCCATGTCCTCGTCCCAGAATTTTTTCATCTTCCAGGAGAGCACGCCCATATTCGTCGGACTTCCAACCGCGATCCCGTCGCACCAGATCACGTCGTCAGGCTTGGCTTCATCGATCGAAAGCACGCGAATATCTGTCTCCGGAACGCGCTGCGCGCCTTCAGCAACAAGCTTCGCCATCTTCGCGACATTGCCCGACTTTGAATCATAGAGGACAAGAATTTTGTTCATGGAATGCGAGGCCCACGATCCCCGTCCTGGCTTGAGCGCAAAATCCTGCCCGCAGGGTGCCACTGGTCTGCGGTCGTTTGCAGACCAGTGCGGCGAACGGCGTCGCAGTGCCGGACGCAATCGGGCTCCCTATGCACGCAGACCGCACTGATCTGAGAACAGCTTCAGATCAGTGGCACCCTGCCGCGGAAAGATGCGCAAGCCAGGTCGTCACCCGTCATTCGCCACCCGTCACACTTTATTGTCGATCAATCATCGCATCACGCCCGCGGCCGACGCCGACGTAGCGGATCTTCGCGCCGGCGAGCTGCTCCAGACGCTTGACGTAATTCTGCGCGGCGCGCGGGAGCTTGTCGAAGCTGCGCACATCGTCGAGCACTTCCGTCCAGCCGGGCATCGATTCGTACACCGGCTTCGCGGCGATCAGCGAATGGTGGTCGCACGGGAAGCGTTCGACCTTGCGGCCGTCGACGTCGTAGCTCGTGCAGATCTTGATTTCTTTTTCGCCGGTGAGCACATCAAGCTTCGTCAACGCCAGCGCGTCGATGCCGGAGACTTCGACCGCGTAGCGCACGCCCACGGCGTCGAACCAGCCGCAGCGCCGCTTGCGTCCCGTCGTCGTGCCAAATTCAGCGCCGCGCGTCTGCAATCCTTCGCCGATGCCGTCGGTCAATTCAGTAGGGAAGGGCCCCGAACCGACGCGCGTCGTGTACGCCTTCACCACGCCCAGCGCGAGCGTGACTTTGCGCGGCGAAATACCCGAACCCGTGCTGGCTCCGCCGGCCGTCGCGTTGGAACTGGTGACGAACGGATACGTGCCGTGATCGATGTCGAGCAGCGACCCCTGCGCGCCTTCGAGCAGCAGGCGTTTTCCGTGCGTGATCGAGTCATTGATGTACGTCGCGGTGTCGGCGATGAACGGTTTCAGACGCGGCGCAAACGAGAGAACTTCGTCGGCGACTTTGTTCGCGTCGAGCGCTTCCACGCCGTAGACCGCGGTCAGAACTGGATTGAGTTCGGTCAGGCGCTGCTTCACGCGTTCGATGAAGTAACTCGGGCGCAGCAGATCGACCACGCGCAAACCGCTGCGAGCAACTTTGTCGACGTAGCAGGGGCCGATGCCGCGGCCGGTCGTTCCGATCTTTCCGGCGCCGCTGGCTTCTTTCTTTTTCTCGGAAAGCTGATCGACCAATCTGTGATACGGCATGACCAGGTGCGCGCGGTCGCTAAGCAGCAGGTTGGTGCCGTCGATGCGCACGCCGCGGGCGCTGAGCTCGTCGATTTCTTTCATCAGCTCGGCGGGTTCAACCACGCAGCCGTTGGCGATGACGCAGGTTTTTTTATCGTGCAGGATTCCGGAAGGTACGAGATGGAAAGCGTAGCGTTCGTTGCCCACGACCACCGTGTGTCCGGCGTTCGAGCCGCCCTGGTAGCGCACCACGATGTCTGTTTCTGCTGCGAGCGCGTCCAGAACTTTGGCCTTGCCCTCGTCGCCCCACTGAACGCCAACAATAATCGTAACTGACACTGCTTTTCCTCCCGATGAAACGCTTCAGGATGCAAAAATCGCGAAGCCACCAAACAAAAAACGGCCGCCGGAGAGGTCTCCGGGACCGTTGAGAGAGTATTTCCCGAGTGCCCTCGGCAGTCAAGATGAATTGTGGCGCAATCCTCTGGATTGCGTGTATTGCATGTAACGCAATCCTCCGGATTGTGAGTTGCAGTGAGCCGAACAGAAACTCGCAATCCAGAGGATTGCGTTACAACCGATTCGACACCTGAATTCGATTCCCCGCGGGATCGCGCCCGTCACACATCACGGTCGTGCCGAAGCGATGAACCGTGCCCATCTTCACTTTCTTCCGCATGAGCGCTGCGCGGGCCTTGTCGACATCTTTGGCGTAAAAAACCAGCTTCATATTGCTGGCGGCGCGATTGGCTTTTCCATGAGCTTTGTGCAGCGCAACGCGCGCCTCACCCGCATCGAATTCAATCCACTCCGACGCATCCACGCGCGGATCGACACGTGCCGACAGCCCCAGTTGCTTGCCATAGAACTTGGTCAGCGCATCCATCTTTGACGTGAAGATAATCACGCGCTTCAGTTTGAGGCTCAATATTAACTCTCCGGCTTGGCCTTCTTCACCGGCGCGGCAATCTTCGCCAGCTCAGTGAACCCCAGCTTCTCGCACTTAGCCACGAATTCGTCGCGTTCGCGGTCGGTCGCGCGTTCGTGCAGCGGCTTCTGCGTTTTGATCGCTTCTACTTCAAGCGCGGTCAGGTACGTCGCGTTGATATGGAAATCTTCAAACGCCTCGAACGAATACGGTGCCAGCGGCTTCGTCAATTCGTACAGCGCGTTGGCGAAATCACGGATCTCTTTCTGCGCGTGCGGGTCCATGCGCAGGCCGAGGAACCCGAGCAGATTGCGCAGATCGATCTCCCAGTACCATTCCGTGAACGTCGAGAGCGGCAGATTGATGCGCGCGATTTCGCGGCCGATGCCGGTCTGTTCGTTAGCCATGTATTTCTCGAACGAACTGCTCGCGACCTGTTCCGTATACTTGATGAACGCCTCCGCGTCCTCGACCGCGACCATTCCGTCCGAGCCCTGCTTGTTGTTCTTGCTCTGCTTGCGAACGTTCTGAACATCTGGGACGAAGAAACGGTCTTTCGGCTGCTTGTAGCGCATCGAGTACTCGTTAATCGACGCAGTGCGGTGCCGAATGAGCTGGCGCGCGACGAAAATCGGCAGCGACATGTAGAACTTGATGTCGACCATCTCGAACGGCGTTCCGTGGTGGTGCCGCATCAGATAGCGGATCAGTCCGCGGTTGACGGTTTCGCTCGGCTTTTTGGTATCGGCGCCGTACGAAACGCGCGCGGCCTGGCAGACGGCGTGATCGAATGTTTCGCCGGGTTCGACGAGGCGGGGCATGCAGTCGATGAGCCGCACAATGCCGTGCTCGCCGATGCGGATTTCGCGGTTGAGGCCTTCCAACAGATCCTTCATGTGCTGCTCCTTGCTGACTGCCGCCCCCGTTCAAATTTGAACGATCATAGTTATCCTCACGCGCATTGGTTGCAAGAAGAATGCGCCGACTTTCGCGTCTGAACTTGCGCGCGGCGCGGCATGCGGTCATTGTATCGCTTTACGTTTACAAACGGATCACGCACGAACCATGTCCTGGCCCAATCTGCTGACTCTTTTCCGCCTGATTTCCGCGCCCATTTTTCTGGCGCTCTTCATCGGCACGGGGAAAGGCGGCTTTCTCACCGAGGTACTCACGCCGAACCAGGGCCTGTGGGCCTGTCTGGTTGTGCTCAGTCTCAGCGAGCTGTCGGATATTTTCGACGGAATACTAGCGCGGCATTTGAACCAGGTCAGCGACTTCGGCAAGCTGCTCGATCCGTACGCGGATTCGACCTTCCGCATGAGCTGCTACTTCAGTTTCGCCAGCCACGCGCACGGAAAGTGGATCCCGCTCTGGATGGTAATGATTCTTTTTTATCGCGATCTGCTCGTGACGGTGATCCGCACCTTTGGCGTGGAACAGCGCATCTTCGTTCACGCGCGAGCCAGCGGAAAAATCAAAGCCATCGCGCAGGGCTCGGTGGTGTTCGTCACGCTCGCGGTCGCCGCGATCTACGGCGAAGAGTACGTTTCTTACGCCGACGGCGTGCACGGCTCAGTGACTTCACTCGCGCGAACATTGATGTGGGTGGTCACGATCGTGACTGCGTGGTCGGGTCTTGATTATTTCTGGGCAAACAAACATCTGTTCGAGAAAAGCCAGAAGACATCAGGTCCTGACCAGAACGCTCCAGCCGCCTGATCCAATTCAAGTTTCGAATACATCCCCATAATTGTTAAATATCTAATAAGCCCCATATTGAGCACAATCGATTGTTGAATTTTGATCAACATGTCGGAAAATGTGCAAGTGGTCAGGTGTGAGCACTGCACTCCATTGAAATTTTCCCATGAACCGTACCAAACCCAAACGCGTGCTTTGTGGCAAGCGATTTGTGGATTCCGGTACTCAGATAGATAAGGATACGCCTCTCATGGCTAAGGCTGCGGCGAAAGCTGCTGTCCCGTTCGTTTCGCCCATCGTTGTCCCCGGCCCCGTGGAAGCGCGCCGCGTGGATGTGGCGTCGCTGGCTCCCATCAGCGAGGCAATGGGCGCGGACAAATCTCCGAAAGAAGTTCTGCAGCTCATCTTGAAAGCCGCGTTCAGCATTACACGCGCAAGCTCCGCCAGCTTGATGCTTGTTCATGAGGACAGCGGGACGCTGACGGTCGAGGTCGCTGAAGGATTTAAGGGCAAACGCATTTTCAATACACGCCTGACCATTGGCCAGGGCGTTACGGGCTGGGTCGCGGAGACGGGCGTTCCGCTGCGGCTGGGCAACGTGCGCAAAGACCCGCGCTACATCAGCGTGCAGCAGAATCTGCGCAGCGAACTGGCCGTGCCACTTAAGATCGGTGGCCGCGTCATCGGCGTCATTTCTGTCGATTCGACGCGCCTCAATCATTTTACCTCCGAAGACGAAGCGCTGCTCTCTTCGCTGGCCGCGCAATCGGCGCGCGTGATTCAGACCACGCGCTTGTATGAAGAAGCGCGCCGCCGCGCCGAGGAACTCGAACTGTTGAGCGAGGTCAGCCGCGGTTTGAGCAGCACGCTGGACCTGCGCGGCGTGTTGGCCGAAGCCGTCGCCCAGACCGCCCGTGTCTGCCGCGCTGAAATCGTCTCCATTTTTTTCGTGGCCGAAGACTGCGAGCATCTGGAAATGGCCGCCTGTCACGGCGGTTCGGACAAATACCGTCTGCAGCCCACCATTTCGCTGAACAAATCGCTGCTGGGCCGCGTGATCGAATCGGGCAAGGCAAAAATTGTTTGCGACGTTCACTCCGAAAACGAAGGTGGCGAGTTTTATGTCGATCCGCACGTCAATTCGCTGCTCGCCGTGCCGCTGGTCTCGAAAGACAAGGCACTGGGAATTCTGTGCGTCTACGGCGCGAAGAAACGCATCTTCGATTCTCACGATGAACGCCTGCTGAGCAGCCTGGCGCGCTCCGCGGCGCTGGCGATTGAAAACGCGCGCGCGCACCGCCGCATGCTGGCAGCCGAAGAAGGCCTGCGCAGCGCCGAAAAGTTCTCGATGCTTGGTGAGCTGGCAGCCGGTCTCGCACACGAGATCCGCAACCCGCTCACCAGCATCAAAGTGCTTTTTGGGACGCTCTACAAGTCCCCGCGCTTCCCCACGGACGCGCAGCAGGACGCCGAGATGATCAACAAGCAGATCGCGCGGCTTGAAACGATCGTCGAAGGCTTCCTGACGCAGGCTCGCGCGCAAGTCGCGCCGATGCAGAGCAAGACGGTCGACCTGAACGCAACCGTCGACGAATCCATGCTGCTGCTCGCCTCGTCTGCAAACGAAGGCACGCGCCTGATGATCAATGTGTGCGACGGCGAACTGCCCGTGAAGGGCGACGCCACGCAGCTCTCGCAGGTGGTTTACAACCTTGTGCTCAACGCAATCCAGGCCGTGGACAAGCGCGGCCGCATCACGGTCGCGACGACCCGCATTCCCAAGACCGACGGCAAACCGGCGGAGGTGTGCCTTGAAGTTACCGACGACGGGCCGGGTCTGCCTGAAACAGTTCAACTGAAGTTGTTCCAGCCGTTTGTGACAACAAAGAAAAGTGGAGTGGGGCTGGGTTTATCGATCGTCAAACGCATCGTCGAAGCGCACGGCGGCAGGCTGGACGTGGAATCGCCTCGCAAGGGCATGGACCACGGCGCGCTGTTCCGCGCCGTCTTGCCCGAGGCCGCGGATTGAGCACAGATTGAGGCTGCTTGCGACATTGGCCCGATTCGTGCGTGAAGGCAACACGTTTAAAGCGCAGAGGCGGAGTCACTTGGAGAGGCAGGGTAGCTCATGCAGAAGATTTTAATCATCGATGACGACGAGGGCGTTTGCTATTCGCTCGCGCGGCTGTTGTCCAACGACGACCGGCGCGTGACTGCGGTGCAGACGCCTGATGCCGGCTTCGAGGCCATGCGCGGAGAAGACCCAGACCTGGTGTTGCTTGACGTTAAGATTCCCGGCGCCGATGGATTGGAATTGCTCCGCAACATCCGCAAGCAGCGCCCCCGGCAGCTCGTTGTCATGATGACCGCTCACGGCACGACTGAAACCGCCATCGAAGCCATGAAGCGCGGCGCGTACGACTACCTGATGAAGCCGTTCGATTCGGAGATTCTTAACAGCGTCGTCAGCAAGGCTCTGGACAACGCCCGTCTCAACAAGCGCGTCAGCACCGGTCTTGAAAACGTTCTCGAAAAGAAAACCGCAAGCTCTGACAAAAACACGTATACCGACCGCATCATTGGCCAGTCGGTCAGCATGCATGACGTCTGCAAAAAGATCGGCCAGGTCGCGCCGCGCGAAGTTCCGGTTCTGATCCGCGGCGAATCCGGCACCGGCAAGGAACTGGTGGCGCGCGCGCTGTGGCAGCATTCGACGCGCGCGAACAAGCCGTTCCTCGCCGTGAACTGCGCCGCGATTCCCGAAAATCTGCTCGAAGGCGAACTCTTCGGACACGAAAAAGGCTCGTTCACCGGCGCCGAAAGCCGCAAGCTCGGAAAGTTCGAGCAGGCCGACGAAGGCACGCTGTTCCTCGACGAAGTCGGCGACATGAGCATCGCCACGCAGGCCAAAATTCTGCGCGTGCTGCAGAGCAACACATTCGAACGCGTCGGCGGCACGGAAACGATCAAGGTCGATGTCAGGATTCTCGCCGCGACGCATCAGAACCTCGAGCGCCTGGTGAAGGAAGGAAAGTTCCGCGAAGACTTGTACTACCGCCTGCGCGTCATGGAAATCACGCTGCCGCCGCTGCGCGAACGCCGCGACGACATCCCGGAGATCGTTAAATACTTCCTCTCACGCCACCGTGAAGCACTGGTAAGCGAAGCGACGGGGATTTCGCCGAAGGCCATGGAAGCGCTGATGGCGCACGATTGGCCGGGCAACATCCGCCAGCTCGAAAATGTGATCCGCCGCGCCATGGTGATGTGCAATGGCAGCATCGTCAATATCGATCACCTGGAGTTCGGTCCGGACGGCGCGCGAGCGGATGATTCGCGCCCCACCGTGACCGCACAAGCTGCGCCATCTGCCGCGCCGACGAACGGGCACTCTACGCCTTCGTCTCCCGCGCCGGACGATATGGACCACTTGGTCGAACGTCTGCTCTGCAGCGGTAAGACGGCGTTGATCGAAGACATGGAAAAACTGCTGATCGGCCGCGCGCTGGAGAAGCTTAACGGCAACCAGCTGCAGACCGCCAAGCTGCTGGGCATTACCCGCAACACGCTGCGCAGCCGCATCGAAAAGTACGGTTTGCGCCCCAAAGTGAAGGTCATGTAAAATCGAGCCAAATAGGGCCTGCTCGGTCATTTAGGCCCTATTATTTCAGCCCACGCCCATAGTTGCCGATAAAAGCTCTTGAACAATTCAATAGCTGGATAAGATATGCACTTTGGGGGTGTCGCCGTCTGGACGCTGGAGGGTAGGTTGAGATGAAACGAGTTTTTCAGGCTTTTGCTCTGCTGACGCTGGCTTTGGTTCTGGGCGGCTGTAACGAAGATCAGCGCGGTGCTGAAGAGAAGGCAACAGCGCCGGCGCCGGATTTCGCGTCGCGCCGCGTCATGCAGTGCCCCAAGTGCGGCGCTCCGCAGCGGCCCTACCGCATTGATGCGATCAAGAGCTACTACAAGTGCGAAGGCCTGCCGCCGAAGTTCCCCTGGCACCAGGAAAAGCAGTGGATCCACCGCCCGCACGACGACTGCAAAGACGGCTCGTCCGAAAAGTAAAATCTGATTTTTGTGAGTGTTAAAGAATCGACGGCGGCGCAAGCCGCCGTTTTTAATTGTAGTAACGACTTTAGTCGTTCAGGATCGATGTTCGAGACCGTGGAACGACTAAAGTCGTTACTACAATCTATTTCACCCGTGCGATGGCAAACCCATCCACGCTCTGTTTGAAGATCGGCAGGACCAGGCTTTCAAGATTCGGATTCGACGCCAGCTTGCGGTTAAACTGCTGCAGGCCCGCCAGATCGGCGTCGCCCTTGGCGTCTGTTTCCAGTGCGCGGCCGTTCTTTACCACGTTATCGCCGATGATCAGACTGCCGGATTTCACCAGCTTCAAGGAGCGGTCGAGATATCCGGGATAATTGGATTTATCGGCGTCAATGAAAACAAGATCGAAGGGCTCTTCGTTGGCGGCAATCATCGTGTCCAGCGAATCCATCGCCGCGCCGACAAATATCTGTACCTTGGACGACACGCCGGCGCGTTCGAAATTTTTTCGCGCGACGTCAGCATGTTTCGCCATCAGTTCCAGCGTAACCAGTAGGCCGCCATCCGGCAGCGCCTTGGCCAGCCACATGCCGCTGTAGCCGCCGAGCAATCCAATTTCGAGAATGCGTTTCGCGCCGCTGATTTTTGCGAGGAGATACAGCAACTGGCCCTGGTTTGCGGTGATGCTGATCTTCGGCAGCCCCGCCGCGTCTGAATCCCGCAATGCAGCGGAGAATGAATCGTCTGTTGGAACAAAAAGCTGTTCGATCTGTTTCTCGATCTGCTTGAGCGAGGAGTAAGAGATCGAGTCAGCCATTTTGCCGCTTTCTGTTTGTGCTTATTGCGCGTCGTCCGTCGCCACGCCGGCTTGCCGTAGCAAATCCGCCAGCGTATTGCCGCCGCTCTCCTGCTTGCGCAGCACTTCGCGGACTTCGTCTCGCGACGCGCCGTCCGGCGTGCGCGGACCCTTCTTGTCCTTCTCGCGCTCCTTGCGCTTGCCTTTGACGAAAAACTTGGAGTAATCCGGCTTGCCGGGTTCGACCGGCTTTGCGCGCGGCGGGCCCTCGCGTCCCTCGCCGCGCCGATTGTTATCGCGGCTTCCTCCTCCGCCCGGACGTTCACGCTTTCCGCCGAAGCGCGGATTGCCGCCCGGCGGTGGACCGCCCGGTGCGCCTGCGGCCGCGGGTGTTCCTGCCGGAGCGCCGCCCGGAGGTGCGCCTTCCGGACGCGGACGCCGGTCGCCTCGCGGCGGTCGCGAATCGCGGCGCGGCGGACGATTGCCTTGTGTGCTCGAAGCCTGCCCTTCGCCCGGTGTGCCAGGCGCGCCCTGTCCCGCGGGACGCGGTCCGCGTGGCGGACGCGGCGTGCGCGGCGCCGAACCGCTTGCGCTGCGGCGCTGCGGCGGTGCTTCGAGTTCCTTCATCGAGAGGCTGATGCGTTTTTTGTCTGCATCGACCGAGAGCACCTTCACTTTCACGCGCTGGCCGAGCGTCACGGCTTCCGACGCGTCGCGGATGAATTTGTGCGTCAACGCAGAAATGTGAACGAGGCCGTCCTGGTGAACGCCGACATCGACAAACGCGCCGAAAGCTGTCAGGTTCGTCACCACGCCCGGAACAATGCTGCCTTCCTTCAGGTCCTTCAATTCGCGCAATTCGGGGGCGAATTCAGGCTTGCTGAATTCACCGCGCGGATCGTGGCCCGGATGCTTCAATTCTTCGACAATATCTTTCAGCGCGGCTTCGCCGACCTGTTCAGTCTTGAATTTCGCGAGGTCGATTTTGCCGATCAGTTCTGCATTGCCGAGCAGATCCTTGACGGTGCTGCTGATCGACGCCGCCATCGCTTCAGCCACCGCGTAGTGTTCGGGATGAATCGCCGTGTTGTCGAGCGGGTTTGCACTGTCCTTGATGCGCGTGAAACCCGACGCGTATTCAAACGTGCGCGGCCCACAACCGGCCATGTCCTTCAAATCTTCGCGCGACTTGAATCCGCCCTTGGTCTTGCGCGCTTCGGCTACCAACCCCGCTTGCGCCGCGCCAACGCCGGCGACATAGCGCAGCAGCGACGCCGGAGCCGTATTCACATCCGCGCCGACGGTGCTGATGCTGCTTTCGAGAACTTCGTCGAGCTTCTGCTTCAGCAGCGCCGTGTCGGCCTCGTGCTGATACTGGCTCAGGTTGAGCGTCGTCGGATCGATGCGCGCCAATTCCGACAACGGATCCTGCAGGCGGCGGCCGATCAGCACCGCGCCGCGCTGCGCAGCATCGATGTCGGCGAGATCTTCGCGCGCCGTCTGCGCTGCGCCATGCAGATGAACCACGATCGTGAGCACATCGCCAAGTTCCGCGGCTTTCAGTGCATCACGCACGAACAGATCGGCTTCCTTGCTGCCCGCGCCGCTGCCAATCGCAACGGCCTTGACGTTGTGCTCTTTCACCAGCTTGACCAGCGTCTCCACGGCCGCCTTGCGTTCATCGTCGCCCTTTTCGAGCGTCAACACCGCGTTCGCGACCATTTTCCCGCTGCCGTCGAGCACCGCCGCTTTGCTGCCGGCGTTCTGTCCGGGCTCGATCGCCAGAACGGGCTTGGCGCCGAAAGGAGCCTGCATTAGCAACGCGCGCAGATTGCGCACACACACCGCGCTCGTCTCAAGATCGACGCGGCGCTTCAGGTCCTGGCGCAGTTCGTTGTCCAGCGCCGGGCCGAGCAGGCGGTCGAAACATTCTTCAATGGCCAGCGCCAGTTCGGGCTTCAGCAGCGCGTCCGGATTGGTCATCCACTTTTCTTTGAGCTGCTGCAGAATCTTTTCGCGCGGCGCTTCGATCACCAGCGCCAACTGCTTCTCAGACGCTCCGCGCATCGCGTTCAACAGCTTGTGCAGCGCGATCTTGGCGACCGGTTCGGAGAACTGCGCGAATGCTGCGTACTTGCCCTTCGACAAATCGATGCCTTCGCGAGCCTTCGTGACCACTTTTCCTTCGGCCAGCAGCAGCTCGCGCGCAATTTTGCGCGAGGGCGCGTCTTCGGCGATGCGCTCGGCGACGATGTCGCGCGCTCCGGCCAGCGCATCCGGCATGTCCTTCACGCCTTTGTCCGCGTTGATGTACGGCTTGACGATCTCTTCGGCATTGGCACCGGAAGCCGGCGCGGCGACGGCAGATTCAGCCGGTTTTACAGGATCGACCGGCGGCTGCGCTTCCTGCGTCACCGATTCCTTCACCACTTCGGGGCTCGCGGGCGGAATCTCCGCCGCGGGAGCCGGCGTCGCAGCGACCGGGGCCGCTACTGTGGCGCCGGGCTGGTGCTGCTTCATGATCAAGTCGGCGAGCGGTTCAAGGCCCTTCGCTTTCGCGGCGGACGAACGCACGCGGCGGCGTGAGCGGAAGGCCATGTACAGGTCTTCCAGTTCCACGCGGCTGTGGGTGCTATCCAGCTTGGCCTGGAGTTCGGGCGTCATCTTTCCGGCTTCGGAGATGGTTTTGATCGCCGTTGCGCGGCGCTGCTCCATTTCGCTGAGTTGTGCCAGCTTTTCCTGGATCGCGCGCACTTTGGCTTCGTCCAGTCCGCCAGTGCGGTCCTTGCGGTAGCGCGCAATGAAGAGGGCGGGCGCGTCTTCCTTCAACAGGGCGACAGCGGCTTCCACCTGGCTCTTACCAAGTCTCAATTCTTCAGAAAGTCGGGCGATCAAATCGGTCATGGCTATTTGGCCTCATCAACTGCTAATGAAAAACTGCGTCGTGCTTTCCCGCGGCGCGGATTACACAGCCGTTCCAAAACGCGAAAATGGCAACTTTCTTCACAGCTTCGCGAGGAACGCCCTGGCGCCCGACGCTTCGCGCACGCAATGCGAATAGCGTGCTTGACCTCATGCAAAAGCCCCAGGCGGTAAACCACGGATTGCAAAAGGGGAGGGTCCGGCACTCTCCAGCGTCGTACGTGCGCCAGAACTTTATAGTGAGTAAACGTAAGAATGCAAAACGTAAAGCGCAAAACGCCGTAGAAAAAACAGGGGCAGGGATTAGAACCCGACTCAGCATGAACCACGACATCGAACGCAAGTACTTCATTGAACGCACGTGCGATTTTATCCGGGCGCTGGAAGAACACAGCGGCGAACTGCATGTGACCGACGACCACAGAGTCCTGTTTCGTGTAGGCGGGCGGCCCTTCGAGGCTCTGGCCTGGATCAGCGAAGAGTACGACCTGATCACCATCACAACACGCACCTCGGAATTGCCGGCAGCGCAGTTCGAAGATGCCGTGAAGATCCTGCAGAATGCGTTGCAAATCTGCTGGGACCATTGTGTCGCCGTTTCGCCCGTGGAAAGCCGCTACGACCTTTCCATGGCCATATTTATCGGCGGTTTTACCTTTGAAGCGTTCGAAGGCGTCATTTTCAACCTGGTCTCGTGCTCCGAAGGCATCGAAGAAATTATCCGCCACGGAAAAAAGAAGAATAAATGAGCCCACCTCGCGATGAACCGCGACGCTTCAGCCTTGGCCGGGCAATCCTGTTCGGCGTTCTGGCCTGGCTGGTATGGATGTTGATAGGCTGGGTGTACAACGCTTTTTTCATGAGCGAAGAAGACCACATCCGCCAGGTGCTGCAGGGCGCTGTAGACGGAGCCAATGACCGCAGCCCGCGCCACGTCACGCGCATCATGACGCAGAACTTCAAAGCACACGGCTATGGCAAGGATGAGGTTCACCAAGCCTGCGTCGTTCTGCTGATGCAGCACTACCGCGCCGTAAAATTTGAGCTCATTCCCCAGCCAGTTCCCGTTCAGCTCGATCCCGCCAACCGCAAACGCGCAACGGCGGTTTTTCATATTTCGGGCATGGGAAAGGCAGATGAGGCCGGAGAATGGCAGGATGTGAACCTCGAGATAGGTCGATACCTGGGTGAGAAGCCAGTCGATTTGAAAGCCGTGTTTGTAAAAACCGACGAGGGCTGGATGATGGAATCGATCGACCTGGAAAAAAAGTAATGGCCACAAGCGCCAAGCCCACGGCTGCGCCCGCGCGCTGGCAGTTTCATGTGCCGCCGGGCGGCAACGATACAGCCGCAGTGACCCTGCTTGCGCGCGCGCTTAATCTCACGCCGATTGCGGCGCGGTTGCTGGTCCGCCGTGGCATTCATTCGCCCAAAGACGCCGAAGGCTTCCTCTCTCGCCGTTTTGATCTGCTGCACGATCCGATGCTGTTGCCCGACATGGAACCCGCCATCGCGCGCATTGCGAAAGCCGTCGACAAAGGCGAGCGCATCATGCTCTTTGGCGACTACGACGCCGACGGCATCACCGCGACCGCGCTGCTCGCGCGATTTTTCGAGGTGCTGAAAAAACGTTCGCGTGCAAAGTTCGAAGTCGAAGCGCGAGTCCCTGAGCGAAAATTCGGCTACGGACTTTCACCGCAAGCCGTCGAACAGATCCGCGCACGCAAGCCGCACCTGCTGATCACGCTCGATAACGGAATTTCCGCTCACGACGCGCTGGACAAGCTCAGCGCCGACGGCATCGATTGCATCGTTGTCGACCACCATCACGTCCATGGTGAACTCCCGCGCGCGGTGGCGGTGATAAATCCCAAACGGCACGACAGCAAGTATCCGTTTAACGAACTCTGCGGCGCGGGAATCTCGTTCAAACTCGCATGGGCTCTGGCGGTTCATTTTTCGCAGAACAAAAAGGTCACGCCGGAGTTCCGCGCGTTTCTACTCGACGCCATTGCTCTCGCCGGAATGGGCACAATTGCGGACATAGTTCCGCTCCAGGATGAAAATCGTGTGCTGGCGCATCAGGGGTTGGTTGCGCTGAATCGCACGCAAGCACCCGGATTGCGCGCGTTGATTGATGCCTCGAAGCTTAGCGGACCGGTCAAAGCCGGCGATGTTGGCTTCCGTCTCGCGCCGCGGCTGAATGCGGCCGGGCGCTGCGGCGAAGTGTCTGAGGCGCTCGAACTGCTGCTGACTGACGATCCGCACCGCGCGGCGGAACTCGCGGCGATGCTCGATGGATACAACGCTGAGCGCCAGGATATTCAGGCGCGTATCGCCGAAGAAGCGCGCACGCAGGCGCTGCGCATGCTGGAATCCGTTCCCGACCGGCGCGTGCTGGTGCTCGATTCGGCGGAATGGCACCACGGTGTGATCGGCATCGTGGCCTCGCGCATCGTGGAAGAATTTCACCGGCCGGCGTTATTGTTATCCATCGACGCTGAGACAAAGTTGGCACGCGGCTCGGGGCGCTCGATCCGTGGATTGCATCTGGCCGAGGCGCTGCATCATCAGAAAGACATGCTGCTGACTTTCGGCGGGCATGCGGCGGCGGCGGGGTTGAGTCTCCACGCACAGAACGTCGAAGCCTTTCGCGCCGCGTTCGAGATCACCGCGATGTCGCTGCTTTCGGCCGAAGATATGGTTCCGCGACTGAACGTAGACGAACAGATTCGTGTCGGCGATCTGACTGAAAAACTCTGCCACGATCTGGATCAATTCGAGCCGTTCGGCATGGGTAACCCGCGGCCGACGTTTGCAGTCGTCGGCGTGCTGCTCAGTTCCCCGCCGCGATTGTTCGGCAAGGCGGAAGAGCATCTCAGCTTTTTCGCGCGTCACGAAAAAGCGACGCGCCGCGTCGTAGGCTTTGGCTGCGGCGATAAGCTAAATATGCTCTGCGATTTGATGCAGGCGGGGCCCATCGATGTGGCTTTCCGGCCGCAGCTCAATACCTTCCGCGGCGAAACGGCCGTTGAAATGGTGATGGAAGATTTCCGCCGCAGCGAATCTTGAAATAATCACGTGCATTGCTGGCGATCCAAAAAATTATCGGGTTTGATAATGATAGCCGCGGAGGATTTCGCGATGACTATCGTTTTCCTCGCACTTGCAACCGCAGCATTGATCGCGATTATTGCCATGACGGTCATGGTGCTGATGGGAAAATAAGCAGCTACTTCTCGTTCAAGAGTTCTTCGATTTTCGCCTTCATCGCTTCGTAGTCGGCGTCGCCTTTCTCGTATTGCCCGCCGGGATGAATGTGGCGGATGACGCCTTTGCGATCGATCAAAAACGAAACACTGGTCCACTTCTTCTTTTCTGCATTCAGCCACCAGCGGTTCAGCGTCCGCCATTTCGGATCGTTGGCGATGGGAAACTTGAATTCATATTCTTTCACGAATTTCTTCACGGTCTCAATGTCGTACGGCTTCCTGTCTTTATGATGATAAAAGCCGAGGACTTCGAGTCCCCTGTCGTGATAGTTGGCGTAAAATTCATTCAGCGCCGGCGCCGTTTTCCGGCAATACGGACATTCCGGCGCCGTCCACCAGCGGACGAGCACGACCTTGCCGGCCAGTCCAGCCAGCGTCAGCGGTTCGGAATTCAGCCAGTCGTTGACATCCCACGGCTCTGGCTTCGTACCGATGCGCGTATCCTGCTCCGTGGCGAAAGCCGCAATGCAGAGAAAGCTCAACAGTATTGACGCCGCCATTTTCATGACCGTATTTTAACCTCTACCAGAGATAAGTGAATACCTATTATGAAACTGCGTCGTCCGTTTCGTCGTCATGTCCCTTTAATCACCGCAAGCGGCTCGAGCCGTAATACGGGCCGCACCAGATCGGCCTGCTGAGCCAGAACCTCTTTGATATTTTTGTACGCTGCGGGCGCCTCCTCGACCAACGCGCGCTCGATACCGGGCATTTGCGGATACAAAACGTGCGCCATTTGGCGGCGCAGATCCGAAATTGAAATTCTCTGCCGCGCTTCAGTCCGCGAAAGCCGCCGTCCGGCTCCGTGCGAACACGACGCGTACGCCGCGCTGTTACCCAGACCTTCGACAATGTAACTCGCCGTACCCATCGACCCAGGAATCACGCCGCGCCGGCTCGCAGTCGCCGGCATGGCTCCCTTGCGATGGACAATCAGCGTCTCGCCGCGATGCGTCTCGCGCGAGATGACGTTGTGCGCGACATCGAAGAAACTCGCCGCGTCCGGTTCCGCGCCGAGTTCTCGCAACAACGCCGTGACGGCTTCGAGCATCCGCCGCCGGTTGGCCGCCGCGAAGTCCAGCGCCCAGTTCAGATTGGTGAAGAATTCGGCTGCCGCGTCGCTGTTCAGTTCCATCGCTGGCAGCGGCGCATCGCGTTCAAGCGGCGCCGCCTTCGCGTGATGCGCGGCGATCGCGGCGCCAATTCCGCGCGAACCGCTGTGGACGGTCACCCACAGTTGCCCCAGCGTGTCGCGTTGCAGTTCGACGAAATGATTTCCGCCGCCGAGCGTTCCAACATGCCGGCTTCCCAGCCAATTCTTCTGGTGCTCCAATGACTTCGTGCTCAGTTCGCGAGCCGCCAGCGCCACGGGCATCTTCTGTGGCTCGCGATGAACCTGTCGCCCTGCGGGCACACGCGACTGAATTCGGGCGATCAATTCCTGCAGATCCGCACGTGCCAACGACGCGGCCTCGAACGCGAAGCGCTGCGAGCACATGCCGCAGCCGAAGTCCTCGCCGATGGCCGTCGGCAATACGCAATCGCGCGTGACGAGCACCGTGCCGACACAAACGCCGCTCGAAAAATGAACGTCCGGCAACACCGCGACGGGGCCGGCCAGGCGGCCCCATCGCGCGAGTTTTCGCAGCAGCTTCAGGCTGAGCGGATCGATGCGATCCGCCCAGCTATGGATTTCCACCTGTTGTTCCGGTTCTACGATGATCTTCATGCGTCGCCTCCGGAATTATTCCAGAGGGCGAGCGGAATGAACGTCATGCGCAGCACCGGAACGCGTTTCATGCGCACGGCCGCCGCCAGTTCCATGCGCAGCCGGTTTTCAGCGCGGCTCAGCGCCGCACTGACGGCCTCGGCATCGCGCACTCCACCGGAATTTCCCGGACAGACCGAAACGCGCACACACGCCAGATTGTTCGTGACTTCCACAGCAACGACATGCAGATCCGCGAGATCCGGATCGTCCAGCGACGGCAACAATTCACACTCCAGCACTTCGGCGACGGCTCGTTCGATGCGTGCGCACCGGACGCCGCGCCCACGGTTGGGCAATGACATCAAACAGCGCTCCTTGCGGAAAAGTTCCGCGGAATGGTCAAGCAACCACGCCGCGCCGCATTCGCGTCACTGCAGGAACAATTCCAGCAAAGGAGATTCGATTAGCCGCGGACGTGGAGGAACGGAGTGGGAGCGCTGAGAGCACGCATATAGAGTTCCTCCTGTTTCTGTGCCGTATGAGAACACGGCGTCCGCAAAGCAGAACCAATCTACCCCACGAAGAATCCCCGGCGCAAGTCTGCCGAAGATTTTTTTAGCTTACGAACGAAGAAAATTATTTCTTCGTCTGCCCGTATTTCACCAGCTTCTGGCCGCCGTCAATGATCTGGCCGACATCCGGCGCGTAATACTTGTATTCCTTTTCCTTCGGGTTCAGTCCGCTGGTTTCTTCCGTTTTCAGGACATGCTCGAATTTTCCGGCCGGTGTCTTCTTTGACTCAGTGATGCTTTTCACCTCGAAACGGTCGAGCGCCACGCCCGGCGCGACTTCCTGATAAAAACGCTCTCCCACTTTCGGATCGGACGGCATCACGAGCCCGTATTTCGCCCCATTGGTTCCGGCGAGCCAGCTTCCCTCGTGGTTTGTCACCTTGCCGTCTTTGTACATGTCGACATCTTCGCCGAAGTAATAGACATTGTTTGTTGTCTTATCGATCGCGAAATAGTTGCGCGAGACCTCCACCAGCTTGCCATCCTTCGATTCGCGCTCTTCGATGATCCGCGTCTCGACGTTGCCGACTTTTTTCGTTTCGTCCAGAACCGTGATCACCAGTTTTTCATCGTCGTCCGCGTATTCCCACTGGAAGCCGGGCTCGAGAATGAAATATTTGTTGCGGCCCGAGGACACAAAATTCTTTTCGTCCACATCGAACTTGTCGACGAAAGCCTTGTCTTCCGCTCGAGTCCCTCCCGCAGCCAGCACCACGAACAGCACGCCCATCCAAACGCGCGAACTTTTCATATCCCACTCCTTATAAGGTGACGCATCTTTAATAAACGCGATTCAGACGCCGTCGTTGGCGGAGAAAAATTTATAAATTTTACGCGCTGTTCCCGCGCATCCACGCGTACAGCGTTTTGCGTGTGATACCCAGCGCCTCAGCTGCGCGGCTCTTATTCCCGCGCGCCTCCTGCAGCGCCTGCCGCACCGCGCTCTGCCGCGCCTCATGCAGACTCTTCGACATCACCGTCAACGCCGAATCTTCATTCGAGGCCATGGCGCTCAGGCTCTGCCGCACCGGCACAAAATGCGCGCCATGCAGCACCGGGCCGTCCTCGCGCAGCGCCGCGTCGAGAACCACATGCTGAAGCTCGCGGATGTTGCCCGGAAAATCGTGCTGCCGCATTTTGTTCAAAAACCCCGAACCGAGGCTCAACATTTTCTTGTCGAGCTGGATCATCAGCCGGCTCAGTACGTCGTCGGCCAGCAGCGGAATATCTTCGCGCCGCTCGCGCAAGGGCGGCAGCGTCAGCGTTACCTGCCGCAGGCGGTGATAAAGATCCGCGCGGAATTTTCCCTGCGCCACCAGTCCCGCCAGCGGCTGGTTCGTCGCCGCCACGACGCGCACGTCCGTCGGAATATAATTTTCTGCGCCAACGCGCGTGATCTCGCGTTGCTGAATTGCGCGCAGCAGCGCCACCTGGCCGTGCGGGCTCAAGTTCGCGATTTCGTCGAGAAACAGCGTCCCGCGATGCGCCAATTCAAACTTGCCCAGCCGCCGTCGGTCCGCGCCGGTGAACGCACCTTTCTCGTGGCCGAACAGTTCGCTCTCCAAAAGCGTGTCGGGAATCGCGCCGCAATTCAGCGTCACGAACGCCTGCGGCGCGCGCTTGCTCAAGCGGTGAATCTGCGTCGCGACCAGTTCCTTGCCCGTTCCAGATTCGCCTTCGATCACCACGTTCACGTCGTACGGCGCGATGCGTTTGATCAGCGAAAAAAGTTCCTTCATCGGGCCGCTGCGGCCGATCATCTGGCCCAGACCTATTTCGCCGACGCGCTGCTCCGGATCTTTCGCAATGCTTTTGAAGCGCCGCACCATCGATCCGACAATGTCGCTGACCGGCAGCCGCTCGAATACCGAACCGCCCGCAAAACCATCCACTTCGCAGAAACGAAAAACCTGTTCGAGATCCTCCGGCATCGTCACCGGGCCACCGTACGTCAGGCACAGCAGCTTGCGACCCTGCGCGCCGAGAGCGTCGCGCATCTGGTTCAGCCGCGTGATCGCGTGCTGAATCTGATCGCGCCGCTCGTGAAAATCTTCGTAACGCCGCGTTATGCCCAGGCACAGAATCAGCGCATCGACGCCCGAATCTGCAAAGCGCCGCGCCTCTTCCGGACTGCAGACGAATCCGAACGTCGCCAGACCCGCGGCCTGCGCGCGCTTGAGCGTCTCGATTTCCCAATCAATCGTAAATCCGTCGTCTTCCAGCATGCGCCGGAAATTTCCGTCCAATAGTCCGATCGCTGGCCAGTTCGTCACGCCCTCGACGCCTGCTTCTATCAGCCATGCCAGATGCGCATCAAACGCGTCGTTGTCTTCGCCGAAAATTCCGGCCACGATCGGCACGTCTTTGGAATGGGGCAGCACCTGCTGCGTCAAAATCTCGCGCGTCTGCGCGTTCGAATTTCCAAACGGCATGAAGCTCGCCGACAGCGTGCCCCATCCCATGTTGCGGTACATGCTCGCGGTCAGCGCCAGCAGCAGATCGACGTCGGCTCCGACGGCGGATTTAACCACGCCGCCCAACCCGGCGGCCACGGCGACGAGCGGCGTGCGGCGTGTGCGATCTCGAGCGATCAATTGGCGAAGATTGGCCACGTTTTTGGCTCCTCCGCCCGCTGTATACAACTGTTTACTGAATGTGACACCGATATTTTCGCTGCCTTTTTGAGCTTTCTAGCGCACCTGCGGTCGCCATCCGCCAGCTTTTTCGCCAATAAGTCCGGCATTCTCCGCCGATTTCAAGAATTCCGATTCGATCTGAGACTTTTCCAGTGCCGCGCCCGTTGCGCCCACCGGACTGACGATCGTCATCGGGCGGGGCGCAATCGCTGCCAGCAGATCGGCCACGTCACCGCTCTTGAAAAGTCCGAACGCCGTCGTGCGCATATTGAAAATCGAATCGTCGTAAAAGCGCGCCTGTGCGAAGGCGCGGTAGGAAAGGGGAGTGCGCTCGAGCGTCAGCGTTTTGATCTCCGGCTCGAGAGCCACCGCATAGAGCCCCCACGTTCCGGCCACGCCCACACCAGTGACCGAGACTGGCCCGGCGTCCGCGCGCGTTTTCAAATAATCGCACGCGCGCAGCACATCGAACACGCGCAGCCCCAGCGTCGACGTTTTCAATTTCATGGCGTCCATCGCGAGACGGAACTCCGTCTCATATTTGGTCGGGTGCTCGTAAACCGTGACCGAGCGTTGCTTCACGCCACCGATTCCGCGCACATCGAAGACGAACACGCGCTTGTTCTGATCGAGCAACTGCGAGATGCGCGGCATTTCGGCCGGCGTCGCATTCGTGCCTTCCGGCAACAGCAGAATCTCCGTGCCAGTTGCCTTAGTCTCATCGCTCGGATGCAGATAAATCGCCGAGACGCAGACGTCCGGTTCGCTGAAGAAAAAGATTTTCTCGACACGATGCCCGTCGACCGGTTCGTTCTTGATGATGCGCGGATAAATCGTGCGTGCGCGACTCGGGCCAATGTAACTCGCGTTCGAGTCAGACGCGCCGATGCCAAGTGCCGCAGATACTTCCGTGCGCAACGTTGAGGCTTCTCGTTTTTGGGGTTCCGGCAACTTCGCCACTTCCGCGCTCAATAGATCGCTCACCGTCTTGCACTTCGGAAAATCCAGCAGTACCTGCCCGCTCTTCGTGGCGTTCAAATCTTTCACCGGCAGCGGCTCCGGTTCGTTCGGTGCGATCTCCGTTGCGTCCCCGTACAGCGCGCGCCGGAAAAAATTCACCGCCGCGCAGCGCAGGTGGGCGCCGTATGTGTGCGTCGTTGGCGCAATCGAGTGGTCCAGGTTCTTCGCCGCTTCGTTTCCATACAGCGCATACATTTTCCGTGCGCGCTCTTCCGACGCCAGCGCGCCTTCGATGCAGAAAAAATCGTACGCGGCGAGCCCCAGCCGAACGGGTTTCGGCGCCATCGCCGCAATGAAATCGTCGTGGTCCGGGCCGTCGACAAACGACGCATATAAATTTTGCTCCGCGTCCTGCGGCTGGCCGTTTTTCATGTACGACTCGTAATCGGTGATCCACGTGCATGGCATCGCCGCCGCCAGCCGCGGATCAGCGATCATCATGAATGCCGATTGATTGCCGCCGCCGGAATTTCCCGTGATGCCGATTTTCTTCGCGTCCACATCCGGCCGCGTCTCGAGATAATCCAGGGCGCGCATCGCATCCCAGACAAACCAGCGCGCGATTGACATACCCGCCGCGTAGCACGGAATTCCCGCGTACGTATGCTCGGTCGTGCCCCAATTCACTCTCTGCTTGCCCGATTGCTCGTCGAGAAACTGCATGCGCTCGCCTTGGCCAACAGGATCGATCGCCAGCACCACAAATCCATTCAACGCCAGATCGATGCAAACCTTCTGATAGCCCGGATGCGCCTTAGCCTCCTCCGCATGTCCGCACACGAACACGACGGCCGGACGTCGTATCGTTCCCCCCTCTCCTTTAAGGAGAGGGGCCGGGGGAGAGGTTTCTTTTTTTGGCAGGTACAGCGCCGCCGTCACCGGAAAATCCGGAACGCTGTAATAGATGAGTTTCTCAATCGTGTACTTCGGCTGATCGATTATTCCTGTGATCGTCGCATTCAGCGGCGTGCGCTGAGTAGGCAATCCGCCGATCTCGCGCAAAAAATTCTCCTTCATCTTCGCCCGCTGTGCTTCAAACTGTTCGCGCGTCGTGATTTTCGCCCGTTCTTCATCGCGCGCCCGAAACGCCCGATCCGCGCGCCGCTTGAGATACTCGAACGTCTGATTGCCGACATCGTAGTAGCCGTCGACATAGGCATTGAAAGTGAGCATCGATTTCGCGTTCTTGGCTTCGGGCTTCCTGGGAGCCGCCTCGCTTGGCTTTGCAGATTCTTCCGCCGCGTTTGCGCAGCCGATCAGAGCCAGCATCGCTATCGCGATTTCGCACACTCCTCTATTACGCATTCGGACTCCTCAGTGAACTGCCTGTAAAAAATTGCACGCGGTGCGCGATGATTAGCAAACTGCACATACGGACGAGAAACGCCATTTCACCTATGAAATTCAATCTGTCCCAAAACGCACATGTTGACGTTCACGAACTGCAGACTTCGCTTCCATCTGTTTGAACAGACGAGCTGAAATTTTTTGCACACGTGCAAACCGCTGATTTTCTCAGGTCCGAAAGTTCTCCTAAATAGGACGATTGAAACGCCAAAATGTTGTGCGGAAAATGGCGATTTTCGCGCTCCGATTTCTGTCTCAACTACACCGCTTCGAAGCGAGCTCTTGCACTATTTACAATTTCTCAAACGATTGGTTTTCGGCGGGTGTACTCAACGTAACGATACGTTTGAGGAGCTCAAAAATGCTCGATAAGCGCCGCTCAATTTGCAATTCTCAATTCTCACTTCTCAATCTTCAATGCTGTCTTTTGTTCCTCGTCGCGAGTGTCCACGCAGCTCAAATCCCAATTCGAATCGACACGGCCGACAACACCTTCGACAAGCCCATTCCTGTCTGCGGCGGAATTCCGTTCCCGCAGGGCGCGCTGAAATCCACCGACAACATTCGCCTCGTCAATGGCGGCGCAGAAATCCCATGCCAGGCAACAAAGACAGCCGTCTGGCCCGACGGCAGCGTCAAATGGGCGCTGATCGACGCGCTTATCGCGCCGAAAGACGCAGCCAATCTCACGCTCGAATTCGGCGACGGAATCAAGCGCGCCGAGATCGCCGACCCGCTCGTTGCAGCCTCCGATGCGAGTGCCATCAAAATTTCCGGCGGCGGTATCGTGGCGCTGATCAAGAAAGATGGCGGCGGAGTGCTCGACGAACTCTCGCTCGGCGGAAAACGCATCGTCACGGCCGACAAACCCGCGCGCCTGCACATCGATTCTCTGCGCGTCGCCGACAGCGCCACTGCGCTCCCAACCAATACCTTCGTCTGCCGCGATCCCAACGCAAAGCTCGATCTCGGCAAAGTTCAGATCGATTCCCTCGCTGTCGAATCGCCCGGTCCCATCCGCGCAACAATCCTGATCCGCGGCCACGTTCTGCTGCCGCACTTCGGCGAAACGCTGCCCGACGAAGTGAAAAAACGCGACCCCGCCGGACAGCTGCCGTTCTCCATGCGCCTGAGCTTCTACAAAAACAGCGGCGTGATTTACGGCCAGCACCAGATCATCTTCAGCGGTGAACCCGACAACGATTTCATCTCAAATTGGGGAATCGACATTCCCGGCCAGACCGGTCCGCGCGACATCCTGGTTCTCGAACCCGGTGCAACAATCCATCGTAGTAACGACTTTAGTCGTTCCGTTCCCGCTGCGACCGCCGAAACGACTAAAGTCGTCACTACAATGGACCGACTCTGCTGGGCCCCGCTGAAATCCGGCCTCGCGCTGATCCGCCAGGGCTGGGAAAACCGCCCGTGCGGAATCTCACAATCCGCCGATGGCGCTTCCATCAATTTCTGGCCCCGCGAAGCCGGCCTCTTCGATCTGCGACGCTACGCCCGCGAATGGTCCGTTGGCGAAAGCGGTGACACCAAAAATCCAAAAGAGATCGAGCGCTACGCAAAATACGCCGCACGCGGCCTGGCGAAGAGTCATGACTTTGTTCTCTATTTTGGAAATGATTACGAGGGTGAACCGGGCGCTGCAGTTGGCGGAAAAAAGCCGCTCGTCTTGGGTTCCCGCGCTCTTCTTCTCGCTCCACCAAGTTGGTACGGCGCCAGCGAAGCCCTTGGCGCCTTCGCTCCCGAACAAACCGCCGGCGACTTCGCCGCGCTCGACGCCACCACGCGCCGCGCCCTCGACTACCATCTCTTCTCTCAGGATCTCTTCGGCTGGTACGGAAAACTCACCTACGGATTTTTTCAATACCGCTACGGCCAGGTCCACCGCACCGATCGTTGGGACAACGACTACGGCCGCTGGGGTTGGTCGCTAGCGGACGGCGCCGGCCGCATCGGCCACGTGCTGATGCTGCAGTTCCTCCGCACCGGCGAGCGCCGCTACTTCGACGGCGGCGAAGCCTTCGGCCGAATCACGTACGACACCAACATGGTCCACACGCAGCAGCATCTCGAGGGCTCAAAAAATTGGTGGACGGCGCAGGGCTGTTGCCACCGCCACAACGTCCAGCCTTTCGGCTGCCCCTACATCGGCATGCGCGGCAGCTACCCCGTCGGCCAGCGCATCCAATACGCGCTTACCGGAGACGGCGTGATTCTCGACGGCCTCGAGATGGTCGCCGACGCCTGTTTCAAATACACGGAAGGCGCGAAGTCCAGACTCTGCAACAGCGGCAGCAGCGACGGCCAGGGCAGCGCCGCCAATGCCATGTTGTGGAAGTACGAACAAACGGGCGACAAAAAATATCTCGCGGCCTGCCGCCAATTCCTCGACGTGAGCGGCCTCATCCCGCCCAAAGACGTGAAGCAACTCGAATACGGCCCCAGCTTCGGCCTCTTCAACGCCGCCGGAGAATACGCACAACTCAGCGGCGACAAAGAATTTCAGCAGCGCGTCGTCGAATTGGGCAAACTCGGCGCGCAGCAGAAGGACCCGCGCCAGTTCACGTATGCAATGGCGATGGCCTGCCGCTTCACGCAGGACGCCGCGCAGAAAGACCAACTCGCCGCCACGCTGAAAAAAATCGCCGCCGACCAGAAGCCGTCACTCAGCGATCTCCCGCCCGACCAATGGCCCGGCCACGCCGGCTGGCGCACGCCCGAACTCGACGCCAACTTTTTGCGCGACCTGCCGACAGCTCTCGCCGTGCTGACGAAAACCGAATCTCCCGGTGCGTTCCCCAAACTCACGCCCAATCCGCGAGCGATTCCTGCCGAAGCGCCGAAGGACTGGCCTCAGTTTGATCAGTTCGCCGATAAAGTTTTGAGCGCATCGGACATATTCGACCTAAAACCCGGAGCAGCAGAAGATACTCCGGAGTTTGAGGACTTTGTAAAGAAATACCGGCCGGTTCAGGATGCGCTTGATGAAATTCGTAGCGACACCAGTGGCAAGATTTACGCGTTAATGTCAGCCGGGAATACGCTCAAGCTCAATATATTTAATAGTAAGATAAGGCAAACTGGACTGCTCGGGGACAGCGCCTCAATTTCCCATTATGGCGGCCCCCAAAAGACTTCAGTGGTAGTACGCCATATGGAAACTATGGGCATCAAACATTTTCGTATGGAAATTGCGTTTAGGATTGAGAAAGGAAGTGGCCGAGTCGCGGCGTGGGGTGTGACGCTCCCTATCAAACTCACAACCAAATCGGCGCCCACCGCCGTCGTCACCACTCCCGGCCGCTTCCGCCTCGAACGCTGCCGCCTCGACCAGAACGACGAGCGCATTCCCAACTGGCTCACCAGCGAATACCACTTCGGCGAGGGCGCCGCGCTCTGGCCCAAGTGGCGCGAGACCGGCATCAGCGTTGGCCCCGGCCACAGCTACCGGCTCTGGCGCGCCAACGGCAACAACGTCGTCCCCGTCATTTGCGATCAGGGCACCGGCGCGCCCGCCTGGCTCGACATCTCCGATCGCAACGCCGAAAAACCGTGGGGCATCACCGTCCGCTTGCTGCGATCTCAGCCGCTCTCGCGTCAATCCATCCGCGTAAACCTCGAAACCGGCATGCTTGAAATCCAATTCCACGACGCCGCAGCTCAGCCGATCAGCGAAGAGGAAGCCGCCGCGGGGCTCAGCGGCGCCTGCGACATCATCGTCCACGACGGCTGGCGCCCGCCGCTCTCCAATCCGGAACTCACGCGCGAGCAGTACGAAAAGTTCGTCGCCGATCTGAACTACAACGGAATTTACGGCCTGATGGCGCTGCGTTTCGCTCAATCCATCACGCACCAAATCCCGCCCGCCGAAGCCAGGAAAGCCATGGACCGCCTGCGCGACCAGGGCCTCGAGCCGCGCGAATTTTTATACGCAATGCTTTACGCCGACGGTCTGGCGAAACATTGCCAGAAACTCGGCGTGAAATGGGACGCGAATGATGTCGAGGGTTCAGTGAAACGCGTGATCGAACACTACAAGAAATAATTTCACCGCAGAGACGCCGAGACGCAGAGAACGCGAGGAAATGGAACCGCCGATGAACGCAGATTAACGCCGACTAATTCATCGGTGTTCATCTACGTTCATCGGCGGTTCCAATCTTTCTGTTCTCTGCGTCTTCGCGTCTCTGCGGTGAAAAAATCAGCCGAACAGCTCTTTCATCATCTCCGAATACAGCGGGAACGCGTTGCACAACTCCATCGTCCGCCCGCGCAGCTTTTCATGCTCGGCCGAATCTTTCGGGTTGCTCAGTGCGCGGTCGATGATGTCGGCGATCTTTCCAGCACAGTGGGATCCGAAGCTTGGAATTCACGTGACTTGAAGTCGCGGC